>Ga0310345_10003186_pt1 | contig 15804 bp, 16 predicted proteins | sample HC15DNA20500_MG_FD_204667 | JGI IMG/M metagenome (GOLD analysis project Ga0310345, IMG submission 204667) | Marine microbial communities from station ALOHA, North Pacific Subtropical Gyre - HC15-DNA-20-500_MG | ecosystem: Environmental > Aquatic > Marine > Oceanic | place: Pacific Ocean: North... | reverse complement strand
GCAAAGGGACACGCGGCCGCGGGATGGTGCCTCGCCACCACCCACCGACCGGAACCCGCCGGCCAGCCGCCACCCCGCCGCCAACCCCACCCCTTGGCGGCTTGGCGCCTTTGCGAGAGCCAATTCCCCCGCACAGGCCGTCGGTCGGGACACCGCGAGTAGGCTGCGGGTCCTCCGAATTACTCGCGCAAAGACGCGAAGACGCAAAGGGACACGCGGCCGCGGGATGGTGCCTCGCCACCACCCACCGACCGGAACCCGCCGGCCAGCCGCCACCCCGCCGCCAACCCCACCCCTTGGCGGCTTGGCGCCTTTGCGAGAGCCAATTCCTTGCCCGATCTCGAGCGATCAGACGATCAGCCGAGCCCGGGCGAGCAGCCCGTCCACGCCTCCGACCCGCGCTGGCTCGGTCGGCATCACTCGCGCCGCGTCGTCCGAGAAGCAGGTGGGTGGGCCGCAGCTGTCCGCCTCGCCCAGGTAGGGGTCGCCCTCGAAGTAGAGCTGCGTGATCAGCCGATCGGCGCCGGCCGGATCGTAGACGCGCACGTGCAGGTGGGCCGGGCGCAGGCCGCCGCCGGTCGCGTAGCGCCCGGGCACGATCGTCTCGAAGCGGAAGCCTCCGTCCGCGCCGGTGACCACGCGCCCCCGCAGCCGATGCCCGGGTCCGCTGTGGTAGTTGCCCTCGGCGTCGGCCTGCCAGACGTCGAGCACGTACCCCTCGAGCCCCCGATCGCAGCGCGCCGCCGACCGCAGCGTGCCCTCGACGAGCAGGCGCTCCCCGGGCTCGCCGGCCTCCGCGAGCATCATGCGCGCGGGTGACCCGTCCTCGAAGAACGGCCCGAGCGCGTCCGCCTGGCTCGGCTGACAGCCGCCGCCGTCGACGTCGCCGAGCGCTGCGTCACCGAGGTCGGCGCCGCCATCCGCGCCCCCGTCCATCCCCGAGGGTGCACCCGAGCACCCGTGGAGCGCGATCCCGAACGGAGCCGCCGCGAGGAGCCGCAGCGCGCCGCGGCGAGCGATCAGTCGAGCCATGTGAAGCCTCCCATCTCGACCGCAGCTTGCCCGCGGCCGGCGCCCCGCGCCCATCGTGACGCACGATAGCCGCGATAGACCACCCCCATGGAGACGGCGCTTCAGCGGGCGCGTACCCTCGCCGGGTGGAGTCGTCATGCGCCGCATGCATCGCCTGCTTCGTTGCGCTGATCGCCGGCTGCGGAGCGTCGCCGGACCTTCGCCGTCACGGCGAGGCGTTCGGGGGGCGAACGCTGCCGGCCGAGCGTCCATCCGCGGCCGAGATCGAGGACGCGGTCGCGGCGGGCCAGAGCCTCGAGCCCGTCCCCCGCGCCGAGGCCGAGCGGCGCGTGGCGAACGGGCTCGCGTGGCTCGAGTGGCTCCGCGTCTCCGGCTGGCTCGACCGGCTGAGCGGTGACGCGTGCGCGCCGCGAGCGGTCGAGGTCGCGCGTGACGAGGGCGATCTCATCGGAACGCTGCCCGAGAGGGTGTCGCCCCCGGGGTGCGATGAGGCGCGGGAGGTCGTCCGCGCGCTCGGCGGGGTGCGCGACCGCCTCGAGCGCGCCCCCTTCCCTGGCGCGGTCGCGCCCCTCCGGGCGGCGATCGCGGAGCTCGCCGGCCCCTGTCCGGCGACCGAACCCGATCCGATCGAGCGCGCGGCCCGGAGGTATGTCTGGGAGCTCGCCCTCCTCGGCGCGCCGGGGTGCCCGAGCGGGGGTTGGTGCGCGACGGATCGGGTGCGCGTCGGTCCCGCCGCGCCGCTCGGGACGAGCGGGCTCGGCGACCAGCCCGGGTGGACGCGCGGCGCGGTGCCCGAGGGCTTCTCCGATCCCCGGGTCGTGGAGGTCGTGACGCTCGGCCGACACGCGGCCGAGATCTTCACGCTCCTGGTCGCGCGGCTGGGCGAGGAGCTCCGGGTGGTCAGGGCCCGAGAGGGGGGCCAGGTAGACTTCCACTACGCCCGGTGAGCTCCCGTCACTCGTAAGGCGGGAACTTCGGGACGTCGTCGGGGATGGGCCACTGGTCGCCCCAGATGGACTGGCCGCCGTCGATGTAGAAGCTCTGGCCGGTGATGAAGTCGGCGTAGGTCGAGGCGAGGTAGACGATGAGGTGGCTGACCTCGTCGGCGTGGCCGAGCCGGTGGAGCGGGGTCATCTTCACCGCGTTCTCGAGCAGCTCCGGGGGGTACTGCTTGGTGCCGGTGGTCTTGATGACGCCGGGCGCGACCGCGTTCACGCGCACGCCGAATTGCGCCCACTCGACGGCGAGGCTCTTGGTGAGGTTGTCGACGCCCGCGCGCGCCGCGCCGGTGTGGGCCATGCCCGGGAAGCCGCGCGCGACCTGCGCGATCACGTTGACGATGCGGCCGCGACGCTGCGGGATGAGGAAGGTGTTGGCGACCGCGTGCGTGAAGTTGAAGGTGCCGAGCAGGTTGTTCTTCACCACCGCGGCGAAGCCCTTCGGGCTGATGTGCTGCGCCGGCGAGGGGAACTGGCCGCCCGCGTTGTTGACCAGGATGTCGACCCGGCCGAACGCCTCCTTCACGCCCTCGAGGTAGGCGGCGATCGAGTCCGGATCGCGGATGTCGGCGGTGCCGTGGTGCGCGGTGATCCCCTCGGCCTCGAGCGACGCGGCCGCCTCGGCGAGGGGCTCGGGCCGCCGCCCGCAGATGGCCACCTTCGCGCCGAGCGAGCCCAGCTCCCGGGCGACCGCGAGCCCGATGCCCGTGCCGCCGCCGGTCACGATGGCCGTCTGTCCGTCGAACAATCCCGCCCTGAAGACCTGATCCGCCAAAGCTCGCCTCCGGCAGGGCGTATAGCACGGGGTAAGCTGCGGCCGTGATCGAGGCCGAGCCGCTGCCGTCGTGGCCGATCGCCCGGGACGCCTGGCGGACCGTCCGCGCGCACCCCGTGGTCGCGACCGCGCTAGGCGCGGCGGTGCTGCTCTCGATGGCCTCGATGCTGTTCGGGATCGGGATCCTCGTGACGCCCTGGTTCGTCTGCGAGATCTTCGCCTTCCAGCTCGCGGTGCTCGCCGGCATCACGCCGCGACGCGACCAGGCCTGGTTCCGGGCCGGCTTCCTCGTGCTCTGCGTGGTCGGCGTCGTCGCGTCGGCCACCTGGCTGGCGGCGCTGATCATCGGCCCCGACGTCGCCACCGCCGACCGCGCGCTCGCCCCGCTGCCGCGCGGGGAGGCGCTCGAGCGGGCCGGCCTCATCGCCGCCGTGACCCTGCTCGCCGTCGGCTTCATCGCCCCGTTCGTGTACGCGCCGCTCATCCTGATCGAGCGGGGCACGACCATCGGCGCCGCCGTGCTGGAGAGCGCCTGGCTGGTGCGCCGCGGCGGGCTGCTCCGGCACTGGGGCCTCGCCTTCGTCGCCCACCTGCTGCCGATCGCCCCCGCGCTCATCGCCGCGGTGGTGGTGGCCCGCACCTTCGAGCGCGCGGCCACGCCCTACGGGGTGCTGATCGGGCTGCCGCTCGTGCCGCTGACCATCCCCCTCGGTCAGGGGCTCGTGAGCGCGGCCTACGCGCAGCGCCGGCACCTGCTCGCCGTGCCCCGGTGGACCCGCGCCGAGGGGCGGCCGCCGCGCGCCCTCGTCGCGACGCTGATCGCGCTGGTGGTGGCGCCGATGGCGAGCGTGGCGCTGCTGACGCTGACCGCGCTGCGACCGGCGCCGCCCCTCCCCGGAGAGGATCAGCCGCTGGAGGGAGAGGTGCTGCTCGACGGGCGGGTGCCCGAGGGCGAGAACCGCACCTTCCACGTGCCCGGCACCACGCTCGAGATCCGCACCGACGGCAAGCGGGTCGGCGTGCGCGCGGGGGACGGCGGCGGCGCGGGCGCGCTCCCGTCGGCGTGGCGGGGCGCGGTCGAGCGGGTGCAGGTGCGGCGGACCCGGGACGCTTACCGGGTGCGGCTCCGGGCGGACGACGGCTGGTGGTCGGTGATCGTGGACCGGGCGGCGACGCGCACCGACGACACGATCTCGCACCGGCTCGAGGCGCGCCTGCCCGGGTTCACCTGGCCCGCGGTCGGTCTGAGCTTCCTGCTGAGCGCGCTGCTGCTCGCCCGCGCGCTCGAGCCGCTCGGCGAGATCCGCCGCGCGTTCGGCGCCCCCGCGACCGAGCGCCCTCCCCTGCCGGAGCTCCGCGCGGCCCGCCAGCGCGCGCTGCGGACCGCGTGGACCGTCGCCGCCGCGCTCGCGGGGCCGGCGGCCCTGGCGGTCCTGGGCGGGGTGGTCGCGCTCACCCGATGAAGCGCGCCGCGAGATCCAGGATGTCCTGCACCTCGAAGGGCTTCTCGACGGTGGCCACCGCGCCGCAGCGCTCGGCCACCTCCCGGCGCGCCAGCGACGCGGTGACGAAGACCAGCGGCGGCGTGGCCTCCCGGAGATCGGCCCGGAGCGCGAGCCCGAACGCCTCGCCGTCCATGCGCGGCATCATCAGGTCGGCGAAGACCAGGGCGGGCGCCTCGCGCCGCGCCGCCTCCAGCGCCTCCCGCGCGTCGGTGAAGGCGACCACGCGCCGACGGTCGTGCTCGAGCACGCGGGTGATCAACCGAACGATCTCGACGTCGTCGTCGAGGACGAGGATCGGACCTCCGGCCACGGGTTCACGGTAGCACCCGCTTCCCCGCAAGGCGATTGGTCGGCGCGCGCTCCCCTGGTGACGGGGGCGACGGGCGCGTATGCTCCGCGCCCATGGTGACGTCCGCCGAGCGCGAAGACGACGAGCCGCTCCCCGGCGCCGGCACCCGCGAGGGCACCAAGCTCCGCGAGGCCGTCCGGGCGTTCGAGGCGGGCGACTTCCGAAAGGTGCGCGACCGCTGCCGCGACCTCGCGGACGCCGAGGACGCCGAGGTGCGCGCCGCGGCGGAGGCGCTCCGGAGCCGCATCGACGTGGACCCGGTGCAGGTCGTCGTCGTCCTCGCTTGCTTCGCGGTGGTCGCCGCCATCGCGTACGTCTGGATCCTCTGATGAAGCACGTCCTGCTCGCCCTCACGCTCGCCCTGACCCTGACCGGCTGCGGCGCCGCGACTGCCGACGTCGCGACGCCCGAGGTGGACCGCCTCGCGCCGACCACGCTCTACCCGATGGAGCCCGGGACCCAGTGGGTCTACGACGTGGACACCGGCGGCGGGGAGCCGCCGACGCTCGGCATCTTCGAGGTGATCGAGGCCGCCGGCAGCCAGCGTCAGATCGCGAACAACCGCGGCATGACCTCCACCGGCCAGATCCGGCACGCCGACCCGGTGGTCTACGAGATCACCGCCGACGGAATCCGCCACCCGAGCTCCGGCGGCTGGCTCCTGCGCGCGCCGATCCGCGAGGGCGCGGAGTGGGAGGCGATGGGCGGCCGCACCGCGCGCGTCACCGACATCGACGCCTCGGTCGAGGTCTTCGCCGGCACCTTCGAGGGCTGCGTCGAGGTGACCGAGAGCGGGGGCGAGGACGGCCGCCAGGTGCGCACCGTCTACTGTCCGCAGGTGGGCCCGGTGCTCATCGAGTCGGCCATGGACATGACGCTCACGACCCGTCAGGTGGCCACCACCGCGCGGCTCCGGACCCACGCCCCCGGCGGCGAAGACTAACCCACCGGAATCATGGAGCTTATTCCAGGTCTCCGGCGGTTGCTCCGGAGGCTCCGGAAAGCTATGCTCCGGCGAGCTTCAGAGGCGCACTTCGACCCCGAATTCTCGGGGTTTTCGTGCGATCAGGGACCATGGAATCGAACGAAGAGAACGCCCCCCAGCCCAAGGCCTATGGCGAGGGCTCCATCCAGGTGCTCGAGGGCCTCGAGGCGGTGCGCAAGCGCCCCGGCATGTACATCGGCGACGTGCACGACGGCACCGGCCTGCACCACCTCGTGTGGGAGGCGGTCGACAACGCGGTCGACGAGCACCTCGCGGGCCACTGCGACACCATCACCGTCGTCATCCACGCCGACGACTCGGTCACCGTCGAGGACAACGGCCGCGGCATCCCGGTCGGCATGCACGCCAAGGGCGTCAGCGCGGCCGAGGTCGTGATGACGGTGCTGCACGCGGGCGGCAAGTTCGACAACGACTCGTACAAGGTCTCGGCCGGTCTCCACGGCGTCGGCGTCTCCGCCGTCAACGCCGTCAGCGAGTGGCTGAAGATGGAGATCAAGCGCGACGGCAAGGTGCACTACCAGGCCTACGAGCGCGGCAAGCCGAAGGCGCCGATCGAGGCGATCGGGCAGACCGATCGCACCGGCACCAAGATCGACTTCAAGCCGGACCCCACGATCTTCACGAGCACCCACTTCAGCTGGGACGTGCTCAACAACCGGCTGCGCGAGATCAGCTTCCTCAACGCCGGCCTCAGCATCGTCCTGCGCGACGAGCGCGGCGACGAGCCCCGCGAGCAGACCTACAAGTTCGAGGGTGGCATCCGCGAGTTCGTCCGGCTCCTCGCGAAGAACAAGACCCCGCTCCACGACGACGTCATCTACATCTCCGACACCAAGGAGGGCGTCGAGGTCGAGATCGCGCTCATGTGGACCGACGCCTACAACGAGCAGGTCTTCTGTTACACGAACAACGTCCACAACAAGGACGGCGGCACCCACCTGACCGGCCTGCGCACCGCGCTGACGAGGGTGATCAACGGCTACGGCACCGCGCAGAGCCTGCTCAAGGATCTCAAGGGCGCGAGCCTGGTCGGCGAGGACGTCCGCGAGGGCATCATCGCGATCATCAGCGTGAAGCACCCGGACCCGAGCTTCAGCTCGCAGACCAAGGACAAGCTGGTCTCGAGCGAGGTGAAGGGGATCTGCGAGTCGGTCACCAACGAGCGGCTGACCCTCTACCTCGAGGAGAACCCGAGCACCGGCAAGAAGATCGTCGACAAGACGGTCATGGCCGCCCGGGCGCGCGACGCGGCGCGCAAGGCGCGCGAGATGGTGCAGCGCAAGGGCATGCTCGACGCGAGCAACCTGCCGGGCAAGCTCGCCGACTGTCAGAGCAAGGACCCGACCGAGTGCGAGCTCTACATCGTCGAGGGTGACTCCGCGGGCGGCACCGCCAAGCAGGCGCGCGACCGCCGCTTCCAGGCGATCCTCCCGCTGCGCGGCAAGATCCTGAACGTCGAGCGCGCGCGCATGGAGAAGATGCTGGGCAACCAGGAGGTCGGCACGCTGATCACCGCGCTCGGCGCCGGCATCGGCGACCAGCTCGACATGCTCAAGCTCCGTTACCACCGCATCATCGTGATGACGGACGCGGACGTCGACGGCAGCCACATCCGGACGCTCCTGTTGACGTTCTTCTACCGGCAGCTGCCGGAGACGCTGCGCAACGGCTACCTCTACATCGCGCAGCCGCCGCTCTACCGGGTGAAGAAGGGCAAGAAGGAGCAGTTCCTCAAGGACGACGACGCCTTCAACCGCTTCATCCTCGAGGCCGGGACCGACAAGCTCGCCATCCGCGCCGAGGGCGGGACGATGGTGGTGACCGGCGACCCGCTGCGGCGGCTGCTCGACGACCTCTGGAAGTGGCGCAAGCTGCTCCGCGCGCTCGAGCGCAAGGCGCAGTCGGAGATCCTCGCCGCGCTCGTCCGGGGCACGGATCTGGACGCGTCGGGGCTCGCCGACCGTGAGCGCCTCGAGCAGGCGATGGAGCGGCTCGAGGAGGCGGTCGGTGAGATCGATCCCGATCTCCTCCCGCTCGCGCCGCGCTACGAGCAGGACGCCGAGCATGGCCGCTGGTACGTCGAGATCGCGACCCGCGCCGGCGTGAGCACCAAGACCACCCGCATCGACTTCGAGCTCCTCGACGGCGGCGAGTACGCCCAGCTGAAGGCCATCCACCAGGGCGTGGTGGCGCTGGGCGGCACCCGCTTCGAGGCCCTCGAGGTCGACGACGCCGGCGAGGCCAAGGGCGACGCCGAGCCGCTCGGCGGCGCGGACGGCATCTGGGAGCACGTCCAGAAGCGCGGCCGGAAGGGCCTGAACATCCAGCGCTACAAGGGCCTCGGCGAGATGAACGCCGACCAGCTCTGGGACACCACGATGAACCCCGAGTCGCGGGTCCTGCTCCAGGTGAAGGTCGACGACGCGGTGGAGGCGGAGGAGATCTTCAGCGTCCTGATGGGCGACCAGGTCGAGCCTCGCCGCGAGTTCATCGAGACGCACGCGCTCGACGTCAAAGAGCTCGACATCTGACGCTCACCGCTCGACCGGCGTGACGCGGCCGCAGCACTCGATGGTGTCGGCCGCGCGCTCGCTGCAGGTAGTGACCGCGTGCACGTCCATGCGGCCCGCGATCGGCGTGGCGTGAGGCCGAGCGCGCGGCACGCGGGTGCCGTCGTAGAGCTCGCCGTAGCGATTCTCGCCCCAGCAGAGGGTCTGGCCACGAGTGACGGCGCAGGTGTGACGCCCGGCGTGGACCGAGGTCACGTCCGTCAGCCCCGCCACCGAGGCGGGCGTGAGCCGGTTGACCGTGGTCCCGTCCCCGAGCTGTCCGTAGCGGTTGCTCCCCCAGCAACTCAGCGTGCCATCGTTCATCAACGCGCAGGTGTGAGCGTCTCCCGTCGCGATCGCGACCGCCGGACGGTCGAGGGGGACGCGCACCGGCGCGAGGGCGCGCTCGCGGCTCCCGTCGCCGAGCTGCCCGGCGTCGTTCCCACCCCAGCAGTGAACGGCGCCGTCGCGGTCCAGGCCGCACGCGTGCTGATAGCCCGCGTCGATCTGGACGAGACGCGAGAGCCCGTCGAGCCGCGCCTGGACACCGCCCGCCCCGGCGCCCCAGCAGCGCGCTCGTCCCCGCGCATCGAGCGCGCAGGCCAGAGCAGCACCGCTCGCGACGTCCACCGCGTCGTGGAGCCCCGGTACGGGCTCCGGCGTGGTGGACGCCGCGACGCCAGCGCCGCTCCCGGGTCGCGGCCCCGCCCCGAGTCCGCCCCAGCAGGCCACGCTCCCATCCGAGCGCACAGCGCAGGTGAAGCCGCCGCCGGCGCTGACGCGGCGCGCGTCGGAGAGGCCGGACACGTCGACCCAGCCGCGGCTGCTGGTGCGACTGCCGTCACCGAGCTGCCCCCCCTCGCCGCTCCCCCAGCAACGCACGCGGCCATCGACGCCGAGCGCGCACACGTGATTGGCGCCCACCGACAGCTGCGCGGTGTCGACCGGCGCGACCCAGGTCGCGCACCCGGCGAGGTCGCTGTCGTCTCGGTTCGACGCGCGCTCGCCTCCACCGTCCACGATCACGCGCTCTCGCTCCGGCGGCTCCTCGGGTGGGTGCGACCGCGTGCACCCTCCGGCGAGGAGCATCCCCATCACCACGAACCTCGACCTCCTGCTGTCTCTCATCGGCACCTCCCGAGCGCGTCGCTCGAGTTGGCGGTGCCCGACGAGCCGGGAGCGTTTCAGGTTCGTTGGCGTCGAGCGGGAGTCGTCTCGACCTCTCGCGTGGTCGAGCCGAGGACAGGCGCGGGAGCAGAGGGAGCCGTTCGCGCGACCGGTACGCTGGCGGAGACGCGTCGCCGGGGACGCTGCTCGGCCTGGTCCTCGTCCCCCGCCTCGACGTCGCACCCCTCGCCGCGGTAGCCGCCGCAGCGGACGTGCCCGGCGTCGGCGCGCTGCGTCAGGCCGGGCTGGTAGCTGGCGACCAGCGGCATGGCGGCGCCGAGCGCGAGCAGGAAGGTGTAGAGGGCCATCGTGAGAGCCTGGCTGCGGTGCGTCCTCGTCATCGTGAGCCCTCTCTGAGCAGGCGCCGTGCCAGGACGCTCGCCTACCGAGATCACTCACGTTTTCGGGAGCCGGCGTCACGCTCCGCCGGGATCGTTACGCTCGATCGGGCCGGGGATCGTAACAGCGGGTGTTACGCCTCGTCCTCGTCGGGCTTGCCGCCGAGGCCCCACTCCTTGAGCCGGTACTGGATGGTGCGGCGGCTGATGCCGAGCACCTCCGCCGCCCGGCTCTTGCTGCCGCCCACCGCCTTCAGGGTCTCGAGGATCGCGAAGCGCTCGAGCTCGGCCAGGGTGACCCCCGGGATGAGCAGCCGGATCGCCTCGGCCGCGGGCGGGGACTGCGCGAGCGGCAGATCGTCGATGTCGATCTCCTCGCCTTCGGTCAGGAGCACCGCCTGCTCGATCGCGTTCTGGAGCTCGCGCACGTTGCCCGGCCACGGATGCGAGAGCAGCGCCCAGCGCGCGCGCTCGCTGAACCCGGCGAGGTCCTTCTCGTTCTCCTCCGCGAACCGTCGCAGGAAGAGATCGGCGAGGTGCGGCACGTCGCTCTTGCGGGCCCGGAGCGAGGGGACCTCCAGCTGCACCACCGCGAGCCGGTAGAAGAGATCCTCCCGGAAGGCGCCGTCCTCGACGAGGCTGTCGAGCCGCCGGTTGGTCGCCGCGATCACGCGCACGTCCACCCGGATGGTCTCGTTGCTGCCCACCCGCTCGAGCTCCCGCTCCTGCAGGAACCGCAGCAGCTTCACCTGCACCTCGGGCGGGGCCTCGCTGATCTCGTCGAGAAAGAGCGTGCCGCCGTCCGCGTGCTCGAAGCGGCCGCGCCGCCGCGTGGTGGCCCCGGTGAAGGCGCCCTTCTCGTGCCCGAAGAGCTCGGACTCCAGCACCGTCGGGGCGAGCGACGCGCAGTTGAGCCGGACGAAGGGCCCCGCCGCGCGCTTGCTCTCCCGGTGGATGGCGGCCGCGATCAGCTCCTTGCCGGTGCCGCTCTCGCCGCTGAGCAGCACGGTGGCGCGGCTCCGCGCGACCTGGAGCACCCGCTTCACGAGCTGCTGCATCGTGGGGTGGTTGCCGACCAGCCCGTGGAAGCCGACCTCGCCGCCCGGGGGCAGCGCCGGCGGCTGCGGCTTCCGGGCCACGCGATCGAGCAGCACCGTGAGCGCGCTCGGGCGGACGGGGCGCGGCAGGCAGTGGGACGCGCCGGACTCCAACGCGGTCACCACCTCGTCGGACCGCGCCGGGTCGGTCACCGCGACCACCACCGCGTCCGGGTGGGCGGCCCGCCGCATCGCCGCCCGGGCCCAGCGGTCCTCGCTCGGCCCGTCGACCACGATGACCGCGACCGGGTCGTCGCCCACGTCATCGAAGGCCAGGCTGTGCCGGCGCTCGCTCAGCTCGCGGGCGACGTCCGCCCACGCCTCTCGATCGTCCGTGAGGACGAGAACCCGCAGCCCGGTCATGACAGGCGAGGTTGCCCGAATCCCGGGGCCAGTGCCACCGGGGCACGCGATGGCACACCGAGATCGGCCTCTGCGGCGACCCGCGCGGTGGCACGCCTCGTGAAAACCCCGTGCGGGTGTTGGAAAGAGGCGGCCCGCGGGACGACCTCGGGGAGAGGTGAGCATGCGATTCGTGTGGGCGGTGGGTTTGATCGGGCTGCTGGGCTGCGCGCCGACCGGCAGCGCGCCGGCGGCGACCTCGGCTCGAGCGGACATCGCCCAGTCGCTGCGACGCCAGCTCGCCGGGCACCTCGAGCGCGCGCGCGGCTGCTTCGGCGAGGCGCGCCTCCGGGACCCGAACGCGAGCGGCCTCGTCCGCCTCGGCTTCACCATCGAGCCCGACGGGCGCGTCGACGACGTCGCGGTCGAGGCGTGGTCGCGCGACGAGGCGATGCTCGCGGCGTGCGTCCGGAGCCGGATCGGCAGCCTCTACTTCGACCCCGCGCCCCCGACCGAGCCGGTCCGCGTGGAGCGCACCTTCTATTTCTGCCCCGACGAGCAGGGCGGGCTCTGCCGGCTGGGCGGCGCGCGGCCGCTGGACGCGGAGGCGGACGACGCGCTCCTCGCCCGGATCGACGCCGGCCTGAGCGCGCGCGACGAGCAGCTCGAGGCCTGCGCCCGTGAGGTCGGCGGCCGCCCCGCGGTGCTCGACGTGCGCCTCGAGGTCGGGACCGACGGCCGGGTGATGGCCGGCCAGCTCAGGGACAGCTTCCCGAGCGCCACCGGCCTGCGACGGTGCGCGGTGGGCCCGCTGCTCGGCGCCCGCATCGAAGGCGAGCTGCCCGCCGAGCGCATGCACGTCCGCTACGTGTATCGCCTGGGCGCGGTCGGCGACGTGCGCAGCGCCCGTCGTTGAGCCACACCCAGTCCGTGCAGATCGTCCGCAAGCATCGGCGCGTGATCCTGTTCCTGTTCTCGCTCCTCGCGCTGCTCGGGATCACCTACGGATTTCTGAGGCGCGTGGGCATCGATCCTCTGCGTATGCTCCTGGGGTGAGCCGCAGGCTGAAGATCGGGAGCGGGCTCGGGGTCCTCGCGCTGGGCGCCGCGCTCTTCGTGCCCGGCCCGACCCCCGACGTGGATCCGCCGCCCCATCATCCGTTCGTCTGGGGCCAGGACGATCTCTGGGCCCGGCTGGAGGCGCGCTTCGACGCCGCGCGCGAGCGAGGCTGCGCGTCGAGCGACCCCGCGATCGAGGCGGGGCTCGCGGGGCTGGACGAGACGCTGGCCGGGATCGAAGGCGCCGAGCTCGGCCCGGCGGACGCGCGCTGGGACACGCTCGAGGCGCAGCTCTTCGAGGTCGCGCCCCTGCTCGGCGCCTGTCCCGCGCGCGTGCCCGCGCTGCTCGAGCGCGCGAGCCGGATGCGGCGCGCGGTGAAGGACCAGAGCGTCCGGTGGGACGTGCGCGGCGACCGGGAGGCGCGCGACACCCTCTATCGCCTGCTCTACGGCGCGCGCGCGGCGGTCGAGGAGCTGCTCCTGCAGATGCCGGAGGGGGAGGCGCCCTCGGTGACCCACGGGGTGGCCGAGCCCTCCGAGGCCCCGTCCTTCACCTACCGCGGCGTCACCCTCCACAGCGGCGACGTGCTGCTCTCGCGAGGGGGCGCGCCGACCAGCGCGCTGATCGCCCGCGGCAACGACTACCCCGGCAACTTCTCGCACGTCGCCTTGCTCCACGTCAGCGAGGACGGAACCCCCACCGTCGTCGAGTCGCACATCGAGAGCGGGGTCGGCGCGTTCACTGCGGAGCGCTACCTCGAGGACACGAAGCTGCGGATCCTGGTCCTGCGCCTGCGCGCCGATCATCCGGCGCTCGAGGGCGATCCCCGCCTGCCGCACCGGGCGGCGACCGCGCAGCTCGAGGCGGCGCGCGCCGCGCACATCCCGTACGACTTCGCGATGGACTACGGCGATCCCTCGGAGATGTTCTGCTCCGAGGTCGCGTCGGCCGCCTACGCGCGCGAGGGCGTGGAGCTGTGGCGCGGGCTCTCCACCCTCGGCGGCGAGGGCCTGAGCCGCTGGCTTGGCGCGGTCGGCGTGCGGCACTTCGAGACCCAGGCGCCGAGCGACCTCGAGTACGACCCGCAGATGCGCGTGGTCGCCGAGTACCGCGACCCGGAGACGCTGTTCTCGGACCACGTGGACAACGCCATCCTCGACGTGCTGCTCGAGGGCGCCGAGGCCGGCGAGGAGCTCGAGGTCGACGTCGCGCGGCTCCCGCTCGCCCGCCTCGCCAAGGCCTACAGCTGGGTCCTGAACCGCTTCGGCGCGGTCGGCCCGATCCCCGAGAACATGAGCGCGGCCACCGGGCTGCGGGTCGAGTCGCTCCGGCAGCGGCACGCCGCGGTGCGCGAGGGGCTCGACCGGCGGATCGCCGACTACCGCGAGACGCACGGGCGACGCCCGCCCTACTGGACGCTGGTCCGCCTGGCGCGCGAGTCGAAGGCAGCGCTCTCCGGCAACTGAAGACGCGGCTACCATTGCCGCAGCTTCCACGCGCGTCAGCGCGCGAGATGGGGTGGGAGCACCTGGGTGATCGCTCGCTTCAGTCTGGCTTCGTCATCGAGGCGGTCGACGTTCCGGGACTCGTGGAGGACGCCCCGACGGCACGCTCGGCAGCGTTGCGTGGCCCTCACCGGACGACGCGAACGTCTCGGAGGCATCGCTCCCGGAAGGTGAAGCGCGCCCTCTTCTGCCGGCCGGTCAGGCGCGGTACAGGAAGACGCGTAGCCGGGTCAGGGGAGCCAGCTCGGCCAGTCGCTCGAAGGCTTCCGCCCGGTCCGCGCCCAGGATCTCGACCACGCTGCTCTCCCAGGTCACTGGCACCGGGCGGTGCGGCGGGGCGCTCTCCCATAGATGACGCGCGCGACCGCTTCGCTGGTCGATCGCAGCCGAGACCTGCGCGGCCACGCGCTCCAGCTCGTCGACCTCCCGTGGGCTGCCCAGGCGCGCCACGAGCGCCTGGCGGGGAAGAGGGCGTCGACCGTCTCCGAACAGATCTGCCGCGGACGCCCGCACCTCTCCCCCGAGCAGCAGCCGCGTCTCCCGCCAGCACTCGATGAGGAGGTCCGAAGCGTCGATCCAGCGGGCGCCGATCTCTTTCGCCCACCCCGCGCCGAGGCGCTCGCCGTAGTGCCGACAGAACGTCGACCGCTCCGCGTCCGGGGGCGCCCCGGCGCGCATCCCGACCACGCTGCCCTCCCCGCCCTCGACCCGACCGGTGAAGAGCTCGACCGCGCACCGGCGGGAGCGCGGCAGCCAGGTGAGCTGCGCCCGCCACGGCGGCGAGTGGCGCCGAGGATCCCGCAGCGCCTTCGGCGGGGCCCAGCCCTCCTCGCGACGCTCCTCGACGGCGAAGTACCAATCGACGCCCACCCTCTCACTGTATCGCGGGTCTGCCACGCTGCTGAACGAGCAGCCTACCCAGGCCGCGCGGTCGGCGACCCGAGGCTCCGGGTGTATGCTGTCGCGGGATGGCTCTTCGCGCCTGGTGCATGGGGTTGACCCTGCTCGCCGCGTCGTGCGGCGGTGAGGTCGCCCCTGACGACGCCGCGACGTTCGCGGACGCCGCGGCCGCGCCGGACGCGCGCGTGGTCGGGCTGCCGGACGCGGCGGGGCGGCGCGACGCGGGCCCGGACCGGCTCGGCCCGCCCTACCCCATCGTGCTCGCGCACGGCTTCTTCGGCTTCGAGGACTTCGCCGGCGTCTCGTTCATCACCTACTTCTACGGCGTGAAGGACGACCTCGCCGAGCGCGGCGAGCCGCTCGTCTTCACCCCCGCCGTCGACCCCTTCAACGACTCGGAGACGCGCGGCGAGCAGCTGCTCGCGCACGTGGAGCGCATCCTCGCCGAGACCGGCCACGCGAAGGTGAACCTCATCGGTCACTCGCAGGGCGGGCTCGACGCGCGCTACGTCGCCGCGATGCGCCCCGACCTCGTCGAGTCGGTCACCACCTTCGCCACGCCCCACCGCGGCACCCCGATCGCCGACGTCGTGGTGGGCCTGGTCGAGGACGAGCGCGCGCGTGACCTCGCCGACCGCCTGGTGCGCCTCATCGGCGCCGCGCTCTACGACGCCGCGGGAGAGGAGACGAGCGTCTTCGCTTCGCTCCGCCAGCTCTCGACGCCCGGCATGGACGAGTTCAACGCGCGCTACCCCAACCAGGAGGGCATCGCCTACTACTCGCTCACCGGCCGCTCCGACCGCCACGACGGTGACCCGGACTGCGACGCCCCCGATCGCCCGCGCTTCGTCTACACCCACGACCGCGACCTCGACCCGATCGAGCCGCTCCTCGACATCGCCGAGCAGATCGTCGACGGCGGCAGCGCGGACATCGTCAACGACGGCCTCGTCCGGGTCCGCGACGCCCGCTGGGGTCGCTTCCTCGGCTGCGTGCCCGCCGACCACTTCGACGAGATCGGCCACCTCTTCGGCGACTCCCCCGGCCGCGGCAACGACTGGGACCACCAGGCGTTCTACGCCGACCTCGTCGCCTACCTACGCACTCAGGGGCACTGAAGCTTGCTGGAGGGTTTGGTGCAAACCCTCCCCCCATTGGGCAAAGCGCCAATGGGGCCCCCCT
>Ga0310345_10003184_pt1 | contig 15812 bp, 19 predicted proteins | sample HC15DNA20500_MG_FD_204667 | JGI IMG/M metagenome (GOLD analysis project Ga0310345, IMG submission 204667) | Marine microbial communities from station ALOHA, North Pacific Subtropical Gyre - HC15-DNA-20-500_MG | ecosystem: Environmental > Aquatic > Marine > Oceanic | place: Pacific Ocean: North... | reverse complement strand
GGCAACTGGCGCGGAACTTTATGTTGGGCATGGCACTGTCTGGGTGAATGGCGATAATGGCTATATTGCCATGCAGGTCAGTGGGTTAGAAGTGCTTCCGGGGGCCGGTCTCACGGATTCAGGATACTGGCAATTGATTGGCAATGTTAATGTTGACTCGCTCGATCTCAGCGAGCGCTCCGGAAGGGGGTTTGATCTTCGATATTACCAACTTTGTCACACCATGCCTCAGTGTTGTCAGTCCAATGCATTACTATTATATCAAAATAGATCGCCGTAAATTTTTATGGTGACGAGTGTGGTCTGTCAGCCGAGTGCTGACGATAAGCTAGACTACAAATAAGCGTCTCTAACCTGTTAAACCGTAGACCCCTATAGCTTTACTGGGCACGAGGTAGGTATCCGCACAGATCAAGAACTCGTCACTATTGAGCTGAGACTATCAGAGCTTGAACAAGAAAAGGCTGCTCTCCTTTCTCGAAAGCAAGAGCTGTATCGCTCTGCAAACCGACATGATTTACCGCTACTCACCCCTGGCCAGAAAGTTGAAGTATACCGAAAACTCTTTCGAGGCAGGCAGGATGTTTATGCGGTTCGCTGGCAGAGTTCCGGCGGTCGTTCCGGCTATGCTGTCGCTTGTGCGAACGAGTGGATGCCGGTCATCTGTCAGAAACCAAGGATCAAGTGCGGAGAATGTCGACACAAAAATTTCAAACCCCTCGATTTTGATGCAGTTTATGACCACCTGTCTGGCAAACATGTGACCGGCCTTTACCCTTTACTGCCGGATAGCTCTTGTTACTTGCTGGCGGCGGATTTTGATAAGGGGGACTGGAAAGCGAATGTTCGTGCACTAGCCCAGGCCTGTCGTGGTGAAGGCGTACCCTATCTTATGGAGGTTTCTCGGTCCGGTGCGGGTGCCCATCTATGGGTTTTCTTTTCAGAAGCTGTTCAAGCTTCGTCAGCGAGGAGGTTGGGATTCAAATTGTTGGATAAGGCCATGGAGCTTCATCCAGGCTTATCCTTCGACTCCTATGACCGGCTATTTCCCAACCAAGACACCATGCCTGATGGTGGGTTTGGCAATCTGATTGCCCTGCCGCTTCAACACGAGGCGCGAAGTCGCGGATGCACCGTCTTCGTCGATGACAACTTTGCGCCATACCCGGATCAATGGGCACTGCTCAGTCAGCAACAGACACTTGCATCAGCTCAACTTGAAGAGCTGATCGGCAATGAGGCTAATTCCGGTGTGACTGTAGATACTGTGTTGCCGTGGGAGTCAACGTTACCGGTTGATACAGGGAAGCTTTCTGGATGTCCTGAAAGCATCACGCTCATCCTGACCAGTCACATTTATATAAAGTTATCAGGCATTCCAGGAACATTGGCGACACGAATAAAGCGAATGGCCAGCTTTGCTAATCCTGTATTTTTCAAAACACAGTCGCTTCGTTTCTCGACGCATGGCATCCCTCGCTACATATCATGCGCCCATATTGAGCAAGGTTATCTTTCTATTCCCAGAGGCTGCTTGGATGAGCTTCAAGATCTGCTGCTGGAACAGGGAATCACGGTGGACATTGATGACCGTAGAATATCAGGCCAGTTTTTACCTGGAGTCAGCCTAAAAGCAACGCTGCGTGGCGACCAGGACAAGGCGGTGCAGGCACTTGTCCAACACGATACCGGAATACTTCATGCACCGACCGCTTTCGGTAAAACCGTAACGGCTATTGGCGTGATAACCAGGCGGCAAGTCAGCACACTGATCCTCACGCACAGTCGTCAGCTACTTGATCAATGGAAGGAGCGACTCGACACCTTCCTTGAGGGTGCGCCCATCGGTGTAATTGGCGGCGGTAAAAAGAAACCTACTGGGCAGGTCGACGTTGCCACTTACCAAAGCTTGATCAATAAGAAAGACAATACGGTCTCGAAGCAGGTCAAGGAGTACGGGCAAGTCATCATCGATGAATGCCATCATATCTCAGCGCCACGTTACGAGATGTTGCTTAATGAGGTCAGCGCTCGATACGTCATCGGTTTGACAGCAACGCCTGATCGACAGGATGGCCACCAAAAAATCATGGTGATGGTTGCAGGGCCCATTCGTCACAAAGCCCAGGCGCAACACAGTAACCGATTTATCCAACGCGTCATTGTTCGAAAGCATCACGAAACGCCACCCACCCACATCTGCCAGCCTAGTGAGCGGCCCCATATCACATCGGTTTACCATTGGCTTGCCCAGAGCAGCGCCCGAAATCAGGCCATTGTTCAGGATGTTGCAAGCTGTGTGCACAACCAAGCAAATTGCCTTGTGCTGACGGAACGACGAGAACATGCCGAGACCTTGGCGACACTGCTGGATGCTGAATCCATATCGTCAGTTATCTTACGTGGTGGGATGCGCGTCAAAGAGCGCCAGTTGGCAGAAAAAGAGTTGCATAGGGTTCAAGTCATCGTTGCAACTGGGAAATACATTGGAGAAGGCTTTGACTTGCCTCGACTGGACACCCTGTTTTTAGCCCTGCCCATCGCCTGGAAAGGAACGCTGTCACAGTACGCTGGCAGGATCCACCGAGCGGTTGAGGGCAAACAGGAAGTCACTGTTTATGACTACCTTGATACTGGACTACCCATGCTTGAACGCATGTTCCGAAAACGTGAGAAAGGCTACAAAGCGATGGGGTATCAGTTTGTCTCTTCGGGGCAAACCAGATTGCTTTAGCCTTTGAGAGGCAGTCAGTCGTTAAAAGCTTATCAAGTGAACTGAGGCCAAGAATTTCTTCACTTGTCTAGCTGAACCCAGTTTATCTGGTCACTCTCAGGCGGCTACTTCCTTCTCGTCTTCAATCTCCAGTTCGAGATGGAAGTTAGCTGGCCCCGTCAGGTTGACCAAAGCATCGAGACTGAACTTATTAATCTGGCCGTTCAGCAAGTCGTTGAGGCGGGGTTGGGTGATTCCCAGACGATGTGCAGCCTCTTTCTGAGTAATATCCCACTCCCTTACACGGCCAGCAATCCTCGCCATGAGCTCGGAGCGCAGCCGCATGTTCAGCGCCTCTTCAGGAGTGTCCTCGATGGCGTCCCACACACTGTCGTAATACTCGATGGCCATTTTCTAACCTCGCTTGGTGGTTGGGCTCAGGGCAGCTCCTTGTATCGCTGCTTGCCCAAGTCGATGTCTTTTTTGGCGGTCTGCTGGGTTTTCTTCTGGAAGCAGTGGAGCACAAATACCGCGTCGCCCCGGTTGGCCACGTAGAAGACCCGAAAGGCGCCGTTGTGTTCCCGAATGCGGATTTCCATGACACCAGGGCCAACGCTTGGCATTGGGCGGAAATCGTCCGGCTGGCCTCCAGCCTGAATCTTGTCTATCTGAAACCCCGCTTCTCGCTTGGCGTCCAGAGAGAAGTCGCGCAGCCGATCCTTCGAGTCTCCAACGAATGCAACAGGTTTCTTGCGCGCCACGCTGGCTCCTTAACTGCCATAAATTTATATCAGTTCAGATATAATAAACTCATCAATCGAATGCTTCAAGCTGCTTCCACTGTAGCCGTATCACCAATAAGATGCCGTTGACTATTCGCACTTGGGTTGGCGGTCTCAATGACCAAATGCAATATCTGACCCTCCGGTATGGTTTTGCCACGACTCATTGCTATTGCGACCTCTCTACTGAAGACCGAGCCGCCATCATGCAGATGCGGGTTCACTACTAAATCCGAACCATCGCCCGACAATTGGAACATCCGCCCAGCGCCATCTCACGGGAACTGGCATACCAAACAATCCGTTCTGACAAAACCTATGATGCCAGTCTCGCCGGTTTCAGAGTCCGGCTAACCCGCTGCCGACCTCAGCAGCAGCCTAACGGTCATTTATGCTGTAAATTTTACATTTTATTTTGTGACACTCTTTAGCGTGCTAGATTGACCTTAAATTACCTAGACAGCATTTCAAAAACCGACGGAAACCCTTATATAGCAGGCTATTTAGACAAATAACAACAAATAAAGCAGCGCTAAGAAAATCAAATCAATCCGGCTCATAACCGTCCCCGCTACCAAACATAGAAAAAGCCGATTCTTTAGGGGATCGGCTTTTTTGTGTGCGCTCTTCCGGCTCAGCGCTTTATTTCCCTTCACTTCCTTGAATCCCTGCCAGCCTGCCTGCATATCAGGGCTTAGACCTTTTCATAAGATACTGAGTTTACCCATGTCAATTATCGATCCCCGTACCGGCAATCCACTCACCGCCGAGCCTGCTCCGAATACCCATACACCAACGGATAGTGAACGCCCCACAGTCACGCGCGAAGAAGTCATCATTGAGCTCAACGCCGGCAATATCCAACAGGTGCTGGAAGCTTCCATGCAGGTGCCGGTACTGCTGGATTGCTGGGCGCCCTGGTGCGAGCCGTGTAAAAACCTGATGCCGGTGCTTGAGAAGCTGGCCGTTGAGTATGGCGGCGCGTTTCTGCTAGCCACGCTGGATGTTGAGGCCAACCCAGAGATTGCGGGCCAGCTTGGTGTGCGCTCGGTACCGGATGTGAAGCTGGTGAGCCAGGGTGGCTTGGTGGATAGCTTCCAGGGCGCGCTACCCGAGAAAGAGGTGCGCGAGTGGCTCAACCGCTACTTCCCTGCCCCCGGCGACGCACCGCCCAGCCCCGAAGAGCAGGCGGAAGAAGCCTTGAGCGCTGGCGATGCCGCAGGCGCGCGGGAGATTTACCAAACGCTGATTGGCCAATACCCGGAACATTACGCCTACCAAATTGGCCTTGCCAAAGCGCTGGTGGCGGAAGGGCGTGGTGACGAAGCCCGTAGCGTGCTGGATAACCTGCCGCCAGAGGAGCGCGATGCAGCACCCGCTCGTGGCGTTCGCGCCAGCATCGAGTTCAGCGAACAGGCTCTCTCAACAGAAGAGATCGCCGCGCTGGGTGATCGCACTGACAGCGAAGCGCAGTACCAGCGGGCGCTACGCCAAGTGGCCGATGGCCAGTACGACGCAGGCCTGGAAGCTCTGCTGGCGCTGATGAAGCAGGACCGCGCCTATAACGACGACGCGGCCCGCAAAACGCTGCTACAGGTCTTTGACGCGCTGGGAGCCGACCACCCTCTAACGGTCACCTACCGCCGCAAGCTGTTCGCCCTGCTCTATTGATAGCGCCTGACGAAGACAACGTTACGCTTTGAACAGCGTATCCATCCGCGATAACGCCGCTTCCAATTGGGAAGCGGTGGTTCCAAAGTTAAGCCGTACAAACCCTGGGCAGCCAAAAGCCGCGCCGTCTGACAGCGCCACACCCGCCTGCTCCAACAGCGCTTGTGCGGGAGATGCCCCCAGGCCCGTTTCACGCATATCTAGCCACGCCAAATAAGTCGATTCTGGCGCGCTCAGCGACACCCCAGACCACGTTGCCACACGTGCTTCCAACGCAGCTCGATGGCTGCGTAGAACGTCCAGCAGTGCTTGTCGCCAAGGCTCGCCCTCTCGATACGCTGCCTCGGCGGCCACCAAGCCCAGCACGTTACCATCCGGTAAAAAACCTTTTGTGGCCGCGGCAAAGTGCTTTCGTAGCGTGGCGTCGGGAATGACCGCGCAGGCGCTGGTTAACCCGGCCACGTTGAATGTTTTTGAGGGCGCCCATAGAGTAATCGTGCGTTTGGCAAGCTTAGGGAACAGCGCCGCCAGAGGGCGATGGCGTGCTCCTTCATCCAGCAGCAAATCACAGTGCAGCTCATCGGAGACTACCCAGAAATCATGGCGCTCGACCAAGGCGGCTAACTGCTCAAGCTCGCTCAGCATCCATACGCGCCCGGTCGGGTTATGAGGGTGGCACCAGAGCAGTAGTCGGGTTTGCGGGGTAATGGCCGCTTCCAGCGCTGCGATATCCAGCTGCCAAGGCTCGCCAGGGGCGGCTGGCTCCGCTAACATCGCCTGTTGCGCTAGCCGCCCAGTGCGTTCAGCCACGGCCAGGAAGGGCGGGTAAATAGGTGCAATGGTCAGCACGCCCTCCCCTGGCTGGGTCAATGCCATGGCAGCAAAGTGCAGCGCGGGCACTACACCAGGTAGCCACTGCTGCCATTCGGGCTCAATGGTCCACGCATAGTGGTGAGCGCTCCACTGGCAAAGGGCCGCGGTGAGCGTGGCGGGCACTTCGCCATAGCCGTAAACGCCGTGGGCCACCCGCCGTTGGAGCGCGTCGATTACCGCAGGCGGCGAATGAAAGTCCATATCGGCGACCCATAGCGGCAGCACATCCTGCGCATAGCGGTGCCATTTCTGCGAGGCGTAATTTCCTTCGGGAGCGCGTCGCTCGACGGGCGTGGCAAAATCGAACGCCATAACAAATCTCACTTATTTCCACGGGAGTAAACACTGAGCATGCCGCAAGATGACTTTTATACCAAGATGCGCGCTGGCCTATCGGCGCTGTTGCGGCAGTGGCGCTCGCTGGGGCAGGCAGATGCCGACCAGCTGGCACTCATCCTGGCAGAAACCGCTAGGGTCGCTAAACTAGGCACCCCCGATGCTACGCCAAGTGGCGCCACGCTAGAGCAGTGGAGCCAAGACCAGCAGGGCGAGATACCGCTGTGGGCGCCACGCACGGCGGTGTTTCTGCTCAACCAGATGCCCGCTCGGCCCACCCCGCAAAGCGATGAAGAAGCCTGCGCCTGGGCGTACTGCTGGCTGCGTAACCGCTCGTTTGATTCGCTGGATGCAGCCCGCGCCGCCCTGCCTGCCCACTTAGCCGAACCGCTGGACGAGGCTCTGGCAGCTGCCTGGAGCGACCAACAGGGGCTGAGGCTGGTATAGCTTAGCGCCGTTTGCGCCCCGGTGATTTCGGTTTAAAGCCCGCAGGCTTGGTGGCAAGCCAATCGACAAAAGCGCGAATATCGGCATCGTTCATCAACGCTTCCAAACTAGCCAAGCGGTCGGCCAGTTCGCGCTCGCTGTAGAGACGGAGAATGTGCTTATGGCAGGGATGACACAGCCACACAATGGCCGTTAGCCGCTCTTCACGGCTATGGCGCTTTTGATAACGCGGCTTGTTATGCAGCGTCCTTGGAATGAGATGGTGCTTGGTGAGCGGCGATGCACGCTGGCACAGTTCGCAGCCACTGGGTTTAGGCGGCGGAGAGAGCACGTGGGTGCCGGAATCCGGTGAAAGGGGCACGGTAAACAGCCTCGCACGCTAGCAACGTCTTAACGGTTAATAACACCTAATGTGCTAAAAATCAGCGACATAATAATAGCAACCACATAATAAACGTAAGGAAAACGCCGCATGGTAGAAGTACCACTCACTTGGCAGTTAGCAAAGCTGGGGCTCTCCGTCAGCATGGTTTTGGGCTTAAGCGCTATCGCTGTCCGTGCAAGCCCACGCATTGCAGGGCTACTCTCAGGTTATCCTTTAGGCACCGCACTAGCGCTGTTTTTTATCGGTTTAGAGATCTCGCCCACCTTCGCTACCCAGAGCGCCGTGCATACGCTGGCCGGGTTTACCGCGACAATGGCATTGGGGGCAGGTTATGTGGTCACAGGCCGCCAGCCTGGCATCAAGGGCGTTATTAGCGGTGTGCTGGGAGGCTTTGCCGCGTGGCTGGTCATGAGTACCCTGCTCGCGCAGTTCAGCTTCACCCGCTTCAGCGGCACGCTGGTGACGCTTTGTGCCATTGGCGTCTTCAGTTGGCTGTTCCGCTCCATTCCCGATGTGAAGAGTACCGCGAGCAGCGCCTTTTCTTGGCCCGCGCTAGCGGCACGCGCGGGGCTTGCCACTGTTATTATTTTTGCTATCACCCGTATCGCCCACTGGCTCCCCCCAGAGTGGGCAGGCACGCTGGCTGCATTTCCCGTCACCATGCTGCCATTTTTGCTGATCCTGCACGTGGGGCATGGGTATGCCCCCGTCGCCACAGTCATTAAGCATTATCCCATGGGCCTTGGCTCGCTGCTGAGCTATACCCTATGCGTTTCGTACACTTACAGCACGCTGGGGCTTTTCTGGGGAACGCTGGCAGGATTTCTCGCCGCGACCCTATGGCTGCTTGGCTGGATGCAGTTCACTGCTTGGCAACAGCGCCGTAACGCTTGACCAAGCGCTCGCTTGGGTTAATTCTGGGAGGGTTCTTACCTCCCTCGTTCCCTCTAATAATAAGGATAGCGCTATGTTCACTCGCACCATTGAGCCCGCTTTTTACGATACGGATGCCCTCGGCCATATTAATAACACGCGGCTCCCCGCTTGGTTTGAGCTGGCACGCAACGACCTGTTCAAACTGTTTACGCCCGACCTGAACCCTAAACAGTGGCGATTAATCATGGCGCGCATGGAAGTGGATTACCGCGCTGAACTGTTTTACGGCCATGACATCGAAATCCGTACCTATCTAACCCGTTTGGGCAACAGCTCGTTTACCGTCACCCAGGAAGCGCGGCAGCATGGTACGCTGACCAACTTAGGGCATACGGTAATGGTGCAGTACGACCATCAGGAGAAGCGCGCCGTTCCTATTGAGGGTGAGCTGCGCGAGGCGCTGACAGCACATTTGGATACCGCGCCCGCCTCCGCTTAATTCCCCCTGCCATGTATGGTGGGGCCTTCCAGGAGTCACCATGGCTATTCGCTATAATCTCTGGATTGATCCTGACAACACGGCGCAGCATCGCGCCGTGGAAGCCGACCTTGAACGCTACTTCATGGAGCGCTTCGCTGATTACCCGCATATCCGCTTGTTCGGCGCAGACCCCTACGATTATGATGCCCCATTCAATCGACTTTACGACGTGCTAATGGCCCGCGCAGCTGAGTATTGCGAGGAGAAATGGCGCTATGTCGCTTCTCCAGAGCAGCTTAACCGCTGCTTTTTCCGTGCCGTTGGCCGCTCAAATAAATTTGTTCAAGACGACCGAAAGTGAGAGTTCTACGCAATGGTAATTCGTACCGACCAAGCACCCGACGAGCGCCAGCTGGCGATTATTACCCAACAGCTCGGGCGAGCGCCTCGCGGTATCGAAGCCGTTGCAGCCACGGATACACAGGGCACCCCTTTAGTGCTGCGCATGTCGCCGATTGTGGATGGCAAGCCTTTCCCCACGCTTTACTGGCTCTGCTCCGACCTGCTTAAAATCGAGATTTCGCGCATTGAAGCCGTCGGCGTGATCAAGTCGCTAGAACAGCGTCTGCAGGACGAACCTGACTTCTTAGCCGCTTACCAACAGAGCCATCGCGATTACGTTGATGCCCGCTGGCGCTTTATGAGCGAGGCTCAGCGCGAAGAAGTGGCACGCCTGGGCTACACCGATGTTCTCACCGAACGCGGTGTAGGCGGCATCAGCAACTGGCAGCAGGTGCGCTGCCTACATACTCAATACGCCCATCATCTGTGCGGTAACAATGTGATTGGACAGTGGATGGACGAACACTACGACGTACAGCGCTGCCTAGGCTAGATGTCCTGCAATGCCTCCCACTGATTCACCCTTAACTCCTCTGCGATAAGGACGCCCCGACTATGTCACGCATCTGTGTTTACCTCGGCTCAAGAGAGGGCAACAGCCCAGCATTCCGCCAAGCCGCCCATACGCTTGGCACGGCTCTTGGGCAACGCGGGCACACCTTGGTATACGGCGGCGCACGCGTCGGGCTGATGGGGGAACTGGCCAATGCGGCACTAAACGCGGGCGGCAGCGTCATCGGCGTTATGCCCGACCATCTCGTTGAGCGTGAACAGGCTCATTTCGGCTTAACCGAGCTGATTCGCGTGCCTAATATGCATGAACGTAAAGCCACCATGGCGGCGAACGCTGACGCCTTTATCGCCTTGCCCGGTGGCATTGGCACGTTTGAGGAGTTGTTTGAGATCTGGACCTGGGGCTATTTGGGGCTACACGACAAGCCGATGGGCCTGCTAGATACTGATGGATTTTACGCCCCACTGCTGGCGTTTTTAGACAGCACGGTCAGCCACGGTTTTCTGGCGCAAGCTACACGAGATATGCTGCTCGATGCACCGATGCCCAGCCAGCTATTAGACGCTTTAGAAGCAGAACTAAGCTGAGTACGAGCAGAGTAGAATGGAAATTTATACTTTGGTAGTCAGCGTGCGCGTACGCTGATAGGTGAGCTGGAGCAAGCGAGCATCTTCCCCAGCACGGTGGCGGTGGATGCCACGCTCAGCCACTACCGCCTCTTTGGTATCGCTCCACAGCGCCTGTTGCTCTTCGCTGAGCAGGATGCGTAGCGCTTCCAGACGAAAGCGTGGCAGCATGCCAGCATGGTGGAACAGTAACGACAGCCAGGTATTATCGTAGCCCCAACTATCGCTATAAGCCTTACCTAGCTCCCGCAGTTCATCATTAAGCCACTGGGCAACTTGGCGCACCGGGTAGCCCTCTTTCATCAGCCGATCACGAGAAATACCGTGCAGTAGCTCGGCTTTTGGATCCCAATGGGTCCACTCATCTAATGGCTGAATAAGAAACGCGCAGCAGCTACCGTCAGCACGCGCAATGCCAACTTCAATCGGGTAGCTGCCGCGCCCGAATCCGGACGCTTCAATATCTAGCACTGTGGGTAGCGTCTCGGACACTGACTTCCTCTTTTACGTATCGCAACCTGACTGACGATTTAGGCGGCGGCCATCTCCACTGCTGGCTGTTGCTCTGCCATGCGCTGCCAGTAATCGGCCTGCTCGTGATCTACCGCCAAGCCTAGCTCACCGATTCGGTAAGCACGCGCCAGGCGCTCAGCCGCTAAGTAGTGCCCCGCCTGTGCCGCACGGGCATACCAGGTGACCGCATAATCCTCACGACGGGGGTACTGTACACAGCCGTGCTCGTGAATTTGCGCAACCTGATACTGCGACTTTACATCGCCCGCCTGGGCGGCTTCTAGCACATAGCGCGCACCACGAGCTTTATCTTGTGGAGATAAACTGCGATGGAACAGCATATGCCCGTAAATAGACTGCGCATCTGGGTGCCCCGCTTCTGCACACCGTTTAAACAGTCGCATGGTAAGGCGCTGCGTGCGCGGTGAGCGCGGTAGTAACCAACGAGTATGGAACAACTGTTCGGCCAGTCGAAACTCTAACCGTGTAAACAATGATGATGCCTGCGGCATGGCCAACCACCCTGCCTATCTGTTGAGACCTTCGGCTAACCATCTCACCTTCCGCGACGGCTAACCATACGATAAACCGGCGCTTGGCCGGTCGATGGGCTGGCAAGCATACGCCTGCCTTCGCCATGACTCAACCCTATTGATTTGCTGCTTTTGTAGACCCTCGCTAACATGCCTCCCACAGGCTGGTATCGGCGATATGGATCGCCACCTTTCCAGACACATTTTCGCCTTAGCGAGGAGACAATCATGCAAACGCGCCCACTGGGTAGAACCGGAATTGAGGTCAGCCGACTCTGTCTAGGCACCATGACCTTTGGTGAGCAAAACAGCGAAACTGAGGCTCATGAACAGCTCGACCGCGCGGTGGCGTTCGGTATTAACTTTATCGACACGGCGGAAATGTATCCAGTTCCCCCAAAAGCAGAGACACAAGGGTTAACAGAGACTTATATCGGTAGTTGGCTAAAAGCACGGGGCGCTCGCGACGATGTCATCATCGCTACCAAAGCGGCAGGCCCAGGTTTGGAGCATATCCGCGGCGGCCCCAAAATGAGCCGGGACCACCTTCATCAAGCCATTGATACCAGCCTTGAGCGTCTGCAAACGGATTACGTCGATCTGTATCAGTTGCACTGGCCTGATCGTAACACCAACTTTTTCGGCAAACTCGGCTACACCCACGCTGAGCAGGAAGATGCCACCCCGCTGGAAGAGACGCTCTCCGCACTTAAAGAGCTGGTCGATGCGGGTAAAATTCGCGCTGTAGGGCTCTCAAATGATACCCCTTGGGGCGTCATGCGGATGTTACAGCTCTCTGATCAACTAGGACTGCCTCGTGTTGCCTCCATCCAAAACCCCTACAATCTGCTGAACCGTTCATTTGAAGTGGGCTTAGCAGAAATTGCACATCGTGAAGATGTGGGCCTGCTGGCCTACTCACCGCTGGGGTTTGGCGTGCTATCAGGCAAGTATCTTAACGGTGCTCAACCGCCAAAGGGCCGCTTGACGCTCTATGAGCGCTTTAAGCGCTATACCTCGCCGGAGGCAGAGGTCGCTACGCAGGCTTACGTCAACCTAGCCAAAGAGCACGGGCTCGACCCAGCGCAGATGGCACTGGCGTTTATTAACTCGCGCAGCTTCCTTACCAGCAATATTATTGGTGCTACCACCATGGATCAGTTGGAAAGCAACTTGGCCAGCGAGAGCTTGAAGCTGGATGAGGAAGTGTTAACCGCCATCGACGACATCCATCGTCGTATGCCCAATCCTTGCCCTTAACGGCTCCTATCGTGCCGATAGCCTCGGCCACCGCCGAGGCTTGGTATAATCTTTCGACTTACTCTTTTTTCGTTACTCATTTCGGGTAGCGACTCTCTTTTGCCACGGCACAAGGAGCACGCCATGCTGAGCGTTATTTCCCCCGCCAAAACGCTGGACTTTGAAACACCCTCCACCACTCAGAACGTCACCCAACCGGACTTCCTCGACTATAGCCAGCCGTTGATCGACATCTTGCGCGACTACTCACCACAGCAGCTAAGCGATCTCATGGGGATTAGCGATAAGCTGGCCGGACTGAATGCGGCTCGCTTTGCCGATTGGCAGCCGCCCTTCTCGCTTGAAAATGCCAAGCCCGCTGTTCAAGCCTTTCAGGGGGACGTATACACCGGCCTTGAAGCAGAGACGTTTAGCGATGCGGATAATCAGTTTGCCCAGCAGCATTTACGCATTTTGTCGGGGCTTTACGGCTTATTGCGCCCGCTGGATCTTATTCAGCCGTACCGGCTGGAGATGGGCACCAAACTGCCTAATGACGCAGGTAAGGACCTTTACGCTTACTGGAAGCCCACATTAACCACGGCGCTAAATCACGCTATTGCAGAGAGCGGCTCGAAAGCGTTGGTCAACTTAGCATCCAACGAGTACTTCAAAGCCGTGGATGCCAAGAAGCTGGATGCACGGGTGATCACCCCGGTCTTTAAAGACGAGAAAAACGGCACTTTTAAGATTATCAGTTTCTACGCCAAAAAAGCCCGCGGCTTAATGAGCGCCTGGATAATCCGCCAGCAAATCAACGAGCCCGAAGCGCTCACGGGCTTCGATGTAGCGGGTTACCGTTTTGATGCTGCGGCCTCGGAAGGCGATACCCTCGTCTTCACACGCCGGGAAACCGATCGGTAAGGTCAGAAAAGCCTTACTTTTTGGGCGGCTCGCGGCTTAAGAAACCGCCTGTGCACATCTTTAAAAGTGGCTGTATCGCAGCGGTAGAGCCACTCATAGGCCACCATATCGGCGGAGACCGCCGTCGCGCCATTTGCACAGGCACGCTCTCTTGCAAGGCGCGCCTCTTCTGGGCGGCGGCTGGCGGCCGCCTCACTGAGCCAGAACACTTTATATCCCGCTTCTAATAGGCCAAGCGCGCTCTGCAGCACACAAATGTGCGCTTCGGTTCCGCATATCACCACTTGTTTGCGGCCAAGGGCTGCCAGCGCCTGTGTAAACGCAGGCTCCTCGGTCACACTAAAGTGTAGCTTTTGCCACGTCTGGTACGCCCCTAAACAACTCAATAGTCGGGCATCGGTTCCGCCCAGACGCTCGGGATACTGTTCGGTAAGCCATACCGGTACCTGCAAATGGTTGGCAATGCCTGCCAGCCAAGCCGCCTCTTGGATAGCGTTGTTACCTCCTTCTATCACCGGTAGCAATCCAGCCTGAAAATCGACCATGAGCAATACACTTTGAGTCTGATCTAAACGCACTTTTTGCTCCTACTTTTGTCTTTATAGTGAATCCCACCATAACCCACGCGGTGCGTTACACGGTAAACTGGCGATTGACTATTTTCTATGCGCTTCATTCAGAGGCGTTGGGCATTACCTGCATCCTTATTGGAGAATCAACATGTTAAGGCAATTCTTTGTCATGCTACTGGTGAGCGTCATGGGCTTTAGCGCCGCAATTGAGCACGCTGAAGCACGCCGTTTAGGCGGCGGTAGCAGTATGGGCAGCGTCTCGCGCTCCGCTGACCGCCCGGCCAGTACACCCGCACAGCAACAGGCTCAGGGCACTCAGCAACAGGGAGCAGGTGCTGCCACCGCTCGCCGTGGTGGTATGGGCGGTATGATGGGTGGATTACTGGCAGGCGGCCTGCTAGCGGCGCTTTTCTTTGGAGGCGCGTTCGATGAACTGCGCATAATGGATCTCCTGCTGATGGCTGGCATCGCAGCGCTTGCCATCTTCGCTTTCCGGGCCTTTATTCGGCAGCGACGTCCTGCACCTGCCAACGCTGCTGGCTATCAGCGTGAACGCCAGGAGACACAGCACACACCTGCCAGTAACTTCACAGCAGCGCCTGGCAGCCTTGCAAGCGGTTTGCAGAGCACGCCGGACTGGTTTGATAAAGAGCGTTTTCTCGGCGGTGCAAAAGAGCATTTTATGACGCTTCAGCGCGCTTGGGATAATAACGATTTCAGCCAAATTCAAGAGTACGTTACGCCAGAGCTTTACAACCTGCTGCGTCAAGAGCGTGCCGAGCAGCCTGCCAATAACCGTACAGAGGTAGTGCGTCTGTTTGCGGAGCTTGGCGATATTAATGAGTACGACGGCCACGCCGAAGCCACCGTCATTTTCCACGGCATTTTGGAAGAGAATGGTGAGCAAACTGAGTTTAACGAAACGTGGCATTTGACCCGTGCCATGCGCGATCAAGCACCTTGGTATTTGCAAGGTATTGAGCAAAACCCAGGCGCATAAACCTAGCTACATAGGTTAATAAGCCCTAAAACACAAAACAGCCGCTTCTTAGCGGCTGTTTTTGTATCGATATAATTTCAAGCTACTCGATAGCTCATGATAAGCGACAGGCTCGCTTAGTCCTCGGCGAACTCTTCAATATTCTCACCCATCTCTTCTAGGCTATCGCCAGCGTCTTCCATGCTCTCATCGATATTCTCACCAGCTTCTTCCGCTGGGCCTTGATTATCACAAGCGGCCAAACCGCCCATCATCATGGCCATTAGTAATGCGAGTGCAAGCTTCTTCATTAGTGGGGTACTCATATCGCCTCTCCTCCTGAGATGGTGCTTCAATAATAGGTACCCACTCATACTAGTTGCTCACCACGCCTACCGCCACCACAGCCTAGTAACTCCTTGTTATTTAATTTCTTAAAACGATCGTTTCAAGGAAGCTTTGTGCATATCGCTGTATACATTATAGAAAGCAAAAAGCCCCGAGCACAGTATGCACGGGGCTTGAGGCTTGGCGCGCTTATCGAGCGCGCAACAAAAAACCCAGCCGTTTGGCTGGGTTTTTTGCGGTATAAGTGCCTGACGATGACCTACTCTCGCATGGGGAGACCCCACACTACCATCGGCGCTAAGCGGTTTCACTGCTGAGTTCGGCATGGGATCAGGTGGTTCACGCTCGCTATGGTCGTCAGGCGTAACGGGTAATGCATATCATGCTGAGTGCGTCGTTGACGCAGTAAGTGATCGTCTCTTGTCAGCAAGCACGTTGGCTTGCTGCTGCGTATCCGGTTTTCGTTATCACCGCGACCAGACCCCTTGGGTGTTATAGGGTCAAGCCTCACGGGCCATTAGTACACGTTAGCTCAACGCCTTGCAGCGCTTCCACACCGTGCCTATCAACCAGCTGGTCTCGCTGGGCCCTTTAGGAG
>Ga0310345_10003183_pt1 | contig 15816 bp, 15 predicted proteins | sample HC15DNA20500_MG_FD_204667 | JGI IMG/M metagenome (GOLD analysis project Ga0310345, IMG submission 204667) | Marine microbial communities from station ALOHA, North Pacific Subtropical Gyre - HC15-DNA-20-500_MG | ecosystem: Environmental > Aquatic > Marine > Oceanic | place: Pacific Ocean: North... | reverse complement strand
AACGCCCAGAAAGCGTTGAAATCGCTGCGTGCAAACAGCTTGTAGTTATACGTCCTCACGTCCATGACGGTCTCCTCCACTGATAGGGCGGAACGCCTCTGGCCCGATTAGGCCAGTCTCCCCGTTCGGCCCAGATATGTGCGCCCCGGGGGCGCTTCTATTACCCCGATCGGGACGGTTGCGGCAGTTTCAGTGGTCAATTCAGCGATCACTTCGGCAGCTACGAAAGCTGCAGTGACGCTGGGCCGCTTGTCGCGGCTACCGCATGCCCCGATGGGGCAATTCAAATGTTCGATTGTTTGGCCGTCGCAATGCGTGCGGACCCAGTTTTTAAACTTCGCGCGCTTGGTGGCCGAGCCGATCATGCCCACATATAAGGCATCGCCGCGTTGCAAGGCGGCAGATGCCAATAAAAAGTCTAACCCGTGATCATGGGTCAGCACGATAAAGGCACTGCCCGCCGGTGCGTTCCAGATCTCGGCCTCCGGCAGCACGCTGATACGGGTCTCTACCGCAGCCGTGTTATATGCGATCTCCTCTGGCCGGGGATCAACTAGGATACATTTGACGGGCAAATGCTGGAACAGGTCGGCCAATGCGCGCCCGACATGACCGGCCCCCATGACGTAGACATGAGGCAGTGCCGCCTCTGTCTGGCGCGCGCGTTCTGCTGCGGCGCGCTTGTCCGAGGGCCGCATCCGCATCAAGCGGATTTCGACCCGTCCCCCACAGCATTGGCCGATCTCGGGGCCAAGCGGCACGTCCATCTCTCGCTCCAAGTCTCCGCTCTGCAACATGTCCTTTGCAGCTTGGATCGCCATGAATTCCAGCTGGCCGCCGCCGATCGTCCCCCCAAGCGCTTGGTCAGAGACAAACATCTCCGTGCCCTCGTTTCGGGGCGAAGAGCCACGCACACGGGTCAGCGCGACGCGGATGACCGAGGAATGTGTCGCGAGGAATTCTGTCAGAGAGGTGGGGGTATTCGACATGGTTCACACCATGGCCTGCAGCCGCGTCACGGCCAGCAACACGCGTTCCGGCGTGGCCGGAGCATCAAGACGTGGACACACGCGGTAGTCGGCGACCGAAGCGACGGCCATCGAGAGCGCTTCGAAGACCGAAACCCCAAGCATGAAGGGCGGCTCTCCTACGGCCTTGGAGCGCTTTACGGTCAATTCGCGGTTCTCCGACCAGTCGGCAAGGTTCACGTTGAATATGCGGGGGCGGTCCGAGGCGAGGGGGATTTTGTAGGTGGAGGGCGCATGGGTCCGCAGCCGTCCGGCATCGTCCCACCATAATTCCTCGGTCGTAAGCCATCCCATGCCTTGGATGAAGGCACCCTCTACCTGTCCCCGGTCCAGAGCCGGATTGAGCGAGCGGCCCACGTCATGCAGAATGTCCGTGCGCTCAACCCGATATTCGCCCGTCAGCGTATCTATTGTCACCTCAGAGCATGCCGCGCCATAGGCATAGTAGTAGAATGGGCGCCCCTGTCCCTTGCTGCGGTCCCAGTGGATTTTGGGTGTTTTGTAGAATCCCGCCGCCGAAAGCTGCACGCGGGCGAGATAGGCCTGTTTGATGAATGCATCAAATGTCAGGATATCCTTCCCGATGAACACTTTGTTTGCGTGGAAAGTCACCTCTTCTGCGGAAACATCCCAAGTTGACGATGCAAACGCGACGAGCCGCGCTTAGATCTGCTCTACTGCATTGAGCGCGGCCATCCCGTTTAGGTCGGTTCCGCTGGAGGCCGCAGTCGCTGATGTGTTCGGCACTTTCTCCGTGGTGGTCTTGGTGATCTTGATCCGTTCGAAGTCGACCTGAAATGCCTCGGCGACAATCTGTGCCACCTTGGTGTTCAGCCCCTGACCCATCTCGGTGCCGCCATGGTTCAGGTGGATCGACCCGTCGTTATAGACATGCACGAGCGCGCCGGCCTGATTGTACCACGTCGCCGTAAAGGAAATTCCGAACTTGACCGGGGTCAGCGCTATCCCCTTTTTGAGCACCGGCGAGGTCTCATTGTAAGCCATGATCTCCTTGCGCCGCTGGCGGTAGTCGGAGGTGTTCTCCAACTCCCCGACAAGCCGTTCGAGAATGCTGTCTTCGACTTTCTGGTGATAGGGCGTTAGGTCGCGCCCCGCGCCGCCATAGAAGTTGGCCTTGCGTACATCCAGTGGATCCTGACCGGTGGCATAGGCGATTTCTTCGATGATGCGTTCCGCTGCCACCACCCCCTGCGGGCCGCCAAAGCCGCGAAAGGCCGTGTTGGAGACGGTGTTTGTTTTCATCGGGTGGCTTTCAAGCCGAACATTCGGGTAGAAATAGGCGTTATCGGCGTGAAACAGGGCGCGGTCGGTCACTGGCCCCGAGAGATCGGCGGAAAAACCGCAGCGTGCAGCAAAGCTGCCGCTCACCGCTTCGATGCGTCCTGCCGCGTCGAAAGAAACGTCATAATAGATCACGAAGTCATGACGTTTCCCCGTCGCCGTCATGTCTTGGTCCCGGTCGGGGCGAATTTTCACGGCGCGATTCCACTTTTTCGCGGCCATCGCGGCGACGGCGCAGAACAGGTTCATCTGGCTTTCTTTGCCGCCGAACCCACCGCCCATGCGGCGCAAGTTCACCACTACGGCATTCGAGGGCACACCGAGCACCTGCGCCACCATATGCTGCGCTTCGGAGGGGTGCTGCGTGGAGGAATGCACGACGATATCGTCGTCCTCCCCGGGAATGGCCAAGGCGATATGCCCTTCAAGATACATGTGATCCTGTCCGCCGACCGTGATCCTGCCTTTGATCCGATTGCTTGCAGATTCCATTGCCCTATCGACATCGCCCCGTTCCAGTTTCAGCGGAGCGGTGACATGCGGGTATCCCGCCTGCTGCGCCTGAATGGGATCAAGCGCATGGGGCAGCCCATCGTAACTGATTTTGGCTTTTTCCGCGGCACGCCGCGCAATGTCGCGTGTCTTCGCGATCACCGCGAACAACGGTTGACCATGGAATTGGATCAGATCGGTGGGGAAAACCGGCTCATCATTCAGCCCGGTCGGGCTCAGGTCGTTGACACCCGGCACATCGTCGGCCGTCAAAACGCCGATCACACCGGAGGTCGCGAGGACTTCGGTATAATCAATGCCCAAAAGCGTCGCATGGGCAACATCCGAGACACCCAAATAGGCGTGGAGCGTTCCCTCGGGCAGGGCAATATCGTCGGTGTAATCCGCCGCGCCTGTCACATGTTTGGACGCGCTGTCGTGAATGCGATCGCTGTGGGCGGTGCCGGTGATGGAAACGTTGTCTTTCATCTGTCGTCTCCTTTCATTAAGCGTTGATAAGTTGAACGGGAGCGGCGCTCTGCGCATCCTGTTCAAGATAGAACCGGCGCAGCAGGTTCTGCGCCGTGAGCTTTCGATACCGCGAAGAGGCGCGCCAATCGGTGAGCGGTTCGAAATCCTCGGCCAGCGCTGCTGCCGCGGCCTCAAAGATCTCGCGCGTCCAGCGCTGACCGTTCAGCGCAGTTTCCGCGGCCTTCGCACGTTTAGGCGTTGCCGCCATGCCGCCAAAGGTAATGCGGGCATTGCTGATCACGCTTTCGGTAACTGTCATATGGATGCCCACGGCCACCGATGAGATATCCTCGTCACGCCGTTTTGATATTTTGTAGGCGGCGTTCAAATCGTCGGAGCCGGGCAGGGGAACCTGAATGCTTTCGACAAATTCCGCCGCTGCGCGATCCTGCTTGCCATAGTCGATGAAAAACTTCTCCAGGGGCATGTTGCGACGGGCATCGCCGTGCCGCAGCGTGATCTGGGCCCCAAGCGCAATCAGGACGGGCGGGGTATCCCCAATCGGAGAGCCATTCGCGATGTTGCCCCCAACCGTGCCCATATTACGCACCTGCCAACCCGCGATACGGTTCCAATATGGGATAAGATGTGGCAGGTGCTCCGACAGGACGGCCTGACAATCGGTATAGCTAGCGCCAGCCCCGATGATCAGTTGATCCCCCTGTCGTTCGACTGTTTTCAAGGCGTTCAGATGGCCGGTAAAAATCGCAGGTCCGATTTGCCGTAGGAACTTTGTCACCCATAGCCCGACATCGGTAGACCCCGCGACGATGGTGGCGTTCGGATAGCTCAACAGGCAATCGGCCAGATCGTCCACGTCCGCCGGAATGATGCTTAGGTTATCTTCGGGACCAGAGACGATGCGTTTTTTGGAATGAAGCGCCTGCAGGCGCGCTGTTATCTCTTCGCGTTCGGCGTTCAGCAAATCCGACGATGGCGTGCCATAGCGCGACACGGCCACAGCCGCCTGAATAATCGGCTCGTAGCCGGTGCAACGGCAAAGATTGCCTTGCAACGCCGTTTCAACCTCTTGCGACGTTGGTTCGGGCGTCTGCATCCAGAGCGCATAGAGCGACATGACAAATCCGGGCGTGCAAAAGCCACATTGGCTGCCGTGATGGTCGATCATCGCTTCTTGGACGGGGTGCAACCGACCCTCTGGGCCGGAGAGATGCTCGACCGTGACCACATGGCACCCGTGGAGGGAGGCCAGAAAGCGAATGCAGGCATTGATCGGTTCATACACCAAGCCGGCAGTGCCAAGGCGACCCACAAGCACGGTACAAGCGCCGCAATCGCCTTCGGCGCAGCCTTCCTTTGACCCGGTCAGGCGGCGGTCGAGCCGGAGAAAATCGAGAAGGGTTTGGCTGGCTGGTACGTCAGCCAAAGACATCTCTGTGCCGTTAAGGATGAAACGAATGTCGCGTTGATAGTCCACGGGGTGCCTCCCAATCGCCAGTCTGGCTGTGATCGTCGCCGCTACGATAGACACAGTTGTTTAGGTAAAAAAATCACCTGAAACGCTAAATACTTTCAACAGATCGTTGAAAGTAGATCGGGGCTTGGGCATCCTCATTGGGTGAGGAGGTCACCTATATGTCTTATATCGAAAGCCTGCGCGTTTTCGTTCGCGTGATGGAACTGGGAAGCATTACTTCCGGTGGCCGGGATCTGAGATTGACCCCTGCCGTTGCAAGCAAGCGTTTGAAAGAGCTTGAAAAACATCTTGGAGTGCGTCTCTTTAATCGGACGACACGTTCAATAACCCCGACAGAAGTAGGCACCGTATTCTACGAAGAAGCCCATGCCATTCTACAGGCCTTGGACAATGCCGAGGCCCGGGTCGCCAGCTTTTCCGACGCCCCGCGGGGCACCCTGCGCATCACGGCCCCACTTGGGGTCGGGCGACGGATAGTTGCGCCCTTGGTGCCCGAGTTTTTTGATACCTATCCCGATACTGAGATTCGGATGCGGCTCTCTGACCGACGGGTGGACATCATGGCCGATGGGCTCGACATCGCGTTCTTCATCGGCGAGCCGAGCGATTCCACGATGAAGCTGCGAAAGTTCGCGGATTGCGATCGGGCCTTGTGCGCCTCGCCCGATTATCTGTCTCGCTCTGGAACGCCAAAGACGCCTGACGATCTTCACGATCAGGCGCACAACTGCCTTCTACTTCGGTATCCGAGGTCACCAGAGTATTACTGGACGCTTCAGACCGATATGGGCCCCCGAAAACTGGAAGTTCGCGGACGGTTCGATGCCGATGACGGTGATGTCTTGACCGATTGGGCGCTGGCCGGGCGCGGGATCATCAACAAACCCCGCTTTGACGTGCGCGAACACCTGAAATCGGGACGGCTGGTCGAAGTATTGCCTCACGCCCCACCAAAACCGACCATTTTTGGCTGTCTCTATCCCCACAAAAAGCTTCAGGATCCGAAGGTCCGTCTCTTCGTTGATCACATCGCGCGAAACAGCAAACGCTTCTTTGCCTGAGGCTTGAGCACATTCATCCTCGGGGTTTGGTCCGCCGCCTGCTGCCTGCATGCCGAAAGCCAAAACAACGCGGAATGCGCAGCGCTACTGACGACGTACTTCGCGCACCCACGCGACAATGCTGCGCCGCGCTTCTTCATCCATCTGTACGGCGTTCGGCGGCGGCATGGCATGGCTCACGCCCGCTTGGAGATAAATCTGCTCAGCATGACGCGCCACGTCGCCCGGTGTCTCAAGGTAGACGCCTTTCGGCGCCCACTGCATATTGCCCCAGACCGGTTCTCGGGCATGGCACATCGAACAGTTGCTGATGACGGTGTCGTAGGCATTTTCGAACCCCTCGGCGGCGGCATAGGTCTGTTCGTATGCCGTCAACGCACGGGCCTCTGCGTCCTCCCAAGTCTCGCCTGTCCGAATGGTAGAGAGCCAAGCGATCAAAATCATCAGCAACACGGTCACTGCCCAAGTCCAATGTGGGCCGGTTCCGGTTTTGTGCATCGTGTTAAAGTAGTGGCGAATGGTGACCCCGGTCAGAAAGATCAGGCTGGCGATAATCCAGCTGAACTCAGTTCCAAAAGCCAACGGATAGTGGTTCGACAACATCAAGAACACCACCGGCAGCGTCAGGTAGTTGTTATGTGTCGAGCGCACCTTGGCGATCTTGCCGTATTTCGCATCAGGCGTCCGTCCCGCCTTGAGGTCTTCGACGACGACCCGCTGGTTGGGCATGATCTGGAAAAACACGTTGGCAGTCATGATCGTCGCTGTGAACGCGCCGAGATGCAGCAGTGCCGCCCGGCCGGTAAAGATCTGGTTGTATCCCCAGGACATGAACACAAGGATCACGAACAAGAGCAGCATCAAAACCGTGGGGTGATCGGCAAGTTTCGATTTGCACATCGCGTCGTATAGCAGCCAACCGATCGTCAAGGAGCCGCCGGAGATCAGGATGCCCTGCCAAAGCGAGAGATCGGCCTTGGTGGGATCGAGCAGAAATAGTTCACCGCCCACCCAGTAGATGATCATCAAAAGCGCCGCGCCGGACAGCCAAGTGCTGTAGCTTTGCCATTTGTGCCAAGTCAGGTGTTCAGGCATCCGGGCGGGCGCCACCAGATATTTGACGGTGTGATAAAAGCCCCCGCCATGCACTTCCCACTCTTCGCCATAGGCGCCTTCGGGCAGGGCGTCGTTTGGCTTCAGCATGAGGTCGAGCGCGATAAAGTAGAACGATGCACCGATCCATGCCATTGCAGTGATCACATGCAGCCAGCGCACGCTGAACGCGATCCAGTCCCACAGAATTGCCAAATCGTACATGGCTTGCCTCCTAAGATTCGAATTTTCCAGCACACTAGGCGAGACTGCTTTGTTCTGGTATCGCGATGAGGGACCAAGCAGCATCAAAAAAGACAGAATAATGTCCTACTTCGATAACATCCGCACCTTCGTGCGCGTCTATGAACTTGGCAGCATGTCTGCCGCGGGACGAGATCTGCGGATATCTCCTGCTGTGACGTCATCTCGGATTTCCCAGTTGGAAGAACGGCTTGGTGTCAGGCTTTTCCAACGGACAACGCGCAGTCTTTCCCCGACCGAGCAGGGAAAGGCTTTCTACCGGGGCGCGACTGAGATCCTCGAAGCCGTCGAAAGCGCCGAGGCGCAGATCGTCAACATCACCGAAAATCTTAAAGGCTCGCTTTATGTGGCGGCGCCCTTGGGTGTCGGGCGTCGATTGATCGCGCCGCAGGTTCCCGACTTCTTGAAGAGTTATCCCGAGGTCAGCGTGCGCTTGCGTTTGACGGACCGCAAGGTGGATCTGACGACCGAAGGACTGGACCTCGCGTTTTTCCTAGGTCAGCCCGAAGACAGCAATCTACGCATTCGGAAGATTGCGGATGTCGAACGGGTGCTCTGTGCCTCGCCAGAGTATATCGTGCGGCGGGGCATGCCCGTCGGTGGAGATGCTTTGGTTTCGGAAGGGCATGAATGCCTTAACCTACGCTTCCCGGGGGCGACCGAATTTCGGTGGTTGCTCAAGACAAAGGACGGCCCCAAACGTTTTCGGGTCTCGGGGCGCTACGAATCTGACGACGGTGACGTGCTCACCGATTGGGCCCTTGCGGGGCATGGTGTCGCGATGAAACCGGTTTTCGAGATTGCGGACCATCTCCGGACCGGCGCTTTGGTCCCGGTCGCGGAAAAGACGCCGCCCGAGCCGATCCAGATGGCCTGCCTGTTCACCCACCGCCGCCGCCAAGACCCGAAAACGCGCCTGTTCATGGAATTCATGGTCGACCGGATCGCCGCGACGATCTAGCCGAGATGCGCCCGCGATGCTTCAGCTGCCGCGATATGTAGAGTAGCCGAAAGGAGAGAGCAGGAGGGGCACATGGTAGTGAGACTGTTCGGACATGCCAAACCGGATGGGGATCACGTTTAGGAAGCGTGGGTCTTCAGGCGGCGTGTCGCTTGCATCCAGATAGGCACCTGCATGGAACAGCAGTTCATATTCGCCCAGCTCGAACGCTGTCTCGGGCAAGATCTGCTCATCCGTGCGCCCGTCGTCGTTTGTCGTCAATGTTTTCAACAAATGCCGATCGGAACCAGTGAGGCGAAACAATTCGATTTTTAAGCCCTTGGCGGGGCAGCCCCGCGCAGTGTCGAGCACATGGGTGGTAAGGTAGCCGGCCATTCAAACTTCTCCTCCGAGGTTAATCGTGTTTACGCAGAATTGGTTTCCGTGACAAATGTCGACGGGCAGAAGGCTCCTTTAATTATTTTTTGAAAAAGCGTCTGGGTTTTTGAGTTTAGGATGTAGAAAGCAAGAAGGAATATCCAAGTGAACCGTTACCCAAGAGATATGACCGGCTATGGTCGTAGCATCCCGGCCGCGCAATGGCCAAACGGTGCAAAAATTGCCGTACAGATCGTACTGAACTATGAAGAGGGCGGCGAGAACAATATCCTGCACGGTGATGCCGCGTCCGAAGCCTTTCTTTCGGAAATTACCGGCGCCGCTCCTTGGCCGGGTCAACGCCACTGGAACATGGAATCGATCTATGAGTACGGCAGCCGCGCAGGCTTCTGGCGGGTTCACGATCTGCTAAAAGATACGCCGATCACCGTCTATGGCGTGACGACTGCCCTGATGCGGGCGCCGCAACAACTCAAGGCGATGAAGGATGCGGGCTGGGAAATTGCCAGCCATGGTCTGAAGTGGATTGAACACAAGGACATGGAGCCGGACGAAGAACGCGCCCAGATCCGCGAGGCAATCCGCCTGCATACCGAAGTGGTGGGGGAGGCCCCGCGCGGTTGGTACACCGGGCGCTGCTCCATGAATACTGTAGACCTTGCCGCCGAGGAAGGTAACTTCGCCTATATCGCTGACAGTTATGCCGATGATCTGCCCTATTGGGTCAGGGCCGGGGGCAAAGACCAGTTGATCGTGCCCTACACGATGGACTGCAATGACATGCGGTTCGCGATCCAAGCGGGCTACACGAATGGTGACCAGTTCGAGAGCTATCTCAAGGACAGTTTCGACATGCTCTATGCCGAAGGGGTCGCGGGCGCGCCGAAGATGCTGTCGATCGGGTTGCACTGCCGTCTTATTGGACGGCCGGGCCGTGCCATGGCTCTGAAGCGGGTTCTGGAGCATTTTGCGACACATGAGGGGGTCTGGTTCGCCACGCGCGAACAGATCGCCGATCACTGGGCCAGCCTGCATCCGCCAGCCAAAGGTATCGTGCCATCTGATATGGACCGGGAAACCTTTGTCGCCGAATTCGGCGGCGTGTTCGAACACAGCCCGTGGATCGCAGAGGGCGCATTCGATCTTGAGCTTGGCGCGACCCATGACAATGCAGCAGGTATTCACAACGCACTAGCGCGGGTATTCCGCAATGCTTCCGAAGAACAGCGTTTGGGGGTTCTGACCGCACACCCCGATTTGGCAGGAAAACTGGCAGCTGCCGGCCGCCTTACTAAGGAGAGCACCCTTGAACAGAAGGGGGCAGGGCTGGATCTGCTGACCGATGAAGAGCGGGAGAGCTTCCAGAAACTCAATAGAGAGTATGTGGAACGGCACGGCTTTCCCTTCATCATTGCAGTGAAGGACAACACGAAATCGAGCATTCTCGAAGCATTTCACCGCCGCATCGGAAATGACCGCGATACCGAGTTCTCCGAAGCCTGCAGGCAGGTGGAACGCATCGCAGAACTGCGCCTGATTGAGAAGTTTGCATCATGAGTAACATTTTGACGGCAAACAAAATCAGTTCTGGAGCCATCGCGGGGTTGGCAGAGCTGATCGACGCGTCGGACATGCCCGACAAGCTGATCAACCAAGGGCGCTGCGGACGTTTCCACGATCGTGCGACATTAGACGTTGATGGTCGGCTCGGGGTCAGCGTCTTTCAATCCGAGTCGTTCTCGATGCCTTTCACAATGGAAATGATGGAACGGCATCCGCTGGGAAGCCAAGCTTTCATGCCGATGCAGGAAGGCGAATATCTTGTCGTGCTGGCGGAAGATAAGGACGGGGCCCCGTTCGCGCCCCGCGCGTTTATTGCCGGATCAGGGCAGGCGGTGAACATCGGGCGGAACGTCTGGCACGGGGTTTTGTGTCCGCTGTCCGATCCGGGGCTGTTCATCGTTGTCGATCGGGTCAGCGACGGCCCAAATCTGGAGGAACACTGGTTCGATGAGCCATTCATCATCGAGCGATAATCAATAAATCGGCAAAGAATAAGGGAGCCGGCCCACGCATCAATAGGGAGAAACAATCACAATGTCTGATGCATCTATCGGAACGCCGGACCAGCTCCGCGATCCAAATTATACCCCGCCGTTAACAAAAGCGGTGCCACTCGGAATTCAGCACGTGCTGGCGATGTTCGTATCGAACGTCACACCGGCGATCATCGTTTGCGGCGCTGCAGGCTTCGGCTTTGGCTCGAACAGCCCTGACTTCCCGCAAATGATCTACATGATTCAGATGTCTATGTTCTTTGCAGGGATTGCGACGCTTTTCCAGTCGGTTGGGCTTGGCCCTGTTGGCGCGCGCCTGCCCATCGTGCAGGGGACATCCTTTGCTTTCATACCGATTATGATCCCGCTCGTCGCGGGCAAAGGCGTCGACGCGATCGCGGTCTTGATGGGTGGGATCGTCGCGGGCGGTCTGTTCCACGCCTTTCTGGGGCTTTTCATCGGTAGGCTGCGATTTGCATTGCCGCCGCTGGTGACCGGCTTGGTCGTGACTATGATTGGTCTGGCGCTGGTCAAGGTCGGCATCCAATACGCAGCGGGCGGCGTGCCGGCAATCGGTACGGAAGAATACGGTTCGGGTCTCAACTGGTTCATGGCCGGAACGGTGATCCTGGTGACGCTTGGGCTGAAATTCTTTACCCGGGGCATGTTGTCCGTATCGGCGGTGCTGATTGGCCTTTTGGTCGGCTATGCGGTCGCCGTTGCACTCGGACAGGTCAATCTGGGTAATGTCGGGCGGGCCGCGAGCTTTGCTCTGCCAAATCCACTTCACTTTGGTCTTGAATTCACCGTTGCGGCCATCGTCGGTTTCTGCGCCATGTCCTTTGTCTCGGCCATCGAGACGGTGGGCGATGTTTCCGGTATCACCATGGGCGGCGCCGGTCGGGAGGCGACGGATCGCGAAATTCAGGGCGCGACCTATGCCGACGGGATCGGCACGGCGATCTCGGGCTTTTTCGGCGCGCTGCCCAATACATCGTTCAGCCAGAACGTCGGCCTGATCGCCATGACGGGTGTGATGAGCCGCATGGTCGTCACCATTGGCGCACTTTTCCTGATCGTATGCGGCCTTGTGCCCAAAATCGGTGCCATAATTTCTTCGATCCCGATCGAAGTGCTGGGCGGGGGCGTCATCGTCATGTTCGGCATGGTGGTGGCGGCGGGCATTTCGATGCTGTCAGATGTGAACTGGAACCGGCGCAACATGGTGATCTTTGCCATCTCGCTGTCGCTCGGCCTGGGTCTGCAGCTTGAGCCGAACGCGCTTCAGTACCTGCCGGGAACTCTGAAGGTCTTGGCGACTTCCGGCATTCTGCCCGCGGCTGTTATTGCCATCGTGCTCAACCTCGCACTGCCCGAGGAGCTTTCAAGCGAATCCACCGAGGAAGTCTCCGGCGGGATGTCCGGGTATGGAAAGGGCTCGCTAAGCAAAACTGACAGTGTCTGACAAACCCTTTGCAGCAGGCGTACTGTTGCGAATGATGAAAAAAGAATGCGGCGCAAACCCTGCGCCGCATTTTTTTGCTCTAAGACAGTCTTGGATCATGCGGGTAGCTTGCTGGGCGGGATTAGCAGCCCCTATGTGCAATGCGCGACGCCATATCCAGCATCCTTGCAGAGAAACCCCATTCGTTGTCGTACCAGCCAAAGACGCGCAGTTGGCGGTGTTCGATCTCTTGCGTTTCGGGAAGGGCGATCACCAAAGATTCAGGGCGGCCCCGGAAATCGGTGGAAACACAGGGGTCGTCGCAAAGCCCAACCAATGCCGAGCCTGCAAAGGCCTCGCGCAGAAATTCCACGCATGACCCTTCGGGCTGTTCGGCAAGTTGAAGCGTCGCGTCGATAGCCGAGACCGAGATGCAAGGCACGCGAACGGCGGCCACGCTGAGCCGGTCACAAAACTCGGGTAGTATGTTAAATAGCTGATCGGCAGCGCTTGTGGATGTCGGTATCATTGAGACGGCGGCCGCGCGACTTCGTTCCAAACTGGCGCCGGGCTGGTCCACCGTGGGTTGGCTTCCGGTGTAACAGTGAATTGTCGTGACATGCGCACGCGATATGCCAAGCCCAAGATCGATGGTACGCAGCAGTGGCGCGATTGCGTTGGTCGTACAGGAGGCATTGGAAATGATCCGCGCGTCGCCCAGCTCCTGCTCATTGGCGCCGAGGACAACGGTCCGTTCGGCCGCTTTCGATGGACCCGAGATCAGCACGTTTCGCGCGCCGGCATCAATGCCAGCTTTCGCAAACTGTCGCTCCTGAACCTTGCCGGTACACTCCAGCACCACGTCGACGCCGCGCAGGTCCAATGCCCGCAAATCTGGCTCGGGTGAAGGGGATGGTCTTTGCGCCAATCGTCACCTGATTGGCGCCTGTAGTCACGGGAACGCAAAGGGGGCCATAAACACTGTCGTAGCGAAGCAGGTAGATGCAGGTTTCCAGCGGGGCGATGTCGTTGATCCCCACAATCTCCACGTCGGCCCGAGCGTCGTCTTCGAGGATCTGACGCAGCAATGTCCTGCCGATACGGCCAAAGCCATTGATGAAAACCCGTAGTTTGCCGGTCATGGATGCGCTCCGTACAATAAGACAAGGGCGGGCAGCCAAGCCGTCAGAACGCCAGCGCCCAGGGTCGCGACGGTTGTCGGACCTTGTATCTGTTTCTGCAACGCCAATGTGACGAAATACAAGAACCACAGACCTGACCAAGCCAGCCAACACAACCCGAGCCATAGAGCGACGAAGCCTGCCGCTGTCACGATCGCTTGATAGGCTTGGGGCAGGACCGAGAGAGCGATGAAGAGGCTGAACCAGCCAAGTCCCCGACCGTCTGCGCCGGTCAGCCGGTTAACCGCCACCCAAAGGTAGGTCACGCTGAAGAGCAGGGTCAGGGCCACGGTCCGGACATCTTCTGGGGTCATTGCGCGGGTCAGCGATAAGGCAGCCACGGCAGCCGTGATCGCTGCCGTCGCCAGGTTGATGACAACGATCTCCCGATTCGCGATCCGCCCGGACATCCAGAACCCGTTCAGGATCAGAACCGCGCCCACAAAAAGCAGGGACAGAGGCAGAAACATGAAAGCTACCGTCTTGTTGCGCGCGAAAGGCCGCGCCGTTTCTGGCGCGACCCGGAACGTGAGTTATTGGGAGGCTATGGGCTTGGGCTAGAAGTCCACTTCGACCGCGATGCCCTTCTCGACAGCCAGATCGACGACTTTGGCCGCGACAGCAAGATCCTGTAGCCCCACGCCGGTACCGTCGAACAGGGTGATCTGATCCTTCGAGATGCGCCCCGGATGGTCTCCGTTAATCACCGCGCCGAGCTGGGCAACGTCGGTCTCAGTGATGATCCCCTCCGCGATGGCATGCTGCGCCTCGCCGATACTCACGGATTGCGCAACCTCATCGGTGAAAACGGCAGCGCGCCCGAGCAGGGCGGCTTCGACCTCCTGTTTGCCCTTGGTGTCGGTGCCCATGCAGGCGACATGGGTTCCGGGGCTGACATGATCGGCCATCAGCGAGGGCGCAAAGGCGGAGGTGATCGAGATGATGACATCCGCTTCGGTCATGGCGGGCAGGTCGACGGCCTCAAAGGGAACTCCCGCTTCCTGAGCCACCTTTTCGATATTGGGCAGCATCTCCGGGTGATAATTCCAGCCGATCACCTTTTCGAAGTTGCGCTGCTCCAGGGCGGCGCGCAGTTGAAAGGTGGCTTGATGACCTGCGCCGACCATGCCGAGCACGGAGGCGTCTTTGCGCGCGAGGTGCTTGATCGACACAGAGGAGGCCGCCGCCGTGCGCAGGGCGGTCAGCAGGTTGCCACCCACCATGGCCTTGACCTTGCCGCTGTCGGGATCAAACAGGAAGACAGTGGATTGGTGGTTGATCAACCCGCGTTTCTCCAGATTGTTTGGCCAATAGCCACCGGCCTTCAACCCCAAGGTCAAGCCCGCGCGGTCAAATCCGCCTTTGAACCCATAAAGCGCGTCTTCGTGGCCAATCGCTTCGCGAACGACCGGAAAGTTGTAGGCATCGCCGGAGGCCATCGCGGCGAACACCTTTTCGATGGCATCAAAAGCGGCCGCGCGGGTCATGAGGTCGGCAATTTCACGTTCAGGTACGATCAGCATTTTAGTCTCCAAATTCTTCGGGTCAGAGCAGTCCGGGAGGCGGGCCAGCAGCTTTGAGCCGCCGGCTCCGAGCAGATAAGCGCGGTTTGACACCTATCTTGAATGAGAGCGCCCCCTGTGCGGGTCGGGAGAAACCGGGTCAGGGGGGCGCAGGTCTTTGGCGACGACGCAGCCGCCCAGCCGTGAACCGGCTGATCAATAGGCGTGACCGCGTGCCGAGACAGGCCAGAGGCATTCGACCTTGCCGTTGCGCACACCGACATACCAGTCATGCACATTGGCGGTTGGGTCGCAGTGTCCCGGAACCAGCTTCAGCTTGTCGTTCACACGGAGCGCACCGTTCGGATCCATCACGACCCCATGCTCGTCCGAACATTTAACGTACTCGACATCGTCGCGTCCGTAGACCACCGGCAGGCCGCTATCGACGGATTGAGCCTTGAGCCCCGCGTCAACGATCGCTTTGTCTGCCTTTGCATGGCTCATGACGCTTGTGAGGATAAAAAAGGCGTTTTCCCATTCACCTTGGTCGATGCGGTTGCCGTTTTTGTCGAGGATGCGCCCATAGTCCGCGTCCATGAAGGCATAGGAGCCGCACTGCAATTCGTTATACACACCAGAGTTGGACTCGAAATAGTAGGAGCCGGTGCCGCCACCGCCGACGATGTCACACGCCAAACCCTCGGTTTTCAACGTATCGACCGCATCTTTGACCATCGCCACGGCGATATCTATTTTTGCCTTGCGTTCGTCATAGCTGTCGAGGTGCTGCATTGCGCCCTGATAGGCCTGCAGGCCAGCGAACTTAAGACCCTCAGCCGTGTCGATGGCCTTGGCAATCTCAACAACGTCAGAGGTGGAGGTCACACCGCAGCGTCCGGCGCCGCAATCTATCTCGACAAGACATTCGATTTCGGTGCCATGTGTCCGCGCCGCCAACGACAGGTCGGCCACATTGGCAAGATCGTCCACGCAACAGATCGTGCGGGCGCCAAGCTTGGGCAGGCGGGCAAGACGGTCGATCTTGGCAGGATCGCGCACTTGGTTCGAGACGAGGATATCCT
>Ga0310345_10003179_pt1 | contig 15824 bp, 10 predicted proteins | sample HC15DNA20500_MG_FD_204667 | JGI IMG/M metagenome (GOLD analysis project Ga0310345, IMG submission 204667) | Marine microbial communities from station ALOHA, North Pacific Subtropical Gyre - HC15-DNA-20-500_MG | ecosystem: Environmental > Aquatic > Marine > Oceanic | place: Pacific Ocean: North... | reverse complement strand
CTGGGGGACGCGCCTCGGGGGCTGGGGGAGGCGATGTGGAGGCTGGGGGGCGCGTCTCGCGGGCTGGGGGAGGCGGTGTGGGAGGCTGGGGGGCGCGCTCGTCGAGCTGGGGGAGGCGGTGTGGGAGGCTGGGGGGCGCGCCTCGGGGGCTGGGGGAGGTCGTCGGGGAGGCTGGGGGGCGCGTCCCGGAGGCCGGGGGGCGCGTCTCGGGGCCGGAGAAATGACGGCGAGGGCGCCCGTCGGGGAGGCCGGGGGGCCGCGTCTCGGGGCTGGGGGGCGCGTGTCGGTCGGCGGGAGGCTCGCGGAGGCCGGGGGGCGTCGCTCGGGAGCCTCGGAGGGCTTCGCGCGAAAAAAAGCACGCGGAACACGCAACCGACCCGCGGCGGGCTCGATGGAGGTGGCATCGCGTCGGGAGAGACCCGGCGAGAACACCGGCGCCTGCGCGCCGGAGAACGGAGAAGAGAGATGGCGAAGCTCACCATCGGAGACAAAGCGCATCGCGTGCTCCGGTTCCTCATGGGGGTTCGGAACCGGCGCGCCAGCCGCGTGCTCGAGCGTCACGGGTTCGACCAGGAGGAGCTGGAGCGCGGCTGGACGCTGCTCCGCAACCTCTCGTCCGGCCGCCTCGGCAGCCAGGCGAGCGTGTTGGACCCCGCGCTGATCGGCGCGCTCGACGTATGGGAGAACCGCTGGTTCCCCATCGCCGACGCGAGCCTGACCGCGCGCGCCCCGGCGGCCCGGGAGCTCGTCTTCCGCAACCTCACCCGGACTGAGGGGCCCGCGGTCGTCATCTCGGTCGGGACCTTCCTCGAGCGGCTCGAGGCGTTGCCCCGGGCCGCCGCCGACGGGGGGCTCGGCGAGGAGGGCGAGAGCGCGCGTGAGCTGCTCGCCCGCCGCGGCCTGACCGAGGACGTCGTCGCGGAGGCGCGCCGGCTGCTCGACAAGGTCGGCCGCATCGAGCCGACCGAGGAGCCGGAGCCCGAGGACCAGGAGGCCCACGAGGCGGCCGAGCGGGAGCTGTGGACCTGGTACCTCGAGTGGAGCGCCATCGCCCGGGTCGCCATCTCGGACCGCCGCATGCTCCGCTCCCTCGGCTTCCTCCGCTACAAGTCGCAGGCGAGCGACGCCGACGAGCCGGACGACCCCGAGCCGGAGGACCCTGCCACCGAGGACGTCGTCGAGCCCTCGACCGACGAGCCCGCGCCGGCGCCCAACTGACGCGCGCCGTGCTCTTCACCGGGCCGGCCGAGCCACGCAGCTCGGCCGGCCCTTTTCCGTCCGTCTCCCAGCGGCCGACGTAGTCCCCCTCTTGACCGGCGTCCGCCACCCCTCCGCCCGCCACCGCCGCCGATCCGCCGTCGTAAGTACCCGAGATCACGTCGCGCGGGATCGGATCGGCGCTTGCGATGGCCGTCGGCGTGCCGCCACCGCGATACATCGAGCCGAACGCGACGTACGCGATCTGCCGCCGCATCGAGGGCCGCCGCTTCCTGCTGCGGCCGGACGACAGGCTGACGGAGCTCTTCGTCTACCTGCTCGCCGTCTGCGCCGCGAAGTTCGGCGTCACCGTGCACATGGCCACCGTGATGAGCACCCGTTTCAACTGGTGGTCACCGTGCCGCACGGCGACGTCAGCGACTTCATGCACGCCCTCGACACCCACCTGGCGTGCGCGATCCAGGTGCTCCGCAGGTACGTCATCGGCGTGGTCTGGGAGCCGGGCAAGCTCTCCATCGTGCAGCTCCACACCGCGGAGGCGGTCGCCCACCAGGTGGCCTACGCGATGGTGAACCCCACCGCCGCGGGGTTGGTCTGGAGACCGGAGCAGTGGCCAGGGCTGAACCCGAGCGTCCACGAGTTCGGGCGGCGCACCCTCTCGGCGGGCAAGCCGGACTACTACTTCACCGGCAAGACCTGGGCGGCCGGCGGATCGGTGAAGCTGGAGCTGCCGACGCAGTGGTTCGACGGCGAGGACGAGGCGCGGGCCGCGATCGAGCGTTCGCTGCGGGCGCAGCTCGCCGGAGCCCGGGCGGAGATCCGCAGGCGCGGGTGGAGGGTGATGGGGCCCGTCCGCGCCCGAAACGTCTCGCCCTATCGGCGGGCGAAGACCTTCGAGGCCCGCGGCTCGCTGCGCCCGCACGTGGCCGCGGGACCCGGGCAGACCGAGGCGCGGATCGCCGCCCTCCAGCAGCTGATCGAGTTCCGGCGCAGACACCGCGAAGCGAAGCGACGCTGGTGCGCGGGAGACCGCGACGTCGTGTTCCCGGCGGGGACCTTCTGGATGGTGAAGCACCACGGCGCCCGCGTGGAGCCGTTCCCGTAGCTCCCTCTCGATCGCGCGACCTCTCCACCGACCTCAGCGGACTTCGGGACGCTGGGGTTCATGCGGTCCGTCGCCGAGGATGCCGTGAGGCGCTCCGATCGCGTCCGAACGGGCCGTGAAGCGCCACTAATTCGGCCTTCAGCGTCGGCTCCTGGTGCCCGGTGCTCCCTGTCCCAGGCAGCTCCGCAATCACAGTTGTCAGAGACCCCGGTTCGGGTCTCGTCCCAGTTGCCGTTCTGCTCTTGCTCCTCCTTCAGGCGGAGATACAAGCCAGCTCCTTCAGGCGGAGATACAAGCCAACTTCACCTGGAAGGATCTTCTTTGCAGTCGAACGACCGCGGCACGCATGTTCAGTTTGCTGAAAAACGGGATCTGAGATGAGAGAGGTGCCGCAGTGGTTGATCCTGATGAGGGTTTGAAAACCTTGTCGACTATCGCGAGTACAACTGTGTGGTTTCGGCCATCTGACAGGCTCAGCGGTACCCATGATACGAACTTTGTCGGCCGGACCCCCGCGATCTTGCAGCATGCTCTGATCTTCGAGCGAAGTGCCTTGCGAAACTCGCGGCTATCGACCAGGAGTTCAGCCGAAACGGAGGCCTGCGCGAGCAGATGACTCACACCATTAGCGCTCACGCCGCGCTTCACGTGAATAAAGAGTCCTTGTTCAGTCAGAACGTCGCATGCCTCGACCGGAGAGGTGTAGCCGGAGACCGTAACCACATTCTTACGGTCTAGGAGCAGGCGTCCGGGAGGAGTGGCGACAGCGATATTGTATGCGTGCTCGTCTCGAACCAAAGTCGGCATACCATTCTTGAGCGCCTTCCGTTTCGGAACGGAAGAGAACGTCGGCAGCGCAAGTGACGACACGGCGTCTCGGTCTAGAGCGTCGACGAAATCGTCAAGCTCCTTCAAGAAACCCTTGGCAACTTCGTAGATGCTTCCGTCGAGGATAGCGTAGCGCTTTGCGCCCTTCGCCACGACACCCTCCAGGCAGGCGCGCACGAAGTGATCCTCCTCCGTGATTCCATCTCCCCCGACACACCTAAGACGGTGCTTCTTCAGCTCATCCGGCGAGAGTTTGCCTAGTAGCTTCTCATGGCGAAGCAGCGTCCGGTAGTGATCCAGGTCGCACTCCGCGATTGGGTGACCGCCGCGCTTCGGCTTCCCGGTGAGGCCGAGGATTGCGAACCGGGCGCCGGCGAGGTCGAACGAAGCGGGGGGCATGATGCTGAGGTGCGTGGCACCGGCCTTCGTCGGCGGCTTGGATATGTGCTTGGCTACGCGTTGCCAGACCTCGGCTTTGGTCTTCGCGTCGCGCACCTCTCGGAGGTCGTCGATGAATCCGAAGTGTGCTTTGTAGGATGTGCGCTGGTAGAGCGCCTCCATCCTCTTCAGTAGGTTAGGGACCTCTTCAATCGACTTCTTCCAGCGGACAGTCAGGAAATCGTCGCCGGTGACATGGCGCGCGATATCGGGTTCGGCTGCCGCCACGGTCACCCTGCTCAGAACCTCCTGAGCCCGGTCGAACCCAAGGGTGTCTAGAGTAACCGACTCGGCTGATGCAACGTCCGTAGTGATGCCGGCGCCGAGACGGGTGCGGCGTCCTCGACGGAGGGCATCGCCAACGCCACGCAGTTTCCCAGACTGGTCGTAGATGAGGTTGAGGGCGACGCGGCGTCCCCAACCACGCACTAGGCAATCTGGATCTATCAGCAGGTGCCCGGCCGGGCCAAAGGTGAGCGCAAAGGTGCCGGCAGGCAGTCGCAGCAGGGCGACTCCGCGCACAGAGGAGGCGGCGCGGTTGGGGAGTTGGGGCGCGACGTTCCTGAGACCCTCGTACCAGTCCGGCTCACCCGCGTCGGTCTGAGTGTGGACTACGACTGCGTCAGCCCAGCCTTCTAGGGTTTCATCACCGGGCGTCTGCGGAAGGCCCCGCTTGCTCTCGCGGAGAGCCATCGTGAGCGGTTTCTTGGGCGGAAGCTTGAGCTTTCCGATCGTCAACGGAGTTGCGGCTGCCATCAGGCTCTACCTTCCGTGTCGCTCTTCCTCGGCGCGCTGTGCGTTCAGCACGAAGAGGCGGTCGATGACCAGGTCGTTGAAGCGCTCGAGGAGCTTGGCGTGAGCCTCGACGTCCTTCCGGTAGCTCGATTCGGCGCAGTAGGGCGGGACCTCGATAGCCGCCCAGGCGCGGTCGCCGGTGGACTCGTGGTAAGCGCGGAGGACGGCGCGGTCCATCTTCTCGTGGAGGCGGCGGAGGTCCTCTATCCTCTCGTCCTCGCACTCGGGGTCCTTGAGGCGGTTGTAGGTCTGGGTGAGGCCTTGCTCCATCTCCACCATGTAGGCTAGACGCGCTTGGTACACGCGGTCACCGATGTCCTCTAGCGGCGCGATCACGGTTCTCGGGTCCAGTTCCGGGAAAGGGAATGTGTCGAAACAGTCAGACGCGGAATAGTTGAGGTCACTCTTCATGGTGGAGGAGAGGAGCCAGGTCCATGCGCTGTGCAGGCGGGACTGTAGAACTGCTAGGGCGGTGTAGGGACGGAGTGGGAAGATGTAGAGTTTGTGGCTGAAGACCCGGTCAGTCGGCTGAAACGAGAAGACAAGATGCTTGGAGACGATGCTGCTCACCAAGGTGCGGTCCAGGTCCGCAATGCAGCGTCTCATAGTCGGCTGTTCCTCCGCGAACCGCCACCAGCGCTCCCGTAGAGCCCTCCGCCGCAAGGTTTCTCGGTAGGGCCGCACACGCTCCTGAAGTAGGTGATACAGGTCTCCCCACTGCCTGGCTTGCGTTTCGTCCATGCCGCTGAAGTCAACCACGTAGCGGTTTGGAGACTGTGTGGGACTGGTGTTCACTTCCTGTCCGCCTAGATAGGGGCGGATGATTTCGCTATTGGCAGGGTTGCGACGCACCAGTTGGTTCTTCTCCTCTTCATCGAGAATGAACCCAAGTCCTCGAACCTCGCAGCCGTGAAAGCTAAATGGTGCATTGATGTGTAGCGCAACTGGGTCTGGTCGCTCGGGCCCTGCTCGGAGCCGAGAGTTGATATGCGCTGTACTTCGACCGCCCAGCAGGGCGTCACCTTCGGTCAGGAGTGGTGTCCCACGTGCCATGTGGACAACAGCCACCGTGACGGAGGCCGAGCCAGGCCAGGTCATCGAGGGCATTGCGTTGTAGATCTGAAAGGCCGAGTTCGTGAGAAGGAACTTCAGGCTGCTCTCCCGGGTGTCTCCCTGAGCGATCGTATTGGTGGCGATCAGCCCGAGGGTTCCATGCGTACCTAGCAGAATGGCTGCGCGTCGAAAGAAATGGGCGACCAAGTCGGACTTGCCCAAGGAACCGCCATGAATCCTGAAGAGCCAGTCTCTATAGGACGGTCCAAGGAGTCCTGAGAGCGTAGAGACTCCCATGAACGGCGGGTTCCCCACGAACGCGTCGAAGAACGCCTCCCCGTCGGTCTCCCACCCCGCCAGCGGATCCGCGCGGCCGCCCCAGAACACCTCCGGGAACTCCAGCATCCAGTGGAACACCGGCAGCCGCGCTCGGATCTCCGCCTGCATCTCGCGGAGCTCGCCCTCGGCCGCGTCGTCGCCGCCCAGCCAGCGCTGCACCAGGTCCCAGCGGCGCTCGCGCTCCTTCTCGCGGGCCTTCTTCTTCGTCTCCGCGAAGAACGCGCCGACGATGACGTCGCCCACCAGGCGCGCCCGGTCCAGCGCGTCGGTGGCGTCGCGGACCAGGTGCTCCTTCTCCAGCTGCGCCGCCGGCGACGGGTCCTTGGCCAGCTCCAGGATGCGCTGGCGGATCGGGATGGCCTCCTCGAGCGCCTGGTCCAGCTCGGCCCGCGCGAGGGCGACCTGCTGGCCCTTGGCCTCGGGCTCCCAGGTGAACGAGCGGATCTGCTCGAAGCTCAGGCCCACCAGCGAGTCGCCGTGCCGCAGCGCGTGGTCCAGGAAGGTGAAGGGCCGGTCGCGCGCCAGGGTGAAGAGCCAGAGCGAGAGCTTGCCCAGCTCCACCGCGGCTTCGTTCTTGTCCACCCCGTACAGGCAGCGCTGCGCCACCAGCCGCCGCGCGTAGAGCACGGGGTCCTCGTTCGGCGCCTGCTCGGCCACGCCCTCCAGCGCGCCCTCCCGGGTCCACGCGGCGACGAGCTGGTCGCCCAGGTAGCCGCACGCGGCGACGAGGAAGGCGCCCGAGCCCATGGCCGGGTCGCAGACCTTGAGCTCGAGGAGCTGCTCGGCCGTCGGGGTCTCGCCCATCGCCCGGATGAGCGGCTCGAGGGTGCGCTCGACGATGGGCGCGCTGAGGCTGCGCGGCGTGTAGTGGCTGCTCGTGCGCCGCCGCTCGGCCCCCGGCTGAAGCACGAGCTGCCCCGCCCGCGCCAGCACCTGCGACTTGTCCCGCCGCCTACCCGCTGCGCTGTAGTCCGCCAACGCATCCTGGTAGGCCTCGCGCAAAGACGCGAAGCCGCCAAGAGAGCCATCTTCCTTTGCGCCTTTGCGCCTTTGCGCGAGCCCCTCGTCCACCGACGAAGCGATTTCGTCGAACCGCGCCTTCAGCTTCTTGCTCTGCGCGCCGGTGAGGCCGATCTCCTTCTTGAACCACTTCGCGCGCTGCGCGGGCTTGACCGCCAGCACCTCGTCCACCGTGACCCACTGTCCCGACTTCATCCGGACCGCGGGCGCCTCCATGCGGGAGACGTGGTAGCCCATCAGCGCCTCGTAGACGGAGCCGATCTGCTCCACGTCCAGCGCCTTGTACGAGAGCCGCTGCCCGTCGAAGACGATGAGCCGCTCGAGCACGCCGTACACGGCGGCGTCGTCCACGGTGGGCACGACGACCTCGGCCTGCAGCTCGGGCGCGTTCAGCGGCGACGCCCCCGCGACAACGCCCTCGAGGAACGGGTAGCGGTGCGGGTCGAAGAGGTCGCCGTGCCGCGGCGGCATGTGGAGCTCGCCGTGGTCGACGCCCATGAACACCGCGCGGAAGACGGTGAGCAGCTGGCCCCACGCGCCGAAGCGCTGCCCCATGGAGTCGGGATGCGCGCCGGCCTCCTCCTGGAGGCGGGCGAAGAGCGCGAAGACGCTGAAGTGCTCCTCGTAGAAGGAGCGCTCCACCGGGAGCAGCGCGCGGTCCTCGGCGAAGAGGAGGAACACGAGCCGCAGCATCACGGTGAGCAGTCCGCGGTAGACGTGGTCCTCGTCGCGCTCGAGCGCCTCGCGGAAGACCTGCCCGTAGCGGTCCGGGTCGCGCTCGGCCGCGGCCTGGAAGCCGGCGAGCAGGACCTGCAGCGCGTCGAAGACCTGGCCCGCCAGCTCCTCGGTGACGTTCGCCTGCCGCTTCCGGCTCTCGGCCAGGAGCGCCGGCAGGGCGGCGTCCTCGTCCACGCCGAAGAAGCGCTCCACGTGCAGCAGCGAGACGAGCGCGTCGAGGATGGGCCGCCCACCGACCTGGGTCATGTCGCCCAGCCGGAAGGTGACGTGCCCGGTGCTCTCGCCGTGCGGCGCGTAGATGAGCCGCAGCTCGTCCCGGTTGGTGAGCAGGCCGATGGGCACCCGCACATGGCGGAGCAGCCGGTCCATCTTGGCGGTGGGCGGGTAGCGCCACTCCCCGGTCAGCGCCTCGGGGTCGTCGAGCGAGAGCCCGGCGCCGTCGACGGCCGCTCCACCGGCGGAGTGCTCCGCCGCGAGGTCCCAGACCAGCATCGCGTAGGGCGCGCCCGCCTTGGCCGCCTCGGTCGCGTCGGTCCCCTCGGGCACCTCCACCTCGAACTGCTTCTTCAGCGCGAGGGTGGGGCGGAGCCGCTGGTTCGCCTCGGGCACGTCGAGCGAGAGCGCCGGCGGCAGCGCGTCGCCCTGGTCGAACAGGTCGGCCTCGAAGCCGAGCAGCTCCTCGAGGAAGCGCGCGAAATCCTGGATCCGCGGGCGCGTCTCCTCCCCGTCCACGATGGCGCTCGGCGGGCACAGCGCCTTGAACCGCTGCTGCAGCTGCGCCGGCCCCTCGTCCGGCCGCCCCACGCCCAGGTCCGCCAGCACCGTCGGCGAGAACACCAACCCCTCGGACGGCTGCACCATCCCGAGCCAGGTCTCGTGGAGCCTGCGAAGCGCCGAATCCGTCACGCCGCCCCCCTCTCGGCCCCGTACTTCTTTGCGCCTTTGCGCCTTTGCGCGAGATCTCGTCGCAGTTTTTCGCGCAAAGGCGCAAAGGCGCCAAGGGGCTTTGCGTCAGTCCGGTTGGGGGGCATCCGTCTGGGGTGGGTATGGGGAGAGAGAACGAAGTCGCGCGTGAGGTGGTGGACGCCGCGCTCACGGTCCACCGCCACCTCGGGCCCGGGCTGCTGGAGTCGGTCTACGAGCTGGCCTTGGCCTACGAGCTGGGTGAGCGAGGGCTGAGGACCGAGCGGCAGGTGCCGATCGAGGTCTACTACCGGGACCTCACGCTGGAGGCGGGCTTCCGGGCCGACCTCGTCGTCGAGAGCTGCGTCCTCGTCGAGCTGAAGTCGCTCGAGCGCACCGCGCCGGTCCACAGGAAGCAGACCCTCACCTACGTGAAGCTCGGCGGCTTCCGCCTCGGCCTGCTCCTGAACTTCGGCGCCCCGCTGATGAAGGACGGCATCACCCGGCTCGTCTACCGCCTCTAGCCCCTCCATGCCCTTTGCGCCTTTGCGCCTTTGCGCGAGCCCTTGTTCCCGGACTGAATTTCGCGCAAAGGCGCAAAGGCGCCAAGTCGAGCGGGTGGGGGGCATCAGAGGCGAGTCTCCGGCCAGAGGACGACGAGGCCTACGGGCTCCAAGCGGGTGAGGGCGACCTCGTAGAGGGACTCGATCTGGGCGGGCTCGGTCTTCATCTCGCGGCCGATGCTGTCGTAGCGCGCGTGGAGGTGGGTGAGGTCGCGCTCGAGCTGACGCTGCTGGGCGCGGTCGCCGGCGCTCTCGCCGAAGTCGAAGGTGGTCTGGCTGAGGCGCGCGACGGAGCGCTGCACGTCGTTGCGCTGCGCGAGGAGGATCTTGCGGAGGGCGTTGGCCTCCTCGCGGCCGCGGTCGGCGAGCTCGCGGGTGGCGCGGTGGGCCTCCTCGTCGGCGTCGTCACGGATGCGCTGCCAGAGCCGGGCGAAGAGGGTGGGCGCGGCGCTCAGGACCTTGGCCTGGACGGCCGAGGGGACGCCGTCGAGCGAGGGGGAGCCGGCGAGCACCTCGTCGAGCAGCTCGATGGCGCGGCGGTCGGCGTCGTCGGCGAAGGGCGCGGTCTCGTCCTCCTTGCCCTCGACCCAGCGGGCGGCGACCGAGAGCAGACGGTCGTGGAGGCGCGCGGCCCCGGCCCCGTAGAGGCAGAGGCGGCCGAAGGCGATGACGCGGACGAGCGCGTCGCGCGAGCTCTTGACGATGGTGACCCGCGAAAGGTCGTGCGCCGAGTAGCCCTGGGCGAGGAAGCGGCCGAGCACGCGCTGCACGAAGGGGTGGCTCAGGTGCAGGTGCACGAGCGCGTCGTTCATCTTCTTGGGCGCGTCGAAGACGACCGGCAGCGGCTCGCGCTTGCGCCACTCCCACCACTCCTCGTCGCGCGCCTTGGGCGGCCGGAGGTGGTCGACGGTGCGGCTCCAGGACGTCGGCATCTCCGGGAGGCGGAACACGCCGTCGCCCTGGTCGACGAGCGGGGGCGCGCCGGAGAGCTCGAGGCCGACGTCGAGCGCGTCGCGGAGCAGCTCGCGGCGGAACTCCATGACTTTGGCCGAGCGGTCGAGGATCTCGCCCGCCTCCTGGATCTCGGCCTGCAGCCGGGTCTGCTCGCTGCGCTGCGACTCGAGCTCGGACTCGACGTGCTCGCGGCCCTCGGCCTGGCTGGCGAGGTCGAGCTGCGCGCCGGTCTCCTCGTCGATGCCCTCGGCGAGCGCGGCCTCGACCCGGTCCATGATGACGGCGCCGAGCGAGCCGAGCTCGCGCTGGATGACGTCGACCTTGTCGACCAGGCGCTCGAGCACCAGGTCCTCGGCGCGGTCGGCGTAGCGGAAGTAGTGGCAGCGCACCTCGGGGGCGGGCTGCAGGGTGCGGTCGATGCGGCCGTTGCGCTGCTCGAGCCGCCCCGGGTTCCAGGGCACGTCGAAGTGGAAGAGGTCGGCGCAGTGGCCCTGCAGGTTGATGCCCTCGCGGGCGGCGTCGGTGGCCACGAGCACCCGCACCGGCTCGTCGTCGGGCGGCGCGTTGAAGTTCTTCTGCACCTCGGCGCGCGCGTCCTCGTTCATGCCGCCGTAGAGCTGGGCGATGCGCTCGTCGGCCTGGTCGGTCCCGCGGAAGGCGGCCTGGAGCAGCTCGACGAGGTACTTCCGGGTGTCGCCGTACTCGGTGAAGATCAGGACGCGCCGGTCGCTCCAGGCGCGCTCGGCCCTGGACGGCGAGTCGGCGCCGCCCGGGACCGCGCCCGGGCACTGGTGCTCCCGGATCCAGTCGAGCAGCGCGAGCACCTTCGCGTCCGGCGTGCGTCGGTGCTGGCCGGCGAGCCGCAGCATCGCGTCGAGCAGCTCGGCCGCCCGCTCCTCCGGCGGCTTCAGCGCCTCGGTCGCCGCGGCCACCGCCTCCTCGTCGGCCGCGTCGAGCGTCTCGTCGTCCACGCCGAGCTCGTCGTCGTCCTGCACGCGCAAGGGTAGTGTGGTGCGGACCTTGGCCGTGCCCTCCATCACCCGCTCGTGGTGCTTCTTCAGCGTCCGGTAGAACGCGGGCACGCTGCTGAGCAGCCGCTTCTGCAGGTGGACGAAGACGAGCTTCCCCCGGCCCTTGGCCGGCTTCATCAGCTTCGTGTACTCGGCGAGCATCCGGCTGAGGCGCAGCTCCACTGGCTCGCCGTCCGCCGCCTCACCGTCCGCCACCTTGCCGATGGCGCGCAGCGCGCCGCGGCGGCGCTCGGACTCGGTCCGGTCGTAGACCACCGGCGCCGCCTGCCAGGTGTCGCCCTCGGCCTTCAGCTCGACCTGCACCAGCAGGCGCTTGGGGAAGTCCACGCCCTCCTGGCTGCGGAGGTCCTCCTTGAGGCGGCGCACCATCACCGGGCGGAGGCGCTCGGGATCCTCGATGGGCACCGCGCGGGTGAAGCGCTGCGGGTCGAGGATCTCGAGCAGCGCGCTGAAGCTGTTGCTGTGGCCGTTGTGCGGGGTGGCGCTGAGGAAGAGGCGGTTCTCGAAGCGCGGGGCGATGTCGCGCACCACCCGGGTGATCTCGGAGTCGGTGGCCCACTTGCTCGCGCTGGCGGGCGCGGCGACGTGCGCCTCGTCGAGGATGAGCATCGACTTGCGGGCGCGGCTGCCCGGCTCGTCGGCCCCGAGCGTCTGCAGGTGGGCGAGCAGCGGGTCGCGATACTCCGGCCGGCGCACGATGGGGTGGCTGACGATGAAGCGGCGGTGCGTGCTCCAGGGGTTCACGCCGAAGCCGCGCTCCTTGCGGCGGCGCGCGATGAACTGCCGGCTCATCACCTCGAACTGCAGACCGAAGCGCGCCGACATCTCCTCCTTCCACTGGAGCTGCACCGAGGCCGGGCAGATCACCAGCACGAACTCGACTCGCTGCCGCAGCAGCAGCTCCTGGAGGACGAGGCCCGCCTCGATGGTCTTCCCCAGGCCGACGTCGTCGGCGATGAAGAGGTTGGCGCGCGGGAGGGAGAGCGCCTTGGTCAGCGGGGTGAGCTGATGCTGCATCAGCTTGATGCCGGCGCGGAACGGCGCCTGGAAGAGGCGCGCGTCGGTGGCGGTGACCGCGTTCCACTTGAGCGCGTGCAGGTACGCGCCGAAGTGCCGCGGCTGGTCGACGTGCTCGGGAGCGGGGAGGGCGCCCGACTCGCTGGGCAGCACGCGCGCGCCCAGCTCGAGCTCCCAGAGCGTCTCCATCACGCGGCCCTGGTCGTCGTCGTCCAGGCAGACCATGCGCACCCGGGTCGCGTGCCCGGGCTCGGGCGGCGGGTCCACGTGCTCCACCAGCCACTGCCGATGACGGCACGCCACGATGTCGCCCGGCTTGGGCGCGTAGCGCGGGATGGCCCCGTGGGTGAACATCGCCGGCGGCGGCGCGGTGTCGACGGTCTCGCCGCGCGCGAGCATCAGCCGGTTCTGCAGCTCGGAGCGTGCGCGCCCGGCGTCGTCGATCCCGTGCAGCCGGCACGCGGCCTTCAGCTCGTCGCGCCCGAGCTTGCCGAGCAGCTCCCGGAACTGGATGCGCCCGGAGCGGACCAGCAGATCCACCTGCTGCTCCTTCGCCGTGTCGGCCACGGGGAAGCCCACCTCGCGGGCGATGTCGCGGATGCGCGCCTTGGTGAGCGCGCTGAGCACGGTTCTGGACGACGGCGCCTCGCTCATGAGGGCCCCGACTATGCCGTCCGTCCGTGAAGCTTCGAAAGGGAAATCAAAGGTCTCGCCCTGTCAGGTTCCCGTGGGCAGCCTACCGCGGCCGCCCCCGCCCCGTCTTGAAGCAACTTTGCTAGAGCGAGCCGCCGCCGGAGCTATCGCATTCCTGCTACAGGCGATTGTCGTGAATACCCCGCTCCACCCCGCGTCCGCTCCGCCACGGGAGGACGCAAATGGCGATCGCACGGCATCTGGATGGTTGGGACCGGGTCGAGAACTTCGAAGAGGCGTACGTCGGGCCGGGGGTCTACGTGCTCTTCGAGGGGCGGCCGCAGGACCGGGACATCGTCTACATCGGCAAGTCGCGGTCCCGCGTGATGATGCGGGTCCGGGCGCACCAGCGGGACAAGGACTTTACCAAGGTCGGGGTGATCCTCCCTCGCCGGACCAGCGAGCTCTTCATCCACAACCTCGAGCACTACGTGATGCAGGAGTTCTTCGACCGGTACGGCCAGCTTCCGTACTACAACCGGCAGCACGCGCGCCTGAAGCGCAGCGGGCCCAAGTTCCGCTGGCACTCGGTTGCCCGGCGCAAGAGCGACGTGTCCTTCGGAGGCGGAGGCCGCCGTCCCCGGGACTGGGGCGGGATCGAGATCCGAACGTTCAGCGATCTGCGAGGGCTCTCCGACCAGCTCGTCCTGGAGGACGGTCTCACCCGCGAGCAGTCCTTCGAGGAGATGCTGCCCTGCGTTCGCTACCTCTACACCGCCTCGACCCTCCGCAACTACTTCTACAGCGGGGTCCACGGGAACAGGATCCTGCCGGCCCTGCGCGACTCCTCCCCGGCGCCCGCGCCCGGCAGCACCAGCCTGCTGTCCTGAGGCTCTTCGCCGACTGCGCCGGCGGCTCGCTGGGCGACTTCTACGTCGCCGCGACCCGTGCCGGCGCCCGCCTCCCGCTGACGCCCGCCTGAGCGCGCTGCTCGAAGAACGGCGTCAGCCCATCTAGATTGACGGCTTGCGGAAGCTCGACAGCTCACCGGCCCCAGAGGCCGTCGTCCGCGCCGCAGCGTGGTTCTTCGCCGGCGCGAACCTGCTGCTGGCCGTCGAGCTCGCGTACCTCGTCTGGCTCGCGCGCGAGCGCGCCGTCGAGTCACCCTGGCTGTTCGCGCTGGGCGCCACCATGGCCGGGATCGTCGCGCTCTTCCCGTTCACGGTCACGCGAGAGCTCCTGCGGCGACGGGAGTGGGGCCGGTACTGGTTCAGCCGGTGGGCCTCCATCGAGTGGGTGCTGGGGCTCTCGCTCCTGGCGCTCGTGGTCGACTCCCCCGACATCCCGGAGGAGAGCGAGTGGCTCGTCCACGTCAACGTCGCGGTCGCCGCGCCCGCGTTCGTCGCGAAGGTGTGGCTCCGAAGGCGCCTGGCGGAACCCGACGTACGCGCGCTGCTCGTCGACTGACCCGGCGGGCAGCCCGTCACCGACCGACCTCCGACGAGGGCGCGATACGCGACTACATCTTGGAGCAGTCGGGAATGCGGCGGCGGGGCGGGTATCCTGGGCCCGAACGTGTCGTACGCGGAGGATCTCAGGTGCGCGCGCCGTGTTTGGCGGTGGGCGTTCCCGCGCTCTCAGGGCCACGGCTTCGACGTCATGGTGGGACGGGCCCGGTGAGCGGGCCGCTCGTCGTCGAGGGGGCGCGAGGCGAGGTCGTCTCGATCGAGGCGCTCGGCGGGGAGCGCGGCGCCGTGATCGTCACGCTCGAGGAGGCGCCAGGGATCGCGCGGCGGCGCGGGCGCGTCGGAGGCGGTCTCGGGCTCGGCGTCGGGGTGGCGCTGGTCTTCGCCCTCTACACCGCGGGCCGCGCCCAGCGAAGCCCGGCCGACGGGTGGGACTTCTCGCTGTGTCCGTTCATGGGCGCGTTCTTCGTCGTCCCGTTGCTGGCGTGGCTGGGCGCGGCCCTAGCGCGGCGGCGGGCGCGGCCACCCCGGCTCATCCAGATCGAGGACCGTGTGATCGACGGCGACGACGACCTCGGCGCGCTCGAGGGCGTCGAGCGGCGGGGCGCAGTCGTCACGCTCCGATGCGCCGTCGGGTCCGCGGCCCTGGAGCTGGCTTCGGAGCTCGACGCGAGGCTGCTCGCCGAAAGGCTCGGCGCCCGGCTTCATGGCTGAGATCTCACCGAGCTTCGAGCGAGCGGAGCTCCGCCGCGATCGTGCGGGTGTGGATGAGATACGAGAACGCGACGTTCTGAACCGACCCGACCGCCGCGCGCCCCACGGAGACGGTCTGTGTCGGCCCTCCCCAGAGCATCCCGACGAGCCGTCCAGCGCCGTCGAAGGCGGGGCCGCCCGAGCTTCCGCGGAACGAGGTCGCGTCGATGACGACGCAGTTGCGGTTCTGCCCACACTGCGCGTAGGCGCGCCACGGTAGACGTCCGTGTCGGTGTGTAGGGCCACGGGGCGAGCCGACGCGGGTGGATCCTCGGTGAGGCGGAGGATCCCCAGGTCGATGTCTCCCGAGATGTAGAACCGCTCGACGGGCACCGGCACATCAATTCTGCGCGCGTCGGTCGCGCTCGGCGCCTGAGCGTCGGATGCGGAGGGAGCGAGCGCGAACGCGAGCGTCAGCCGCGAGAGCCCTTCGCGGGCATCGTGACCGACCCGAGCACCACCGACGGCTGGGTGCATCTATTGGAGCTGCGCGTGGGAGAGGCGAGTCGGCGCTCAGTTTTCAGAACCACGTCCCGGCCGCGGCGGTTCCGCTCATCGCGCTCCTGCGCGCGGCCGGTGAGGTCCTCGAGTCCAAGTGAGGTGAACGCGCGCCGCATCGCCGAGGCGCTTGGACAATCCGGCTACGAGGTCATCCGTACCGGTCGCGCACGGGCCGGGCTCAGGCCCTATCGCGAAGCGCGCGCAGGAGGTCCACGTAGCTGACGATCCCCTGGAGCTCGCCCGTGGAGGGGTCGACGACCGGGAGCGCTCCGACCTTCAGGTCGAGCATCCGGTCGATGGACTCGCTCAACTCGGTCTCGGGATACACGGTGACCACGTCGCCGGACATGATTTCCGGCTCTCCTCACCCATTCGTGGGTCACGGTCGTGCAGGAAGAGGGGGGCAGAGCCCACCGAGCTTGAGCATCGCAAGGGCGATCAGGGGCGCATGAGAGTGGAAGCCGAAGGC
>Ga0310345_10003178_pt1 | contig 15825 bp, 14 predicted proteins | sample HC15DNA20500_MG_FD_204667 | JGI IMG/M metagenome (GOLD analysis project Ga0310345, IMG submission 204667) | Marine microbial communities from station ALOHA, North Pacific Subtropical Gyre - HC15-DNA-20-500_MG | ecosystem: Environmental > Aquatic > Marine > Oceanic | place: Pacific Ocean: North... | reverse complement strand
TAATATGATCTCTTCCTCTGCCAGGTCATACCCCACAACCACGGCGTAGTGCCATTGGGGCAAGCTGTCCAGCCCCAGATTCTGCATCACCAGCACAGGTCGCCCCTGTTCCAGCTCCTGCATCATATCGGTCAACTGACCACTTAAAGGCAATGCAATCCGGCCGTAACGCCGACCTGCCGCCAACATCTCGACTTGCAAGCTCCCCTCTCGCTCGGGCAAATAAACCTGAGAAACCAGTTCATCAGGCGCTACTCTCACCCCCGACTCAGTCAACACTGTCGCCAGCGCAGCCGGACCACACTGATATTGCGATTGCGGATAAAAGGCGGTAGATGCCAGGTAGACACGAGATTGAGTGATCGGTGTTGAACTTGTTGTGCCAAGCAAAGCGTCGGTTTGCGGCGTTGCAGCACAGGCTTGCAACAGGACAAGGATTAGAAGCAGGAGCGCCCGAAACCGGGCGCTCCAATCGAGCCGCATGAATCAGACTCCGGGGAAAATGTCTGTCACACCAGCGATATCAAGCAGCATGAAGAACACCAACAGGAACAGCAGGAAGCCTAAGGCGCCCTGACCAGCTGGCAACTCATCGATTTGCGCTGAAAGCTGCTCCAGCTCTGCGTCACTCAGGCTGGCAATACGGGTTTTGGCATCATCAACGTTGACGCCACGTTCAGTCAGCATTTGCTGAACTTTTTCCTGGGACATAAACGCGTTGACTTTGGCAAGGTTATCACTGTGCTGCTGTTGTGAGAGCAATTGCTGTGTGGTTACCATACCTTCATTGGCCGCCATTGCACTTGGCTGAAATGCGATACCCGCTGTAAAGACAAGTGCCAACATCCATACTGATACAGATCGAATTGCTTTTTTCATGGGGTTTCTCCCTTTCTCTAGTGGCTTAAGTGAACTAAATTCCCAGGTTCACTCGTTATCGGTCGACTTGACCGGATTCTCGGTCGCAGTGACCTGATGAATGTGAACATCGCGCTGTGGAAACGGAATACTGAGGCCTTCTTTATCGAAGGTTTTGTAGACCATCTCGTTCATTCGAAAATGCACGCCCCAATAATCAGCGGCATTCACCCAGACCCTCACCACGATATTGACCGAACTGTCGGCCAGTGCAGAAACAGCCATAAAGGGTTCCGGGTCTTTTAGAATACGCTCATCCTCGGCAATCAGATTACCCAGCACTTCATACGCCTTATCCACATCATCACCGTAGGCAATGCCAAATGTCCAGTCAACTCGACGCTGAGGCTGGGCTGAGAAGTTAGTCAGAGAATCTGTAGCAAGAGGGCCATTGGGAAGAATAATGGTTTTGTTATCCGGTGTGGTCAGAATCGTCACAAAGATCTGAATTTCTTTGACAGTGCCCATGTAACCCTGAGCGTCAATGAAATCACCTACCTTGAAGTATTTAAAGAACAGAATCATCACGCCACCGGCGAAATTCTGGAGCGTACCTGACAAAGCCAGGCCAATGGCCAGACCAGCGGCACCCAGGATGGCAACAAATGATGTCATTTCAACGCCGAGAACACTAAGCGCTGAAATGTAGACCATCACCTTCAGCAGAATAGCTACCAGACTGCAGAGGAAAGAACACAATGACTGGTCAACTTTGGACCGGGCGAGGATTTTTCTGAATACGCCAAGAATGATATTGGCTACCCAGAGACCAATGATCAGGGTAAATATGGCACCCACAAGCTGCATGCCATAGGTCATCACTATCGCTGTCAGTGCTTCAGTGGAAAATTCAAAGTCCTGCAAAAATTCCATAATTGAGATCTCTTCTTATTCGTACATTAGCCCGTCCCGGGCCCTTTCCATTAACCTACAAGTTGCCTGTCAGTGTCAAATGACAGATTTGCTGACAGTGTAATCCTCGCACAACTTGTTATGATGACAGTCAAAACCTCATAATCGTTATTTCCACAGGTTAAAGATACAGGAGAGCGCCATGCAGACAGTTATTCCCCGTTGTATCGCTACCTCAGTAACATCAGTCCGGCTCTTATCCCGGCACGTTTCGCGCTTATTGGCCATCTCTGTTGCCTTAACGGGCTTTACCCAACTGGCACACGGCCAGGATACGGCAACTGCCATTACAGGCGCACGTATCATCACTGGTCTTGACCAGCCCGCCATTCAAAACGGCACTCTGCTTTTCGAGCAGGGCCGCATACTGGCTGTTGGTGACGCTGACAGCGTCTCTCTGCCAGACAACACGCAAATTGTTGACCTCAGCGGCAAAACTATCATGCCTGGCCTGGTCAACGCCCATGGCCACGCAGGTAATGTTCGCGGGCTGGAGAATGGCCATTACAGCCGCGCCAATCTGATTCGTCAGTTGCGCCTCTACGCAGCCTATGGTGTCACCACCGTAGTCAGCCTGGGCGATGATCAGGAAGCTGGCTTTGTCCTGCGTGACGAACAAAACACACCAGACCTGGATCGATCCAGGCTGTTTGTCGCCGGCCCCGTGCTCTCTGCCAGCTCTGCTGAACAAGCGGTCGAGCGTGTCGATGCCACTGCAGCAATGAGCCCTGACTTCATCAAGATTCGGGTTGATGACAACCTGGGCCGTACACCGAAAATGCCGCCTGATGTTTATCGCTCATTCAGTCAACGTGCCAGTCACCACAATATTCCCCTGGCTGTGCATGCTTACTACCTTGAAGACAGTAAAGCAGTTGTAGAAGCTGGCGCTGACCTGCTGGCACACAGTGTTCGCGACAAAGCAGTTGATCAGGAGTTTATCAACCTACTCAACGAAACAGGCGTATGTTATATACCCACGCTGACCCGAGAGGTATCCACGTTTGTTTATGAGAATGAGCCGGACTTTTTCTCTGACCCATTTTTTCTCGCAAACGCAGAACCTGAAACATTGGATGCATTACGCAGTGAAGAGCGCCAACGGGCAATTCAGAACAGCGCATCAGCACAGCACTATAAAATCGCCCTGCAAACAGCCATGGATAATCTCAAGCGACTCAGTGACGGCGGCGCTACCATTGCCATGGGAACTGACAGTGGACCACCCGCCCGTTTCCAGGGCTATTTTGAGCACATGGAAATGTGGATGATGCAGGATGCAGGTTTGTCGCCAGATGAGATCATTCGTTCAGCGACCTCTCAAGCGGCTCAGTGCACTTTTCTCCGTGATGTTGGCAGTTTACAGACGGGCTACTGGGCAGATTTTCTGGTACTCGAAGAAAACCCTCTGAACGATATCAACCATACCCGCTCCCTGGAGCAAGTGTGGATTGCTGGAAACCCGATTATTCGTGAGGGATTTCCAACCGGGGAATAAACTCGTCAAAGGCAGGCTTTAGATAACAAACGGAATCAAAAACGATGGATTCATTCTGGAACAGTGACCGGGCACAAAATCTGACTGGAGCTGCCGTACTGGTTATTGTCAGTATGCTTAGCGTTTACCTGCTCGGTCAGTCACGTGAGCCCTGGCCAGGGCATATGACACTGGCCACTTCATTATTTGGCCTCAACCTGGCACTGTTCTTTCTTTATACGCAACCCTGGGTGCAGCAATACCGGCCACGGAAACTATTATTGCTCTGCCTTGAAGCCATCACCATTGTCAGCATTTATTTCCTGGTCAATATCAGCTTTGTTGCCATCCTGGGCATCATCTGGATTGTGCAGATTGCAGAAACACTCCCCATCCGAACAACGGGCTGGTTGCTGGCTGGTGCTGTCAGCGTTTTTACCCTAAGCCAGGCATTTCACTGGCAAGGCACCAGTTTGATGCTGGCACTGACTGGGTCACTGACGCTGTCACTGTTTCATTTGTTTGCAGTCATCGCGACGCATCGAGCTCGCCGTGAACAGGTACTGCGGGAAGAGACCGCTGCGCTGAACCGGGAACTGCTGGCCACAAGAGAGCTACTGACCGAACATTCCCGCCAATCAGAGCGCCTCAGGATTGCCCGGGATCTGCACGACCTTTTGGGACATCATCTGACTGCGCAGATTTTGCAACTGGAAGTCGCCACACACATCACCGAAGGAGACGGCCGCCAGAAAGTCGAGCAGGCTCTGGCGTTGGGAAAACTGCTGCTGAGTGATTTACGGACAGCTGTCAGCGAATTGCGTGAAGATGAACCCATCAAGTTTGAAGATGCTGTGGAGAAACTGATCAGTGACTTGCCCGGTATTAAGGTACAACTGGAGTTTGAGGCACAACTTGAGGATATCAATCAGGCGGAAACTTTGCTGCGTTGTACACGCGAAGCACTGACTAACGTGCTGCGCCACAGCAACGCCACAGAATGCCTGATCAGTTTCAGCCACCACGGCAGCGACTTCCAGCTACGCATCAGTGATAATGGTGTCGCACGCGAGCAGGTTGAGCCAGGCAACGGGCTCAAAGGTATTCAAGAACGCGTAGAGGAGACCGGCGGCAAGGTATCCTGGTACTGCAAGAATGGCTTTACGGTAGATATTCGCCTGCCCGCATCGGTAAACAATAACACTTGAGCCTGATTAACTGACGTGCTTTCTGACTTTGGCTGACACCCACTCAGAGAGAAGCACAGTGAGAAATATCAGCACAAACACCGTTGCTACCTGGGCCCATGCCAAGTTGTTAATGGCAGCATTCATTGCCAGGCCGATGCCACCAGCACCGACCAGCCCCAGTGTCGTTGATTCACGGATATTGATGTCCCAACGATAAACACTGATCCCGGCAAATGCCGGTTTGATCTGCGGCCAGATTGCTATCTGAAGTACCTGTATCGGGCTTGCGCCAGAAGACCGCACGGCCTCTACTGGTCCGACTTCCACTTCTTCTATTGCTTCATACAACAGCTTACCCAGAAACCCGATAGAACGCAGTGCAATGGCGAGCATCCCCGCAAAGACACCTGGCCCGACAATCGTGACCAGCAACATCGCCCATATCAATGCATTGATCGACCGCGAGCTGACAATGACGAGCAAGGCAAAACCACGCAGTAACGGGTGGGGGCTGGTATTACGAGCCGCCAGAAAAGAAAGTGGAAATGCAATCAGTAGCCCCAGCAGGGTGCCGATGGTGGCAATATTGATGGTGTCCCACAACGGTTCAAGTAACGAACCGGTAATCCGCCAATCAGGTGGCATCATTCGGCTCAGCAGGCTCAGCGCCTGCTCATCCGCATCATATAGAAACTCCCAAATGGTGTTCTCTGAAATAACGCGCCAGCAAAGACAAAACAACACCAGGGCGACAAACCATCCTGTCCATGCCAACAACCGCTGCCTGGAATTTTTAGCGTGCCATATCACGTGTTTATCTTTTGAATATGTCACCGGCATCAGGCAGTCCACCGTCTGATGTGTCCAGAGAGGTACTCACTGAAGAGCACGATAATGATAATCAGAATAAGAATAGCAGCGGAGGTATCATAGTCATAGCGGTTGATCGAGGTATTGAGTGTGGCGCCAATCCCCCCCGCTCCCACAATGCCAATCACCGCAGACTCCCGAAAATTGATATCCAGCCGATACATGCTCAGGCCAATCAAACGAGGCATCACTTGCGGCTGGACCGCGTAATTAACCCATTGCAACCAGCCGGCACCGGTAGCTTTCACGGCTTCCAATGCATCTTTCCTGACATCTTCGATATCTTCAGCCAACAGCTTCGCTGTAAAACCCAATGTGGCAAATGCCAGCGTCATCACGCCTGCCAGCGGCCCAAAGCCAAACATGGTGACAAACAGGATGGCAATGATGATCTCCTGGAATGTGCGTGAAATCGTGATAACACCGCGGCAGAACAGATAAACCGGCGTGGGTGACATATTTGATGCGGCTCCCAATCCAACAGGAATGGCCAGCAGCGTGCCAATCACCGTCGCGACAAAGGTCATGGTCAGGCTTTCCAGCAGTCCCAATCCGATTTCATCAAGTCGTGAGAGAAAATCAGGCCGGGCAAACGAGGCAACAAAAGCAATGCCGCGTTCCATGCCTTGCGAGACACGTGCCCAGTTTACTTCTATGCTGGAAGTGGCCAGTAACAAGTACAGCAATACCGCAAGGTTCAAGGACAGCCGCTTCCAGCGCTGGGTGATCGCGGGCAGGGGTTTCCACACCCCTTGCCGGGCATGACTTAAGCGGAGCGATGTATCGGGCTCAGTCATGCACAGGCTCCTGCCAGTCTTCCATGCCATAAATCTCGGTCAGAACAGTCTCTGACAAGTCATCAGGCCTGCCATCAAAGACGACTCGGCCCTGTTGCAGACCAATCACACGGCTGACAAATTGCCGGGCCAGGGCGACATCATGAATATTGATAATCGCGGCCAGGTTTTGCTCTCGACAAAGCTCGCATAACAGCCTCATGATCTGACGGGAACTCTTTGGATCAAGACTGGCTGTGGGTTCATCCACCAAAAGCAATTCAGGGCGTTGTATCAGAGCACGGGCGATGCCAACTCGCTGCTTCTGCCCACCCGAGAGAGCATCAGCGCGCTTATCAAGCATTGTCGACAGACCCACACGATCAAGCAGGTCCACCGCATAGCGAATATCATCAGGCGGATAACGTCGCAACAGACTCTGCCAGAACCCCACGTATGCCAGACGCCCGGACAATACATTCTCCATGACACTCAGACGCTCCACCAGCGCATAATTTTGAAAAATCATGCCTATCTGACGCCTGGCCATGCGCAGTTTACGCCCCTTTAATTGATCGAGACGAATACCCCCCAACAGCACTTCCCCACCGGTTGGCTGGACCAGTTGGTTAATACAACGAATCAGGGTGCTTTTTCCTGCACCAGAAGGGCCTATCAGTGCCACCACTTCACCAGCAGAGACGTTGAAGCTCACATCATTCAGCGCCAATTCTCCACCAGCGTAGCTCTTGCTAACGCGCTTGAGCTCAAGCATCCGGATTTCCTTTTAATTATATTATTCAGCCATGCCCGTCATTCCGGAACAGGTTAATCGCAGTAATAAATCGTGTTATTGATTCGATCGATATCACGAATCAGTGACCAATGCTCCTGATAGGTGACAGGGATAAACTGAGACATACCCGCATCCGCAAATTCTTCGGCCAGCGCGGTCCCTTCCCAGTTGTAATCGAAAAACGCTCTGCGGATATTCTCTGCAAGCCCTGGCTCAAGGTCATGTGCGATACCGTAAGCCGTGGTAGGAAATGTCTGGGAGCGATACACCATGCGATACTGTTCTGGCGCTACAACGCCTCGCCCTTCCATCCGTCTCAGCACCTCGTTAGCAACAGCGGCAGCAGGGTAATCTCCATTCACTACGCCCAGTATCGAGTTATCATGACTGCCCGAATACGTGGATTCGTAATCAATGTCTGCTTTTAGGTTGAACTCGCCTTCAAGAATACTGACAGGGGCTTTATAGCCTGAATTGGACGTAGGTGAAGTAAAAGCCAGTTTCTGCCCCCGCAAATCTTCCGGCGTCATGATGCTGCTGTCAGGGTGCGTAATCAATTCCATTTCATAGCCGTACTCACCACCACGACCAGCCATCATCGCAAAGGGTACAAAACCGGAACAATTAACCGCAACGGGAGTTGACCCGGTATTAAATCCGGCAATATGCAATCGGCCAGCCCGCATCGCCTCTAACTGTGCGGCATTGGATTGAACCGGAAAAAAACGGATTTCCTTTCCGGTGGCGTCACTGAGATGTTGGATAAAATCATCCCACACCCTGGCATACAGGGCCGGATCTTCTACAGGTGTGTAGGCAAACACCAAGATGCGAGGATCACGCCAGTCTTCTTGTCTGTCTGGAGCATCGGCAACAAGATCTGCATTATTATCGTAGTACCTCGGAGATAGCCCGCGCTGCTGGGCCGATGCCAGGGTGGCATACGCGAACATTGATACCAGCGACAGAAATAGACAACAGCGCATTAAGCATTGTTGCAGACATTGGTGAGGGTAAGAGACCATAATCTGTTCGTTTATTATTGCTTTATCGCGATCATATCAGTCAGCGATCAGGTTGACTACGTGAGCGTAACCTCAGAAACTGCTCCAGCACATGAGAAAAATCCGAGTCATTCACCAGCCGGTCAGCCTTATCTTCCAGCGCATCTGGCGGTTCAAAATCCCTGAGCAATGCTTTCGCACTGGAAAGACTGATGCCATTTTTCCTGTTTTTTATACGTGCTTCCCATAACGATACGGGCGCATCAACCCAAACGGTTCTGAGATTGGGAATCTGTTCGGCTAGGAAGCGCCGGTGTTTTCTTTTATAGGCCCCCTGGGAAACCAATATGTCTCGACCTTCAGATTCATTCAGTCTTTGCTGGAGTAAAACAGCCAATCGCTGAAAATACGCATCACGCATGGCTGGGGTGAACGGCTGCGACCTGGCCAGTGCATCTTTCATTTCCTGGGTAATGTCCTCGTCTGCATGGTAAACAGTCCAGCCAAAATGTTCGCCAAGCCTGTCCGCTACCCAGCTTTTACCCGCTCCCGACACCCCATATAGAAACCAGACCACCGGCTCTGTGGCAGATTCTCCTGTCGTTGACTGCGCTTTACCTTGTGAATTGCGGAATAACATGGATTTAACCGGCCTGTAACGTGTATTATTCGGCTTTTTGCAGCAACATTGTAACAGGTACCAACAATGGGCAGAGCTTACCAGAACCGAAAAGAGTCCATGGCCAAAACGGCCGCAGCGAAAACCAAGGTATACAGCAAGTATGCCCGCGAAATATATGTCACAGCCAAGTCAGGCGGTATCGATCCTGATGGGAACCTGGCGTTACGCGGCTTATTGGAAAGAGCCAAGAAAGATCAGGTGCCTTCTCATGTGATTGAAAAGGCGCTGGAAAAAGCCCAGGGCGGGGCAGGCGAGGATTTTGCGCTGGCACGTTACGAGGGTTTTGGCCCCGGCAATTGCATGGTGATCATTGACTGTCTGACTGATAATCCCAACCGGACGTTTGGCGATGTTCGCCAGTGCTTCACCAAGACCAAGAGCAAAATCGGCGCCCAGGGTTCAGTCAGCCACATGTTTGATCACTGCGCCATTTTCGCCTTCAGTAGCGATGATGAAGAAGGTGTACTGGAAGCCATGTTGAACGCTGAAGTCGATGTCACCGATATCGAAAACGAAGACGGCAAAATCACTATATTCGCGCCGCACACGGAATATGCCAAAGCGCGCGAGGCCATTCGAGAGAATTTTGGAGATATCGAACTGGAGGCTGACGAAATTCAGTTTCTGCCGCAAACTACCACTGAAATTATCGGTGATGACGTGGCACTCTTTGAAAAGTTCATGGACATGCTGAACGATCTTGATGATGTCCAGAATGTTTACCATAATGCCGAACTACCAGACGATTCAGACTGATTTTATGCTCCGTCATGCCACGAGCGCATGCCACTCAGAACACAACTGAATCAATGCCTGTCCTTTTGCTTTTGGGCCCACTGTACAAAGGACAGGTCACTCTTTCAGGTTCAATGGCTCCGGCGCAAAACCGTTATTTTCGGTAATCTTGCGCTGCCACTCCTCAGCCGGTGCGGGGCGTCCATACAAGTACCCCTGGAAGAAATGGCACCCCATTTCTTCCAGTTTACTAACCTGCTGTCTTGACTCCACACCTTCTGCAATCACACTTAATTCAAGACTGCTGCCCAACGCCAGAATCGTGGTGACAATCGCTTCATCGTTACTGTCCGTGAGCAAGTCTTTGACAAAGGACTGGTCGATCTTCAACAGTGCCAATGGCAGTTGTTTCAGATATCCCAGCGAAGCATATCCAGTACCAAAATCATCCAGGGCGAACTTGATGCCATGCTTGCCTAACGCCTTCATTCTGGCGACCGTAATGTCGATATCCTCAATCAACAGACTCTCGGTGACCTCCAGCTCCAGCTTGGATGCATCAATCTCATACCGCTCCAGCTGTTTCTCAATGACACTGACAAACTCTGCATGGTGGAACTGACGCGGACTGATGTTCACCGACAGTTTAACTTCTTTGAGGACAGGGTCCTGTTGCCACTGTGCGAGAATCTCGCAAGCCTGCTCTACCACCCATTCCCCCAATGGAATAATCAGTCCACTGGATTCTGCGACCGGGATAAAGTCACTGGGTGGAACGAAGCCCAGGATTGGGTCTTCCCAGCGAAGCAGGCCTTCCACTCCCAGAATTCGACGACTGATATCCACCTGAGGCTGTAAATACAGGGAAAGCTGATTACTGTTCACAGCGCGACGCAAGGCTTTTTCTATCGTGCTACGGCGATTCAGTTTTACCTGCATATCCGGATCAAAAAAGCGAATCGCATTACGACCACCGACCTTGGCTGACTGCAAAGCCAAGTCTGCGGCCTTGAGCAGACCATCGCTATCCCATTCGGCATCGGTAAACATGGCCACGCCAATACTGACAGTGTTGTTGTATTCACCACCTTGAAGCTCAAACGGCTGATTCAGTTGCAGGCGTAACGCATTTGCCAGCTCTTTTACACGAACCTTGGCCTCCTCATGATTTTGCGCGAGATCTTCAATAATAATGACAAATTCATCGGCACCGAGCCTGCCGGCGGTGTCACTGCTTAACAAACCGCGCTCAATTCTGCGGGCCACACGTTGCAATAGCAGGTCACCTCGATGGTGGCCCTGGGTGTCATTGACTGTTTTGAAGTTATCCAGGTCCACGAGTAATAGCGCGCCTTCATGGCCATTCTTCTCATGCTGTTCAAGAGCATGTTTGAGACGATCAAGGATCAACCTTCGATTAGGCAAACCTGTCAACGGATCAAAATAGGCCAGCTGATGCAACTGGTTACGTATTTGTCTGTCTTCAGTGATATCAGTCGAAATACCACATAAGGAATACACTTGCCCCTCTGTATCACGAAGCGGAAGTTTCACCGAAATCATGGTGTGGGACTGTTGATCAAGTAATACCGCATTCTCTTCTTCAGCAACACGCTCACCATTGCCAAGAACCCGTTTATCGCTGCGCCGGGCCCGACTGCAAGTGGCATCGTCATAGAAGGCTTTATCGGTTCTGCCAATGATCTGGCTGGCAGGTTGACCAAGCATTTCACAGAACTTGCGATTGACGTACTGGTAGCGAAAGTCTTTATCTTTGATATAAATGTAGGCTTCCACACTATTCAGAATCGTGTTGAGCTGTTCTTCGCTGGTCGCCAGTTGTCGGCTTTTATCAGCAACCATGAACCGCTGGGCAATAGTCACTGCAGTCGCGATCATCAGCAGCACGATCAGACCTGATATAACAACCCATTGCAGTGTCGTAAATCGCTGCCCCAGGCTGGAGGCCATCCAGTTATTAATGATCTGATAATAGGGTGAGCTTTCATCGGCACGCCATTGCTGTAGGTAGCGGTCAATGGTTGCCAGCAAATCAGGAGAACGCCCTTCGCCTGTGGCGTAATACAACTGGCTTGGCAGGAAAATGATGGTAGTCGCCGTTAATTGCCGGCTCACTGACTCAATCTGGCCGAAGAAGTGATTGGAAGCGACCCCGTCCACCAGGCGTTCAGCCACAGCATCAAAGGCAACAGACAGGTCATCAAATAACACCCAGTCGACATCCAGTTCAAAGCTTTCAGCTAGGTTGCTCAGATAACTTTGCTGAATCGATCCCCGCAACACAGCAATGCGGTGCCCGTCCAGGTCCAGGGGCGTTTCCAGGGACGCTTCGCCAGTGCTGAATATTTGTGACCAACTCAATAGCGCCGGGGTATTATGATAGTCCAGAACTTGTTCACGCTCAGGGGAATGAGCCACATCTGGCATCAGATCAAGCTCCCCTGATTCCAGCATTGACAGGCAGTCATTCCATTGACAGGGGTGAATATCCAGTTGCCAACCCTCTTCTGCAGCGATCCGGTGCAGAATTTCCCCCAGAATGCCGCCGATCATGGGATTAGGCTGGCTTTCGCTATCCAGAAATATCTTGGGAGGGTTTTCGTATACGCCGACTCGCACCACCCGGGTGTCGCCGGCAAACCCCGGCGAGGTTGCCTGGGCGTAACTCGATGGGACATGTATTGCAGACACAAACGCACAGCCAAGCACAAACACCAGCGCCAGTCTGCTGCGCAATGTGATTAGTATGCGTCTGAACTGCATTGACTCCCCCAGGCTGGCCTGCAGACGAAATTTTTGTATCTACTTCCTGACACAAAGGTTTTAGCGCAACTGGCAGAGCCATTAGGGCCGTCAGGCTGTAATTCGAAATTCTTCAAAAGAATCAACTGCCTATTGTTGATCTTGAGCACTTATTTAGCAATCTTGGCGCGCAAACAAGAGAGCAATTATTTGACCTGGTTCACATTATTAAAAAATATAAGCCTTGTCATCCAGTGATACCGGTTTTTTTATCACTCAATTCCAGATCAAACTCTGTAGCCTGGACTATTCAGCAGTAATTATTCAGGTATGTGGCTCCCCCCATCGCCCGGACCTGTTGATCCACCATCTGATCCATCGCTGCCAGCAAGCGACGATAGTCGTCACAACGGGCAGTATCAAGACGAACCAGGGTTTCAACAATGGCCTCAAGCGTCGACAGAGCATCACTAGCTGGAGCTTTGCGTAACCTGTAACGAGGTGGAGAGACCTGGGTAAGCTGATAGCGGGGCAGGCGCTGCAAAACAGGATGTTCCAAGAGGATCCGTTTGCTTCGTCGCCAGGTGGCATCTATAAATACCAAAGACACATCTGGATAGTTAGTCTCGGGCGTATTCGGGCGCACGTTACTACTGCAGGTTGAGGCACATGACGCTATATTGACAGCATCACTGCCCGGATAGAGCATAGCTGCATTATCCGGCAAAGCTGAATTAAGCAGCTTACTACCTGCCTCTATCTCTCCCGGAATCACCGGCAACAAGGTAAAATTTTGCAATCCCTGTTGTGCCAGTTTGACTGTACCCAGGGCATGACGAGTCTCTCTTGGGTCTTGTACAACGAACACTGGAATCGGGTTAGCAACCTGGATAATCAAATGACAAAGACAAGAAGGGATTATCTGGTGACATCTGGAACAATGCTTCCGCGCCATACTTCATCCCTCTTCCTTTGGACAATAAAAAACGGCCGCATCAAGCGGCCGTTTTTGAAAGTGATGCATGGCTACCAAATATGATGATAGCCGCCAGTATCTCAGCCAGCCGCTGAGAACTCTGCTTTTTCTTCGTCGCTGACTTCTTTGATACTCAGCTTGATTCGACCACGGGCATCCAGATCCAGTACCTTAACAACCACTTCCTGGCCTTCTTCCAGATACTCACCGATGTCTTCAACACGATCAGTAGAAATCTGTGAGATATGGACCAGACCGTCTTTGCCTGGCAGGATCGTGACGAAGGCACCAAAGTCGACGATGCGTGCCACTTTACCTTTGTAAAGCTTGCCAACTTCTGCTTCGGCCGTGATGCGCTCGATCAGCTCAATGGCCTTGTCACGTGACTCGGCATCTTCACCATAAATGCGAATGCTGCCATCATCATCGATGTCAACCGACGCACCACTTTCTTCTGTGATCGAGCGGATCATCGCACCGCCTTTACCAATCACGTCACGAATCTTGTCAGCGTCAACCTTGATGTTGGCCATGGCAGGTGCGTTGTCAGAAACCGTAGCACGTGCTTTGTCGATGACTTTGTTCATCTCACCCAGGATGTGCAGACGCGCTTCCAGCGCCTGATTCAGGGCAATTTCCATGATTTCTTCATTGATACCCTGGATTTTGATGTCCATCTGCAGCGCAGTCACACCTGCTTCGGTACCAGCGACTTTAAAGTCCATGTCACCCAGGTGGTCTTCGTCACCCAGGATATCGGTAATTACCGAGAAGCGATCGCCTTCCTTGATCAAACCCATTGCGATACCGGCGACAGGTGCAGAAATAGGGACACCTGCATCCATCATTGCCAGAGAGCTACCACAAACGGATGCCATGGAGCTGGAACCGTTAGATTCAGTAATTTCAGACACGACACGAATCGCGTACGGGAAATCCTCTTCCGAAGGCATAACAGCCTGAACACCACGCTTGGCCAGTTTACCGTGGCCAATTTCACGACGTTTCGGACCGGACATGAAACCAGTTTCACCAACACAGAATGGTGGGAAGTTGTAGTGCAGCATGAACGCTTCTTTGCGCGAACCATCCAGACCTTCAATCATTTGCGCATCACGCACCGCACCCAGTGTGGTAACAACCAGTGCCTGTGTCTCACCGCGAGTAAACAGCGCTGAGCCATGAGCTTTTGGCAATACACCGGTTTCAACCTGGATCGGGCGAACCGTGCGGGTATCGCGACCATCAATACGTGGCTGACCGTCAATAATGCGGTTACGGACGATGGATTTCTCCAGCTTGCCAAACACACCTTTAACATCGTCTGCTGTGACTGCATTTTCTTCATCAGCAAACTGCTCAACCGCCTGCTCCTGAAGTTGACCCAACGCATCATAGCGCTGCATCTTGTCAGAGATCTGATAGGCTTCTGTAATACCTGCTGAGAAAGCTTCTGATACCGCACTCACCAGCGTGTCGTTGCTGGCCTCTGGTTGCCAGTCCCAAACGGGCTTACCCGCTTCCGCTTTCAGCTCATTGACGGCCTTGATCACGGCTTGCATGGCCTCATGACCATACAGAACCGCTCCCAGCATCTGGTCTTCTGTCAGTTGTTTGGCTTCAGACTCAACCATCAGCACAGCAGACTCAGTACCGGCAACCACCATGTCCAACAGTGACGATTCCAGTGCTTCGCTATCAGGGTTCAGAATGTAGCCTTCATCGGCATCAAAACCCACTCGTGCAGCGCCAATCGGGCCTGCAAAAGGGATTCCTGAAATAGCCAGTGCTGCTGATGCACCGATCATGGCAGCGATGTCCGGGTCATTCTTTTTGTCGGCCGAGATGACCGTACAAATGACCTGGACTTCATTCTTGAAGCCATTGGGAAACAACGGACGGATAGGACGGTCGATCAGGCGGGAAACCAGTGTTTCCTTTTCTGTCGGACGTCCTTCACGCTTGAAGAAGCCGCCGGGAATTTTACCGGCGGCATAGGTTTTCTCCTGGTAATTAACAGTCAGGGGAAAGAAATCAGCACCTGGGTTGGCGGTTTTCTTTCCAACCACTGTTGCCAGCACCTGGGTATCACCCATAGTGACAATAACAGCACCAGTAGCCTGACGTGCAACTTTGCCGGTCTCCAGCGTGACGGTGTCATTACCGTACTGGAAGGTTTTGCTAACTATATTAAACATACGTATTTCCTGCTTGTATGAGACCCGGGCAATCTTTCAGTTACATTCTCTTCACCAAGAGTCTCTTTCTTATTCGCTGCTCATCTGTCTCAGACGGCGCGTCGTATTAGCGACGCAGACCCAGACGCTTGATCAGTGCAGCATAGCGCTCGACATCTTTCTTCTTCAGGTAGTCAAGCAGTTTACGGCGGCTGTTAACCATACGGATCAGACCGCGACGGGAGTGATGGTCGTGCTTGTGCTCACGGAAGTGATCCTGCAGCAGATTGATGTTTTCTGTCAGCAGGGCAACCTGAACTTCAGGGGAGCCGGTGTCATTATCACCGCGACCAAATTCTTTTACGATTTCAGCTTTCTTTTCTGTCGTTAATGCCATGTTACTTGTCTCCAAAAAATATGCATCTATTGAAATTGGCATCCCATGCCAGCCAGCATAACCGTGCATATTAACAGTTACCTGGGTTGCTCCTTCACTAAACGGCGTGGCGACACCCGACCATCGTCGAGTACCTCACCAATACCGAAAAA
>Ga0310345_10003176_pt1 | contig 15838 bp, 14 predicted proteins | sample HC15DNA20500_MG_FD_204667 | JGI IMG/M metagenome (GOLD analysis project Ga0310345, IMG submission 204667) | Marine microbial communities from station ALOHA, North Pacific Subtropical Gyre - HC15-DNA-20-500_MG | ecosystem: Environmental > Aquatic > Marine > Oceanic | place: Pacific Ocean: North... | reverse complement strand
GTCAGACTGAGGCGGCGTTGAGGAAGATGGGTATCGCCCAGGGCGAACTCGCTAGACAGGCCAGGGAACAGGGTCTGTTGTCTGTTCTTGTGAGGTTGAGGGAAGAGGCGAATAAGAACGAGGAAGCGTTCGCTGATGTGTTCCCCAACATTCGTGCTTTGGCTGGTGCGATGGACATCACCGGTGAGAACTTGCAGGAAAACATCGGGATTTTCGATCGCCTTGCTCGGTCTGCTGGCGACACTGACGACGCTTTCAAAAAGGTTGAGAAAACCGCCGCTTTCAAAATGTCGAAGGCCTGGTCTCAGTTGCAGACCGAAATGGTTGAACTGGGTGAGGCGATGCTGCCCTTGATCGACGTAACCGTCGGATTCATCGGGATTCTTAAGCACATCATCAAAGTCTTTGCTGACCACAAGGGTATTGCTGTTTTCACACTTGCCCTCGGAGTAGCCGCTGTCGCTATGGGTGCTCTGATGACGGTTACAGGGAAAGCGGTCACGGCGCTATCCACTTATTCGATATCAGCGGCCACCGGTACGGTCCAAACGGGGTTGCTCACCAAGTCGGTGTGGATGTTGAACGCCTCGCTGTATGCAATGCCCATCATTGCCATCATCGCTTCGCTTGTGGCGTTGTTCGTCATGTTCTCCAGGTTGGGCAGAAAGTCCAAATCAACGACGACCGAGTTGTACGAACTTCATCAGGCTATGTCTGATGTGAGAATCGTCGGCGATCTTTCGATTAAACCCATTCACGATTATGCGGACGCTATTCGTGATGTCGGTCACGCTTCCAGGGAAGCGGAACTCAGCAGTGCGTTCTTCGACGCTTACGGAGATTTCATCGAAGACGCTGGGAAGATTTCAGAACTGGGCGGGATGCAGGCGGCTGAAAACGCTTTGCTTCAAATGTTCTCCGGTCAGGGAGACTCCGAAGAAATGCAGCGTGCTTTCCAACACATCTTTGACCAACTCAACGTCTCGTTCAGGGCTGACGACAATATGTTCCTCAATCTGTTCCCCGAGAATATGAGTATGGAAGACGCAATATCCATGGTTCTCGAAGGTGGCGAGGATGTCGCCGACGTTCAGATCGGCATGTGGGTTAAGGGTTTCTTCGGGTCGGTGGAGACAGCGATTGACGACGCACACGACCTGATACGGCTCAATCCTAACTCCGACTTCAATCTCGGAGACTTGCTTCTTGGCAGAGAGATTGACCGAGACGATCTTGAGGCTGCCCTCGTGGAGCCCGTGAGTCATGTCGTTGACAAGATCAAACGTGGCGACATCCTCCCAGCCATCAATATCTACGAAGAAATAATGGGTCGAATATCGACATCAACCGAACTGACGGCTGAAGAACAGGCAGCCGCTTTGGGCATGGTTGAAAAATCGTTCATGGACCAGTTACACAAACAAGACTTGTTTACCCAAGACATGGGTAAAGGCTTCGACACGATGGCTGGGTTCCTCATCCATTTGAATGAAACGAATCTTGAAGATGGTGTTTTGCAAGGCGACTTTAGGGGTATCAAACACTGGGAAGACTTGGCTTCGCACATGGAGGTGGCGGCTGCCATAGCCAGAGACGAGTTCTCAGAGGGCATTATCACCGCAGAGATGCTTGATGTTCGCACGATTTCAATCGCTGCCTCTTTGATGATGGGATTCGCCCGACGGGAACAAGAAGCAGCAGATGCTGCGAAGCCGTTGGCCCGCAACGTGAAGGAGGCTTTCCTCGACATCGAGACGGCTATTGCGAGCGCTGAGGGTGAGGCAGACAAGTTCATCAAACGCTTCGAGATGCTTACTCAAACCACCAGAGGTTTGGATGAGGTACAACGCTCGGTAAACGATTCCATGGTCGACATGGTCGCTACCTTCAAAGACGGTGACGGCACTCTCAGCAACTTCACTGGTGCCGGTCGAGAAAGCAGAGACGCTTTCATGGAGGTGGCAGACGCTGCGAAGGACGCCGGTGCGGAAATCCTTCGTGCTGGTGGCTCCCAGGAGCAGGCCATCGCAGCGATGCAAGAAGTCCAAGACATGATGCGAGTCAACGCTCTGGGTCAAGGCATCGACCCGCAAGAAATCCAAAATGCGATGGAAGTCGCTTTCGGCGGGGATGACGTTTGGACCGAGATCCTCGCCATGAAAGACAAGGACACGATCGGTGCTGAACTTGAGGAACGACTCAAGGTGTTGCAAGAGGGTGCCAACACGATCTTTGGCACCGCCAGTGGCACAACCATGGGCGAAGAGTTCATGGCGGGCCTCGGTATGGGTGCCGTCAACGGCTTTGCCGCACTTAGAACAACACTGGAGGGTCTCCTCAGCGACGACCTTATCCAGGACCTGCAAAGGATTTTGGGGATCAAGTCTCCGTCGATTGTGTTCTCTGAAAAGATAGGTCAGCCGATCACGGCTGGTATCGCCCACGGAATACTCGAAAAGAAAAAGGCTCTTAGGAACACGGTTAGGGAACTTGTCGAAGATGCAATATCGGAGGCAAGGCGGCGGGTCGGTTCTGTTACTGGCGCTATCCGTGCTGCCCTTGACTTAGATGACGCTAAAGCCGCTGTGAATAAGGCGTTGCGCGATTTCGGTACGGCTGGTCAAGTCACCAAGCGAGAAGGATTCTTGCGGAAGCAAAGCGAGCGGCGTCTCAGAGACGCCCAGAGGGCTCTCCGCTTGGGGCAGGGGCATCAAGAGGATCTCCAGTTGGGTTTGCTGGACGCCCAAGAAGGCCTCGCAGACTTTGAGGCGAACATCGGGTCTGGTTCTCCTGTTGCTAGGGCCCAGTTGGGTTTGATGGAGGCTGGGCTCCAGGTTGCCGAAGCCCAAGCCAGAATGAAAATGGAGGGTGATAAGGCGATTGAGATGTTCACGAACCTTGCCGGTGTGTTCGGTGATCTAATCCCCAGTGCCAAAGAACTCGTGGATATGACAGACGGCACCGAAGACCTTTTCAGAGATATGTTCGATCAGGAAGTCCTGGATGCTATAGATCACGTTGCCGCAGGCTTTGGTTTCTTCACGGAAGAGTCTGAGGATACTGCTGATGCTCTAGCGGAGATAGAGACGATACTCCCCAACATCCTCGCTTCTTTTAACCTGTTGCCAAGTGGCCTCTTTGACCAAACCGGTCAGGGGGCGCTCACAGGGGATGCGGTAAGAAGTAACTTTGGGTGGGGTCCACGGCACGAAGGTGCAGATAGGAACTACTCCTTCGGAATGGATCACATGGAGAGCCTTTACGGAATGGGTGCTACGCGACCAGGTATGGGCTTCGACGCTTGGAACGCAGCGGACGCGGGCTATTTGGGCATGGGAGCGTCGCTGGCGAGGGTCAATGACCATTACCAGGGGGACCACGCTGGTGGTACCCACAACGAAACAACAAACCATATTGGTTTGGTCCAACTCACAAGCGGACAAACCTTGGCGGGGGCGATAGGCCCTCATGGGGGCATCCACTCCAGCCAAACATCGCAGTCTTATGCGCCCAGTTACTCAGGCGGCGCAGGCGGCGAACACGGGCAGATGACCATGGAACTCCAGCCAAATGACCCCCGTCCGCCGTGGGCGAGGTAGGGGTGAATCATGGCATGGGTTGAGTCATACATCGTAAACGGGACCGCATTCGACGGTACCGGTTTTGCTATCGACACAGTTACTCAGAACACTCCCGTTCTCCGCGGAGAGAATGTTGTTCCTGCCATGGATCATGGTGTCCGATGGCGTGAAAAGCGTTTAGGTGCCCGTACCGAGGAATGGGAACTATGGGTGTGCGATGTTGACCCCGTCACAGGGTTACCGAAGGCGGGAGGTGAAACCGCGCGGCGCGCTCAGTTCCACGACAACTGGGACGAAGTAGTAGGCATTCTTTACACAACACACGCTGCTGCTGCCGCTGGTGGAAACGACGCTTACGAAGCCCCGTTGCAGGTTGTTAGGAGATTGAAATCCACACCTGGATCTCCGGCTGACGCCTACACAGTGAACTATGGCGAACTAAACACCCCCTTAGAAGTGGGTGATTATACGGCGTTCCAATATGCGAGATTTACAGTTGGGATCGGCTATATCGACCCGCGTTGGTATGGATGCGATTCGTCTGGGAATAAGACAGACTCAGTCTTGACTGCTGACGGGGATCCTGGAGGGTCGGCGCTAATGACTCGAATGACGATCGCTTTAGCGTCCGCTACGAACCCGTACATCATCAACAACACGACAGGCAGCAAGTTGACGTACACAGGGACAGGGGCAGTCACCTTTGACACGACGAACTACACGGCGACATCGGGGATAACCAACGTCACTGGCAGCGTCGACAGAACTGGTTCTACAACGACAGATTGGTTCCAACTCCGCCCTGGTGTGAGCAACGATTTTTCGTCTAACACCACCTACACGATTACTTATACCAAGGCATATATCTAATGGTCACGCCCACGCCGTGGGATGTGCGGGTTTGCAACGGCACGAACCTCGCAGTCATCGCATATGTCCCTCAGTGGGAAAGCGTCGAGTTCGCTGATTCGATCCAAGAGTTCGGACACGGTTCACTCTCATTCGACCAGGACGAACAATGGATCAGTGACTTCAAAACCGCTGAAGGTAAAAACCCCTGGGAGGGCAACTACGCAGTCCAGGTCCTCCGTGCTGGGACGGTTATCTACACGTTCCTGATAGAGGAATCAGAAATCGAATACGCCGGTACACGAAGGCGTGTAGTCATAGGAGGGCGAGGCCTCGCCGCTTGTCTCACCTGGTCGATCGTTCTCCCCGAGGGTTTCAACGAAGCAGCAGCAGACCCCGACGACCCAGACACCGTCATATACATGAACCGTGGTTTCGGGAATACGGGCACCGAGGCAGAACTTGAGGCTGGCACCTATTCCGTGGATAACCCCCATTGGAAGGGTTACGGGGGTGGCGCTTTTGTCCACCTTTTCCATGAATCGGATACCGGTAACGCTGGGTCCTGGGCGGATGTAACCGATCTCCAAGCCAGCCGTAATGGGGCGGGCATTGATTGGCCTCTTTCTCTTTCAGCCAATCTGACCAGAACAAACGATTCAAACAACAACGCCTGGTCCCATACGGGGTACTACCCCAGTCTTGACACAACCTGGTTGTTTGAGATCCCGTCGGGCATGAACCTGCACGACGCCCTTCTCGAATGTTGTTCTAAACAGGCCAACTCCCAATGGACGATCAGCCCCACTGGGGTAATCAGTATCGGCCATCAGATAGGGACTGACAAAAGCGGCACCATTCTATTGACGGTCCCATCGGCCGTTTCGTCTGCGAATCAACTCACCACCAGGGATCTCAGGTCGCGTATTTATGCGACGAACGGGTTCGTGTTTGAATCACGGAGCGATGCCACTGCGACTACGAACTTTGGGCGTCGTGAAGGATTCATTGACACTGACCAGGCCAAGGGCCAAACAGTTGGCGAGGCCGCTGGGCACGCTCTCGAAGAGGTCAAAGACACGCAGGACGAGTTCACTTTCGCCTATGTAGAAACCGACACGACTCGTGCCTTTCTCGACTATTCCGTTGGCGATTCAGTCGCTATTGAATACGAGCCAGGTGTTACCCAAACCCGTCAGATTTCGGGTCTCGCAGCGAGCATCAACGCTGGGGGAGCGTCGGTCGAAATCGTTGTCGGTGACATCGTCGATAACGCCATCGCAAAACTCGAGAAAAAGTTAGCGAACTCGGCTTATTCGGCTGAGTTGACCAGTCGAATGGCCACGCATATCAAACGTCCGAAAAATGTCGACGGTAAGAAACTAGATCCACCCCTGAACCTCACTGCCACACCGTTGATAGAGGGGCTCATCCGCGCTGTCGTGTTCAACTGGGACACCCCCACTGGCATGGAAGCCCACATTCATAACTACGAGATCGAAACCTGGCGAACGGGGGCCACGTCCCAGATTTACTCGACGACAAAACTAATCGACCGTGCTCAGACAGCACAGAATGCGACGATTACAGGGCTGGGGACAAAGGACGCTACGTATTACGCCAGAGCGAGGTCCGTAGGGGCTACGGGGACACCAAGCGAATGGTGTACTCAGGTTTCGTTCACGATGACTACAGCGGAAGAAGGCGGTGCTAGTGATCCTCTGAAACCAGCCACCATTTCCGGCATCGTGTGTTTCCCAATGCTGAACGGCGTTCTCGTCAAGTTCACCGACCTCAATGACGGCGCGAACATTTCGATGCAGGGGAACCGCGGTAAATACGAGATTCAGGTCAACAACGCTTCGGGTAGCAACTGGACATCGGGTAGCACCTGGCAGCGCACCATCGGTTCGAGTGGCGCTGCTGGTGAGAGCGGCGGGGCTCCGAAGACATTCACAGTCCCGTCCGGTGATGGGTTTGTTTGCACAGGTCTAATGTCAACACCCTCTCCTGGGACTGTTCACTATGTGCGTGTCAGGGGTGTCAACTGGGATGGCACGGTGGGTGATTGGGCTAGCGGGCCGAGCGCCACTTTGAACAAGGACGATGAGTCCCAGGTTGGTGTTTGGATCGGCGAGGACTCAATCACCGCCAACCACATTCTCGCTGGCACGATCACCGCTGAAGAAATCAAATCTGGCTCGATCACGGCCTCGGAGATCAACTCTGGGGAGATTATGACCTCAGCGATTGTTCTCCCCCAGCCGACTGGTGACGACGCCGATGGGTCTTCTTATCCGGCTGGCGATGCGATGAAGATGAACATCGACCACGATGGGAACATTTGGTGGGGTGACTTCTCCACTTACGCAAACGCCGATTTACGGGCGCTCAGGTCTGCCAGTGGAGGCGGGACAGCCGGTACAAGCGTTGTGGCGAGCAAGATCAAAGGCGACGGCACTTTCGCTCAGTTCGGAAACGAAACGGGCTATTTGAAGTACGACTCGACCTATAACGCTGTGTACGCCTCCAACCTGATCGTCGAAGGTGCTTCTTATCTCATTGACACTGTGTATATCGGCGACGGTTCCAATCCGACTGTTGTCGCTCTCTCGGCCAATACCTCGCTCACCGTTGGTCCCATGTATGCGACCAATACTTATGTCAGGTTCGGTGCTAGCAGTAACTACATCACAGCGTCGTCGACTGCTGACACCGACTTTGGGTTTACCGGTTACTCGCTGAAGTTTGGTTCCAGCAGCGGCGGAACACAGTTCGGTGCGGTCAAGGGCGGCGAAACAAACATCGATCTTGGTTTCGGCTCGATCACCAGAAGGTCAATCCAGATCGGCAACCAGTTGAACTACGGGCTGTTCGCCACATATGGCAACACGGCTGGGTATGGGGCATTTATTGCCGCGAGGTCCTCAACGGCGAACATCTCCCATCTTGGTCTCAGCGCTTACGGCAATGTGGATCTGACTTCATCCAATGGGTGGTTCAGTATCAATGCCGACCAGGGCATCGAAATCGACTCTAAGTCTCAGCCTTCTTCCACCGCCAACAAGTTGTGGAACGACAGTGGCACCTTGACGTGGGGCACCACTGCGATAGGTGGCGGTGCCTTCTATTGGAATCTTAAAGACGACGCCGCTAACACTGCACAGATAGGCCCAGGCACTGAAGATGTCCGCATAGTTGGTGGGACGGATATAGACACATCGTTGAGTGGCAACTGGCTGACTGTCACTCACGAAAGTGGTAACGGGAAAAATCACATACCTGCTGGGGGAAGCAGCGGGCAGATATTGGAGTATGCCTCAGCCGGTACAGCGGCATGGACTTCTGCTGGGTCTGGCACAGTAACTTCGGTAGCGACAACGGGAGCCATTACTGGTGGAACAATAACGACTACTGGAACCATTGCCCACTCGACTTCTGCGGGGTACAAGCACATACCTGCTGGTGGAAGTAGTGGACAGATATTGGAATATGCCGGTTCATCCGGTACGGCACAATGGGCTGCTGCAAGTGGTGGTGGTGGCGACTACACCTGGAGCGTCAACGTCCCTTCGGGAACGGCCAATGAAGTTGACGACGGCGACACGATCGTATTCCAAGGGTTGGGTATCGCCTCAACGACCATGGGTGGGAACACGGTAAACATCACCGCCACTAAAAACATCACGACCAATACTTCGACTGGCCGAAAAGGAATGATTATCGGGAGTGGCACTGCCACTTCAACCAGTGTCGATTTTGAGTTGAACGCCATGACGAATACGGCCGTCTGGGATAAAGACAACAGTTTTATTACTTATGGCATAGCGGCGTTCGGTACCAACTACCACTACAGAACCTCGGTTGAGCAGTTCGCTGATTTCCTTTCAAGCATTGACCACTTCAACGAGCAGTTTATGAGTATGTCTTACGATAGGACATATACCAATAACTCCATCTGGAACGGGAGCAGCACCTTTGCGAACTTTACTTTATCGGGTACCGGTGTTTTCATTTCTGGGTCTTATGCCTCCTTCTACAAAACTGAGCACAACGGTTTCCAGGTCAACGCGTCGGGCACGCTTATGCACGCCCCCACCAAAGGGATTACGCAATACCACGTCAATGGCACCACCTACCAGTATCAAATATTCACCCCGTTGGGCGACGCCACATACACATTGGGCACAAGCGGTTACAGGTGGAGCACCACCTACACAACTGGCATATCCACCTCTTCTGACCAGGCGCTAAAAACTGACATAGTCGATGAGGCTAAAGGGGTTGATTTCCTCAAAACATTGAGACCGATCACTTTCAAATGGAAGAGCGCCCCCGACGAAGTCACTGGGGTAGATCGTGCTGGGATAAGAGATCACCACGGGTTCATTGCCCAGGACGTAGAGACTGCACTCGGGGCAGACGCCGCTACCGATGCCCTTTGGTACCACGGCCACCATCCTGCTACCGCTGAAACATTGGCAACAACACCAGAAGGCGAAGAGTATGTTGCGATTCCCGCTCAGGACGAGTCCTACAATCCTGGGTTGCGGTATCTAGAGTTTGTAGGTCCAATCGTAAAAGCGATACAAGAACTAGCGACTCGTGTAGAGGCGTTAGAAGGGAGTTAAACTACCGCTATGGCCGAGATCACAGTTACCTTCCCAGACGGTCAGTTGACGAATGTTGAAAGTTTCATTCATCCTGACGGCGTGGGTAACGACACTGACGCAAAGAAACTTGCCGCAGTACAGACATTCGCCCAGGAGTGGTTCGATGGGCAACTTTGGACCATGGCTCGCTATGAAGCCGCCGCCGCCGCATCCGACCCCACCGTATAAATGGCTGACATCGCGCTCACGGTCCCAGATAGCCAGTTGGCTGCTTTGGACAAGTTCTTGGATCCCGCTGTGACTCGCAGTGAGACGGCCGACCAGTTGACTGCGGTCACTGCCTGGTTCCAGGGGTATGTGGATCAGCGTCTTTGGGAGATGGCCCGCGCTTCGGTGGTAGTCGACGACCCTACGGTCTAAACTGAACATATGGCAGATCCAGAGATTGATATTCAAGTCGTCATCAACCGTTTGACGACAACGATCGCCTCGATGACCGCCGACCTAGCGGTGAAGGACGCTCTCATTGAGGCCTTCAGAGCAGGGGCCGGTATTGATGTCGAGGCACAGCCGCTTGCCCTGGTTGGGGATGAAGAAGACGGGGCTTGACCGTCTAGTCACTCTTGTTCGGCAAGAATAGGGGTATGACATCATTTCACTTTCGTCTGGCGTGCGCTGTCCCCACTTATGAGGTCGCCGAGGCGTTAGCGACGGGGGTCAGGCTGTTCGATGAAAAAGCCTTTGTTCATATCAAGGAGGCCCAGGAAGATGACTTCTGGGAAGTGCAGGTCCTGTTCAACCTCACGGGAGGTCAGGGGGCTGCGGGGAGGCTCCAGTTCGCGATGATCTCAGCGCTGTTCTCCAACTCGGTGAATGAGGTCGGCGGCCGCAAACTTTAGGGTTGTGGTTGAAAGAATCTACCTGTATAGTCGTTCTTGACGATAACTACACACTTTGGAGGTAGAAAGACATGGCGCAAATCGCCGAGGACTATGTGTCCCCATCAGTTCGCTGGGGGATCCTGAAACAAGACTTCCCGCAGGCCGTTGTCGAGTTCTCCCACTGCATCGGGTCCCTAATCGGTATCCCTGACAACTTTGGGGGCAAAGACGAATACTGCGTCGCTCAGATCCTGTTGAGGCCTGACGACGAACTTCCAGTTACGGGCTACAAGCCTGTTTCTGATGCGCGCACAAACAAGGGGGACCACCCGAGTGATGGGTGGAACGTGTTGTGTACGAAAGCATTAGGTCGTGCCCTGAAGAGGGCCGGTTACGCAGATACGGCTAGCGAGATGAAGTTGGTTGTCCAGTACAAGCAACGGCTCGCGGAGCATGATGCGATCGGTAGTGGAGACAACAGCCATGTTGGTCACGATACCCAAGGATCGCTCGCTGTCTCCGTTGCCGATATTTCTGAGACCCAGGCCACAGGCGACTCGGTACCCATAGTCATCTCGTCTGAGTCTCTTCCTGAGGAAGAGGAACTTGAGTTCGACGACTCTTGGGACACTGTCGAACACTGCAACGAGTCACACGTTTCTCTCAAAGAGAAGTTGGGGAAACTCCCAGACAATCTGGTGGAGCAGGCTCGTGAAGAACACCAGCGCCTGACCGGTAGGCAATGGCCGATGGAGTCAGTCAGCCAGTTCAACGCCCTTTGGTCTTACGTGGAGGATCTCGAAGTCGAGTTTGACAACGAAGCCGACTTCTAATGAAACTTCTATCCCCCATTGAGACCTCTGTTGCTGGTGTGACCTTTCGGGTCGAGTACCCACAGAATCTTTACAAGATCGGGTCCTTGACGGCATTGAACAATCGCCCGTTGAGGGCCACCCTTGTTCGAGAGCCAGACAATGAACACGACCAGAACGCCATCCGAGTGATGGTGGACAACGAGCATGTCGGTTATATCCCAGCCAAGTTGGCGAAACGGATGTCAGAAGAAATCGATAACGGTGAGCCCTGGATCGGGGTCGTCGATCGAATGATCGTCTCACCAGAGAACCCAGAACAACCAGGATTAAGGATAAGGGTGTTTAGACGTGACGCTGAACGAGAAAATCGCTGAAATAGAAGAACTCAGGGGGCAACTCCTGACCCTCACCAAAGAGACCATTCGGGATACGCAAGAGGCTGCTGAGGCTGGCCTCCTTGAGGAAACCGCCACCGAGTTGGTGGATTTGCTAGAGGTCCTCAAATGGACGAAAAGCGATATCCGCGACCTTGACAATGAATCCAACGAAACGCTGGTGACCATCATGGACAACATGAACACCCGCAAGTTCCAGCGCGGGTCGTTTCTTGTTGAGAAGAAGATTTCCAACTACAGGACAAACTGGCAGAACGACGTTCTGCTCCGTTCAGTAATCAACACCTGCCTAGATGAGATCGAGCCACGCTCGTATGTCGACCAGGAGTCAGGCGAACTCATCAACGAACGACAGATCGTCGCTCCGTGGATGGATGCCGTCATTGACCGTCTGTTAGCGTGTGCCGCCTTCCGAGATTGGCGTGTGACCGCATTGCGCTCTCACATCCCTGGTCTCAATCCAGACAATCTTTGTGACGTGAAACGCTCCGTGAAAGCGGTGATTTCCAGAAAGGTTCATTGATGGCGATCGAGTGCATGGTGTGGGTATTAGAACAACAGGGGACGCTTACTACCAGCGAGAAGTTTGTCTTGCTGGGAATAGCGAACCACGCTCATCCGAGCGGAGAGGGGGCGTTCCCCTCGTTGGACACTCTTGCCCGTTACACGCTGTTGTCTAAATCCACTGTTCAGCGAGCCATCAAGGAACTGGTTTCCAAGGGCTACCTGGAGAAAGAAAGTGGCGGTGGTCGCAGATCGAACACCTACAAGATTCTAATGAACTTCGCCGAAGTGGTGGAGTTGAAACTTGTCGATGACCAGAGTGGTCAAGATGAGCATGGTCACAGTGACCACCCTACGGTGTCATCACGACCAGGCACCCTGCCCGCAGTAGTCAAGCAGCCTGGTCAGGCTTTGACCAAGGAACCGTCATATACCCGTCCTAAAAACGAAATAGAACCTCGCGCCAAAAAGGGCGACGAGGTGTGGGACGCAGCAATGGAGGCGTGCGGTGTCAACGCCGCGACAATCAACTCCAACGAGCGCGGCCGTTACAACAAGGCCGTGAAGTTACTCAAAGAATCTGCTGCCACCGCCGAAGAGATTCACACTCGGGTAAAGGTGTATAGACGTAAGTTCAAAGGGGCTGCCCTTACGCCGATGGCGTTGGCGAACCACTGGTCTGAGTTGGATCCGGCGACGGTCAAGGTCGAAGATGTAGTTACAGCCCCAAAGGGGTGGAGCGCTATTCAACAAGCCAGGGAGGAACGCAATGACCGTTCATAAACTCGATGTCGCCGATCAGCCGACCCGTGAGGAACTGATGAGGATCCGCGGCAAGGATTTCAAGCCGGTGCCTACTGACAAGAAGTTCGCCAAGGTCCGGTCAAAGTCGGAGCACTAATGATCTCTCACGGCTATCTAGTTTCGGGGATCGCATTCGACAATCCGGCGTGCCCTTTCTGTAAAGGGGTGTCGCCTTCTACGGACAACAGGACGAGATGCGGTTGGTGTACCTGGGACGAAACGCCATCGGTGGTGCCTCGTGATGATTGAGGATCACGCCGACTATCTCTTGGCCAAACTCAGTGTGGCCTTTCCAGGCAAACCCCTAACGGTGGAAGAAGTCCGGTATTGGGTTGAGAAACTCCTGCCGTATGACTTCGACCAGGCGATGGAAGCCCTGGGGCGCGTTGAAGACAACTGCAAGTTCTGGCCCTCCTGGGCTGAGTACAAGGAATATCTGGTGGCGTGTCGAAAGAGGCCGTTCTATGAGTTGCCAGAGTCAACATCGATGCCGCTTTCTCCCGAGAAGTTGAGGGAATACAACCTCAAAAAAATACGGGAGTTGCGGGCGGAGATAGTGGCGAGACGAGACGAGCGAGGGGTATAGGATACTTATGTGCCTCAACGGTCTTGGACTTTGGTTATCGAGGGGAAGTTATTCACCCTTAATGGTGAGCGGAGTATGCACTATCACAAGCGAGCGAAACTCGTGAAGACCTGGAGAGAAGCGGCATACCTGGCAGCACTGGAAGCAAAGGTTCCGAAGATGGAGTCTATGGAAGTTGTGTTTATCCCTTGTCGTAGGGATCGTCGCCATATGGCTGACACCGGTGGGCACTTTCCGGTTGCCAAGGCGTGCATCGACGGTTTAGTCGACGCAGGTGTTGTTCCAGATGACGGCCCACAGTTTGTAACGTCACTGACATTCCGTTCACCGCATGTGGACGGGGGAGAAGATCGAGCGACGTTGGTTATCAACGAGACAGGAAAGAGATGATTGAAGTAGAGGATCTGTTAGAACAGGCATTAGAGACAGACGACCCGTTAGAGCGGGCGCGGATTCTAAATGACATGGTGCTTCCTGCTGTTGTGGAACTCCGGCAGTCGGTAATCAAGCAGAGGGCACTGTCGGTGAAAGAGGCATGCGACTTTGGAGCCGGTGGGGAGGGTCTTACCTATTCCCAGGTCGCTTCGGAGTTAGGGGTGTCTAAGCCGCTGATTCAGCAGATGGTCGCACTCGCCAGGGAAATCCACGTCCTTCGGTTAAGGCAGTCAAACGGTCAACTGTGACGTTTGCCTGGGTCGAAGGGCTTTCTCAAGTGCTCCTTGGGACGGTGGCGATGTTCCTGCTCATGTTCTACTACATCACCGTCAAAGGGTCTAAACGCGGGCGGTAAGTTGGTATTTGGGTCAACCTCGGGTAGAATGGGGGTACCCCCATTGAGAGAAGGAAGACCTATGCCAGTTATGACAGAAACCCCACTAGATACCAAAGAAGCCATTCACGTTGCTGTAGCAGCGATCCAGGCCGTTTGTGACGGCGCTGAGGTTAGGGATGGCGTCGGTTTCAACGGCTCTGATGTGAAGTTCGGCCACCGTGCTGCTCTGATCCCAGCGTCCGAGTGGACTGATGCCACTGCCTATATGGCTCACCAGATGCTGCTCAAGTACGAAGGACAGTTGTCTTCGTATGGCATCGATTACCACACCCTCCCCGTGCCTAACTCCGTTAGTGGGGATGGCCGAGATGACGCGCGCCAGCAGGCTCGCGAAATCGAAGGGGCACTCTCCCGTGAAATCGATTTTGTCAACGGTGAGTTCGTGGTGGCTTTCCAGTACGACGCAACCGTTGTGACCGCCGTCAAGAATGTCGGTGGAGCCAGGTGGGACTCAGTATCAAAGCGTTGGTATGCCCCCGAGGATTCGGCTGGCAAACTCAAGCACTTTGGTGACAAGTTTGAGTTCGCACGTACCGACGCGGCAGCGGTCATTCTCAACAAGACGAAGGCCGTCAAGAACGAGGACGCGAAGCCGAAGCGTCGTCTTTACCGTGAAGGCACAGGACTTGTCTTCGAGTTCCCATACGAGGAATATCTCGTGGATGCCGTCAAGGCCATCCAGGGTCGTCGTTGGGACTCCAAGCGCAAGGTTTGGGTTGCCCCCAGCACGTCGCTGGAGCAGGCGATCGGTGTCGCCCACGCTTGGGATTTCGATTTCGAGGATTCCTTGAATGACCAGATAAACGAGATCGTTCGGGAGCAGCACCATCGTGGTAAGGCTTCTGAGGCGACGAAGGCCTCCATCAAGGTGGAAGGTCTCGGATCAAAGCACCCCGACACGGGTGTGCCTCTCGCCCTGCGCCCATTTCAGCAGGCTGGCGTGGCCTATGCCGTCGAGACGAAGCGGTGCTTCATCGCAGACGAGATGGGTCTAGGAAAAACGGTCCAGGCGTTGGCCTCGGTCCAGTATGAGAAGTCCTATCCGGTTCTGGTTGTATGCCCAGCGTCGTTGAAGGTCAACTGGCAGCGCGAGGTCCGCATGTGGCTTCCAGGTAAGACAGTCCATATTGTCGATAACCAGGTTGGTGTCAAAAATGCTGATGTGGTCATTGTCAACTACGACATTTTGAGCAAGCAAAAAGATGCTCTTGCCAAGGTTGGCTTCCAGTCTCTGATTTTCGATGAGAGCCACTACGTCAAGACCAAGGATGCCCAGAGGACGAAGGCTTTGAAGGTCCTCGCCGAGGGGATCCCTGCGAACGGCATGATCCTCGCCTTGACCGGTACCCCAGTGCTCAATAGGCCACTGGAGTTGGTGTCACAGTTGGAGATTCTTGGGCGCATCGACGATCTCGGTGGCTCATGGAACTTCCGCAAGCGTTATTGCGACGCCCGCCACAACGGTTACGGCTGGGATTTCAAGGGTTCCACGAACACTGACGAGTTGAATGAGCGTCTTCGGATGACGTGCTATGTGCGTCGCAACAAGGAAGACGTTCTTAAGGAACTCCCACCGAAGGCTCGTTATAGCGTCGAGGCTGAACTGTCGGGCAAGGCTATTGCGGATTACCGCGCGGCCGAGGCTGACATCTTGGCATGGCTGGGTGGCGAAGGCCGTGGGAGCAACTCGGCAGAGCACCTGTCTCGGATCACCACTCTCAAGCGTCTCGCAGGAGAGGGGAAGGTCGAAGCCGCGATTGAGTGGATCGACACGTTCCTTGACAGCACCGACCGCAAGTTGGTCGTGTTCGCCCACCACATTTCCGTGGTGGACACTTTGGCCGAACAGTACGGTGGCTTGCGGGTCGCTGGTAAGGATTCTTCGGAGGCCCGACAGGCTGCCGTGGACACCTTCCAGACTGATCCCGAGCATCGAGTCATCGTGCTGAACATGAAGGCCGGTGGTGTGGGCCTCACA
>Ga0310345_10003175_pt1 | contig 15840 bp, 18 predicted proteins | sample HC15DNA20500_MG_FD_204667 | JGI IMG/M metagenome (GOLD analysis project Ga0310345, IMG submission 204667) | Marine microbial communities from station ALOHA, North Pacific Subtropical Gyre - HC15-DNA-20-500_MG | ecosystem: Environmental > Aquatic > Marine > Oceanic | place: Pacific Ocean: North... | reverse complement strand
GAGCACGTCTTCACCGGGGAACACGGCGCCTTTGGGCAGCCCTTTCGCGCGGGGACCGTGTAGTGGCAGCACCGGGAGAACGACGTTGAGCCCGAGCCTTTCGTGCAGGTACCACGCCCGGAACAGCGCCAGGTCGATCGCCGCCCGACCCATTTCGGTGCCGTGCACGCACACCAGCCACGGCCGGGGCTCGCGGTGTCGCAGCATGAGACCGTAGCCGTGGCTGACGGCCTGGTAGCCCAGCCACCTGTCGGCGCCGGGCTCGCCGCGTCGCGGACGATAGCCGCTGTCCCAGCGCAGCCGAAAATACGACCGGTTTCGACGCTGCACCGGGCGGACCTCGAGCGCGTCCAGCCGCCCCGGGGCACGGAAGAACCCCTTGGGGTTGTCCAGCCATCCGCCGGCGCCGTAGAACTCGAGTGCCGCCAAAACCTCGGCGTGGATGCGTTCGAACGCCTGGGGATCGCTGACCGGACGGCGTGCCCGCAGACCGAGCAGGACGACCTCGTCGCGCAACGCCTCGGCGGCCAGCGCGACGGTGGGCCGGGCGATCGGCATCTGCTGCGGCCCGTCGTCGAGATAGTCGCGCCACGACCGCGCGTAGTACCTGCCTGTCCTGGTCAACGGCCCCATGACGTTGCGCACCGGGGCCGAACCCGGAACGCGGTCGACGACGGAACGCCGCGCTGGCCGGCTCGGTCCGGCGGTGTCGCTGGGTTCCATCTCCCTGACGCTAGCCGCACGTCCGGAACGCCCACAGGAGTCCTTGGTCACACGGCATGGATCCAAGCGGCATCAGGGCCGTAGGTCCCGTCTTCGCGGGGGATTCGGATCAGCGCCGTGGGACGGACAGGTACAGCGCTGCGAGGGCGGCACAGAGCGCATGACCTCGTCGACGTGCTGACCGCATCCCTGCCAGCCCGTCTTACCGCAGACGGGACACGTGGCCGGATAACACATGGGAATCCTCCTCGGTGATCGAGCGGGTCAGGCCCGCGCGGCGGCGGCTTGGCGCTCGGCGATCGTGGCGCGCACCTGGGCCATGTCCAGTCCCTGGACCTGTCCGATCAGGTCCTCCAACGCAGCGGGCGGCATCGCACCGGCCTGGCTGTAGACCAGGACTCCCTCGCGGAACGCCATCACGGTCGGAATCGACTGGATGCCGAGCAGTGCCGAGAGTTGCTGCTCGGCCTGGGTGTCCACCTTGGCGTGCACGACATCGGGGTGGGCCGCGGCGGATCGCTCGAAGACGGGTGCGAAGGCGCGGCACGGCCCACACCACGAGGCCCAGAAGTCCACGAGGACGACAGGGCTTTCCGTGATGGCGGCTTCGAAGTCGCCGAGGGTGAGGTTGCGGGTGTTCATCGGTTGATCCTGTTCTCGTGTAGGCATTTTCGGTCAGGCACTCACGTGCGCGTCGGCCCAGGCGTGATAGCCGCCCTCGAGGTCCGAGACGTTGTCGAAACCTTCGGCGCGCAGCAACGAGGCCGCGACGCTGGAGCGCCACCCGCCGGCGCAGTGCACGACGATCGGGCGCTCTTTCGGGATGTCGGCCAGCCGCATCCGCAGATTGGCCAGCGGCATCGGGGCAGCTCCCGGGATGCTGCCTGCCTCGACCTCGCCCGGGTTGCGGATGTCCACGAGGGTGACGGCATCGTCGGCGAGCATGCGGTCCAGTTCGGCCACCGTGACCCGCGGTGCGGTGCGGACCAGATCGGCCAACTCGGCGGGGAATCCACCGTCGCGACCCACCGCGAAGTAGCCGATGACGTTGTCCGACCCCACCCGGGCCAGCCGCAGTGCGGCTTCCTGCTCCTCCCCGGGGTAGGCGATCAGCGCGATCCTGTCGCCGATCCCGGCCACCATGCCCCCGGTCTCGGCGAAGCGGCCGTCGAAGCCGACGTTGACCGAACCCTTCAGGTGGCCCGCGGCGAAGTCCTCGACGCTGCGCGCATCTACGACGCGCACCCCGTCGGACAGCGCCTGGCGGATCTGCGCCGCCGTCAGCACCGGGATGTTCCGGTCCTGGGCGAGAAGCGGGTGGACGCGCTTGTTCATCGCGGCGTCGACCGAGAAGTAGGCCGGCGCGGCGGGCTGACCGTGGGTGACCAGTTCGACGAAGTCCTGCTCGGACATCGGCTGCACCGACGGATTGGTGCGGCGCTGTTCGCCGATGGTCGAGGTCAGCTCGGTGGACAGGTTCTTGCCGCAGGACGATCCGGCGCCGTGTGCGGGCATCACCGTGACGCTGTCGGGCAGCCTCAGCAGCTTGTCGTGGAGGGTGTGATACATCGCCCTGGCCAGATCGCTGGTGGAGCTGTCGCCGATGTTGACCAGGTCGGGACGTCCGACGTCGCCGATGAACAACGAGTCGCCGGTCAGTACCGCAGTGGGCACGGCGTCGGGGCGCTCACGCACGAGCAGGCTGATCGACTCCCAGGTGTGGCCCGGGGTGGACAGGATCTCCAGATCGACCTGGCCGAGCGACAGATGCTCCCCGTCGGCCAGCCGGCGGATCGGATAGTCGGTCTCGGCGGCCTCACCGAAGCCGATCCAGGCTCCGGTCGCCTCGACGAGCTCGAGATGCCCGGAGACGAAGTCGGCGTGGAAGTGGGTGTTGATGACCCCTTCGATGCTCAGCCCGTACCTCTGCGCATCGGCGAGATAGTCGGTGATGTCCCGACGCGGGTCGACGACGATCGCGCGACCGCTGGACTCGTCACCGATCAGATACGACGCGTGTGACAGGCATTCGATGTAGTACTGCTCGAGAATCATCGGGTTTCCCTTCCTGACGTCACGGGCGGCGAGACGGTTGCTCACCTATATACCCCTACGGGTATTATGAGCACTCGTACCACGTCCGCTATTCCCGCTTGACTATACCCCCTGGGGTATGTATGAATGATATCAGTTTATACCCCTATGGGTATCTGAGGAAAGGATTCACCGATGACCGCACCGATGCCCGCCATGATCGATTCGGCCGACCTGAACCGGCGACTGGCTTCTGCCGCACCCCCGCGCGTGCTCGACGTCCGCACTCCTGGCGAGTTCGAGACCGTCCACATGCCCGGCTCCTACAACGTGCCGCTCGACCTGCTGCGCGAACACCGCGACGAAATCCTCGCCCACGTCGACGAGGACGTCGTGCTGGTGTGCCGCTCGGGGCAGCGCGCCGCCCAGGCCGAGGAGACTCTGCGCAAGGCGGGGCTGCCGAATGTGCACATCCTCGACGGCGGGATCACCGCCTGGCAGACCAACGGATTCGCGGTGAACCAGCGCGGCCAGCGCTGGGACCTGGAACGTCAGGTGCGCCTGGTGGCTGGGCTGATCGTCGCCGTCAGCATCCTCGCCAGCATCCTGGTGCCCGGGCTGAAATGGGTGGCCTTCGCCATCGGGGCCGGCCTGACCTTCGCCGCCGTGACCAACACGTGCGCGATGGGCATGCTGCTGGCCAAGCTGCCCTACAACCGCGGCGCAAGCTGCGATCTGCGCACGGTGGTTGCCCAGTTGGTGGACGCGAAATGACCGCCATGATCGCGCTGACGGTGGGCCTGGCCGTCCTGGTCGGCGTCTCCCTCGGACTGCTCGGAGGCGGCGGATCCATCCTGACCGTGCCGCTGCTGGCCTATGTGGCCGGCATGGACGCCAAGCAGGCCATCGCGACATCCCTTCTGGTGGTCGGGGCCACCAGCGCCGTCGGCGCCATTTCGCACGCCCGCGCCGGTCGGGTGCAGTGGCGCACCGGCCTGTTCTTCGGCGTCGCGGGCATGGCAGGCGCCTACGGCGGCGGCCTGCTGGCCCGCTTCATCCCGGGATCGGTACTGCTGATCGGTTTCGCGGCGATCATGATCGCCACTGCCGTGGCCATGCTGCGGGGCCGCAAGGACGTCGATCCCGGTGCGGCGCCCTCGTCGTTGCCCGTCGGCAAGGTCGTGGCGGAGGGCCTGGTCGTCGGCCTGGTCACGGGCCTCGTCGGTGCGGGCGGCGGCTTCCTGGTCGTGCCGGCGCTGGCCCTGCTCGGCGGGCTGCCCATGCCGATTGCGGTCGGGACGTCGCTGGTCGTGATCGCGATGAAGTCGTTCGCCGGCCTGGCCGGATACCTGTCCAGCGTGCAGATCGACTGGGTGCTGGCCGGCGCAGTCACCGCGGCAGCTCTGGTCGGCGCGCTCATCGGCGCCCGCCTGACCGCGGTGATCGACCCCGACTCGCTGCGCAAGGCGTTCGGCTGGTTCGTGCTGGCGATGTCCTCGGTGATCCTGTGGCAGGAGGTGGGACCGGCCGTCGGCGCCGCCACCGCAGCGGTGGTCGGGATAGCCGCCGCAACCTCCCTCGTCTGCGCCCGGTACACGAAGTGTCCGCTGGCACGGTTGGCCGGGCGGCGGGGCACCACCGCCGCAGCGACGTGAGAGGCCCAGGGGGGATACCCCCGGGCGTACCATGGGGTGTAGTGACAGAAAGGAGTGACCGCCATGACCGGAGATGAAGACTCCACCGCAGCGGTGCTCAACCGGCTTCGCCGCGCCCAGGGACAGCTGTCCGGCGTCATCGCGATGATCGAGCAAGGGCGTGACTGCAAGGAGGTCGTCACGCAGTTGGCGGCAGTGTCCCGAGCGCTCGACCGGGCCGGGTTCAAGATCGTCGCCACGGGGTTGCGGGAATGCGCCACCGGCGACACCTCGGACGCCGGCAAGCCGATGACCGAAGAAGAACTGGAGAAGCTGTTCCTGGCGCTAGCGTGACACCACAGGCCCACGAAACCTACTTCCCCGAAAAGGAGATCCCATGGGATTCGCATTGTCCACCGTGCTGCACACCTCCTTCGACGACGCCGTGACCCGCACCCGCGAAGCGCTTGCGGGACAAGGTTTCGGGGTACTGACCGAAATCGACATGCAGGCCACCCTGAAAGCCAAGCTGGGCGAAGACATGGAGCAGTATCTGATCCTGGGCGCCTGCAACCCGCCGTTGGCGCACCGCGCCGTCGACGTCAACCGGCAGATCGGTCTCCTGTTGCCCTGCAACGTCGTCGTGCGCGCCGACCCGGCCAACGAGGCGGCGGTGCTCGTCGAGGCGATGGACCCTCAGGTCCTTGTCGACGTCACCGGCGAGGAGCAGTTGAAGCCCGTCGCCGACGAGGTCGCGGCCAAGCTGCGCGCGGCTATCGACTCGCTGCAGAACTGACGTCGCTGCTGGGGTCGGGGCCGCCGGCCCGTTTCGCCAGGCCGAGCACCTCACCCCAGCGCGACTCGACTTCGTCACGATGGTCGAAACGACCGGAAACTCCACTGGCCAACGAGATCAGAGCGCGGCTCAACGCCGTCGCACCGATGCCGGTCTGGCGGGCGGCCTCCGCGATCTCCGCGAATGCCGTTGCGGCCGAACAATGTCGACGTCCCATCAGTACTCCGACGGCGGTGTCGAGCTCTGTGCGCGTCGCCTGGGCATGCATTACGACGCTTCTCACGCTGACCCCATCGCCGAGCGGTCGGTGAGGTAGCCGATCACTTCGTCCAGTGTGCGCAATTTTCGGTAGTCGGCTTCTGGAATGTCCACGCGCCAGTCATCGGCGCGTCTGTGGATCACACTCATGCAGCTTCCCTAATTCTGCTGCGGCACAACGCCGGTCTGCAGGGCCGCGCCGATGTTGGCCATGACCCTGTCCAACAGGGCCTCGTAGGCGGTTCCGTCGTCGTGGAGCTGGTCATATCCGCGGTGGCGCAGGAACGCGTCGAGTCGGCGGTCGATGGGCCAGTCCAGGTAGAGCTCGCCGGCGAACTCCGAACGGAGGAACTCCCAGGCCACATCGTCGAGCTCACTGCGGGCGCCGGTGGTGCGGTCGGTCGATGTCATCGTCACTCCTGTCGACAGACGAATCGAACTCATCGTTTTCCAGCCGGGCGGCCGACAATAGAGACGAAAGTCACATCCCGGCGATCGGGTGCCGTTGGTCCTTTGTGGACCGTCCGCTCGGCCCTGTCGCGCAGTCTCGGGCCCGGTGACCATGTGGGCATGTCTCGCGACACGATGAGCCCGATACGCGACGCGGTGCGGACATTCAACAGGCACGTACTCAACCCGGTGATGTTGCGAGCCGCCGGGCGCAAACACTGGTACGCATCGCTCATCGAGCACGAGGGGCGTTGCTCCGGTCGGAGGTACGCCACCCCCGTCGTGGCGGACAAGGTAGCGGGCGGGTTCCTCGTACCCCTCCCCTACGGAACCGCCGTGGACTGGCTTCGCAACACCCAGGCTGCCGGCCGCGCAACCATCACGTCCAACGGTGACACGTACGAGGTGGCGGGTCCGACGATCGTCGACGCCTCGACGGCAGCTGGACTGCTCCCGTCCGGCCGACGACGCGCTTTCCAGCGGTTCGGGATCGACCACTTCGCCAGATTTGCTCTGGCGTCCGACATCGTCGCGAGAGAGCAAGATCGGTGAACGAGCCACTTACGTAGTCGAGGAGAGGCGCATCGGGATCCGGCGAGCTCAGCGGTGACGCGCCACGATGACCGGAGCCCGGGCACCCTCGGCGACCGCTGCACTGACCGATCCGAGCAGGGCACCGCTGACGCTGCCACGACCGTGGCTCCCGAGCACGATGAGCTGCGCCCGCTCGCCTTGCCTCAGGAGCTGGCGTACCGGATTCCAGAACCGCACCAGGTGGTGAACCCGGACGGCGGGATGTTGTGTCCGCAACGCCGACAGCGACCTCGTCAGGATGGCCTCGGCAGCCTTGACTAGCAACGGGTCACGCTTCCCGCCGGCCGGTGGCGCCTCGGAGTCGTGACAGACATGCATCGCCAGCAGATCCACCCCGCGCCACGCCGCTTCGTCGAACGCGATGATTGCGGCGAGCTTCGAGGCGCGGGACCCGTCGATACCGACCAACACGGGACGGTGGTGTGGCGAGGTGTGGCCGGGTTCCTCCCGGATGACGGCGACCGGGCAGTGCGCATGCTGGATGACGCCCCGGCTCACCGGGCCCAGACCGCGCCGATGCCGGCCCGTACCCCCGTGACCGCCCACCGCGACCAACTGGGCCGACCTGGACAGCTCCGCCAGCGCCGCCACGGGTCTGCCGTGGCAGAGCACGGAACGGACCTCCCGCAACCGCTCCCCGCTCTCCGCGACCGTCGCGACCGAACGCGCGAGCACGCCACCGGTGTAGCGTTCGGCGAGTTCGCGAACCTCTTCGGGTGCCCGGCCGGTCGGCCACGACCAGGTCGCGCCAACGGTGTCGTCCGCGACGACGTGTGCGACGGTCACGTCGGTGTTTCGGAACGCGGCGGCCCGGGCGGCCCATCGCGCGGCCACGAGCGCATTGGACGATCCGTCCGTGCCGATCACGACTCCGTGCGTGGCAGACCGTTGCGACACGTCAGCGCCCGCGAATCATCTTGTGCACCTGGACATCTCCCTTGCTCCTGTTCGCCCGTCTAACCCGGGTGGTGCAGGGCCGCGCCGGTACCTGCCCCCGATGCCCCAGATGTCTCCGGTTGGCCCCGGCCCTCGGCGCGCCGTTTGATGCCCAGCAGGATCCCGCGGGTGATGAAGGCCCTGGCCGGGCCGAACAGTTCAGCGACGGCGACCTCGGCGGGGTGCCGAAGGGCTAACCGCGACCGGATCACCAACCGGCACCGGTCATCCCAGTGCGGGATGACGTGGAAAGACCACACGCCATCCCACGGCAGCCCCGGCTGCGCACGCAACACGATCGACTGACCGTCGATCAACTCCGCGACGCTGAGCTCGATCCCGTCCGGCAAGCCCAGCCAACCTTTCGGGACGAGCCGGACCACGTCACCGACTGCGATGTGCTGCCATTCCGGGTGAATCCGGTCGGCGTTGCGGTACCGCAAACCCACTGCGTTCTCGAGCTTCTCGAAGCTGTAGAGCCCGCCGCGCTCCTGACCCATCTGAACCAGCCACGGCCAGACAGATTCTGCACCGGCGTCGATCCACACGGCCTCGGTGGCCTGCAGCACCGGCGCTGAGAGGAGTTCGTCGCCCGGCATCTTTCCGCTGGATTCGGCCTTGGTGGTGCCCCAATCGCGGAAGTACCGGCGCGCCGCGTACAGCAGAGCCCCGGCTGCGAATGCCTTCACGATCGTGTTCGCCATCATCCGAGCTTCACGTCGTTTCCGCGCACACGATAGGGCCGGTAGTCCTCAGAGGAGGACCTTTGTCCCTATCACCGGGCGACGCCCCGTCTTACCGTCGAACCATGGGAAGGTACCGGCCCGGGCTGGCGGACATCATGGCCGCCGTCGGGATCGCGGCGTGGTACCGCTTTCACCTGCGGCCGTGGATGTACACGTGGGGCGCGCGTGACGACGAGATCGCTGCGGTGTTGCCGGGTGACGACATGGTCGACGCGGCCTTCCCCCGCACCACGCGGGCGGCGACGGTCGACGCACCACCGGCCCAGGTTTGGCCGTGGCTGGCTCAGATCGGCGAGGACCGGGGCGGCTTCTACAGCTACTCGGTGTTCGAACGCGCGGTCGGCGCCGACATGCACAACGCCGCCACCGTGCATCCGGAATGGCAGCAGCTCAACGTCGGCGACACGGTGTGGCTGGCGCGCCGCTACGGGCCCGCCGCCCGGCAGATCGTCGCCGCCGTCGACCCCGGCTCCCACCTCGTCCTCGTCTCGCCGGCCGAGTTCGAACGGCTGGATCGAGGGCAGAAGGCTTCGGGCTGCTGGTCGTTCACGCTTCGTCGCGACGGTGACCGGACCCGCCTGATCGCGCGCGGCAGCGGCGGCCCCGTCGGGCACTTCTGGTTCGATGTCCCGCATTTCGTGATGGAACAGAAGATGCTGCGCGGGATCGCCCGCCGCGCTCCGCGTTCACGGCACGCCGCCGCATCCCATCCCGACGTCGCCGAGCTTCGCGCGACCTGATCATCCGTGCACGACGAGCACCGGGCGGTGTGTGCGGTGTACCGCCCCGCGCGCGACGCTTCCGAGCAGCACCTCGCGGATGGTCGAGCGTCCCCGCGAGCCGACGACCAGCACCGCGGCGTCGTGCTGGTCAGCGCACTCGACGAGCAGGTCCGCCGCCACCCGGGACGCCGGGCCGGCCAGCTTCGGCATCCGCAGGGACAGCAGCTCGGCGTCCCGCGCCGCGGGACCCACCGGCACGTCCTCGTCCCCGTCGCGGACCGCGGCGAGCAGCAGGCGCCGGCCCGGGAACAGCCGGCGCGCGCTGTCGAGCGCCTTCTCGGCGCCGTCGGAACCGTCGTAGCCCACCACCACCGGCCCCCCGCGCAGCGCCTCGAACTCCGTGATCAGCAGCGGATTGGGCACCACCAGCACCGGCACCGTCGCGTAATGCACGACCAGGTCGGACACACTGCCCAGGACCGCGTCGGTACCGCTGAGGCCCCGGCTGCCCACGACGATGACGTCGCCGTGCAACTGCTCGGCAAGTTGCGCGAGCCGCAGGCCGTCCGATCCCATCGTGCGATTGACGAGCGGTTCGGCGTCCCACTCGGCCGCGGTGGCCAACGCGACTCCGGCGGCGGCGATGGCGTCGGCCTCCCGCTGTCCTTCCCGCTCGATCAACTCGACCAGGTCGTCGATGTCGCGAGCCGAGGTGCGTAACCGCCGACGCAACCTCGTGCTGCCGAAGGGCGGCGTCCAGACGTACACCACCCAGGCGTGCGCCCCGGGGAACAGCGACGCCCCGGCGCTGATGGCCTCACCCGCCGAGGGTGAGCCGTCGTATCCCACGATCACGTTGGTCGGCATGCACCTACGCTAGGCCGCTCCGCCGCGGCGGGGAAGGGTACCGTTCGCCCGCCAACCCGACCGCGATTTCCGCTGGACACGGGGCGCATACTTGAGGCGATGACTGGACCTGAGCACCAGCCCCGCAAACCGGTGATCCTCACCGTCGACGACGACCCCGCGGTGTCCCGTGCCGTAGCCCGCGACCTTCGTCGGCACTACGGCGAGAAGTTCCGCATCGTGCGGGCCGAGTCGGGCCCTGACGCGCTGGAGACCCTTAACGAGTTGAAGCTGCGCGGCGAGACGGTCGCGGTGTTCGTCGCCGACTACCGGATGCCGCAGATGAGCGGCATCGAGTTCCTCGAAGCCGCGATGGATGTCTACCCGGCGGCCCGGCGCGTGCTGCTCACCGCCTACGCCGACACCCACGCCGCGATCGACGCGATCAACGTCGTCGACCTCGACCACTATCTGCTCAAGCCCTGGGACCCCCCGCAGGAGAAGCTCTACCCGGTCATCGACGCGCTGATCGAGGCGTGGCGGGCGGCCGGCGACCGGGCCATCCCGCACACCAAGATCATCGGGCACCCGTGGAACGCGCGGTCGTCGGAGGTGCGTGAGTTCCTGGCGCGAAACCGGCTGTACTACACGTGGTTTCGGTCCGACGAGCCGCGTGGCGCCCAACTGCTCGAAGCCGCGGGCCAGGACGGTCTGACCTTGCCGGTGGTGATCACCGAGCAGGGCGAGACGCTGGTCGACCCCACCGACGCGGAGCTGGCCGCGACGCTGGGCCTCACGACGACCCCGGCGGGTGACTTCTACGACCTCGTCGTCGTCGGCGGTGGGCCCGCCGGCCTGGCCGCCGCCGTCTACGGGGCATCCGAGGGGCTCAAGACCGTCCTCATCGAACGGACCGCCACCGGCGGACAGGCCGGCCAGAGCTCCCGCATCGAGAACTACCTCGGCTTCCCCGACGGCGTTCCGGGGTCTCAGCTCGCCGAGCGCGCCCGTCGGCAGGCCGAGAAGTTCTCCGCCGAACTGATCACCGCCGCCGAGGTCACCGGTCTGGACATCGACGGCAACGCCCGCACGGTGCATCTGTCCGACGGCCGCTCGATCGGCACGCGCGCGGTGATCCTCGCGATGGGGGTGGAATACCGCCAGCTGTCTGCGGAGGGGTGCGCGGATCTGACCGGTGCCGGCGTCTACTACGGCGCGACCACGTCGGTGGCGTCGGACTGCGAGGACGACGAGGTCTATGTCATCGGCGGCGCCAACTCGGCCGGGCAGGCCGCGATGTATCTGGCCCGCACCGCCAAGTCGGTGACCATCGTCAGCCGGCGCACCCTCGAAGACTCGATGTCGCACTACCTGATCCAGCAGATCCGGGCCCAGGACAACATCAAGGAGTTGCCCTACACCGTGGTGCACGCGGTGAAGGGGGACGGACACCTGGAGAGCATCTGTCTGGAGAACAACCAGACCGGCGAACGCGAGGAGTTCCACTGCGGCCGGATGTTCATCTTCATCGGCGCCGAACCGCGCACCGACTGGCTCGACGGCGTCGTGGTGCGCGACGACCACGGATTCGTCGTTGCCGGCCCGGACCTGCGCGACGTCAGCGGATGGACCCTGGATCGCCCGCCGCACCACCTGGAGTCCAGCGTGCCAGGGGTGTTCGTGGCCGGCGATGTGCGCGCCGACTCCGCCAAGCGGGTGGCCGCCGCGGTCGGCGAGGGGTCGATGGCCGTCATGCTCGTGCACCGCTACCTGGCCGAGACGTAGGGCCGGGCCGGTCATGGAATCCACACCGGGTGATTCGCGTTTCACCTCTTTACCGCCCCTGCACACTCCGACACAGCAGGTTCCGAGTTGACCGTGGGAAGGATCCACCATGGGTGAGAAATGCCTGCCCGATGAGCTGCGCAGCCTGTTCCTGTTCGAGGCACTGTCCGACCGCCAGCTGCAGATTCTGTGCGAGAACGGTCACATCGCGACGTTCGAACCCGGGCCTATCCACGTCGAGGGCGAACCCGCCACCTGCTTCTACGTGCTGATCGACGGCGAGTTGGTCATGTCCAAGCGGTCCGGCGGTGTGGACATCGAGACCAACCGGACGTCGCAGCGCGGGGTGTACTGCGGGGCCTGGTCGGCCTACATCCCCGGTGAAGAGCACGTCTACCAGGCCTCGGTGCGGGTGACCCGCCCGTCGCGGTTCTTCGTCCTCGACGCCGACGCGTTCGCCCGGTTCATGCGCGACGAGTTCCCGATGGCGGTGCACCTGCTCGAAGGCCACATGGTCGGCGGGATGCGGCAGCGCCAGATCGTGGGGCAGCGCGAGAAGCTGCTGGCGCTGGGCCAGCTGTCCGCCGGGCTGACCCACCAGCTCAACAACCCCGCCGGCGCGACCGCCCGCGCGGTGGCCGACCTGCGCGAAGGGGTCGGCAAGATGCGCCACAAGCTGGCCATGCTGGCCGAGGGCAAATTCACCCCCGCCGCGCTGAAGGTGCTGGTCAGCATCCAGGACGAGGTCGCCGAACAGGTCGCCAAGTCGAAGTCCCAGGAGCTCACCGCGCTGGAGACCTCCGACCGGGAGGACCACATCGGCGACTGGCTGGAGTCGCACGGCATCTCCAGCGCGTGGGACTACGCCCCCACGTTCGTCGAGGCCGGCCTGGACGTGGACTGGCTGGAACGGGTGCAGGCGTCGATCGACGACGTCGACTGCTCGGCGACGCTGCCCGGGGCGATCGGCTGGCTGAAGTACACCATCGACAACGAGCTGCTGATGAACCAGATCGCCGAGGCCAGCAAGCGGATCTCGGCACTGCTGGCCGGCGCCAAGCAGTACTCGCAGATGGACCGTGCCGAATACCAGAGCGCCAACGTGCACGAGTTGCTCTACAGCACCGTCAAGACGATCTTCGGCGACAAGGTCGGCAAGGACAAGCCGGTCGAGCTGGTGTGGGAGAAGGACACGTCGCTTCCCGAACTGCTCTGTTACCCGGGTGATCTCAACCAGGTGTGGACGAACATCATCGACAACGCGATCCAGGCGATGGACGGCCACGGCACGTTGACCATCCGCACCAGGCGGGAGAACGAGGACATGATCCGGGTGGAGATCGGCGACACCGGGCCCGGCATCCCCGAGGACAACATCGAGCGCATCTTCACACCGTTCTTCACCACCAAGCCGTTCGGCGAAGGTACCGGGCTGGGTCTGGACCTGGCCTGGCAGATCGTCGTCAAGAAACACCTCGGCAATCTGTCGGTGCAGTCCAAGCCCGGCGACACGACATTCATCGTCTGTCTTCCGCTGCAGGCGCCGGCCCCCGACGCACCGATGACCGCCGGCGAGGGAGACTGACCCGGCTGCGCCGCGGGTACCCCCGGTGACTGAGACGCTGATACCGCACCGACGCCATCTCCGACCGGAAGGAACCCCTCCCCCATGACATCCGACGAGCGCTCGCGCGAGGACGACCAGACGACGCAGGACGAGCGCTCGCGCGAGGACGACCAGATCACACAGGGTGTCTCCCTCAAGCCCGCACTCGGGGATTTCGGGGTGTGGACCGGCGGGCCGGTCAGCCCCGAACAGGCGGTGGAGATCGAGAAGCTCGGTTACGGCACGGTGTGGGTAGGCGCCTCTCCGGCGGCCGACCTCGCCTTCGTCGAGCCGATTCTGGAGAAGACCGAGAGCCTGCAGGTCGCCACCGGGATCGTGAACATCTGGACTGCCGACGCGCGCGAGGTGGCCACGTCGTATCACCGCATCGAAGACGCGTTCCCCGGGCGCTTCCTGCTGGGCGTCGGCGTCGGGCATCCCGAGCACACCGAGCAGTACACCAAGCCCTACGAGGCGCTCGTCGAGTATCTGGACGTCCTCGACTCGGCCACGGTGCCGACCAGTCGGCGGGTGCTGGCCGCGCTGGGTCCCAAGGTGCTGCAGCTGGCGGCCCAGCGGTCCGCGGGCGCGCACCCGTATCTGACCACCCCGGTGCACACCGGTCAGGCGCGCGAGTTGCTGGGCCCCACGGTCCTCATCGCCCCCGAGCACAAGGTCGTGCTCACCGACGACGCCGAGAAGGCCCGTGAGGTCGGCCGCGAGACCGTCGACTTCTACCTCGGGCTGTCGAACTACGTGAACAACTGGAAGCGCCTCGGATTCACCGACGACGACGTGGAGCGCCCGGGCAGCGACCGGCTGATCGACTCACTCGTCGCCTACGGGTCGCCCGACCAGATCGCCGCGCGGCTGACCGAGCACCTGCAGGCCGGCGCCGACCACGTCGCGATCCAGGTGCTCGGGGGTCCCGACGAGCTGCTGTCGACGCTCGAGGAGCTGGCGGGTCCGCTGGGGTTGGCCGGCTAGGCCGCTACGCTTGCGGGCTATGCGGTTGCTGGTCACCGGCGGCGCCGGGTTCATCGGTGCCAACTTCGTCCACGCGACCGTGCGTGAGCGCCCGGACGTGCAGGTGAGCGTGCTCGATTCGCTCACCTATGCCGGCAGCCGGGAGTCGCTGGTGCCGGTGGCCGAGGACGTCAGGTTGATCGAGGGTGACGTCACCGACGCTGCGCTGGTGAGCGCCCTGGTGTCCGAAGCCGATGCCGTCGTCCATTTCGCCGCCGAGACCCACGTCGACAACGCGCTGGCCGACCCCGCCCCGTTCGTGCACACGAACGTCGTGGGAACGTTCACCGTTCTCGAAGCCGTGCGCAGCCACGGCGTGCGGCTGCACCACGTCTCGACCGACGAGGTGTACGGGGACCTGCCGCTCGACGCCGCGGACCGGTTCACCGAGTCGACGCCGTACCACCCGTCCAGCCCCTACTCGTCGACGAAGGCGGCCGCCGACCTGCTGGTGCGGGCCTGGGTGCGGTCGTACGGGGTGGCCGCGACGATCTCGAACTGTTCGAACAACTACGGCCCGTACCAGCACGTCGAGAAGTTCATCCCGCGCCAGATCACCAACATCCTGACCGGGCGCCGCCCCAAGCTCTACGGGCGCGGCGCCAACGTGAGGGACTGGATCCACGTCGAGGACCACAACAGCGCCGTGTGGCGCATCCTCACCGACGGCACCCTCGGACGCACCTACCTGATCGGCGCCGAAGGCGAGCGCGACAATCTGACCGTGATGCGCACGATCCTGCGGTTGATGGGCCGCTCCGAGGACGACTTCGATCACGTCACCGATCGCGCCGGGCATGACCTGCGCTACGCCATCGACCCGTCGGCCCTGTATCAGGAACTCGGCTGGCGTCCCGGCCACACCGACTTCGAGCAGGGGCTGCGCGCCACCATCGACTGGTACGAGGCCAACGAATCGTGGTGGGGGCCATTGAAGAACGCCGTGGAGGCGACCTACGCGGGCCGCGGCCAGTGACCGCGCGGGAGTTGGCCGTTCCCGGGGCGTGGGAGATCACCCCGCGCCTGCACGGTGACGCCCGGGGCACGTTCTTCGAGTGGTTCACCGAGTCGGCGTTTCGTGAATTCGCCGGACACGACTTCGCTCTCGCACAGGCCAACTGCTCGGTGTCCTCGGCAGGTGTCCTGCGCGGTCTGCACTTCGCGGAGCTGCCGCCGAGCCAGGCGAAGTATGTGACGTGCGTGCGTGGGGCGGTGTTCGACGTCGCCGTCGACATCCGGCTGGGCTCGCCCACGTTCGGGCGCTGGGACGGTGTGTTGCTGGACGACCGCAGCCGCCGCAGCATCTATCTGTCCGAGGGGCTCGCCCACGGATTCCTTGCGCTGGAAGACGATTCGACGGTGATGTACCTGTGCTCGGCCCCCTACACCCCGGAGCGGGAGCACACGATCCTTGCCACCGATCCCGCGATCGGCATCCAGTGGCCCATCGAACACAATCTCGCGCTGTCGGGCCGGGATGCCGAGGCGCCCACCCTCGCCGACATCGAACCCAGCGGCGTGCTTCCCACGTGGCAGGACACCCGCGCGTTCGTCGAGGCGCTGCGCGGGCGCTGAGCGCGGTCCGCGTCGGGAACCTCTTGCCATCCCCGCCGGCCAATTACTAGGATATCCAAGTATCGACGCGGAAGGCTTGAGCATGACCACACGGATCCCCACTTCATCG
>Ga0310345_10003174_pt1 | contig 15848 bp, 12 predicted proteins | sample HC15DNA20500_MG_FD_204667 | JGI IMG/M metagenome (GOLD analysis project Ga0310345, IMG submission 204667) | Marine microbial communities from station ALOHA, North Pacific Subtropical Gyre - HC15-DNA-20-500_MG | ecosystem: Environmental > Aquatic > Marine > Oceanic | place: Pacific Ocean: North... | reverse complement strand
TTTTCATCCCTGGTTTGCGTGGACGGTTCTAGTCCCATTTTGCAGGCTTGGAAGTGAATCGCCATCAATAGGGCAACATAATAAAGTATTGCGGGGATAGTGGCGGCGAGGGCGACTTCTCCATAGGGAATATTTGTCCAGGTGGCTAGTATGAATGCACCGGCTCCCATTATTGGAGGCATGAGTTGACCGCCCGTACTTGCGGCAGCCTCAATTGCAGCAGCGAAATAAGGTTTGAATCCGGCCCTTCGCATAAGTGGGATGGTGAAAGTTCCAGTGGTTACTACATTGGCGACCGCACTACCCGAGAGGGAACCCATGAAAGCACTTGCTACTGCAGCAGTTTTAGCTGGTCCCCCTCTGGTCTTTCCAGCGACCCTGTCGGCTAATCCGATGAGAAGTGCCCCACCTCCTGCTACATCCAGAACAGCACCAAAAAGAATAAACAGATAGACGAATTGAGCGGAAACCCCCAAAGGGATGCCCCAAATGCCTTCAGTAGACAAGTATAAATGTTCTACCAGTCGTTGGATTCCATATCCTCGATGAGCCAGCACCCCTGGCAAATACGGTCCTGAAAAAGCGAACGCCAGGGCGAGCATGGCCACTGTGACTAAGCCCCATCCGGTAAATCGCCTTGCCAGTTCCAAGACGAGCAATACGGTTATGAATCCAGCTATTAAATCCAGGTTTGTCGGTGATCCAGACCGCGAAACAAGAACTTGATTCTGCGAAACCAAGTAGATACAGGAAGTGACAGTTAGGCAGGCTAGCAATACAGACAGATACTTGGACCAACTTGAAGTATTCCCTTTTTTAGAATAGAAGTCCGCTCCTACAAACCCCAGTATAGACATGAAGGCCAAGTGAATAGGACGTTGGATTAGGGCCGTGAAAGGTGCAATGGCTGCGTACATATGAAAGACTGCTGCCGCCGCTGCCGCTACGGTCACAATAGCTTTCCTTTCTATTTTGAACATTCCATGGATCCTTATCGGCAGGCGGATTGACTGAGACATTGTATCACCAGTTCAAGTCCGATATGCGCGTGTGCACGTTCCAGCATGTAGAATCGTGGTCCAACTATTGACGCCTAGTTTACATCTTCTGATCTGCCAGGAACATAGTTGACATCAGATATGATAGATGAATTTTTCACTTTATCACATCTCACCTCTTGGCCTATGTGGCCTAAACGGGTTATCGTTTGCTCGGAAATGAAGACAGCGAACTTGTCACACTAGGGGAAGAATCATGAGCCTTCGGACGAATCCCGATAGGATCCTTGATAATATTGATAAGCAGAAACTCCGAGATGAGGAGCATCAAAGCAATCAAAACCGTCAAGCTATAGGTAGAGCACTTAATACTGAGCCTCCAGATCTAGATGCCACCACACCGGAGCGGACAAAACGACTTTTCCAGATTATTCAAGAAGCCTATGGTCAGGCGGCTTCAAATACGGAATTGGGAAGATTGGCTTCCCAATTTCGAGCAGTAGGAGACATACCCAACCATCATGGGAGGGGCGATATATCGGTTTCCATAAAGTACGTCGATTCACCTAGGTCAGACGATATCGGGATGTCTCCCTATGAGATAGTCCCCCAAAGGTTGCTCGATGCGAAGAAAGAAACCAAGACAAGTCGTCCAGACGTCAATGCCCTTAGGGTCCTTCGACTTGAGATACGCGACGGTGTTCTAACAGCTTACAAGAAACTTGCTCCAAGGATTAAAGACGCTCTTCGAGATCGGGCAGATATGGGTGCTGTGAATGTCCAAATCACCATGGATGTGCGGCCTGCATCTTCAGAGAATAAGTCTGTTCAGGAAGGAGGTTTGGATCTAATGAGCTTGATTCAAGCTGAAGAATAGATAAACTCTTCAATCAACCCCGTGAGTGGTGGTAATCAAAAAGGACTTACATTCCCTCGAACTATCCGTACTGCCAGCTTCATCCACCGCTTCATCTTGGCTGACCATTTTCATGGTAAGACTCGTAGCGGCCATTTTCCACCCCGTTCTTGTAGGTGCCACGGCCTCTCAGGACACCAGTGGTTGTTAGAATTCAGCTGTTTCAACAGTCAGTTTTGTTACTAGGTCCTCCAAGACGGCAACTCCGATTCCATGACCAGTTGGCACTTGGACATGACCATTATCGATAGTGAATTCTGGCTCCACGATATCTTCAGCCCAGTACCTTTGACTCTCGGAGATATCTCCTGGTAACACAAATCCTGGCAGACTGGCTAAGGCTACATTGTGTGCTCTTCCGACACCTGATTCAAGCATTCCCCCGCACCATACGGGCATGTTTTCTTTAAGACAAAAGTCGTGGATTGCTTGAGAGGAAGCGATTCCACCAACTCGCCCCGGCTTGATATTGACTATCCGGCAGGAACCTAGTTCAACTGCAAGTTTCACATCACGAACTGACCTAATCGACTCGTCCAAACAAATAGGGGTTTGAAGTTCTTGCTGTAGTCGTGAATGGTCCAAATAGTCATCGTAAGCCAATGGTTGTTCGATCATCATCAGGCCAAATTGGTCTAGCTCTTTTAGAACTTCCATATCTTGTAATGTATAAGCAGAGTTAGCGTCTACCATGATTCGGGTGTCGGGGTAGAGGTCTCGGATATTTCCCACCATGTGCACATCACGCCCCGGCTTGATTTTTAACTTGATTCGGGAGTACCCCTTTTCGATGAAGGTGCCAACTTTTTTTGCCAGCTCCTCATCATTTGGCTGGAGGCCCACACTAACACCAACTTCGACCTTCTGTTTTGTACCACCTATAATAGAGCTCAATGGTTTGTTTTGTGTCTTAGCTTCGAGGTCGAGTAAGGCCATTTCTACAGCTGCCTTGGCCATTGGGTGACCTTTGATCCAGTCGGTCTCCTTCATGCCCTCCTGAGTCGCAGCCACCTCTTTTCCTATCATTCTTGGCAAAATGAGTTGTGTCAGAATGGACCATGCTGTCTCACATGTTTCGTAGGAGTAACCAGGGTCTTCTCCTGCCACACACTCGCTCCAACCAACCAATCCATCGGAGAACAGAGTCAGTAGGATGACACGCCTGTCATACACGATGCCGCTTGAGATTTCAAAAGGTTCTTTCAGTTGCATTTTTATTTCTCGTAATACGATACGATCAATTTTCAAGGTTCTATCTCCAGGTAGTATAGTTGAGTCATGTAATCATACTGCGGTGTTTTCTTAAAATTATTTCAGGCCTTGGGAATCTAGTAACAGGTATTCAGAGTAATCTGGTTTTCGCAAGAGTTCCCTTACCTCATAACCCCGATCTATATATGCAGTCAGGGCATCTCGTACTGCAATCCTCCATTCGATCGCTAAATCTAGAGAGTTTTGTTTCAGGTGTTGGATGGATAGTGGTATTGGTACCAGCACCACTCCTTCAGCTAAATTCAAATCGGGTCGCATAGGTCGAACTAAGTCATCTTTACCCTTAACTTCGAAAGCAGAAGGATACGCGTTTCCTTGATCATGTACTGGCTCGTCTAATCTGCCTCGAATTCGTTTCACGGTCCTGTCTGAGTCCATCATCCAAGTCGCTACAAGTCGGTCAGTGCCGATACCGCTGTGTAATGGAGAGTCCGTTTGCCCGTAGATGTCCTTGACGTATTCTTTGGAGGTGGCTCCCAATTTCATCAAATTTAAATAAGCGTTTTTGGATTCTAGGGGATCAAAGGTCCAGTGCATCTTGTTTATACCTTTGGTCAAAAGAGTTTTTCGTTGATAATCTTTGAGCCTGACTCCTAGTCCGGAGTTTCGCAGCTCTGGCTGTACTGCAAGCATATCGGACCAATGGACTACCTCACCGCTTTGTACTCCTGTCATCCCGAAAACGAAACCCACCAACTGCCCTTTAGGGTTGTACGCACCAGCCGCAATGCCATCCAATCTCTGGCTTATCTTGAGTATCGCTAAGGGTACCCGCTCCGTGAAATGTCCCCCCCAGGTATCAGCTTGGAATTTGACGCATTCTTGAAATTCATCAATCGATTCAAAAGGTCTGATTTCTATGTTGTCCATATCAGTCATTTTCTATAGTGATAGTCAGTAAGGCTAGCCACTTGCTCTCAGGTGAAGGTATGAGTCTGCGGCTCTTTTTAAAGAGTCCATTGCATCAACCCCGAGAACATCTCTAGCGTTATTTTCGGCCGCTCTCCAGACTGGTCCGGCTCTTCGCAATACTTTGTTCCCTTGATCCGTCACGCCGACACCTTGTCCTACGCCTCCCATTCCTTCTACGCTATGGATCCATCCCCTCTTTCTCAGCACCGAAAGACCTCTACTTACGGTGCTTTTTTCCATTTCGAGCATGCGTCCTATTTCGACTGCTCGTAGTCCTTCCAGGGAAGCAATCAACGCAAGCATTGTTAGTTGACTGGAGCCAATTCCAATGTTTCTCAGTGCGTCGTCGAACACTTGCGTCAGAATTCTGTCTAACATTCTGGTTCTGCTGCAAACACAGGTACGGAGTATTTCTCTCGCGAGGTCTACTTGGCTCATATCAAAATAAGTTGTATATACATGATAATTAGTAGGTTTTTGGGATGCTATTAGGGTGTGTCATAGACTGCGATATTCCATTCTAGCAGTTGTGCACGCAACTAGCAAGTCTAGGATTAGGGTATAGGTGGTAGAACCAGTAACTATCATGGGTTGTGGACACAACCTATAAGGGGGTGGGTGGGTTATCTTAGGGATGGGGTGGTTGGAGGTTTACGCCGGTGCTTTGTGGCTTGCTCATAGCCGTAGGCGATGGTTAGCAAAGTGGGTTCTCCGAAAGGCCGGCCTAGTAGTTGCAGACCAGCAGGAAGTGTTCCGAAGGAATAACCCATAGGGACGTTGAACGCTGGGAAGCCGGTAGGTGGTGAAATACTACTACTATTGGCACCATATATGGTGTTTAGATCTCCAGTTAATCGCGGAGGATAGTTATATGTGGGGTAAGCCAGTGCATCCAGGTCATTGTCGTCCATCAAGTCTAACACGGCCGTCTGGAGGTTGGTTTGGGCCTGTAGGTAGTCTGAGTAATTCTTGTGTGTGCTAGGGTTAAGGGAGTCCTGAACTTGCTGAGTTAAGTTGTAGCGGAGGTAGGGATGATAGTCCCCAGATTCCAGGATTTCTCGCAGGGATTTGTAGGGAAGTTCCGGTCTACTTGATAGGTAGTTTTCGAAGTCGTAGCGCAAGCGGGGTATTGAAGGGAAGGCTGCTTGAAGACTGTCCAGGTGTCGAATTGTGACCGAATCGACGATTTCTGCTCCAGCAGCGGTCATGTCATCCAAGGCCTGATTCATCAGACGGAGAACTTCAGGGTGGACTTTGGTGGGAATTTTTTGGTCGGTTTGGGCTTCGGTGTTGTTACCAGATGGCTCTGGTCCCGACAGTTGGGGATCGGGTTCCTGGAAGAGTTGTCGCAGTACTCCGATTCTCATTCCCTGGAAGTCGTTTTCATTGAGGAAAATAGTGTAATCGTCAGGAATGTGTTCCGTACTCAGGGCGGTGACTGGATCTGCGGGATCGGGCCCAGAAATTACATTCAGAAGAATCGCAGCGTCTGTTACAGTCCGGGCCATCGGGCCACCTATGTCGCGACTGAGGTTGAGAGGGGCTATTCCATCTCGACTTGAGAGGCCCATGGTGGTTCGGAAGCCGACTAGCGATTGGTGGGAGGATGGACCGCGGATTGAACTTCCAGTATCTGTGCCTAGTCCTAGGACGGCAAAATTGGCAGCAACCGCTGCCGCGGTTCCACCGCTAGAGCCAGCTGTAACTCTACGTAGATCATAAGGATTACGAGTGTATCCAGGGAGAACTGAGCTGACTGTAAACGCACCGCTTGAAGCAAATTCAGCGAGGTTGGTTTTGCCTAGAATGATCGCTCCTGCCTTCCGTATTTGCTTGACTTGGAAAGCATCATCCGGCGGTATGAAACCTTTGAAGGCAAGGGTTCCATTTGTAGTTGGGAGATCAAAGGTGTCATAGTTGTCTTTGATAACCATTGGGATTCCGTGGAGGGGACCAGAGAGACCCGATTCCTGGTATTGCTGATCAAGTTCCCGAGCACGGTCTACAGCGTTGGGGTTTATGGTGATTATGGAATTGATATAAGGGCCGTTTTTATCATATGCGTGTATGCGTGCCAAATAGCTTGTGACTAGTTCCTCCGCGGTGACTTTTCCAGACTCCATCATGCTGTGGATCTGATCAATAGTTAATTCTTCAACGTCCAATGCTTTCTCGCATGCAGTGAGGTAGAACATGGCTGCTAGAAGTATGGAGGAAATGCTCTTCAAGCGATTTGGTTTTGTTGTCATGGCCAAGTTCAGTCTCCTTGATGCATGAGGTTGTTAGGCAAGAGGATGGCAAGAGTCAGCAGGGCTGTTCGCTCCAGGAGTCCGTTTACACAGATATATTCGTGGAGTGCGTGGGCTCCGTCACCGACGCTCCCCAGCCCATCCAATGTTGCTGTATATAGACTGGTTATATTGCCGTCTGAGGCACCTCCAGATTGTCCACCAACGAGGTGGGCTCCTAGGCTTGTACCACAATCTCGGACAGCATTCCACAGGTTCGTGTTTCGGGCGTTGGATTCCATGGGTGCTCTGTCTACACCTCCTGAGATCTCTAGGTGGGTGCCTGCAACTGTCGTCTTTAAGTTACGAATTTGTCCATCAATCCATGCGGATTGAGCTTGGTTTGACACTCGTACATCTACAACGGCGGAGCATGTGGCGGCCACTACGTTAGCTCTGGTTCCTCCGGTTACTGTGCCGACATTAATCCCCAGGCCTGCTTCGGGTCGATTCAAGCAATGAAGTTGCTGGATCACGTGTGACATTTCCTGAATCGCACTGGCCCCTTCTTCAGGGGCTAGCCCTGAGTGTGCTGCTTTTCCCACGACCTTGATTTCAAATTGGCCTACACCTCTCCTAGTAGTTTTGATGAGACCGTTGGTTCCAAGAGCTGGCTCCATGACGAATACCCTGCTTGACCTCTGCGCATATTTTTCGATATAAGGTTGGGACTCTGCACTTCCTATTTCTTCATCAGAGTTCAAGAGTATGGTGGTGGTAAGTTCTGAAGTGCATCCCAAGGCATCCAGAGCTTTCAGGGCAAATATCATTTGTGTGATTCCACCCTTCATGTCGAAGACCCCAGGGCCCTTTACAATGTTCTGAGTCTTATCCCAGATCACGGGCATGTGCTTGACGGTTCCAATCGGCCAGACCGTATCTGTATGTCCAAGAAGAAGTTGCCGGGGTGCATTGGATCCTGAGGTGGTCTCCTGCATGGCATAAAGATGGCCTCCAGTTTCCTCACCTCCTCGTAGTTTCACTTGAAATCCTAAACTCTCCAAAGGCTCTCGCAAGAATTCTTGAACGGGCAATTGTGTTTCAGGAGATAAGGAAGGGGACTCTATCTTCGTCAGATCCATCAAGAATTTTACTATCTCTTCTTTCTGTCCGAGTATGTGGTCCTGAACCTGCTTAGATAAATCACTCGGCATAATAACCAGCTCTACGGTAGCTTTCGTCTAGTAGCTCTATGGGATGTTGGACTTTGACGCTGGCCCCTGCCAGTATCAACCCAGCACCAATCTGCATGATGCATCCTGGGTTGGCAGTTGTAACAAGGTCGGCTCCAGTCGCCATGATTGTGCTTACTTTGTCCTCTCCAATACTCACACCTAAATCTCCATGTGTGATTCCATATATTCCAGCTCCACCGCAACATTCTTCTTCTCCAGGTAGATCCACGATCTCCAAGTTTGGAATTGCTTGTAGGAGAGCTTTAGGCTCCCTAAGTAGACCTTGGCCATGACACAGGTGGCAGGCTGCATCATAGGTGACTCTTAGTGGAATTGCTCCCCCTACCTGGGGTCCATCCGACATAGTTAGAAGTTCTGAAATATCACGTACTTTATCAGAGAAAGCACATGCAATTTTACTATACTTCGAATCTTGCTCCAGGAGATGGCTATATTCTTTTAGGGCAAGTCCGCACCCAGCTGAGTTAGTAGCTATGAAATCGAAATGGTTTGGATCGAAGGCTTTCAGGTTGGCTATGGCCAACCTGCGGGCTGAATCGGTGGCTCCTCCATGTGCATGTAAGGCACCACAACAACTTTGCTCAGTGACAGTGACGACTTCGTAGCCGTTGATCCGCAAAAGTCTTTCTGTGGCACGATTGACTCTGGAGAATAGACCAGATTGGACGCATCCCTCTAGAAGTGCTACGCGACCTTTTGGTTGAATTTTGATTGTGTCACTCTTCCCTTCTTCGTTTTTGGAAGATTTTGGCGTAGAGTTTTTCAGATCGGTTTCCGAGGTGGCTGCTAACATGGCAAGACCAAAACGAACAGGATGCAGGATTTGGAGCCTTGGGATTATACGGGCGATAAGTTTGGGAAGTGTCGTCCAACGCAGAATTCTGGCAACTGCCATGAATAAGTGTGACCAAGGGCGTCGGGTGACTAAGCCCATTAGTAATCTTGAAAAAGTAGCAGAAGCACCAGCCTTGGATGCAACCTCTCTGGCACTTTCTAGAAGAAGGCCATATTCGACACCAGAGGGACAAACTGGTTCACAGGCTCTACAACCCAAGCAGCGATCGATATGGGTTTGAAAGGCTTCCGATTTTGGAGACATTCTACCTTCTACTACAGCTTGCATGAGGTAGAGTCGGCCACGTGGGGAATCATTTTCGTCGCCCAGGCGTACGTACGTAGGACACGCTGGTAAACAAAAGCCGCAGTGTACGCAGGGTAGCAGTCTTTCTTTCTGACCTTTTAGTGCTGCAGTCAAGCCAGTTATTGCCAATGCGTCGTTATGAGAATGTTGATTATTCACAGGCATTGTCTCCCTTCAGTCTTTCTTTTCGGCAATTCACGTTGAGAAAGAATTCCTGTGGGGTCGAACACTTTTTCCAAGCCTGAAAAAAGTGTTTCCACTTCACTTAGAGACCCCCAAGGTTTAACAGCCCTTATCAGATCTTCGGGTGCGTGCAATAGTGTCAAGCCACCTCCGTGATTTTCTACGGAAGTACGAAGTTTAAGCAATGCTTTGGTTGATTGGATTAGCCAGTTCTCATCACGCTTTAAGTTGTCGATTAAGACTATTAGCACCCCCGATTCGCTGTGAGCCAAAAACTTGATTCCAAAACCATCTTTCTCGGCCACCAAATGTTGAAGGTCTTCTAATTGATCTATTAAAATTCCAACTTCCGAGGGTAGGCTGGTGACTCGAATGACGACATCTGAATTCTCATCAACGTTGTGGAGTCGTTCGAAAAATTTCTTAGATTCCAGCCCATCCATCTTTTTGAGGGGAGAGATCTTTACTTGTTCCAGGATTAAAGCCTCTACTTGGTCAACTGCTGCCTCGGACTCTAAGATTCGGACAGCGACTCTCGTATCCTTGGATTCCGGTTCTTCTCCAAGTCCTGGTGACAATATAGAGATTGATTGAAGCATAGCAGGGGTGTGCATAATGTCGTGGGCCAAACGGGGTCCTGGATGCTGTTGGTTGCTGCTGAAAAGCAAAGTACGATCTGCTTCCGGTAATGGGTGTAAACGCATGACTAGTTTAGTTATGACACCGAACCGTCCCCAGCTTCCAGAGAGGAGCTTAAGCAGATCAAATCCCGCAACATTCTTAACAGTCTTTCCACCGAGCTCTAGAGTTTTCCCGTCACCGGTTATGAGGGTTGCTCCCAGTACGTGGTCTCTTGGCTTACCGAATCCAGTTTGCAATGCTCCGCAGGAACTTGTGGCGACTATGGCTCCCATTGTTGAAGAGTTGGCTCCGGGAGGATCGAGAGGCAACCATTGTTTGGAAGACCGAAGTGTGGCTTGGAGTTGCTCTAAAGTGACACCAGCCTCCAGTTCCACAAATAAATTGTCTGGTTCATGTACAAGAATGTTGTTCATTTTACTAATGCTAAGAACGAGGTTCACGTCTCTATCGGTATTCATACATCCTTCAAGCCAAGTACCATTACCGGCTGGCATACAGTTCCAATTGTTTTCATTTGCCACAGATAGGATAGACGTGACTTCCTCTTCGGAATGGGGAAAGACCACAGCATGAGCTTGGCGACCAAAGAGGGACCAGTCGGTTTCTCCAAAATTTTCTAGTACCTGCCCTTCTACAGGGAGGATTTGTTTCAACAGGTTGGTGTCCAAAATTTTCTCTTCCCTCGTCAGATATCCGTTGGTAGTACTTTACCGGGATTCATTCCATGGTAAGGATCAAATACCGTTTTAACTTTTTTCATTGTTTTCATTTCGTCGACTCCACAAACCAGAGGCATGTAGGATTTCTTATCGTGGCCCACCCCATGTTCACCGGTAATAGTTCCACCTGCAGCCACACACACTTTCATGATTTCAGTAGAGGCCAGTTCCACTTTTTGAAGTTCCTGAGAATCAGAGCGGTCAAATAAAATGTTGGGGTGGAGGTTTCCGTCTCCAGCGTGAAAAACATTTGCAATGTTTAGATCATAACGTTCACCTATTTCGGATATTTTCATTAATACCTCAGGAAGTCGGCTACGAGGCACGGTAGCATCCTGGACCAGCAAGTCTGTAGCTATTCTTCCCATGGCTCCAAAAGCTTTCTTCCGACCCTGCCACAGTTTCTGGCGCTCCTCTGAAGTGGCTGCTGAACGTACTTCTGTAGCCCCAGCCTTTTTGCAGTCCGAAATAGCTTTTTGGACATCGGCACCTAGTCCTTTCTCGATACCGTCGAATTCTACTACCAAGGCAGCATTGGCGTCCACAGGGTATCCTCCGGCGAACACACTGGCCTCTACTGCTCGGATCGTAGCACCATCGATTATCTCTAATGCAGCGGGCAATAAACCTCTTGCCATGATGGAGGTCACAGCTTTACCTGCATCTTCGATACGATCAAAGATTGCAAGCAAGGTTCGTACCGACTCAGGCTTTGGTAACAGTTTCACTTCCACTTCTGTGGCCATTCCAAAACACCCTTCAGAACCAACGAAGACACCCACTAGGTCATAGCTTCCTCTTTCTCTTCCGAGGCCTCCCAATCGGAGGATTTCCCCTTCATAGGTGACAATGGTAAGCCCAGTGACATATCGAGAAGTTACACCGTATTTAAGGCAGTGAGGTCCTCCAGAATTTTCTGCTACATTTCCGCCAATCGTACAGGCACTTTGAGAAGATGGATCTGGAGCGTAATAAAGGCCTAGGGGGGCAGCGGCTTCTGATACATGAGCGTTGATAACTCCGGGTTGAACCACTGCTCTGCGATTATCAGGATCAAGTTTAATGATAGTATTCATCTTGGAAGTGCCAATGATGACCGCGGTCGGGTCAGCTAGGGCACCTCCTGAAAGGCCAGTGCCTGCTCCTCTAGGAACAACCTTGATGTTATTTCTGGATAGCAACTTAAAAACACGGCTTACTTGGTCGGTGGTCTCTGGAAGTACGACGGCTAGAGGTTTGCTCCGGTAGGCGGTTAGGCCGTCTGACTCATAGGCGAGTAACCGATCTCTATCGCTAAGAACCCAGTTACTACCAACGATGTCCTTTAGGTCTCTGGCTAGATTTTTCGGTAACGATTCCATAGGCGCCAAATCATTTGCGGCTAATTGCCTGCTACGTACTTCGTGAAGGCACCGCCCGCCCAGCTTAGCGAATTAGGACCTTCGGCAGCATAGATATTTCCGTCGTCGTCTACGGCGACACCTTCACCTGCCGTACCCTGGTATACACGACTCTCACGCTCGAACGGCGGAACGAACGCGACGATTCGGTCCGCATCGACCGGACCTATACGGACCCCGTTTCGCCAGTTCGGATGATTCGTCGGACTGGACTCTGAATCGATGGCGTACACCATCTCGTCCTTGATGAAGATCCCGCTGATACGACCATAGCTATACCGCGAGTCCAAGTAGTTACCGTCCTCGTCATAGATTTCCAGACGATGGTTACCGCGATCAGCGATCCACAGCCGTCCCTGTGAGTCGAAAGCGAGTGCGTGAGGTGTTCGGAACTGGCCGTGCTCGACACCTATCTCACCCCATTCCATTACGAACTCACCCTGTGGCGTGAACTTCTGGATACGTGCGGTCTGGCCAGCCTCGCGACCTAAATTCATCGCCTGATTCGATGTCATGCCCTGGCCATTGTGGCCGTCAGAGACGTAAATGGACCCATCCGGCCCCGTCACCACATCATTGGGCTGATTGAATTGTCCGGGTGCATTCCCTGGCTGACCCGCTACACCGAGCGTCAGAAGGACTTCTCCCTCGGAACTGAACTTCCACACCTGATGACCTCGCGTACCCTCACGGTTACCCGCAAAGTCAGTGATCCAAACGTTACCTTCGGCATCGACATGGATACCGTGCGGAGTGACCGTGAGATCGGCTCCGAAGTTTGCGAGCACCTCGCCGGTGTTACGATCGAATTTGAAGACTGGGGGAACCGGGTTCGACTCGCAGTTCACCGGTTCTCCATCACCGAAGCTACCCGCTCCACAGCGTTCGTAAGCCCATATGTGCCCGTCATTCGGATCGATGTCGATCCCAGCTGTGGTCCCCCACTCCCTCCCTTCAGGAAGATCACCCCAGTTCGTGACGACGGACGGGGTCGGGTTCACAAGACCGTCGCCTGTGATGAAATTGCCACTTGAATCCGCAGGGACTGAGCTGCCTGATGGAGCACATCCTGCCATTCCGACGATAGCGACTACCATGATCGTTAGGTAAGAATTCTGCGTCCGCATAATAATCTCCTTTTTTATATCTTTAGGTAGCTTTATTGCTACACCAATATTTCCGACCTAGTGATTACCCTCCATCAGCCGAATCTGCTTACAATAAAGATGATAGCGACCGTAGTCATACCAGCTAGGCCCAGATATGAGTAGACGCGCATTGCCATACCAGGTTGGTGTTCCTTGGGCATTGTTGGTGATGTAACGGCCTTTAGGTTCAAGAACCCAATGATAGGGCCTGTGAGGAAAGCGACAATTGTTACAAAGTCTACCAGTTGAGTCATGCTGGTCTGAAACAGCTGTAAGACAGAGGTCATGGCGATACCGATCAGAACTACTGCGACCCAATAAGGCTTACCCACCGGTGCATTTGCCGTTCTTACTGGGTCATCAATCGTCAGTACTTTTACAGCACGGTCTAGAACTCTGGGGTAGCCATCGCAAACAGTAAGAGCAGTAGAAATCATGGCAGTCAGAGCAGTGATTGTCATCAAAGGTTTAGTCCACTCACCGAGCGTTTGGACATAGAGGTCGATCAACTGAGTTGAGAATACAGCCCCGTTGGAGCTGAATTCTGTACCTGATCCGTACATTACGCCAGCGCCGAGCGTGAGGAAGGCAAATGCTAAGATTGCCGTTCCAGCGTAAGCAATCTTAAAGTCTAGTCTTGCGGTTGAGACACTTGCTTTCACACCGCTAGTCTGGTTCTTGGCTAGGGTCCAGAGGGAACTGTAAAGGGATATCAATATGTCGGAAGGCATCCAGCCCGCTAGTGCAAGCATGAATGCTAAGGTGACCGTACTATTCGAAGGTGGGATCAGGTTGATGCTAAAACTGGAAAAATCTGTTTGAGGTGCCACTACAAATGCAGCTACAAGAGTGGAGACGGCCAACGTTAGTAAGACTAGTTTGATTACGATGTCTAATGCTGAGTAACCGACTCTTAACAATACCGCACAGCCAGTGTACACCAGTGCTGATGCGAGGACAGGATTCACTTGGGTGCCTAAGGCAAACTGAACCAAAGAAGAAGTAAAGAGAATGATTGCGGCATTGGTTATGACTACGGTAAATACCGCAAGGAAGAAAAATAGCCATACGGCCCATTTCCCAATCCGGCGGTACCCCTCTACTAGACTCTCTCCTGTTGCGGCAGCATAACGAGGTCCATATTCGAAGAACGGATATTTTAGAGCTAACGCGAAAATGATAACCCCGGCCAAGGCAAACCCAGCTTCACCCCCGGCTCGAGTGGATTGAACCAGGTGGGAGACTCCTATTGCACTTCCTGCCCAGAGTAATCCCGGGCCGAAGCTTTTCAGAAAAGCTTGAAAGTCAGTACCCGAATCTTGAGTCCTGGAATTGGAGTATGGGTCATCAGCGTTCATTCGTCCTCTCCGCAAAAAGGTGTTTGTTGGTTTGGCACCGAACAGAAAGGTTGCACGCAATTCCACTTAGCACAATCATGGCCCTGGTCTTTCTTTTCCCGATTTAGGATTTTAGGACCTCAGAGATGGTTGCGATAACAGTGTCGATATCCTTGGGTGTGCCCACTGATATTCTTAAATGTTCTGGTAGTCCCCAGGGGCCTAGAGGTCGAACCACGATGCCACGGTCCAAGAGCATGCGATAAACAGGATCTGCTGGTTTACCTAAATCTACCAATGTGAAATTAGTTAAGGACGGATAAGCTTTGAGACCAAGGCTGGTCAGAGCTTTAACCATTGTACGAGCACCAGATTGGGCTGCGGACCTGGATTTTTCCACATGTGTTGAATCTGCAAGGCTTGCTGCAGCAGCAGCTTGTGCAACTCTATTAATATTGAACGGGCGTCTAACCCTGTTGATATAGTCGATAATGCCAGAGTCAGCTATCGCATAGCCGACACGCAACCCTGCCAAACCGTAAATTTTTGAGAAGGTACGCAGAGTGATCAATAGGGGACTACCGACCGCCATTCTGTAGGTTGTAGAGTCGGGGTATTCCATGCCGGGGCGACCGCTGGCATATTCGTAATAAGCTTCGTCGCAGACCAGGATGATATCTTTAGGTAATCCAGACAAAAGGTGCTCGAATTTAGGGCGTCTGACATGCTGTCCGGTTGGGTTATTCGGATTCGCTAAGAATACGATACGAGTGTTCGGCGTAACGGCTTCAAGTAGTGCGTCTAAATCAAACTGGAAAGAGTCGTCGACGGCTGTTTCGACAAATTTCACGTTGTGTGCTTGAGCGGACAGTCCGTAGCTGATGAATGCATATTTATGGGTTAGAATTTGGTCTTTTCCAGGTTTGCAAAAAGTTCGCACTATTAGGTCAATCAACTCGTCGCTACCCGCTCCGAAAACCAGCTCTTCTGGGGACACCTTCAAATGAAGTGACAGAGCTTCTTTTAGATGATGGCTATCTCCATCTGGGTATCTATGTAGCTTCTTGAGTTCCTCTTCTGCAGCACCAACAGCTAACCGTGAGGGTCCGAGTGGATTTTCGTTTGATGCCACTTTGATTGCTTCGCCTATCCCCAGTTCTTTTACTAATGCTTCTACAGATTTTCCTGGCTTGTAGGCTTTTAATGTCCTGATATTATCAGGCACTAGAGATTCGATGAAATTACTCATGTGGAGTGCATCTCGTGTATCGTTCTTTGGGCATAATCTTTAGGGTTTTGGTAGAGAGTGATTGTCAAGACAGGCTGTAATACTAGCTTGGAGCACCCCGTCAAATATTACGGCTATCAATGTTCACCGCACAACAACATACTAAACAGGAACTAAAAGTGTACAGAAAATCACCCCGGGACTACCACCCGCTATGCAACAATAGTTAGATGGCTAGAATTCCTGATCAGAAGATCACTCAGGATCTTCTGCGCGATTACTATGAGGCGAGGGGTAGAGATTTGCCCTGGAGGGAAAATCGCGACCCCTATAAGGTATGGATCTCAGAGATCATGTTGCAGCAGACACGGGTTGAGACAGTGATACCCTACTTCAACACTTGGATAGAAAGATTCCCTAAGCTTTCAGACCTTGCTGATGCGGATGAAGTGTCTATTCTGCATTTGT
>Ga0310345_10003173_pt1 | contig 15850 bp, 16 predicted proteins | sample HC15DNA20500_MG_FD_204667 | JGI IMG/M metagenome (GOLD analysis project Ga0310345, IMG submission 204667) | Marine microbial communities from station ALOHA, North Pacific Subtropical Gyre - HC15-DNA-20-500_MG | ecosystem: Environmental > Aquatic > Marine > Oceanic | place: Pacific Ocean: North... | reverse complement strand
TCGTTTTACCAACTCCACCCTTGCCACTGTAAACACCAATCTTGTTTTTTATGCCGGCCAATGCTTCATCGATCTGGCGTTTCTGTTCAAACTGGCGTTTCATCGCCTCTATGCGGGCGCGTGCCTGGGCGGGGTTTGGTTGGGTCATTGGATACTCCCGGTGGGAATTACAAAGAAACTTATTTAATGGCTAAAAACTAGTCTAAGCCCAAGAGTCTTTTACCCTCTTCTGTGATCATGTCTGGGGTCCATGGAGGGTCAAATACGAGGTCCACGTTGATATCTTCTATGCCCTCAACCTCTGCGAGCCGCCATTCCGCTTGTTGTGCGATATACGGTCCCATGCCACACCCTGCGAAAGTTAAAGTCATTCTGACGTCTACATCACCGTCGTCAACTTCAACTCCGTAAACGAGTCCCAAATCGACTATGTTCACTGGAATTTCAGGGTCATAAACATCCCTGAGGGCTTCTAACACTTCGTCTTTGGTTAACGTGGAGGATTCTGCCATTATTCACTACCTGACTTTAGAATACTTTTACTCGCAATTTAAAGATAGATTCAACCTTGTTGACTGATCTGGTCATGAATAGATTGTATCTACCCAATCTTTAGGGTGTCAATCTTGTTCTATCGCAGTTCAGATAGCCTTTTGTATTAATCAATAAGTACTTTACGCAAGTCAATTATTTGATCCCTTATAAGAGCTGCCTTTTCAAACTCAAGATTTTTTGAAGCCGATTTCATCTGGGATTCCAAGTCTTTTATTAGACGTGTAATATCTTCCTTTGGGAGATCATCTCCAGATATTGAATGATCAAACGGGGGCTCTGAAATCGCTCTGACTCTTTCGGTGATATCCCGTATTGTTTTTCGTATGCCTTGAGGAGTAATTCCGTTTTCACGATTGTGTGATTCTTGAAGCTGCCTCCTTCTTTCTGTTTCATCTATTGCCCGTTTCATGGAATCAGTGACAATATCTGCGTACATAATTACCTTACCGTCGATATGTCGCGACGCCCTCCCTATGGTTTGGACGAGAGAGGTTGTTGATCGAAGGTATCCTTCTTTATCAGCGTCTAAAATTGCTACTAAACTGACTTCGGGGAGATCCAGACCTTCTCTCAACAGGTTAATGCCAACAAGAACGTCGTAAACTCCCAGACGTAAATCCCTAAGTATTTCGCTTCTTTCTAAAGTGTCTATTTCAGAGTGCAAATAGTTTGTTCGGATGCCGGTCTCTTTCAGGTAATCGGACAGCTCTTCTGACATTCTTTTTGTCAAAGTTGTGATTAGGCAACGTTCGCCTTTGTTAACCCTCTGATTTACTTGGTACAAAAGGTCGTCGATTTGACCATCGACTGGCTTTACTTCTATAACAGGATCTGTAAGACCGGTAGGACGTATAACTTGCTCAACTATTTTTTCGCTGTGTTCCATTTCATATGGGCCCGGGGTGGCTGAGACATAAACGGCTTGACTGACTCTTTCTTCAAATTCTTCAAAATTCAAAGGGCGATTATCCAGAGCAGAAGGTAGGCGAAAGCCATGTTCCACTAAGGTCTCCTTTCTTGAACGGTCACCCTTATACATCCCCCTTATCTGGGGGATTGTCATATGGCTTTCGTCTACAAAAAGGAGAAAATCATCCGGTAGATAATCCATTAGAGTATAAGGAGTACTTCCCGCCGCTCTTCGTGCGAGGTGTCTAGAATAGTTTTCCACTCCACCGCAATATCCCGCAATTTCCAGCATCTCAAGATCATAATTTGTTCTTGATTCTAATCGTTGTGCTTCTAATAACTTCCCTTGGGTTTTAAGGAGTTTTAGATGCAGAGAGAGTTCATCTTGGATATCTGCGATTGCGTTTTTGAGCTTTTCTTGTGAGGTGACAAAATGTTTAGCGGGAAATATTTCTATAGTCTCTTTCTCCGACAGGATTTCTCCAGTTAACGGGTCTAGCTGGATGATTCTTTCTACATCGTCACCCCAGAATTCTATCCTGACTCCAAGTTCTTCGTATGCCGGCATAATTTCCAGGGTATCTCCTCTCACCCGGAATCTTCCCCTAGCTAGGTCGTAATCGTTACGCTCATATTGCATGTCTACTAACTGACGAATCAACTTGTTTCTGTTTCTAATTTCTCCTTTGCGAACAGAAGCAACAAATCCTTCATACTCATCAGGAGACCCAAGTCCAAAAATGCATGAGACAGAAGCCACTATTAAAACGTCCCTGCGAGTCAAAAGTGCCCGAGTTGCTGAATGTCGCAGTTTATCTAACTCTTCGTTAACATCGGCATCTTTCTCTATATACGTGTCAGTCCTCGGGACATAAGCCTCGGGTTGATAGTAATCGTAATAACTAACGAAATATTCGACAGCATTTTGCGGAAAAAACTCTTTGAATTCTGTGGCGAGTTGTGCAGCGAGAGTTTTGTTATGGGCTATTACCAAAGTTGGTTTTTGAACCTTTTCCACCACGCATGCCATCGTAAAGGTCTTACCGCTACCCGTAACACCCTTGAGAGTCTGGTGACCAGCTCCACCCTTTATCGCTGAAGACATCTCATCGATAGCCGTAGGTTGGTCACCGGTAGGTCGAAAATCTGAAACTATCTTGAATTTAGTCACTGATCACGCTATCTTTTCCAGTTCAAATACCATTTCATTGATTTCTTTTCCCTCTTCTAAGTTTGTGAAATTATTGACTAGATTTTTGGTTGTAAATCCATTATTTAAAAACAGATATTCAGCCTCTTTAGGATGGATATATCTTAGTGAGAAATCGGTGTATCTGGTTTCCGTAACGTTACCAGCTATAGAAATTTCCACTATTAGAGTTGTTTGAATTACTTGTGAGTGCATGTCGAAGTTTGACCTGTGTTTCACTAAGGTCGACGTTTTGGAAGACGCGTCGTACATTTCCTTGGTGACGTAGTAGATCCTATTATCCTGATCAAACATTTCCAAATCTGGACAGAACATATCTATTATCACCTTGCCATCGTGTTTCAGATGTCTGTGGATTGCCGCCAAGCATTGTTCTTGATCGCTGACTGAAAGCAAAGACTGAAAACCCCTAAAAGGGATAATAATGAGGTCAAATTTGGATTGAATGTCAAACGATCTCATGTCACCTATTACGCAATCCAAAATGAGGCCTTTCTTCACGGCCTTTTTATTGAGTACAGTGATCATCTGGCTTGATAGGTCTAGCGCAGTTAGGTTAGAGGTGTTTTCCGCAATGGGTATACTAACCCGACCAGTTCCACAACCGAGTTCCAGTACTTTATCGTCACTTTTCCTAATTTGATTAACATAATATGGAATATCATCAACCACGTCTCCGTAAATCGTGTCATATAAGTTTGCCCAGACGTCATAGTTGAGTGCCACAAAAAAGTACCTTCAATGGGATGTTAAAAATTGTAAAGCAAGCCTAAGCTTTTCCTCAGTAGTTAATTTGTCATTTTCCTTTGTGTTTATGGATGTGATAGCACGACGGGTTTCTTGGACTGAATATCCCAAGGATGTAAGTGAGTCGAAAACATCGTCTACAATTTCCGCTCCTCCAGGGATAGACCACGACTGATCTAATTTTCCTTTGAGTTCTAAAACAATTCGGCTAGCAGTTCTAGCCCCTATACCAGGAACTCTTTTAAATGAATCTGTGTCTTCTGCTTGGACTGCTGCGGCCATCGTGCCCGCGTCAAAAGTTGACAGAACTGCAATAGCTAATCTGGGCCCTACTCCGTTGATATTGATTAGTGCCTCAAATGCAATCCTATCTTCTTCGGTTGCAAAGCCGTACATAGTGATACTGTCTTGTCTTAGCTGTAAAGAAGTTAGAAGTTTGACTGAATCCCCCGACTCGCCAATTCGATCGATGGTGGAGGTGGGGGTACTTATCCTAAAAGTTACCCCTGAGACGTTTATGTCTACGGATTCAAGACCCTTTGATGCTATTTTTCCAGTGATTGCAGATATGAGCGTTGTGACCATTGCTACTCCATTAAGAGGTTGTCCAACATTGTTGCGTTATGGTGACAAATGGCCACTGCTAGAGCATCGGTCACATCATCGGGGCCATTTATTTCTATATTACCCAGCAATACTTTCACCATACCCTCCACCTGTTCTTTGGAACTCCCACCATAATCGGTCACGGCCTTTTTTATCTCTCTGGGTGCATATCTGAAAACTGAGATTTCTTTTTGTGCCGCAGCTATGAGAACCACTGCCTGAGCTTGACCAATAGCGATTGCCGTTCTGGGATTTTTAGAGACAAAGGGTTCTTCGACCGCTATTGCGTCTGGGTTGATTTCGCTAATAACAACTTCGATTTCATTGTAGAGTTCACGTAGCCTTTCCTCTATTGATAACGAACGGGGAGGTGTAAGGCAACCATGAGTTACATTGGATAATTCACCAGAGATTGAGTCGACGGCCCCGAATCCCATCCTAATCGTCCCTGGATCGACGCCAAGTACCCTCAAAGATTTTTTATCCTTTAGCCTGACTGAAAGCTTACCAGCGCATCTTCGGGGAAGTCGGCGTTAGAATACACTTTCTGAACGTCGTCAAGATCTTCTAATGTGTCTAGTAATCTTAAGGTTTGTACTGCCTTACGGCTTTCTAGCATTATTGTATTACTGGGGATCATAGAGAGTTCAGTGGACGCTATGGCAGCGTTGTTATCTGCTAATGAGGATCGAATTTCCATCAAGGATGTGGGTATCGAATATACGTGCAATGTTCCATCATAAGTTTCAAAATCATCCGCTCCTGCCTCTATTGCGATAAGGGCTAAATCTTCTGCCTTGTCCTCCTCAACATCAACAACTATTACCCCTTTTTGTTCAAATTGCCAGGCAACGGCTCCTGATTCCGCCATATTACCCCCCGCTTTGGAAAAGGTGGAGCGTATATCGGAAACAGTCCGATTCTTATTGTCTGTCAAAGTCTCAAGCATTATGCCCACGCCTCCTGGCCCATACCCTTCGTAAGTAATCTCGGACATTGCTGCCCCGTCAGAGCCTTCTCCGCTTCCCTTTTTAACAGCTCGGTCGATATTATCCGCAGGCATATTTGCGTCTTTAGCAATTTGGATTGCCATGCGAAGCCGGAAATTCATGTCGGCGTCACTTCCACCCACTTTAGCGGCGACTATTATTTCCTTAGATAATTTAGTGAAAAGCTTGCCTCTCTTCGCATCTGTGGCAGCCTTTTTATGCTTTATGGTGGACCATTTGGAATGTCCCGACATGTTATCTGACCACCTCACTATAGACTTATTTGGTCGACCCGAGATTCTAATAGGCTCAGATCTTAACTCTTGCGGATTCTACCATCTCAAATTGAATTAATGATCCGCTATAGAAAAATTTGTGACCTAAACTCTGGTTTTCCGGAGATTCCCGGGTTTAATCGGAACAAAGCTCCAGCTTGCAATCCGTTTTCTGAAGGGTTGTCACCACCTGCAGTAGTCACGTACATGTCAGTGTAAGAATTTTCAGGTCTCTCTTTATTCAAAGGATTCTCAGCGAACGTAGGACAGGAGACCTTTTTAGTGTTGAAATCTATTTTGTTCACCTGCTCCCCGTCTGGACTGTATCTGTACAAGGCCCAGCCGTCCCAACGGGCTGACCAAACGTGGTTTTCTGAGTCAACTGTCATGCCGTCAGGTATCCCCTCATTAATTGGAGTTGTTATAAAAACTGATCGTTCCGATAGTTCTCCATTTATTGGATTAATTCGGTATTTATATATCGTGTGAGCAGTGGAGTCTGTGTAATACATCCATTCACAGTCTGTTGTAAATCCCAGACCATTTGATATTCCGATTCCGGTTATGACCGGTTGGATGGAACCATCAGGGTCCAGTCGGTAGAGAGTTCCAAGGTTTTCCGTGGTGGACATAGTTCCACAAAAAACGCTCCCATTGGGAGCAGCGATCACGTCATTGAATCGCGAGGTTTCTTCACCTTCCAGAGTTTCTATTACATAATTAAGCTCATTTCCGTCCCAGATGCCAATAGCTCCTTTTTCCATAAATAGTAGGAGGTTCCCGTCACTCTGTATCGTTATTCCTCCAATTTGAGGGCCTTTGTAGATTTGTTCATGTTTGTTGGTAAAGGGGTCGTATCTGAAAATGAAACCCGATGGGATATCTAGCCAGTAAAGCTTTTTTTCTTGCGAATGCCAGATTGGACCTTCGCCCGTTACGCATTTGTAATTTGCTATCACTTCCATATTAATCTCCGAATAATCTAAGATTTTTTGTAAACTGTTTGTGTGGGTAAAATACCATTGATTTGCAAAGAGGTGAAAAAGGCCGGTGTTCCAACTGCTTATTACGAGCCGACCTAAACAGTGGATTAAAAATTTTGTAATTTTTCTCCCACTGTTATTTTCATTCAACGAATATTGGTCTTTAGGAAGCGACACCGAGGCATTTGATTTTCTAATAAAGGTCACTATTTCATTTGTGATTTTTACTTTGGCGAGTTCCTCTGTCTATCTCGTTAATGATGTTATTGATGCACAGGAAGATAGATCACACCCGATAAAGAAAAAACGACCTGTAGCTGCAGGCGCCCTGAGTATCCGATTCGCGATATTCTCATCTATTTTCGCTGCTTCCATTAGTTTGCTTACTTCTTGGATATTTGTTTGGGAATTGACTCCAATACTGGCAATATACCTTGGTTTAATGCTTTGTTACACTTTTCTGTTTCGGCGGTTCATCATCTTGGACGTTTTCTGTATTGCCCTTGGGTTTATGCTCAGAGTTATTGCGGGAGGTGTCGTGATAGGAGTGCCAATATCTCCATGGTTATTCGTATGTATGGGATTTGGTGCCCTTTTTATAGGGTTCTCCAAACGTAAAGGAGAGTTATTAGGTGTAAGTAGTATGCCTTACGGAGAGTCAAAACTTAGGGGCACATTAGAAAAATATGACCTCGGATTTATTGACAGTCTGCTGTCTATGACATTGGCTGCCACACTGATATCTTACTGCCTGTATACGTTTTGGGCGGAAAATCTCCCCGAAAATAATGCGATGATGCTTACAATTCCATTGGTCGCCTACGGTTTGTTCCGGTATCTCTATCTGTCAAAATTTCCTGGGGCAGCTGAACGTCCTGAGGAGACGATAATTCGTGATCCCCACATGATTACATCCGTTATCCTCTGGTTGTTGGCAGTTGTAGGAATTTTGTCTCTTTATAGGTGATCCTCATTCTTCTCAAAATTTGATGGCTTGAAATCAAAACCGTGACGGGCTATACCTATGTGGAGGGAGGCCTCCAACATACCTAATGGAGTACCCACGTCAAAATGTGTACCTGGGAACCGGTACCCAGTGCAATCTGTGGTTTTTAAGAGTGAGGTCATACTATCAGTAAGTTGTATTTCACCAAGTGACCCGGGCAGAGTGTTCTGAATATTTTCGAATATTTGAGCAGGGAGTATGTAGCGTCCGATAATGGCCATATCGGAAGGAGCTGATTCCAGGGAAGGTTTCTCAGTCATTCCAAGGATCTCAACAGTGCTTCCATAATCTTTTCCCAGATCTACTATTCCTAGATTTGGTATCGATTCTTCTCCAACTTGCCTTATTGCTACGACCATGCCTTCAGTTTGTTCTGATACCGAACACATCGCTCCAATTGTTGGCTCATCGCTCAAGATTAGATCATCGGGGAGTAGTACTGCGAAAGGCTGATTTCCTAGACTATTACGGGCTTGCAATATAGCGTGCCCGAGACCGAGTTGCTTTTTTTGAATTACTACACTTATGTCAGCCAGGTCTGGTATCTCTTGCAAAATGCTGAGCATTTCAAAATCTTGTTTGTCGGATGCGGCTTTTTCCAAATCGAGTCTTTTTTCAAAGTATTTGAGAACAGCATCTTGACCTTCAGAGGCAACTATTACTATGTGATCAATGCCGGCTTTTGAGGCCTCTTCAACACAGAAGTGGATGGGAGGTTTATCGAATACAGGGATCATTGACTTGGGAATTGATAGGGAACCTGGAAGAAACCTAGTTCCTAATCCCGCCACGGGTATTACAGCTTGGCTGATTCGCATGATTTATCTTCCACAAACCTCAATTCGGGTCTGGATTGAGTATTTGATATTTACCTGCCATGGTTTTTCTAAGGACCTTGTCCCATATCCCAATTGAGGAGAACACTATCAAAAATAGTCCACCAGTTATCACTAGAACGATTGGCGCTGTGAAAGTGTCGGCAAGTTCCCCGTATCCCAGGTTGGCGAATGCCATTATTCCTCCGGCATGAAGTATGTAGAGGCTCGAAACTCTACCTCTATATTGGTCTGGAGTGGCCAGTTGAACATATGTAATTGTGAGGGCCATGAATGTTGACTGTGACGCGCCCATTAAAAAACTAGCAATAAAAGATATTGATATATCTGATGAAAGCCCGAGGGCAATTGGTGATACGGAACTAACAATTCCCGTTAGCAGTAGTAAGCGACCTTTACCAGCTTCATTACGTACCCCGGCCAATAAAAATGTTCCGATTGCGGCTCCGCCACCAAAAGATAATACGAGCAGAGCTAGCAAGAATTCGTCCCCTGAACCCAGACTATCCCTGGTTAAAACAGGGAGAATTGAATCAAAGGACATAACTAATGCGCAGTGGAAGGCAACCAAAATTATGAAAATTCCGACCTCATGTTTGGTGTAAATAAATTTCACACCCTCTAGCATTCCGCGGATCAGTCCCGTCTCGGGAAGAGATTCACCAGTTGATCTTTTCCGAACTCTGATTATTAAAATCAGAGAAATTGCTCCAAGTAGACTACTTGCAAGTAGGAATTGAGTAATATCAAGTCCTTCCCCAAGAGGTACTCTAGTCATAAGCAATAGCCCCATACCAATTACCCTAGAACCATGCCTTGTCGCAGAGTTTAAAGTTATTGCATTAAGCAGCGTTTTTTTAGGTACTACGTTGGTTACAAGTGATACTAGCGCTGACTCTTGAGTAGATCTGAAGCAACCCGCAGCGAAGGCGAGAATACACAAATTCCACAGGTTCAAAACACCAAAAAGAGACAAAATGACACTAGTCACAATTGATATCGTTATTCCTGCTTGTGTTATAGCAGTTAACTTTTTTCTTTCGGTTCTGTCTGCAAGAATCCCCCCTATAGGAGAAACTAATAAATATGGGAGCATGGATGCAAAGGTGAATAGGCCTACTAATAGGGATTTGTCCGATTCAGAAAGGACATACCATTGGCTGGCAATTAGGAATGTCCACGTACTTGCTCCACCAAGCGCATTCGCTCCCCAGATATACCTGAAATCCCGACTTTCAAATGCGGCTAAATGGGGCAAGAGAGGCATTAAATAAAAGTTTCTAGATTCAAGTATGTTGTGATGGCATTATTTCCCTGAGTGTCATAAATAACTACTTCATGTGGGTACATTAAATTACTGGGATTCTAGCGAAATCCTTCACGCTCGCCACGAGGTGTGGTGGAGATAGGGGGACTCGAACCCCCAACCTCGGCATTGCGAACGCCGCGCTCTCCCAGTTGAGCTATATCCCCCTTTGTTGGGTGCACCTTTGGAATCCTAGCAATCTAAAGTTAGGAGTGTCAACGAAACTTAGATACTTCATATTCAGGTCATTTAACTAATGCATAACGGCATATGTTGGATTCTAATTTCCATGATTTTGAAAGACTTTTTCTAAGTTCATTGTTACCCATGTTTAAGTGTTATAATCCGGCCATTTCCACGTGATATTTATTTCAAAAGAATTAGGGTTCGCTCACTTGTCGGGTGTTTTGTTACATTGGGAGTTTAGTAGTATGCCACATACCGAGATTAACAGAGATTCACTTTTGTGGATGTATGAGACGATGGTCACGATAAGGAGATTTGAGGAGCAGTCACGACGCGAGGCGGATGCTGGCAAGTTGAGGGGGATGCATTCGTCGATTGGACAAGAGGCGGTTCCCACGGGTATTTGCGCGCATCTCGACGATAAAGACTATGTTTTGGGGACTCACAGAAGTCATCATCACTGTATAGCTAAAGGTCTCGATTTGAACCAGATGATGGCGGAACTGCTAGGAAAATCTACCGGAACCGGTAAGGGTAAGGGTGGAACAATGCATATCGCGGATATCGATCGAGGTATGCTCGGAGCAAACGGAGTCGTAGGTTCCAATATTCCAGTTGCAACAGGAGTAGCACTAACAGCCAAAGTTAAGGGAACAAATCAAGTAAGCGTTGTTTTTTTTGGTGATGGTGCGTCCAGTCAAGGTGTTCTGCATGAATCAATGAACTTGGCAGGAATTTGGAAATTGCCAGTGATTTTCATCTGTGAAAACAATCGGTATGCAGAGTCAACTCCTTTTGAATATTCGGTGGCCGGAGGTTCGATATCCAACAGAGCAGATGGCTATGGGATTCCGGGAGTTTCCGTAGATGGCCAATCGGTTTTGGATATGTTTGAAGTTGGTAGAGAGGCTGTTGCTAGGGCACGGGCTGGAGAAGGCCCCACTTTAATAGAGGCTCAAACTTATAGATATATGGGCCATTTCGGGGCAGATGATCCCCTAGGTTACCGGTCGGAAGAAGAAGAAAAGTACTATATCGATCGGGACTGTATTGCAAATTGCAGGGCACATATCCTAGAAGGATCCTTTGCTGAGGAATCCGAGTTAAAGGAAATTGACGCCAGTTGTTTAGCTGCAGTGAACGAAGCTGCAGAATTTGCTAATCAGAGTCCATTTCCTGATCCTGAAGAACTCTTGCAGGATGTATATGTTTCATACTCATAAAAAATAAACCAAAAGATAAATTAATAATACATATGGTGGGGATATAGAAAATGACGCAAGCGGAAGCTACTAGACAGATATCTTTTATACAGGCTATTAACGAGGCTCTTAGACAGGAACTTGAAAGAGATCCGTCTGTGATTGTGATGGGGGAAGATATTGCGGGTGGGGGAGAGAGAGAAGACTTTCAAGATGCTTGGGGTGGGCCTATGAGGCTCACAAAGGGGCTGGTCAATGAATTTGGGAGAAATCGTATAAGGGACACACCTATTTCAGAAGCTGGATTTGTGGGCGCAGGAGTTGGAGCTGCGGCTTCGGGCCTACGGCCGGTAGTAGATCTCATGTATGTCAGTTTTTATGGTGTTTGTGCAGACCAAATAACCAACAACGCCGCCAAAATGCACTATATGTTTGGAGGGAAAGTCACTGTACCTCTCACTATCATGACAGGAATTGGTGCTGGAACGAACTCTGCGGCTCAGCATTCTGAAACGCTCTATTCCATATTTACGCATTTTCCTGGGTTGAAGTGCGTTGTTCCTTCTAATCCGTATAACGCAAAGGGTCTTATGACGGCTGCAATTCGGGATGATGATCCAGTTATTGTTTTTAACAACAGGCAACTGATGGGGTTGAGATTTGATGATCATGTTCCAGAGGACCAATACACAGTAGAGATTGGTAAATCGGAGATCAAGCAGGAAGGAGATGATATAACTTTAATCGGTATCGGGTTTACCACACGGGTCTGCATGGAGGCTGCTGAGGAATTGGAGGAGCAAGGTTATTCTGTGGAAGTGTTAGATCTTCTTTCACTTTCTCCCATGGATGACGATGCGATTCTATCCTCAGTAAAGAAGACGCGGAAGGTCGTGATAGTTGATGAAGATTATCCTCGCTGCAGCATTGCATCTGATATATCAGCCCTCGTAGCAGAACAAGCTTTTGACTACCTTGATGCACCCCCTCGAAGGGTAAATCCGCCACACGCCTCAGTACCCTATTCCAAACCTTTAGAGGCCTTGTATGTTCCTAACAAAGAGAAGGTCGTGAAAGCTGCTCTTGAAATAATTGATTAGGAGAATCTGTATATGGCAACCCCAATAGTTATGCCCAGACTCGGTGACTTCATGACCGAAGGTGTTGTTACAAAATTTACTAAAACTCAGGGTGATAATGTCACCCAGGGTGAGGTAATAGCTGAGATCGAGACAGAAAAGGTTAACTATGACCTAGAAGCAACTGTTTCAGGTGTTTTTCATCCGTCTGTGGATGCTGGTGCGACGGTCGCCGTTGATGACGTTATGGGATATCTCCTTGAGGAAGGTGAAGAAGCCCCGGCTAAAGAATCTCCCGACCCCTCAACAGGAAATCGCACTCGACGGGATAAAACTTCTTCCAGCCCTCGTAACCGACCTAGTAGAAAGGAAGGGGCCCCGGTTCCTTCTACTCCGGGTGCCAGAAAACTTGCTGCAAATCTAGGTGTTGATTTGGAGAAAATTACTCCTAGTGGCCCTCGGGGTCGAATAGTAGAGGCAGACGTGAGGAATTTTGCCGTATCCGTTGATTCAAGTAAGGCCGAAGGAGAAAATCTTCGATCAGGACTTCCAGCGGGGCATCCGGATCCTGTTGAGGAGATCCAACTCAGAGGGATGAGAAGGGCTATTGCCAGCAACATGAAAAAAAGCCTAACAGAAACTGCTCAGTATTCATTCTTCTTTGAGGTAGATGTGACTGATGCGCAAGCGTACCGTCGCGAGGCAGGTGTTGGTTTAACAGAGTTTTTGATCAAGGCCTCTGGAGAAGCAATAAAGCGAGTTCCGGCCATGAACAGTGTAATAGCAGGAGACACCATATATCGATTTGATCAGGTCAACGTTGCGATGGCCGTTGCCCTTGAAAACGGTTTAGTCGTTCCCGTGATAGAGGATGTTGGCAATAAGTCGCTAAAGCAAATTGCTGAAGATGTCAAAAATCTCTCGACCCAAGCAAGAGAAGGGAAAATAAGACCGGATCAGCTAGTGGGAGGCACATTTACAATTTCTGTTCTTGGTTCAGTCGATGGTTTCACTCCGATATTAAATCAAGGTCAAGTTGGTCTATTAGGTGTTGGTAGGAGTAATCAAAAACCTGTTGTGCAGAAGGGGGAAATTGTAATTAGGGAGATGATGACTCTAAGTTTGACTGGAGATCATCAGGCGATTGATGGTGCTGTGGCTGGAAATTTCTGCAGGCGTTTACAGCAATTGGTAGAGAACCCTTCAAGGTTGACTTAAGCTTTCGCCTAAATCCTGTCGATTATACTCTTGTTATTGGCGAGTATTAACACTAGTGCAATCAGCAAAACCGATAACCCCAACATCGTAGATTTCACTAGCTTATTCCTTGTCTGGTTCCTGTCTTCGCCATGTGTCATTTGCCGAATGCCAAAGTGGGTTGATGTTAGGGTAGCTGGAGTAAGACTAGAGCCAGTCAAAATCCCAACTAAAAACCCTCCCAGATGAGCCCAGTTATCGATACCCGGCATGATAAATCCGAAAGCGAAGTTTATACCTGCCAAAATTAATATTGCGTTTAAGTTTTGTTTTCCTAACCGTCCTAGCTCACGTCTTCGTATTAGGAAAAAAGCCCCCAGTGCGCCAACACATCCAAACACCGCTCCACTAGCCCCGGCGCCTATGGCAAAAGGATGGATCATCCAGAAACTGAATGCACTTCCTCCAAGACCTGAAATTAGATATATTGCTATAAATCTGATATGTCCAAAAGTTCTCTCAACCATTCCACCCATTATTAGCAAACTTAAACCGTTAACTGCGAGATGAGCAGCTCCTATGTGTAAAAACATAGCGGCCAGTAAGCGCCAGTACTGGCCTGAGCTTATTTCCAGATATGAAATTCCTCCAAATCGCATCAAATTTTGAGTATTTTGAGAACCCCCAGTTAACTCAAGACAAATCCACAATAGTAGATTGATTGCCAGGACTGTATAAACAGTTAAGGGGCGTTTAGAGGCCATATCTGATAAGGGCTTGGTGGGGCCAGAGACAATGATTTTCAGTATTTAAGTATCTAATGCGATCAGATCCTGATAAGTTTCGCGGCGCCTTATTATCTTTGATGTCCCCTCCTTGACCATCAAGACTGCAGGCCTGGGATTCATATTGTAGTTACTTGACATGGCTAGACAATAAGCCCCCGAGGAAGGGATCGCTATTATGTCACCGGCTTCTATGGTAGGAAGGGATATGTCTTTTACTAAAATATCTCCTGATTCACAGTATTTTCCAGCAAGCGTGACCACTTCATGGTCGGTGTCTACCGTCATTTTGTTTGCAACCACTGCTTCATATTCTGATCCATATAATGCTGGTCGGATGTTATCCCCCATTCCCCCGTCGAGTGATACATAAGTGCGGACAGTAGGGATGTCCTTAATTACTCCCACCGTATAGACTGCCACACCGGCCCTGCCAACTATTGATCTACCTGGTTCGATAATCAACTTGGGCAAATCGAACCCTAACTGATTACATTTTCGCGTTAGCATCGAAGTGATGACATCCGCATACGCGCTAATTGGAGGAGGCGGCTGATTGCGCGTATATCCAATAGCAAATCCTCCACCGGGACTAAATTCTCTTAAATTTAATCCTTCCGATTTGAACTGGGCTAGATAATCTAGGACAGTGTCAATTGCCTGGGAATAAGGTTCTAGCTCAAATATGGGAGATCCGAGGTGGAAATGAATGCCTTTGAGATCCAGGTTTGAAGAATCCAGGGCTTGTCGGATTGCAATCGTGCTTTCTCCAGATTCAATTGAGAAACCAAACTTCACATCTAATATTCCGGTGGTTGTATGACCGTGAGTATGGGCATCCACAGAGGGGGACAGTCTTAGCATTATTCCCTGCTCGATCCCTCTCTCTTCGGCCAAGTTATTGAGAAGGTCTAGCTCATGAAAACCATCCACAACAATTGTTCCCACCCCAGACTCAACGGCATAAATCAATTCGTCAGGAGTTTTGTTGTTTCCATGAAAGTCCATTCTAGCTGCCGGGAACCCAGCAGAAATTGCAGCAGCGATTTCTCCGCCTGATACGACATCTAGTGAAAGTCCTTCCTCGTTTGCTATCCTGGCCATAGCCTTAGTTAGAAATGCCTTGGAGGCGTAGGCGACCACAGTGTTTGCGTAACGCGTCCCAAATTCTTTAACGAAAGTTCTTGCCATTGTTCTGATAGTTGCTTCGTCATATATATACAGTGGGGTGCCATATTCTTTAGCAAGTTCTGTAACGTCGCGCCCTCCAATGTTCAAGTGCCCATTTTCAGATAGTGTTGATCCTATAGGGAAAAGACTGGCGTTATCGAATGTCATTTATCAGAAATCTCCATAGATATTTATAAAATTGCGGGAAGGGCTTTTTAGCCTGGTAGAGTTACGGTGCAAACCTTTCTCGTTTCAGCGCAGCAAAACCATATTTGACGGTCATGAAGTGTCATACCATGTATTTCCGGCTCTTCAATATCAATAACGTCGAGTATTTCCCCAGTGTCCGTGTCCAATTTGTGTATCTTGCACTCCTGGGTATCTGCCAACCATATATCTTCGTCGTCCATAAAAAGACCATGAGGACGTATTCCTGGAGTTGGTATAGATCTTTTAACTGACATAGTCTTTGGGTCCATCAAGAAGACAGTTTTAGCTGGTGGGACAGCAACCCACATATTTTCCTCATCTATCCACTCCATTCCATGGGCTCCGGTAGTCGGTGGGTTTTCTGCTTGGGCGAAATCTACGACCCCTTTCCCCGGCGTATCATATGTCTCTGCAGTGGTTCCATCTTCGTTGAGCTTATAAATAAGGCAATTATATGTAGAAGCTACCCATAAAAAACCTCCGCCTTTCGTGACACCACTTGATTTCATGGTTTCTGTTTCCAAATCTTCTATGATTGACCCATCTTCATAAGACAATTTATATAGATGGTCGTTTCCCTGGTCTATAGCCCAAAGGCC
>Ga0310345_10003172_pt1 | contig 15853 bp, 11 predicted proteins | sample HC15DNA20500_MG_FD_204667 | JGI IMG/M metagenome (GOLD analysis project Ga0310345, IMG submission 204667) | Marine microbial communities from station ALOHA, North Pacific Subtropical Gyre - HC15-DNA-20-500_MG | ecosystem: Environmental > Aquatic > Marine > Oceanic | place: Pacific Ocean: North... | reverse complement strand
AAATCCGTGTCGGAGCACACGAACATGCGCCCTCCGGCGTCATCCAGCACCACCTCGTCGAGATAGACATTGTCTGCCCCGCATAGACCGCAGGGCTTGTCGAACTTCTGCACCTCGAACGGATGGTCCTCGAAATCGAGGCTGACTACTGACGTATAAGGAGGGATCGCATAGATGCGCTTTTCGCGGCCCGCGCCGAACAATTGCAGCGCGGGAGAATTGTCCATCTTCGGATTGTCGAATTTCGGCGTTGGCGACGGGTCCATCACGTAACGCCCCTCCACCTTCACCGGATAGGCATAGGTGGTGGCGATATGGCCGTTGCGTGCGATATCCTCATACAATTTCACATGCATGAGGCCGTATTCTTCAAGCGCATGCATCTTGCGTGTCTCGGTCTCGCGCGGCTCCAGGAAGCGCAGCGGCTCGGGGATCGGCACTTGGTAAACCAGCACCTGTCCGTCGGTCAGCGGCGTTTCGGGAATGCGGTGCCGCGTCTGGATGATGGTCGCTTCCTCAGTCTTCGTTGTCGTGGCAACGCCCGCAGTCTTCTCGAAGAATTTGCGGATGGAAACGGCATTGGTGGTGTCGTCCGCGCCCTGGTCGATCACCTTGAGCACGTCATCCGCGCCGATCACAGATGCCGTGACCTGCACGCCGCCCGTGCCCCAGCCATAGGGCATCGGCATCTCGCGCGAGGCAAACGGCACCTGATAGCCGGGGATGGCAATGGCTTTGAGGATCGCCCTGCGGATCATCCGCTTGGTCTGTTCGTCCAAATAGGCGAAATTGTAGGTGGCCAGACCGTCCGCGGATTGCACGCTCATTCCGCAGCCTCCTGATGGTCCGGCGCATCATCCTCATCCAGCGCGCCCGCCTGCTCGGCGCGCATGCGGCGCACAAGATCGAGTTCGGCCTGGAAATCGACATAGTGCGGCAGTTTCAGATGCTCTACGAAGCCGGTCGCCTGCACATTGTCGCTGTGGGAGATGACGAATTCCTCGTCCTGCGCGGGCGCCACGACATCCTCTCCGAACTCGGCGTGCCGTAACGCCCGGTCACACAGCGACATCGCCATGGCCTTGCGCTCCGACTGGCCGAAGACGAGGCCGTAGCCACGGGTAAATTGCGGCGGCGCCTTTGCACTTCCGGTGAACTGCGTGACCATCTGGCACTCGGTCACCTGAATACGGCCTATCGTGACGGCGAAGCCCAGTTCCGGCAGGTCGATATCCACCTCCACCTCGCCGATGCGGATTTCGCCAGCGAACGGATGGGTGCGGGCATAGCCGCGCTGGGTGGAATAGCCGAGCGCCAGCAAGAAGCCTTCGTCACCCCGCGAAAGCGCCTGCAATCGGGTCTCACGCTGCATCGGAAACTCCACGGGGGTTCGGGTGATGTCGCCGGGCTCGCCAGCCTCACTGGCCTCGGCGCTTCCCTCGCCATCGGCTTCGATCAGCCCTTCCTGCGCCAGTATCTCGGAGATTCGGCTGATTTTCCCGCCCTCCTCCAGCGGCCGCGCTTCTGCGGCCTGCGGCGCGTCTTCACCCGCCAGTTCCGGATCGAGGAGACGGTGGGTGTAGTCAAAAGTGGGGCCGAGCAATTGCCCGCCGGGCATGTCCTTGTAGCAGGCGGAAATACGCCGCTCGACATCCATCGCGCCGGTGTCAATCGGCATGCAGTAGCCGAAACGAGGCAGTGTGGTGCGATAGGCTCGCACAAGAAAAATCGCCTCGATCAAATCGCCCCGCGCTTGCTTGATCGCGAGTGCCGCCAGTTCCCGGTCGTACAGCGAGCCTTCCGACATGACCCGGTCGACGGCGAGCGACAATTGTTCGCTGATCTGTTCCAGAGAAAGCGCCGCTAAGTCCGGGTTGCCGCGCCGCCGCTCGCCCAGCAACCTGTGGGCGTTTTCGATGGCCTTTTCGCCGCCCTTTACCGCGACATACATGGATCAGGCCTCCGCTTTGTCTTGCATTGCGATTTGGGTTGTCCGCGGCAGGCAGCAGATCGCTTCCGCCGTCGCCAGTACGAGATCAACACCGCGGGGAAACAGGCCGCGGTTGAGCTGCCACTGCGCCATGAAATGCGGCGGAAGCGGCGCCGGCGCGATCCCGCCATTATCCCTGATACCCGGCCCCCGCAGCGTCAGCGGCTCGCCGGCTTCCAGCGTCTCCACCTGCAGGATCAGCGTTGTCGACCGGTCGGGATACTCCTGGCTGCCCTGCGCAAAACGTTCCAGCGCGGGCATGCCGCCAGGATCATCCACCACTGCGAAAGCTGCCTGTGCCGGTTCGCCGGTTACCTGCGCACCTGTCTGGAACGACAGCCATCCGGCAATCGCATCGGTGCGAAGCCGCGGTCCCAGCCACACCGGCGTATCCGCGTCACAAAGGGCGGCGCAGATCGCACCCGCGGCTGCATTCATCGGTTCGGGTGGCGCAGCAAAACCTGAAACCGCCTCGACCGTGCCGGGCCGGGCAAAAGCATTCATCACCGAGGTAAAAACACGCTGCGCATCGTGGACCGGATCGGCAAAACCGCCCTCGATCATCCCCGCTCGTGCAGAGGCTTGAGGCATCAATCCTCTCCCCGCACCATGGTGAAGAAATCAACCCGCGTCGCCTCGGTCTGCTCGCGGCGTGATTTGCGGCGACTGGCGTCTTCGGCTTCAAGCGGCGCGATGACCGCGCTTTCAATGCGCCCCGCAAGTTCCTCGTCGAGCGCGAGCGCATCGATCACGGCTGCCAGCTTCGCCTTGACCGTGTCGCGGCCCAGGGTCAGCGCATGCCCGATATTGCCGTTTGCCAGCCTCACGGTAGCGCGCGTCGCCGTCGCCTCGCCGAAATTGAACGCGGCGCCGCCGCCGCCAATGCGTCCGCGCAAAGCGACCAGGCCTGATTCGGGACCGCGAACAATTTCGAACGAGGGATCCAGGCCGAGTTGCTTCCAGCGGGAGATGAGTGATGGCGTCTCTGCTTGCGCCAGCACCGCTATGCGCCGCGCGCGTGCGGCTTGCTCTGCGCCCTCAGCCGCGTGAACGCCCAATTCCGCGGTGTCTCCTGATCCAATCGAGTTCATAGGCCTGCCGTTCGATTCTGACTTGTATAGTTATATAGACAACTATACAATATCACATTAGCAGGTCCATCGTGAAGGGATTATGACAATTGGCCGAACATGGAATATTGCTGGGGACAAGTGACGGCCTGCAGCGCGAATCCGGCATCGCACTGTGGCGTCAAATCGCCGACAGAATCCACGACACGGTCATTCCCGCAACCGGCGGATCGGGCGCGCGCATACCGGCCGAGCAGCAGCTTGCGGAAAAATTCGGCGTCAATCGCCACACGGTGCGCGCGGCAATCTCGGCCCTGGTGCGCGAAGGCGTGCTGCGCAGCGAACGCGGCCGCGGCACCTTCATCGAAAAGCAGCGGCGCCTTACCTACCCCATCTCAAGCCGCACGCGCTTCTCTGCCGCCATGGACGGACAGGCCGGCAGCATAGAGGGTAGGCTTCTCGCGCATCGGAACGAACCGGCAACCGCTTCCGTAGCAAGGGAACTGGAAATCCCGGCGGAGTCTCCCGTTCTCAGGCTGGAAACACTGAGCTCTGCCGACGGCACGCCGCTTTCTCGAGGCACTGCTTGGTATGACGCAATCCGGCTGCCGAAAATGGCCGAAGTCTTTGAACGCACCGGTTCGATCACCGCGGCCTTTGCCGAGCACGGCATTGAAGATTATTACCGCCGCCAGACCGTGGTCGAGGCGCGCCACGCAGATCCCTCGGACCAGCGCGACCTGTCACTTGCGTCTGGTGCGATCGTGTTCGTTACCCGTTATGTGAGCTGCGACACCGCAGGCATACCGATCCAATATGCCGAAACACGTTTTCCAGCCGACCGCATCCAGCTTCGTTTCGGCGAGGAATAACTAGCTTCGCATTCTCTCGCCATTGCCGTCATACAGCGGATGCGCGGTGACCTGGGCCGGATAGAACTCGCCATTGATCTCGACTTCCAGCGTCGAGCCGTCGGCAGCCAGTTCAGGTGGCACATAGCCCATCGCCATCGACTTCCCCACATAATGGGCATAGCCGCCCGAGGAGACATAGCCGACACAATCGCCATCCTTCATGACAGCCTCATCGCCCACCACGTCGATGCCATCCGTATCGATGGTCATGGTCACCAGCCTGCTGCTTACTCCTTCGCTTCGCTCCCGCCCGGCGGCCTCCTTGCCGATGAAATCCTTGTCCCACAGGACGAAGGCATCGAGACCGGACTGCGCGGCCGTGAAATCCGGCCGGTAGTCCAGCGTCCACGCACCCCAGTTCTTTTCGAGCCGCAGGCTCATCAGCGCCCGGTTGCCATATAACTTCAGCCCCAGCCCCTCGCCTGCTTCCTCCACAGCCTCGAACAATCGGAGCTGGTATTGCGGTGCGCAATAGATCTCGTAGCCAAGCTCGCCGGAAAAACTGATCCGGTTCAGGATGACCGGCACATTGCCGACAAAGGTCTCGCGCATGTCGCGGAATTTGAAAGCCTCGGCGCTGACATCGTCGCGGGTGATCCGCGACAGCAATTCACGCGAATCGGGGCCCGACAACGCGATGCCGTGATAATCGTCGGAACGGTTGGCATAGCTGACGCCCGTCTCCGGCAGATGCCGCTCGAACCAGCGCCGGTGCATCTCCTGCGCCGCGCCAGAGCCGAACAGCATGAACCGCTCTTCATCAAGGCAACCCACCGTCAGGTCGCCATAGAGCTTGCCCTTGGGCGTCAGCATCGGCGTCAACGTCAGCCTGCCGGGCTTCGGTACGCGGCCAGCAAGGACGCGGTCGAGAAACTCCCGCGCACCCGGTCCGCTGAATTCATGGTTGGCGAAATTGGCGATCTCGATGGCCCCCACCGCCTCGCGCACCGCCCTCACCTCTTCGGCCACATAGTCGTGCGCCCGCGAGCGCTGGAAGGTCGGCTCCTCATGCGCGTCGTCAGGACCATTAGCGAACCACAGCGCATGCTCCAGCCCGAAGCTGTCGCCCATTACCGCGCCCCGGGCAACCAGCCGGTCATAAATCGAAGTGGTCTTCTGCCGCCTGCCCCTGGGCAGCGTCTCGTTGGGAAAGGTCATCACGAAGCGGCGTTCGTAATTCTCCGAAGACTTCACCGTCCCCCAGTCCGGCGTGGCGTAGTCGCCGAAACGAGCAATATCCATCGCCCACACATCGATGGAGGGTTCACCCTCCATCATCCATTCGGCAAGGCACAGGCCGACGCCGCCGGCTTGGCAGAAGCCGGCCATGACGCCTACCGCCGTCCAGTAATTGGTCATGCCGGGCACCGGCCCGATCATCGGATTGCCGTCCGGCCCGAAGGTGAACGGCCCGTTGACGACAGTCTTGATGCCTGCGTCGGCCAGCGCCGGGATCCGCTCGAAAGCCAGTTCCAGCCGGTCCGCGACGCGCTCCAGATCGGGCGGAAGCAATTCATGGCCGAAATCCATCGGTGTTCCGCCGACTTTCCACGGCGTCGAGCGCGGCTCGTAGGTGCCGAGCAGCATGCCGTTGCGCTCCTGCCGGAAGTAGATATTCGCCTCGTAGTCGATGCCCGCCGGCAGCCGCTCGCCCGATTGCATACGCTCGGCGATCTGCGGAATGTCCTCGGTGATGAGATAGTGATGCTCCATCGGCTGAACCGGAAGATTCAGCCCCGCCATGCGCCCCGCCTCTCGCGCCCACAGCCCGGCAGCATTGACCACGATTTCCGCGTTGATCGTGCCCTTCGGCGTGACAACATCCCATGTGCCGTCAGGCCGCTGGCGCGTCTCGGTCACCGGCGTATGCGTGAAATATTCAGCCCCGTGCACCCGCGCCGACTTGGCATAGGCATAGGTCACGCCGGACGGGTCGATATCGCCATCCAGCGGGTCCCAGAGTGCCGCCACATAATGTTTCGGATCGATCAGCGGATGGCGGCGCGCGGCCTCCTCGGGGCTGATGAACTCCTGATCCAGTCCCATATAGCGCGCCTTGGAGCGCTCGCGTTTGAGATAATCGTGCCAGACATCGTTGGAGGCCAGATAGAAGCCGCCCGTCGGATGGCTGCCGATGGAGTGGCCGGAGGTTTCCTCGATCTCCTTGTAGAGATTGATCGTGTAGCCCTGCAGCCGCGAGATGTTCGGGTCTGACGAAATCGTATGGATCTGCCCCGCCGCATGCCAGGAAGAGCCGGAGGTTAGCTCGTCGCGCTCAAGCAGCACGACATCCTTCCAGCCGAATTTCGCCAGATGGAACAGGATGGAGCAGCCGACAACACCGCCGCCGATGATCGCCACCTTTACGTGGCCTGGCAGTTTTTTCTCGCTCATGTCGTACCCCCCCTATCTCGTACTCGTCAGTCGATCACGGGATATCCGGCAGTTCCATCGCGCATGGCGGCAAAGCCTGTACAAAAAGCGTCAATAGACTGGTAGACCGGGCATACCAGACTAGCCCTGAGCGCCTTGGTTCACTATTTCAGTGTGCATGACCGGACAGCTCCCTCAACTCCGTGACATTCCGATCGGCATCGAGGCCACCGGCGAACGCACCGAGTCCGACGCCATCGGCGAAATTGCGGTCCCGGCCGACCGTTACTGGGGCGCGCAGACGCAACGCTCGCTGCATCATTTCTCGATCGGCCGCCAGACCGTGCCGCCAACGCTGATCCATGCCTATGGCCGCGTTAAGGAGGCCGCAGCCAAGGTTAATATGGACCTTAACAAGCTGGAAGACTGGCGCGCTCACGCCATTATCCACGCCGCCCGCGAGGTGGCGCTCGGAAAGCTGGACGATCATTTCCCGCTGTTTGTGTGGCAGACCGGGTCCGGCACCCAGACGAACATGAACGTCAACGAGGTGATCGCCAACCGCGCCATTCAGCTGCTCGGCGGGGAGATCGGCGCAAAAGACCCGGTCCATCCCAACGACCACGTCAACAAGAGCCAGTCGTCCAACGATTCCTTTCCCACGGCCATGCATGTCTCGGCGCTGCTGACGCTGGAGGACGAGGTGCTGCCCGCCCTTCGCGCACTGAGGGAAGCCATCGTCGGAAAGGCAGAAGCATGGATGGATGACGTCAAGATCGGCCGCACCCACCTGATGGACGCCGTGCCGATGACCGCCGGGCAGGAATGGTCCGGCTATGCCACCCAGCTTGGCTACGCTATTGAGGCACTTGAACAGTCGCGCTCAGGCCTGCTGGAACTGGCTCAGGGTGGCACGGCTGTCGGCACCGGCCTCAACGCGCCCGAAGGGTTCTCGAAAGCCTTTGCCGAAGCGATGAGCGCGCTCACCGGCAAGCCCTTCATTACCGCACCCGACAAGTTCGAGGCGCAGTCTTCGGTCTCGGCGATGGTAACCGCGATGGCTGCACTCAGGGGTGCTGCCGTCGCCATGCTCCAGATCGCCAACAATGTCCGGTTTCTCGCCTCCGGGCCCCGCTCGGGACTGGGTGAACTGAGCCTGCCCGAAAACGAACCCGGTTCCTCGATCATGCCCGGCAAGGTGAATCCTACACAGTGCGAAGCCATAATCATGGTCTGTACGCATATTATCGGGCTCGACAATGCGGTAGCGTTTGCCAGCGCGCAGGGCAATTTCCAGCTCAACACCATGCGGCCGATGATCATCGCCAACTATCTCGACGCCGCATCCATGCTGTCCGATGCCTGCACCAATTTCCGTAAATTTCTGGTGGAGGGCGTCGAGCTCAACAAGACCCGCATGGACGAACTGGTCGCACGTTCGCTCATGCTGGTGACTGCACTTGCGCCGGTAATCGGCTACGACAAGGCTTCGCAAATCGCCCATAAGGCCCATCACGAGGGTACCACCCTGCGCGAAGCCGCACTGGAATTGGGCTATGTGGATGAGGCGACCTTCGACCGCACCGTCGACGCCACCTCCATGACTGGCAGCGGCCCGGGCGGTGCCTGATATCCGCACATCTATTGTGCAATGCAGCAATTATACCTATTTCACGCGATTCTCTTGCTGCACCGCAACATTTTCGACATCATTGCGTTACAGATTCTGTTGAGATCAGATGCGCTCCATCACCTCCCGGCGCAGATGATCGAGGGGAGGATGGCCCGTCCACAAAGGAGTGGCGAATTATGACCATCCGAAATCTTGAAAGCGCGTTCAATCCGCAATCCATCGCCGTCGTCGGCGCTTCCGAAAAGCCCGGCTCGGTCGGAACCGTCGTGCTCGACAACATCCTGTCGGGCGATTTTGAAGGGGAAGTCTTTCCCGTCAATCCAAAGTATGCCGAGTTGCGCGGGCTGAAATGCCACAAGGATGTGGCCAGCCTGCCAAAGCCACCCGATATTTCAGTGATCATGACTCCCGCACAGACGGTGCCGGATATCATCGCCGGACTTGGCGAGATCGGCTCCAAAGCCGCCGTGGTCCTCTCGGCAGGCATCACCGATGACAACGGCCTTCGTCAGAAAATGCTGGATGCAGCAAGGCCCCACCTGTTCCGTATCGTTGGACCGAACACGATCGGATTGATACTGCCGCCCATCGGCCTGAACGCCAGCTTTTCCCACATGGATGCCGAACCGGGCAAACTCGCCCTGCTGTCACAATCGGGCGCCATGATCACCTCGATCATCGATTGGGCCGCAGGAAAACGCATAGGTTTTTCGGCGCTCGTCTCGCTTGGCGACATGGCCGATGTCGATGTCGCGGACTGCCTCGACATGCTGGCCTATGACCGCAACACGGCCGCCGTGCTGATGTATCTGGAATCGATACCCAACCCGCGCAAATTCATGAGCGCTGCGCGCGCCGCCTCGCGCATGAAGCCGGTCATCGCCATCAAGTCAGGCCGCCACGAGCAATCAGCCAAGGCTGCCGCCACGCATACAGGGGCACTGGCAGGCATGGACGCTGCCGTGGATGCCGCGCTGGAACGTGCCGGTGTTCTGCGAGTGGTCGAACTGGAGGAGCTGTTCGACGCGGCCGAGATCACCGCCCGCTTCGGCCCACTGAAGAAATCCGGCGTCGCTATCGTCACAAATGGCGGCGGCGCAGGTGTTCTCGCCATGGACCGGCTTGGGGATCTGGGGTGCCGGCTGGCAAACCTATCCGATGACACGATGTCGAGACTTAACGAGGTTCTGCCGACCACCTGGTCCCACGCGAACCCGGTCGATGTGATCGGCGACGCCAATCCAAAGCGCTACGAGGACGCCCTTGGAATTGTGGCACAGGACCCCGACTGCGACGCATTGATGGTGCTTAACTGCCCCACCGGACTGGCCAGTTCCGTGGAGGCTGCCCGGGCCGTCGCTGCAATGAGCGAAAAGGGCCGGATTGGCGGAAAGCCGGTGCTGGCCTGCTGGCTGGGCGGCAGAAATGCGGAAAAGGCCCGCGCGGTTTTGCAGGAAGCAGGCATAGCAAGTTTCGAAACTCCCGGCGACGCCGCCACCTCGCTCGATTTTATGACCCGCTGGTCGCGTGCGCAGGCGGCCATGTCGCAGGTGCCCGCACAGGGCAGCTTCGACGTCAACGGCCACAAGGCGGTGGTCGAGGCCGTGTTGCGGCAGGTGGCGGAAGAAGAACGTACCTTGCTGACCGAGCCCGAAGCCAAGACGGTGCTCAAGGCATACGGAATACCGGTGCCTGAAACGCTCAGTGCGAGCAATCTCGACGAGGTCGAGGAGAAGGCTGCGGAACTGCTGAAGTCACATGAGCAGGTCGTCATCAAGGTGCTGTCGCGCCAGATCAGCCACAAAAGCGATATTGGCGGAGTGGTTCTGGGCATCGGCACGCCTGCAGAAGCGCGCGCCGCTGCCTTCGGCATCCAGAAACGCGCTGCCGAGCACGAACCGGATGCCACGCTGGACGGTTTCACCGTGCAGCCCATGGTCAAGCGCAAGCATGCGGTGGAATTGCTCATCGGCGTGACGCCCGACGAGGTGTTCGGACCCGTCATCATGTTCGGAGCGGGCGGAACTTCCGTGGAGGTGGTTCGTGACACAGCAATGGCGCTGCCGCCGCTTGATGATGTGCTCGGCCGCGATTTGATCTCGCGCACCCGGGTGTCCAGGTTGCTGGAAGGCTATCGCGATGTACCCGCCGCTCAGATGGAGGCGGTGCTGGCCTGCCTCAACGGCGTATCGCAGATGGTGGTGGATTTTCCGGCGTTAAAGGCGCTCGACATCAACCCGCTGCTGGCCAACCATGAAGGAGTGATCGCGCTCGATGCCCGTGTCGAGATCGACCCCAAGCGTGCAGCGGAAACGGGCCCGAACAAGGACCTCCCGGTGCGTCCCTACCCCTCCGCATGGGAGCGGACGCTTGAATTGTCGCCAAAGGAAAAATACCTGATCCGGCCGATCAAGCCCGCGGATATCACCCTTTATGACGATTTCTTCGAGAAGGTCACACCGGAGGACATGCGCTTCCGGTTCCTGTCGTCACGCCGCCGCTTCTCGGAATCCGCGCTGAAGCGGCTGACCCAGATCGACTACGAGCGTGAAATGGCGTTCGTGGCACTCGAGCCGGAGGGAGGAAAACTCGCAGCCGTGGCCCGTCTTGCCTCCGATCCGGACGGCAACCGTGCCGAATACGGTGTCCTGGTCCGCTCCGACCTCCAACGTCACGGGATCGGTCACGCCATGCTCGATCTGCTTGTCGAATACGGCCGGTCGGAAGGCATCGAGTTTATCGACGGCTATGTGCTGTCGGAGAACACGCGAATGCTCGACATGTGCCGCGATCTGGGCTTCGAGATGAAACGCGATCCCGATGATGCGGCGATCATGCATGTTTCGGTGAAGTTGTGATTTGCTCAGGCGGCGGCCCGGATCATGTCAGCCGCCTTCTCTGCGATCATGATCGTCGGCGCATTCGTGTTGCCGCCGATAAGCGTCGGCATCACCGAGGCATCGACAACACGCAGACCCTCCACGCCATGCACCCGTAGCTGCGGATCGGTGACCGCGTCCTTGCCCGTGCCCATTTTCGCTGTGCCTACCGGATGATAAACCGTGTCGGCGCGGGCGCGGATATGCTCCATAAGCGCCGCGTCGTCCTCGCTTCCATCGAGATAGACCTGGCTCTTCTTGAAGGGTTGCAGCGCCGGCGCATCCATGATGTCGCGCGTGATCTTGACTCCCTTCAGCAGCAATTTGGCATCCCGCTCGTCCGACAGGAAACGCGGGTCGATTCTCGGTGCGGCCAGAGGGTCGGCGCTCACCAATCCAACCTCTCCGCGCGAATGCGGCCGTAGCACGCACACGTGGCAGGAATAGCCATAGCCCAGATGCAATTTGCGGGAATGATCATCGACCAATGCCGCTACGAAATGCAGTTGCAGATCAGGCCTTTCAGCGGCGGGATCGGATTTGATGAACGCACCGCCCTCCGCCCCCGGTGAGGCGACCAGCCCTGTACCGTCGCGCCGCCAGCGCAGGATTTCGCGCAACAGGGTAATTCCCGATGTCGCGCCAATGCCGAGAACTTCAGTGTTGTTCGTCTTGTATCCGAGAATGAAATCGATGTGGTCCTGCAGATTCTTGCCGACGCCAGGCAAGTCGTGAACCGGATCAACGCCAAGGCTCTTGAGTTCTTCCGCAGGGCCGATGCCTGACAGCAGCAGCAAGTGCGGCGATCCAAACGCGCCGCCGCTAAGGATGACTTCGCGCCGCGCCGAAACCTCCTTGTCCTGCCTTCGCTGACGGTATTTCAGGCCAACCGCTTTGCGCCCCTCCATGACGACGCCGGTCGCCTGTGCCTTGGTAATGATGTGCAAATTGGGTCTGCTCATCCGCGGATGCAGATAGGCAGCAGCAGCCGAGCAGCGTTCGCCTTCGCGGCCCTTCTGGTGAAACTGTGTCACCTGATAGAGTGCCGCCCCCTCCTGTTCGGGGCCGTTGAAGTCATTGTTTGCCCGTATCTGCGTCTGCGCACAGGCTTCCAGAAAAGCACGCGATACCTGTCGCGGCGTCCGCTGCTCCGCCACGTTGAGCGGCCCGTCCGCGCCATGCCACTCGCAGACGCCGCGCTCATTGTTCTCCGACCGCTTGAAATAGGGCAGAACATCGTCCCACCCCCAGCCAGTGCAGCCCTGCTTTTGCCAGTCGTCGTAATCGCCCGGATGACCGCGTACATAGAGCATCGCGTTGATGGCGCTCGAACCGCCTAGCGCCCGCCCGCGCGGTTGATAGCCTTTTCGCCCGTTGAGACCCGGCTGCGGAACCGTCTCGAAAGCCCAATTATTGAGTCTGAAATGGCCCGGCAACATCGTCACGATGCCGAGCGGCGCCCGGATCATCACGCTCCTGCCATCGCCCCCGGCCTCGACAAGGCAGACAGTAGTTTTCGGATCTTCGCTCAGCCGGGCGGCCAGCACGCAACCCGCCGAACCGCCGCCGGCGATGACGTAATCGAACTCCACTGCACCCCTCCTCCCGACGGCAGCAATGGCGGATCGTCAGCGCCGCCATCCTCCCTCCTGCCTCAGCAATGCAATATTGCGCGTGATCGCCTCGATTGTCGAAGCGATTTCTTCAGCCGAATTGTAATTGGCCATGCCGACCCGCACCACGCCCTGATCGGCGGGTATGCCAAGCTGGTGAACGACTTCCCACGCATAATTGTGACCTGACCAGACAAATATGCCTTCGCCCGCCAGCAGTTCTGCCAGCGAGGCAGGGGAAATGGAGTCCATCGTGAAGGAAACCGTCGGCACCCGCTCCGCCATGCGGGAGGCGTCCGTGATGCCATGAACCGTGAGGCCATCGATTGCCTGCAGCCCCTCGATCAATTGAAGCGCCAGCGGCTGCTCATGACGCAATGAAGCCTCGAAACCCTGCCTTATCCGCTCGCGCTTGCTGCCCTCGCCGGGCACCAGTGTGGCAAAATGATCTATACATGCAGTCAGTCCGGCTAGTAATTCGATCTGCGGTGTGCCGGTCTCCAAGCGACCTGGCAGGTCCTCGGTCGAGCAGCGCAGTTTGTAGGGGACAAGCGAGTCCAGCACTTCTCGCCGGCCCCACACGATCCCCAGATGCGGGCCGAAAAACTTGTAGGCGCTGCAGGCGAGGAAATCGCAACCGATCTGACCAACATCGACGAAACCATGCGGCGCGAACTGCACCGCATCGACATAGACCAGCGCCCCCGCCTCTTTGGCCAATGCAGTCAGTTCCTTCAGGCGATTGATCGAGCCGGTGAGGTTTGAGGCGTAGGAAAGCGCCACCAGCTTCGTCTTTCCGGGATTGAGCGCCGCCTTCAGAGCGTCCGGCTCGACCTGCCAGCTCTCGGTGGAGAACGGCACGAATCGTACCGCCGCGCCGCGATCCTGGGCAATCTGCATCCAGGGCCCGACATTGCCCTCGTGATCCATGCGCGTGACCACCACATCGTCGCCCACCCCCCAGTCGCGGCCAATGGTGCGCGACAGATGATAGGTAAGCGTCGTCATGTTCGGGCCGATAACGATCTCCTCGGATGAAGCCGCGCCAAGGAACTCCGCCATCGATTGATGCGCCGCCTCCCAGACCGTGCCGGAGGCCCTCGTTGTCGGAAAGAAACCGCCGAGATTGGCATTGGAGAACAGGATGGTTTCCCGGATCGCATCGGCCACGCTTTGCGGCACCTGGGTTCCCGCCGGGTTGTCGAGATAGACACGCCGCTGGCCGTTATCCTTCACGTCGAGCGAGGGAAACCGGTTGCGAACGGCCTTGAGATCAAATGTCATGCAATTCACCGCCCCGTCTGTTGGTAGGCGAGAATGGCGCCGGCAAGATCCTCCAGCGCTGCACCTACTGATTTGAACAGAGTGATTTCTCCGTCTGCCAGCCTGCCCGGCTTTTCGTTCCGGCATAGTTGGTACAGGTCGGCTCTGATCGCTCCGGATTTCAACGCGCCGCTTTCCACGGCCAGCACGATATCGCCAGCCTCTTTCAGAGCGCCGGCCCATGTATCAACGAACACGCTTGCGCGCCGCATGGCTTCGTCATCGCTTTCGCGCATGTTGGGCGTGAAAGCCCCTACAAGATCGACATGGGTACCGGGCTTGAGCCACTCGCCCATTACCAGCGGCTCGGAGGAGAGCGTGGCGCAGGAAACGATATCGCATTCCCCCAGGGCGGATTGCAGATCGGTTGTACCCTCGACATCGAAACCAAGCGCCGCCACCTCCCTGGCTTTGGCATCCGCCTTGTCCTGCGACCGGCCCCAGACCGTCACTTTACTGATCGGGCGGACCGCCGCATGCGCCTGAACGAGGTTGGTACAGAGACGCCCTGTTCCTGCAACCAGCAGATGTTCGGCGTCGGCACGCGCCAGATAGTCCGCCGCCAATGCGGACGCGGCAGCGGTACGGCGTGCGGTGAGTTCGCCGCCATCAATGATCGCAAGAACCTCCCCGGTCTTGCCCGACATGAGCAGATAACCGGCATTGACCGCAGGCAGACCGCGCTGCGAGTTACCGGGAAATACCGATGCGATCTTCACACCGGCAAATTCCCCCGCCTGCCATGCCGGCATCAGCAACAAGGTCGCATCCGCCTCGCCCGGTACCTGCATCGTGTGGTGGTGGCGCACCGGCATTTCGCAGCCCGCGGCGAACATCTCTCGCAAGACCTCCACCAGCCGGTCAAACGGCAAGGCCGCGATCGTTTGCCCCGCATCCAGTGATATCATTGGCCCCAACCCCATTTCATCGTGCATTTCAGACAGTTGCATCGCGGCAAAACTTCATGCTTACATAACCGTGACAAAGACGAACCGGCAACAGGGACGCCGATGGCGGTCAGCGAAAGCGCAGAAACGGCAGCACAGGCCGCTGAAACCGCACCGGTCGTCGAACTCCGCAATATTCACAAGAGCTATGGCGCCCTCGAGGTTCTCAAGGGCATCGATCTCACCGCCCATCGCGGTGATGTCACTGCGCTGATCGGGTCATCCGGTTCCGGCAAGAGCACCCTGTTGCGCTGCGCCAACCTGCTGGAGATCCCCCAGCAAGGCGACATCATATTCCAGGGCGAGCCTATCACCTGGAAGCCCGCTTCGGGTGGCCGCAGGCCAGCCGATCCGGCACAGGTTCGCCGCATCCGCACCAATCTCTCAATGGTGTTTCAGCAGTTCAATCTTTGGTCGCACCTCACCGTGTTGCAGAACGTGACCGAGGCACCGGTGAGCGTCTTGGGCCGCGACCCTGAAGAGGCCGCAGATCAGGGCCGGAAACTGCTTGCCAAGGTCGGCATTGGCGACAAGTGCGAAAACTACCCCTCCCAGCTTTCCGGCGGCCAGCAGCAGCGCGCCGCGATCGCCCGCGCGCTGGCGATGAAACCCGCCGCCATGCTGTTCGACGAACCCACTTCGGCGCTTGACCCGGAGCTTCAGGGAGAGGTTGTGCGGGTGATCAAGGCCCTTGCGGATGAGGGCCGGACCATGCTTATCGTTACCCATGACATGAAGATGGCGCAGGATGTTTCCAACCACGTCATCTTTCTGCATCAAGGGGTTATCGAGGAGGAAGGCACGCCTTCGCAGCTCTTCGGCAACACCCGGTCATCCAGGCTGCGGCAATTCCTCAGCGCGACCGGAGCCTGAATCAGAACCTGAAAGAGGGAGCATAACAATATGAAAAGACTCATTATCGGCGCAGCCGTTCTGGCCCTGACTGCGGGCTCTGCCTTCGCGCAGGACATCCGCATGGGAACCGAGGGCGCATACGAGCCCTACAACTTCGTCAATGACAGTGGCGAGGTCGATGGCTTCGAGCGCGAGGTTGGCGACAAGTTGTGCGAGATCGCCGGTTACTCCTGCACCTGGGTCACCAATGACTGGG
>Ga0310345_10003171_pt1 | contig 15860 bp, 18 predicted proteins | sample HC15DNA20500_MG_FD_204667 | JGI IMG/M metagenome (GOLD analysis project Ga0310345, IMG submission 204667) | Marine microbial communities from station ALOHA, North Pacific Subtropical Gyre - HC15-DNA-20-500_MG | ecosystem: Environmental > Aquatic > Marine > Oceanic | place: Pacific Ocean: North... | reverse complement strand
GGATGCCAGTCTGATAGAGTGGCTCGACACCCTATGAAATAATGTGAAGGACGTGGCGAAATGTTCCCCGGTATTACGGGCGTTCGCCGCGTTCCTGCGCATTACCGCGACCTCGCGATAAACGATCATTCACCAGAACCTTGAAGCGGCGCTCGAACTCACCGGGATTGTCGACGGGCTTGAGAACAAGACGCTCAACAGCGGTGCCAAGGCGGCGGCCCGTAGCCGGTTTGAGGGGACCAAGCAGCGTTTCTTTGCGCAAGTCCTGCTCTCGCTGAAGCTGCCCTCGATCTATCCCGCGATCGACGAGCATCTGGCGAACGACGAAAGCGTCGTCGTCCAGCTGGTCAGTACCGCGGAATCGATCCTCAACCGGCGTCTCAATGAACTGGAACCGGTTGAGCGTGAGGCCCTCGACATAGCCTATGACTGCAAGGAGTACGTCGTCGATTACCTCACCCGGGCCTTCCCGACTCGGCAGATGGAGGAATACAAGGACGAACTCGGCGATGTGCGCTCGCGGCCGATGTGGGACGAGGCGGGTAACCCGGTCCATAACCCGCAGGCCGAGGCCGCGCGCGCCGACCTGATCGAACATATCTGCGCGATGCCGCCGATCCCGACCGCGCTCGATGCGCTGCTCGACCACTATGGCGTGACCGCGGTCGCCGAGGTCACCGGGCGCAGCAAACGCCTCGTCCGTGATGGTTCGGGCCAGCAGCGCCTCGAAAGCCGCTCACCCCGGACCAACCTTGCCGAGACGACTGCCTTCATGACGGGAGCCAAGCGTATCCTCGTGTTCTCCGATGCGGGCGGCACGGGGCGCAGCTATCACGCCAGCCTTGATGCCAGGAACCAGCAGCGCCGGGTCCATTTCCTGCTCGAGCCTGGATGGCGCGCGGACCGCGCAATCCAGGGGCTAGGCCGCACCCACCGGACGCATCAGGCCTGCCCGCCGCTGTTCCGCCCCGTGACCACCGACTGCAAGGGCGAAGCGCGCTTCACCAGCACGATCGCCCGGCGCCTCGACGCCTTGGGCGCGCTGACCCGCGGCCAGCGCCAGACCGGCGGGCAGGGCATGTTCGATGCATCCGACAACCTCGAGAGCATCTACGCCAAGCACGCACTCCACGACTGGTATGGCCTGCTCGCCACCGGGAAACTCAAGAGCACGACCTTGTCCGAGTTCCAGCGGATGAGCGGGCTTGAGCTCACCGACCAGGACGGAATCCTGCGCGAGGATCTGCCGCCGATCCAGCGCTGGCTTAACCGCATTCTCGCGATGAAGATTGCCGTCCAGAACGCCATCTTCGACGAGTTCCTGACCCTTGTCGAAACCCGCGTCTCGGCCGCCAAGGAAGCCGGGACCTTCGACATTGGCGTCGAGACGGTGGCGGTCGAGGCCTGCGAGGTGCTGTCCGACACGGTGATCCGAACCGATCCCGTGACGGGCGCGACCTCGCACCTGCTGGAGTTGTCGCTGACCCAGCGGCGCAAGGTCCTCTCGCTCGAACGGGTGCTCAAGTTGGCATCTTACGAGGAACAGCCGCTGTTCCTGCGCAATGACAAGTCGGGCAAGGTCGCGCTCGCGGTTCCGGCGCCCTCGCACATGGACGAGGAAGGCCAGATGATCCGCCGCTACGAGCTCGTGCGGCCGCTGCGCAGCGAGTACCTGCGCGCTGACCGGCTCGACGAGTCCGCCTGGGGGCCCGTTACCAAGTCCCGGTTCAGCGCATTGTGGGACGAGGAATACGCCGCCGATGAGAGCCAGCTCGTGACCGAGACCGTCTATCTCGCAACGGGGCTGCTGCTGCCGATCTGGGGCGCGCTTCCCAAGGAGGACCTCACCGTCAACCGCATCGTCGACAAGTCAGGTGCTTCTTGGCTCGGCCGCCATGTCCACGACCTCTACGTCGATGCGACCCTCGAGAAGCTTGGGGTTGCCCGCAAGGCGCAGACCGATCCTGCCAAGATTGCCGCCGCCATTCTCGGCGGTGGGACATGGAAGGCCCCGCATCCGCTCAATTTCACGATCCGCACGGCCCGCGTGAACGGCTCCCGAAGGATCGAGATCGTCGATGCCGAAGCTGCGCGCATCCCCGAGCTCAAGGCCAAGGGCTGCTTCACCGAGATCATCGCCTACAAGACGCGCGTGTTCGTGCCGGTGGACGGAGCAAGCGAAATCCTTTCGAGGATCATCGCCTAGGCCTCTGCTTGCGTCATTGCCGGTCAGATGGATTCGGCGTGGCCACTGAGGATCGAGGCGGTGACGAACAGGCCATGCGCCTCAAGTGATCGCAGGTAATCCTCAGCGGACATTTCCGGCCGCTTTAGCCGAATACGCAGAGTGCGGATGGCGGCAACTGCCTTGCCCTCATCGAGCGCGATGGTGTCTGCGATGAACTCGTCGGCGGTTCGCGCTTCGATGTTGAGCGGCGCGAGAATTGCCGCCGGGAAATCGCTGATGTTTTCAGTCACGACAGCCTGTGCTTGGGTCTGGACCGCGGCGGCGAGGACATGCTCGTCATTGGCGTCGGGAAGTCCGAATTTCAGAGCCTCGACCGAAGCGTGCGCCTCAACGAGTGCCTCGGGAAAGGCCCGGTGCATGGCCTCGACCGATCGCCCAGCTCTGGCGGACGCGTCCTCGAACCCACGCTCGGCAAAGATCTTGTCCAAGGCCGCGCCGGTCTCATCAAGGATGCGCTGCGACCAGCGCACACGGAAGAATTCCGCCTCGGCGAGGGTGAGCAGCAGGTCACGACGCGGCGCGCTGACCAGTGTGCAGGCATCGACCAGAGCGGTGTAGCGATTGGCGAACATGGCAGGGTCAGATCAATACAGGTCCGAGCCGTCCGCAATCAGTTCGTCCATCGCCTTCGAACGAATCTTGTCGCGCGCTGCCTTGTACGCAAACACGTCCTCGGCCTTGAGCCGCCGATGCCGTCCTACCATGCTGTGCGGGATGTCACCCTTCTCGATCAACCGGATCAGGTAAGGGCGGGAAATGTTCAGCAGATCTGCTGCCTGCTGCGTCGTCAACATCTGCTGGATCGGCACGAGCGTGACGGCATCTCCGCTCCCGATGTGACGCAGCAACTCGAGGAACAGGTCCGACATCGCCGGTGTCAGCGAGATTTCTACCGGCTTCCTGGTCTTGGGATCCGGTATGTGCAGCTTGGCCTCGCCGGCCTTCTGCGAGGCAAGGATGCGCCGAAGCTGGTTGGCGATCTGGCGATCGTCGGCAGAGGGCAGCCTGTTGCCGAAGGGCAAGGCATTGGCTGGCAGTGTCATCGTTTCTCTCCGCTGATGGCGATATTCCCTAGCGCATATTCGCAATAAACGCAACCACGTTGTGCAATCTGGGTTCCGCGGACGATCCGGGCCGTGAGGCATAAATCTAAAATTTATGCCTCACGGCATCGAGCGAGCCACCTTGGGACGCGCAGTCTTTCCCGCGAAATCGGGCATTCCTGAAACCGTGAGGGGAGGGGGGCTGGAAGGGGTGAGCCGAAGGGCTCGGCCAAATCCGGCTTTCAGGAGCACCCCCATGAACGACATCGAGTTGATCCCGCTCGGCAAGCTACGCCTGTCCGAAGCCAACGTCCGCAAAAACGACAGCAACCTCTTCATCGAAGAGCTGGCTGCCAATATCGAGGCCAAGGGCCTCCTCCAGAACCTGATCGTAGTGCCCGCCAAGAAGCGCGGCATGTTCGACGTAACCGCGGGCGGTCGCCGCCTGCGCGCCCTCAACTTCCTTCTGACGGCCGGCAAGCTCCCCAAGGACCACCCCATCGCCTGCCGGGTGCTCGACATCGATGCCGCCGAGCAGTCCGAACTCTCGCTGATCGAGAATGTCATTCGCCTCGACATGACGCCGACCGACGAGATTCGCGCCTACAAGCACTTCGTGGGCGAAGGCGCGGACCTCGACGCGATCGCCAAGCGGTTCGGCCGCACCCGCCGGTTCATCGAAGGCCGCCTGCGGCTTGCGGACCTTGCCGATCCGATCTTCGCCGCGCTCGAAGAAGGCAAGATCACCCTCGACGTCGCCAAGGCCTATGCGACGACGCCCAACCACGACCGCCAGATGATGGTCTGGAACGAGCTGTCGAGCAGTTGGCAGGGCAACAATCCCGATTCCATCCGCCGCATGGTGACGCACAGCGCCATCCGCTCGTCTTCGCCGATGGCAAAGCTCGCCAGCGAAGCCGACTATCTCGCCGCCGGCGGCAAGATCGAGCGCGACCTCTTCACCGAGGACGGCGGTGAAACCTGGATCGACGCCGAGATCGCGCAGCGTATCGCTGGCGAGAAGCTCCAGGCCTTCGCGGCCGTGGTCGCCGAAACCTCCGGCTATGCCTGGGTGCGCCCGATCCTCGAGACGCGTGTCACCTACAACGCGACCGAAGACCTCCACCAGGTCCATCTCGAACCCGCGCCGCTCACCGACGAGGAGCAGGTCGAGGCCGACAAGCTGCTCGAAACGATCTCGGCGCTCGAAGCCGAAAGCGAAACCCTCGACGAAGACGACGAGGCTGCCGCCGCCGAGTTCCAGGCACGATGGGATGCCGCAAGCAGCGCCTACGATGCGCTCCACGACAAACCCCCGGTCATCCCCGAGGAGATGAAAGCCAATGTTGGCTGCTTCGTGATCATCGGTGCCGACGGCCAGCCTATGGTCGCGAGCGGCCTCTACAGCGACAAGCCACTCGAACGCCGCAAGGCGCGTGCGGGCGCGGCCGGTGAGGGCGCCGGTGGGACTGCAGGGGAGGGCGGCACCGCCTCGTCTGCACCCAAGCCGCTCTCGCAAAAGCTGGTCGAGGAACTCGCCGTCCAGCGCCGCGACATCCTCGCGATCAACCTCGCCTCGAACCCGGCAATCGCGCTCGATTACCTGATCTTCGCCATCGCCGACTCCCGCGCGCTCTACAGTGCGCAAGCGCTGGGCACGACGCTCCGTGCGCCGTCGCCCTCGCTCTACCTCGCCAACTACCCCGAAAGCCCCGCGCATACGCTGATGGCCGACATGCGCGAGACGCTCGACCTGTCGTGGACCGAGCACCGCCGCACGGTCGACCGGTTCTCGGCGTTCAGCGCGCTCGACGACGATGCCAAGGCAAGCTGGCTCGCCTGGTGCATGGCAAAGACGCTGGAGGCCAGCATGGGGATCGACAGGAAGGCCGGGCAATCTGGCCCTGAGCCGATCGACCTCCACGATCACCTTGCCGCCCTGATGGGGATCAACGTCGCCAGCCACTGGCGGCCGACCTCGGCCAACTACTTCGACCGGGTCAGCAAGCAGGCGCTGCTTGCCCACGTCAGCGAAGTCGGCGGACCGACGATGGCGGCGAGCGTCATGGGTTCGAAGAAGGGCGACCTCTCGGCCTCCTGCGAGAAGCTGTTTGCTGGCGAGACCATCGTCGCCCCCGAGGTCAAGGAAGCTGCGCTCGCCTGGGTACCCGAAGCCATGCGGTTCCGGGTGCTCGCCGCGAGCGAGCCGGAAGACGAAGCGCCCGTCGAGCACGAACCCAGCAGTGATGCGGGCGAGCTCGAACCTGCCGAGGAGCAGGACACGCAAGCCGGCGAGACCGTCGACGCCTGAGCCAGCCTTGCCGGCACGCTGCCCACCCTTGCGTTGCGCCCTGCGGCAGCGTGCCGGTCCATCAAGGAACCACCCCATGACCATGATCACCAAGCTGCGCGCCCGGGTCTCTCCGCACGCGATCTCGAAGGTCACCCGGATCTTCAACGGGACCCTCGACGACATCTTCAACGAGCTCTTCCAGAACGCCCGCCGCGCGGGTGCGACCAGCATTGCCGTCACCGCCGAGCACGTGGGCGATGCCTGCCTCATCACGGTAGGCGATGACGGCGCCGGGATCGCCGACCCGGTCGATCTCCTCTCACTCGGCCAGTCCGACTGGTCCGATGAATGCCGTACCCGCGAGGATCCAGCGGGGATGGGCTTCTTCAGCCTGGCCGGCCTCGAGACCGTGGTCAATTCGCGGAGCGCGGACGGCGCGTTCTCGCTGGCAATCACAGGCGAAGCCTGGACTGGCGAGGCCGATATCGATGTGCTGCCCTTCGATGGGCCACGCGGCACGGCCATCGCGTTCCGGTTCGATCCGCAGCCTGACGGCAAGCTCGAACGCTGCGTCGAGGCGGCGGCGCGGTTCTTGGCCGTCCCGGTCAGCTACAACGGTAAGGACCTCGCCCGCGCCGATTTCCTCGCCGGTGCGCACAAGGTGATCGAGCGGGACGGCTTCCGCATCGGCGTGTTCCGCGACCGGCATTCGCCGCACGTCGCCACCCTCAACTTCCACGGGGTGACCCTCAAACACGCCTTCCCGGTCGTGAAGGAAGTCCATCACACCCAGTGGTCGGTGCAGGTCGACGTGATCGACGCGCCTGATCTCGTCCTGGTGCTGCCCGCCCGCAAGGAAATTTACCGCAACGCCGCACTCGACCGTCTCTTGGCGCTCTGCCGCGAGGCGATCTTTTCGGTCATCCGCGAGGAACCGTTTCACCGACTGAGCTTCGAGAACTGGCTCGAGGCGCGCCTCTACCAAGACGACTTCCCGCAGGCGGCTCGACAGCTGCCGCTTTGGTACCCGACGCTCGCCCGCGACAGCTACCGCGAGGTGCCACGGTTTGCCGACCTTGAGCCGGGTGCGGCGATCTACGATGATACCGACTCCTTCGATGCCGTCACCTTCGGCCGCGCCTTACGCCGTTCGAACGGCGGCGAGATGCACCGCCTCGGCGGACCCGAGCCGCGCGCCTTCTACGAGCCGATCGCCAATTTCATCGGCTATCCCTGGTACGATGCCCTGCCGGCCTTCGTCCGTACCGGCGAACGCTTCACCTTCGATGACGGAATGCTCGCCGATGAAGACGGTGCCGTCACCCTGCGCCCCGACGCGATCACGATTGAACTCACCGATCAGCACGACCGGCGGCTCGATCTCGAGACCGACTTTGCGATTCTGGACGACCCTGACTCTTGGGGTGATCCCGACTGCGCGCGCATTGCTCTGACCCGGATCACCGCGCTTGGGCCCGATGATCTCACCGACCTCATCATCGATGCGGTGTTTTCGCCTTCGGACGATTCCGACGCCGACAGCTACGACACCCAGGAGACCCGCTTCCGCCACGATGCGGCGGTGCGCGCTCATGCCATCCTAGAAGGCGAGGACGCCGCGATCCTTGCGGGCATCCGCATGGCCTTCGCCGACCGGGTCGCCTGGCGCATTCCGCATGGGCGCACGCTGCGCCTCTCCTGGTCGAGTGCCGCCTCCGACCTCTTGCTCGATCCTGCGCAGGAGGGCCCCGCCCAATGACCCGTCATCCCAAACCCGACGTCGCGCAGGTCATCACCGACCTGATCCTCGAAAAGATCGCCGCCGGCACCGCGCCGTGGCTCAAGCCCTGGACCTCGACCAGCACGCGGCCGCTGCGCCACAACGGGGTGCCCTATTCGGGGATAAACACGTTCTTCCTTTGGGCGGTCGCCGAGAGCCGGGGCTATGCCAGCCCCTACTGGATGACCTTCCGCCAGGCGCTCGAACTCGGCGCCCATGTCCGCAAGGGCGAGAGCGGCTCGTTCAGCGTGTTCTATAGCTCGGCGCGCAAGACCGACACCGATCGCGAGACCGGTGAAACGAGCGAGAAGACGATCCGGTTCATGAAGTGGAACCACGTCTTTAACGCCTCGCAGATCGAGGGGCTACCGGCGCACTATTACCCCGAGCCGCTGGACCCCAAGGCAATCGGCGAACTCTCTGCCGGGGTGCAAGCCTTCCTCGATGCGATCCCGATCCGCGTTGTCCACGGCGGCGACAGCGCGCATTATGCGCCGAGCACCGACACGGTGACGCTTCCGTCGCCGCAGGCGTTCCATTCAATCGAAGCGTATTTCTCAACCCGCTGCCACGAACTTGGCCATGCCACGGGGTCGGCCAAGCGGCTCAACCGCCAGTTCGGCAAGCGCTTCGGTAACGACGCCTATGCCTTCGAGGAAATCGTTGCCTCGCTGTGTCAGGCCACCCTGTGCGCCGAATACGGGCTCCCCAATGAACTCCACGACAGCCACGCTTCCTACATCCACCACTGGATGAAGATCCTGCGCGGGGACAAGACCGCGATCCTTCACGCGGCGGCCAAGGCCGAGCAGGCGGTGAAGTGGCTCCGCCAGTTCGATCCCGCGCTCGGTTCGACTTTGGCGGACGAACTCAAGGAGGCGGCCTGACGGCGTCTGGAAAGCCGGGGCACTTGCGGCCGCTCGCAGCGCGAGCGGGAAGGGGAGGGGGTGGGAGCCCGATGCGCCAGGGGGCGCAAAGGGAGATTTCACCGATGAACTACGATCTCGACTTCCGCTATCGCCGTGCCCTGCAGCCCGACGCGCTCGCGACCATTGCCACCGCAACCCAAGCCGTGGTCGATGCAATGCAGGACGCGCGCAACGCCGGAATCGACCCAGCGCGCGATCCCGCGACCATCCTGCTCGCGCGCCACGTCGGCCGCATCGCGCTCGGCCATGCGCCCGATGAAACCTTCGCAGAAGACCTGCCGCTGCGCCGGCAGTGTCTCGCAAAGATCGATGAGCTGAAATCGAAGCCCGCGCTCGTCGCGCTGGCCCGCCGCGGCATCGGCTATGATCCCGAAGCGAAGCGCGCCTTCCACCGTGAGGCGCGCTCGGCGCTGCGGGTGGCCGCTCGCCATCTCGGGCTGGAACCCGACCAGTATGACCTGCGCAGCAACTTTGCGGGGCCTGCGGTCTCGGGCGAGATCACGCTCCATGGCGACGAGATCTACGTCCAGGTCTCGATCCCCTGCATCCGTCCAGGCCGCGAGGTCATGTTCCGCCGCTGCAAGGGCCGCCAGGACTACCTCGGCGACCGTAATCACTTCTGCGACATCGCCGTCCTCGCCGCGCCGCAAAGCTTCCGCGCGCTCGTCGTTCGCGAGACCGGCCTTTCCATCAATCCGCGCCAGCAGGCGCTCGTCTAGGAGACAAGCCCATGGGTTGGCTGTTCATGTCACGCGGCGGCATGGCTCCGTTCGCCACGCCGAAGGCCTATCTCGACAACCAGTGCACCTATCCGCCCGACCCAGAGAAGGGCCGGGCGACCGGCCTGCGTGTCCTCAAATCCACCGTCCGCCCGGGCGCCTATTACGCCGCCTGCCAGAGCTACGATGTCGAAGGCCCGCGCGAGACATTCGCGATCATCTGCCTCGTCAAATGGAACCCTGGCGCGAAGAGCGGCGAAGAGTTCGGCTACAAGGACATGAGCGAGACAATGGGGCCGTACAATTATGATTGCCCCGCATCGATCCTCGACCTCCTCGGCCCTCCCGGCAACGAATACGCTGCGCAGTGGCGCGAGCACTGCCGCCAGCGCCTCGCCCTGACCTCGCGCCGCAAGCCGGCGCCGGGAGATATGCTGGTGCTGGCCGAGCCGCTGACCTTCACCGATGGGCAAAGCGAGCGCAGCTTCCGCGTGGTCCAGTCGGGCCGCAAAACGATCCTGCGCCGGGTCAGCGACGGGGTTGGGGTGAAGATCAGCAAGCTGATGAGCCGGGCGTGGACGATCGTGCCGCCGCCCGCAACTCCGTCAACCTCGTGACCCGGCACCCAAGCGAGTAGCGCCATGACCGACCCCGCCCCGCCTCAGCGCTCGTCCAAGCGGGCACGCCTGTGCAGCATCGAGAACGCCAACCGGATCGCAACCCGGGTTGCCGAGCACGTCCAGGGCGACACCGCCGTGGTCAAGACCGGCAATCCTCTGCAGCCGTTCCGCGTGGTCCTGGCGAGCAAGGCGGCGCCGGGGCGCACCGTCTCGCGGGTCGTGACCTGCAATGACGATGACCCGGATGATCAGTAAGGGTCTGGTCCGCGCTCGACGAACCACGATTGCCCAAGCTCGAAATCGGCGCTCGCCGATACCACCGGCCCGTCGGGCGCTTCGCTGACATAGGGCGAAACGAGGTCCTTGCGTCGCACCCGCAGTCGGCTGAGCCAGGCCGCGGTGCGGCCGCGCGCCTTGAGGATCGTCAGCAGCCAATCCATCGCCTCGGCCATCTCGACCACGCCGCGCCCGGCGAGGCAGTAATAGATCGCCCGCTGGAAATCGTCGCACTGGGTGCTGAGGATACCGGCGAGCTTCGCCCGCCCGCCGGGGGCGTTCTCATGCACCAGCGACACTGCTTCGCGCAGTTCGCGGACAGATAGATAAGCATCGTCCACGCCGACCCCGATGCACAGCGCCGCGATCGCCCGGCGCACCGGCGGCAGGTTCTCGTCGCACGACGCATCGCGCAGACCGATGTCGAGATCGAAATGGTCGAGGTGGCTGGGAGCGGGCATGGCGAGATCCTTTCCAAAAGAACGTAGCGTGAACGATCAGACCCCGTCAACCGACATGCGGAGGGGAGGGGGCACTCGGCGTGGGATCAATCTTGAAAGGAAAAACCCATGACCCAGCTTGCTCAATCCACGCCTGCCGCCGTCGACCACACGGCCGAGATCGCCTGGCTCAACGACGCCGCCCGCTCAGGCTCGCTGCCCACTTCTCGCACGGTCTTCACCCGGACGCTGGCAGACATCCTTGCTGGCGACGCCGAGGACCCCGGTGCCCGCCTGGCCAGTCTGATGCTGGGTCAGTCGGCGCTGCGCAGGCTGATCAACGAAACGCCGATCGATCCGGGGAACGACCCTCACGGCGAACGCGATTTTGGTGCGGTCGAGTTTCAGGGGCACAAGATCTTCTGGAAGATTGATGTCTACGCCAACGACGGGACGTTCTCATGGGGCTCCGAGACGCCGTGGGACGCGCAGCAGAGCTTCCGCGTCGTGACGATCATGCTGGCGAGCGACTGGTGAGCCAATGAGCCGGTATTCGTTGAAGCCATTGCCTGAGCACTCGGATATCTTCGAGGTTGCGGTCGGGTGGGACCCGGGGCTGGGCACGTTTTTCGTGATGGTGTTCGGCGTTCCCAATGCAGGTCGCGATCCCGATGTGCGGTGCTGGCAAGGCGGACAACCAAATCAGATTGTCACGGTCGAGGATCTTCAGGCCGCGGTTTCGCCGTACGCCGAGCTGCCGATGGAACTGGCGAAGCGCCTGAGTATCGATCAGCGCGACGGTGGCGCTGGCCCTTCACGGAGATTGAGTCGGCTGATTTCGAGGCTGCTCTGACGTGAAACGACGGGTAGCCGAACCGCTGACAACCGCGATCCATGCCCTAATTGCACGGGAATGGGAGACACTGGGCCCGTTCTTCGAGCAGATGGTCGACGCAAATTCTTTTGCGCTCACGGCCCGCTTCCACAACGCCCTAGCTTCACTGCGTAACTCCGCCGAGCCCGGCCTCGCCGCCTGGGCAACTGCCAAACAAATGGTGATAATCACTTTGTTTCGCGCGCAACTCGTCGCCGAGACGAGCTGAAAAAGATGAGAGTCCGGCCTGCAGCATCAAAGATGCGGACGACGCTTCGCCGTCCCGATGCAGGTGGGGCCGGTGATATCGTTCCCTGCGATCGAAGTCTCACCAGTCCGCCCTGACTGGTTCGCCGCCGGAGAAACGGATATAAAATCGGGATGTACGTGTTTGTTGACGAATCTGGAAATACGGGCGCCCATCTCTTTGACGAGGCGCAACCGATCTTTCTAACTGTCGCGCTCATGACGCGCAGCGACTTCGACGCCGTCAACGCCAAGTCGATCACTGCCCTCGCGCGTGAGGTCGGTGATACCCAGCTGCACGCCGCCAAGCTGGGCGTGGGGCGGATCGAGGAGATTGCCCGGCCGCTCCACAAGCTTCTGCAGCGCGCCGACCCGCGCTTCTTCGTCTCGCGGGTCGAGAAACGCTACATCGTCGCCACGAAGATGTTCGATCTGCTGTTCGATCCCGGCGAGAACCGCGCCGCATCACCGCATATCTACATGCTGCGCCCGCTCAGGATTACGTTCGCAGTAAAGTTCGCCGGCATCGTGACCGAGGACATGGCGCGCGCTTTCTGGGCGTCGATGATGGAGACGAATGCCGATCGCGCGCGGGGCGGCATGATCCAGTTCTGCGATGACGTGCTGGCACTTCTGCCCGGGGTCGAGGACAAAGGCTTTGTCGAGCGCATCCGTCCCGCCATCGAGTGGGCGCGGGAGAACCCGGAAGCGATCTACTTCCATTCAGACGGCCGCATCGCGCGCCAGGGCCATCTGCCCAACCTCGTCGGGTTCGGCAATCTGATGGACGGGGTGGAGGTGCAGTCGCAGGCATGGCATCGACCGGTGCGGCGCATTCGGCATGATCGACAGAGCGAGTTCGAGGCGGCGCTACGCTTTTGGCACGAGCTTTACGCCAACGCGTCGCCGGAACGCGTGCCGCTGATGATGGGCGAAATGTTCAAGGCGCAGCGCGCCGGCGGCAGCACCTTCGAGATATCGGCCGCGGAAGCCAGTCCGGGCATCCAGGTCACCGACGTCATCATGTGGCTGTTCAACCGGCTCCACCGTGAGAAGGAGATCGGCGCGGATTCCTGGCGTTTGATGCAATGGGTGTTCCGCCGCGCGATGCAGAACGACTTCTCCTTCGATGGCGTACTCGCCGCGCTCGACGCGCGATACGCCGGCCTCATGACCGAGCCGATGGAGGAGGCGCGCCTCGACGCCGCGCGCGAGCATTTGGCGATCATCGATGCCGGAACGAAGGAGCGGGTCGAAGCCTATCGGATCGAGAAAGCCGCCCGGCAGATCGAAGGCGACCAGACCTGATCAGTTCGGGAGCACGATGAAGCCGCTCGCGAGCCCGATCACCGCCGCGATCACCAGCCGGGCCGACCAGCGCCCCAACTCCTCCAAGAACGCTCCGGTGAAGCGTTCGAGGAGTTTGCTCGTCGCGGCCATCAATCGAGCCCCTCGAAATAGTCGGCGAGCATCTGCTGTTCGTCGACCTTGGCATCCGCCCACAGCGTCGTGATCGTGCTCGCCGCCGGATTGCGGCGACGAGACCGGATCGCGACGACGGCGATCTTGATCGGCTCGCCGCCCGTCAGGGGCTCGGCATCGTAAGTGCCGGTGAGCACAACGGCGGCGTGGGCGCGCTCGAGCCGTTCGACGCAATCGAGTACGTCGCGCCACAGCCGGCGCACCCGGAAATCACGATCGGGCTTTGGCCCGATCACGCCGTCGCGCTCGGCCTGGACGAAGCTCGCTAGATCGAGCCATTCGCGCAGCTCGGCGACATCGTCGGCAGCGTCGTCATCGAGATCGCAGACGAGCAGCAGGCTGAAGGTAGCGAGCGTCGCGCGCAGCTGAAGCTCGGTCCTGAACGGGGCGACCGCGACAGGTACGCGCCCCTCGGTCCAGGCGAACATTTCGACGAAGTTGGCGGCAGCTTCCTCTGGGGTGGGACGGATGCGCTCGCGCACGAACTCTTCTTCGGGCTTCCCCAGCGCCCGCGCGAGCTTCCGCAGCTGCGCTGGCCGCACTTTCTGACCACGCTCGACCCGCGAGACCGTCGCTAGCGACACGCCGGCCTCGGCGGCGAGCATGTCCTGCTTCCAGCCGTTGAAGGTTCGCTGAAGCTTCACGAAGTTCGCGATGGCGACTTCATCGAGCACGAAGGTTTCGAGGGGTTCGACCGTATCCATGTCCTCAATATGATCGAAGCGCCTCGCAATTTAGAGGGCGTTTCGCACGTCAGTTCGACGACTTTGCCGTCGCCTCAAAGATGTTGCACGCCCTGATCGAGCAGGTCGGCCAGGACGTCTTCGCGAGAACGCGCAGGTGGCGCGGCGGCGTCGACTAGCCCGCGCGCGACACCGCGTGCAAGACCGCGCGCCAACACCCGCTCGGCGGTGGACACCTTTTGAATGCCGGCGCGCCCATGAACGAAGGTGCTGCGCAGCTCGAACAGGTGCCGATAGTCGCGCACGCAGTTCGGATCGTTCAAGAGTGCGGCGATCCGTGCCGCGACCCGATCCGTGGCGGAGCGGCCCTTATGCTTGTGGGGCTTCGGCCGCATCCATTTCTTGTGATCCATCTCCAGACCCATTGCCGCTTCAATCGCGGTCATATGGGCCATCACTTCGTCCATGCCGTCGGCCAGAAAGGCGCGAACGAGAAAATGGGCGATCGGCGTTTCGAAAAGGCTCGTCGACCGCGCAGCCTCAAGCTCCCGCCACGCGGCGTCGGCAAACAGCGCGAGCCCCGCCTTCGCATCGTCATCGAGCGGCAGCTGCGTCGGTCGCTCGAGTTCGACCTCCTCGCCCCAATGATCCTCGACGATCCAAGGCTCGAGGGTGAGGCTGTCGGGGCTGGGCGGCGACGACGGCCGGACGAACAGGTCGTCGCTCAGCGTATAGATCCATGGAACGCGAAAGCCGCGCCAGTCGACCTCCTGCATCGTCGACCAACGCTCCCAGGGAGAGAGCAGGAGGAAGAACAGCGCCGCCTCAACCGGCGGCGGAAAGCGGCCAAGATGCGGATCGATTTCGCCGAAGTCGCGATCCATCGCCATGTACATGAAGGGTGCCGCCCGGGCTTCGGCCCCGCCGTTCACCGCGAGGGTCTCTTCGATCACCAGCCATTGGAATTGTGCGAGGCGCTTTGAGTCGATCGGCTGGGTCGGGAAATTGCGCGCTAGGCGGGGCGCGTCGAACATCTGCGCCAGTTCGTCCGCGCCGAATTGGGCAAGCCGGGCCTGGCCAAATGCAAGCGGCGGAAGATCGTCTGCCAGATCGAGCGGGCACAGATGCCGCCGTGTAACCGTCTGTCGCGTGAACGCATGGTCGATCGCATTGGCGGCGCTCTGCGGATCGACCGACAAGCTGCCGTGGCCGGCGGGTAGCCAACAGGGAACGCCGAGCGAACGAATGGCCGTGCTCAGCGCAAAGACCGGCATGTCGCCGCCATAGTCGGCGCGGCAAACATTACTCACCGCAGTGAAGGCGGACGCTGCCAGGAGGTTGTTCGGTCCGGGGTGCGGTACGCGCCACAGCACTTCGACCGCGTCGATCAAGGCTGGGCTCGCGCCCATCAGTTGCCGTCCGTTGGCGCCAGCGGTAGCCAATCGCGCGCGGTGCGCTCGCGCACGAGACGGGCCTCAAGCCCCGGATCCTTCCGCTCAATGCTCTCATTGTAGAGAAATTCGGCGTCGCGCCAGAATCGTGCGATCGCGGCGACGAACTCCTGAAGCCTTTCCTGCGGGATTCGCATCTGCGCCACACGGGGCGGGCTCGGTGGCAGTGCCCCGAAGCCGGGCGGCATCGGCGGGATGACCGGCCAGAAGTCCGGATAGCGCCGCGCCAGTTCCTCCGCGGAATCGCCGTCGCCGTGCCGGCAGGCGTTACCCAGATGCTGGAGAGCATCGAGCACCGCGAAGCTAGGGAAGGCGTCGAGGCCGATGCCGCGCAGGCTGCGAAACAGTTTCTGGAGCTCTTTCCAGTTCGCCTTCTCGATCTTTGTGGCGAAGGGTTCACCGGGTCTCAAGTCCTTCGCACAGCCCAGGAGATAGCTGCGCAGCTGACGCTCCCAGATGGACTGGATGGACAGGCCAAAGGCGCGCGCCGTTTCGAGGCGAACTTCCTCCATGTCCGCCTTCGCGAAGACCGCGCCCGGCCAGTCACTGTTCTCCAGCTCCTCAATCTTGGTATCGAGCGTGGCGAGCGCCGGCACGATCACATCCTGAAAATAGGATTCGATCGTCATATCGTGCTTGCTGGCTTGGACGTCTGCAAAGCAGTTCTTCCATCGGAACGGTCGCGTCCGTCAATGTGGTGTAGAATTGGGTGTGGCCAGCGGGCTGCATTTTCAGGCGGCCTTGGGTGTAATCTGTAGCGGCTGTGCCTCCTCGAT
>Ga0310345_10003170_pt1 | contig 15862 bp, 12 predicted proteins | sample HC15DNA20500_MG_FD_204667 | JGI IMG/M metagenome (GOLD analysis project Ga0310345, IMG submission 204667) | Marine microbial communities from station ALOHA, North Pacific Subtropical Gyre - HC15-DNA-20-500_MG | ecosystem: Environmental > Aquatic > Marine > Oceanic | place: Pacific Ocean: North... | reverse complement strand
GAGGAACTCAAAGAAATAGAATCCACAGAAAACGTAACGCTTGTAGATACAAGGACCCCTGCAGAACAGGAAGTGTCTATGCTGCCCAAAGCTATCACTGTTGAACAATTCCAGGCCCATCCAGAACAATTTAGAGGAACCAAAGTAGTCGCATACTGCACAGTTGGAGTACGTAGTGGAACGTTCGTCAAAAGTCTTGAGCAGGGTGGGTGGGATGCCTACAACCTAATGGGTGCAATCCTGGGATGGACCCATGTAGATGGCGATCTGACATCTACAGAAGGCCCTACCAAAAATGTACATATTCACGGACCTAGCATGAATCTTACCGCTGAAGGATATAAGCCTGTTTGGTAGAAGATTTCAGTGCTTGAGAGCTGGCCGGAAAATAGTTTAATTTTGTGTTGTGAAAGAACCTTTTTCTCTGGCGAACCGATGTTAGTTTAATTGAACTGTCTGCGAGGATTTGAATGAACAAGAATGTGACCACTGCCCTGCCCGTACGTGCTTCCTTCGGCGAAACTATGCGCCCAGGTAGGTGGTGGATACAACCAGTAGCTGTTTTCCTGGGTTTAGGTTTTTTCATCAGCTATGGAACGTGGGCTGCTTTTCAAGGGGAACACTACCATTTCGGAAACTACCTTTCGCCCTTCTATTCGCCGGAATTATTCGGTGAAAGCCATCATGCTGTATTCGGTCCAAAACCCAGTTGGTGGTTGAGTTGGCTGCCCTGGTCTCCAGCTTTTCTGATTCTCTGGGCTCCTGGAGGATTTCGTTTTACATGTTACTACTACCGTGGAGCCTACTATAAGGCCTTTTGGGCTGACCCTCCTTCTTGTGCAGTCGGAGAACCCCGAAAATCATACTGGGGTGAGCGGTCATTCCCTCTGATCTTCCAAAACGTCCATCGGTATTTCATGTATCTGGCACTGCTGTTTGTAGTATTTTTATCATACGATGTCTGGAAAGCTACTTTTTTTGAAGACACCGTTACAGGTATCGAAAGTCGCGGGATCGGAGTGGGAACTTTAGTCCTAGCTATCAATGTCATGCTACTAGGCGGCTATACGCTAGGATGTCACTCTTTGAGGCATTTGATCGGAGGAAAACTAAATGTCCTCTTCGACAAACCTGTGCGACGAACTGCTCATGATTGTGTCACTTGTTTAAACCGCAGACACATGCTCTTCGCCTGGATGAGCCTATTTTGGGTTGGGTTTTCAGACGTTTATGTACGCCTGTGTTCAATGGGCATCTGGACTGATCGGATACTTTTTTGATGGATAACTATTCGAAACATGAACATGATGTCCTCATCATTGGGGCTGGTGGGGCTGGACTCAGGGCCGCCATAGCGGCTTCTTCCGCGGGAGCATCAGTGGGATTGGTGACCAAATCTCTACTTGGAAAAGCTCACACTGTCATGGCAGAAGGAGGAATGGCAGCCGCACTCTCAAATGTTGATGAAAGGGACGGCTGGCAGGTCCACTTCGCGGATACAATGAGGGGTGGACAATATCTGAATAACTGGCGAATGGCGGAGATCCATGCACAGGAAGCGCCCGAACGGGTCCGGGAACTCGAAGCTTGGGGAGCCGTCTTCGATAGGACTAAAGAAGGCAAAATCCTTCAGAGAAATTTCGGTGGACATGCCTATCCTAGACTTGCACATGTCGGAGACCGCACAGGTTTAGAAATGCTACGGACCCTCCAAGACCATGGAGTTCATCAGGGCCTGGATGACTACCAAGAATGTACTATAACGAGACTCTTCAAAGATGGAGACAGGGTTACTGGAGCATTCGGCTACGACAGAGAAAGTGGAAACTTTAGAATTTTCCGAGCTGGGGCAGTGATCATCGCAACTGGAGGAATCGGAAGGGCTTTTAAGGTTACGTCAAATAGTTGGGAAGGAACTGGAGACGGGCACTCCTTGGGATATGAAGCTGGGGCAGAATTGATCGACATGGAATTCATTCAATTCCATCCTACTGGAATGGTTTGGCCACCTAGCGTAAGAGGCCTCTTGGTCACTGAAGGAGTCCGAGGGGAAGGAGGGGCACTTAGAAACTCCGAAGGCAAAAGATTTATGTTCGACGATATTCCACCTCTGTACGAAAATCAGACAGCAAACACCCCGGAAGAAGGTTGGCGTTACGTCACTGGAGACAGAGAAGCTAGAAGACCTGCCGAACTTCTGACTCGTGACCACGTTGCTCGATCTATCGTCAGGGAAGTCAAAGAAGGACGCGGTAGCCCTCACGGAGGAGTCTTCTTAGACATCGCTTGGATCAAAGAGAAAATCCCTAACGCGGAGGAGCATATCAAGCGTAAACTTCCAGCTATGTATCACCAATTTATGGAACTAGCTGGAATTGACATAACTAAAGAACCCATGGAAGTAGGTCCCACCACCCATTATGTCATGGGAGGCATTAGAGTGGATCCTGAATCTCAAATGTCTACTGTCCCAGGTCTATTTGCGGCTGGAGAAGCTGGGGCTGGACTTCACGGAGCTAATAGACTGGGCGGAAACTCTCTCTCAGATCTATTAGTGTTTGGGAAGAGAGCCGGTGAATACGCCGCTAGTTTTGTTAATGAAAAAGGCCTCGGTGATATAGACCCGGAGGAGATCCATAAAGCTGAACAAGAAGCCTTAGATCCACTAAAACGACAGTACCAATCCACCACTCTAAATCCCTATAAATTACAGTTTGAACTGCAAGATTTACTGCAGGATAAAGTCGGAATCATTCGCCAAAAAGACACACTAGAGGAGGCCAATAAAGAAATTGATGAACTGGCCGAAAAAGCTGAACTAGTAGCTGTCAGCGGCGACCGACAATTCAATCCAGGATGGCATACTGCACTGGATCTCAAACATCTCCTTACCGTAGCAAAAGCATGTGCTTGTTCTGCTCTCGCTAGAAAAGAGAGTCGAGGAGCTCACTCTCGAGTTGATTTTCCAGATAAGGAAACAAGTCATTGGGCTAAGCACACTATCGGGCTGCGTAAAGGTGAAGATGGAAAGATGGAAGTTGTAGAAACTCCCATTTCGGAGATTCCAGAAAAACTCCAGAAGATCATCGAGGAGCAAGGCTAATGACAACTGCTACATTCAATATCTGGCGTGGAGACGCCGCCGGTGGAGAGTTCAAGGAATACAAAACTGAACTTTCTGAAGGAATGGTGGTCTTGGATGCTATGCATCGGGTACAGGCTGAACAAGCACAAGACCTCGCGATACGTTGGAATTGTAAAGCAGGTAAATGTGGTTCATGTTCCGCGGAAGTAAATGGAATGCCTAAACTGATGTGCATGACCCGAATGAGTGATCTACCCACGGACGCACCGATTACTATACAACCTCTCAAGGCTTTCCCACCCATCAAAGACTTAGTAACAGATGTTTCCTGGAATTACGAAGTCAAAAAGAAAATCGCACCATTTAAGCCGCGTAAGCCTGATTTCGAAGACGGGTCTTGGAAAATGCATCAATCAGACGTCGACAGAATCCAGGAGTTCCGGAAATGTATTGAATGTTATCTGTGTCAGGACGTCTGTCATGTGTTAAGGGACCATCACATGCACAAGGAGTTTATCGGCCCAAGGTTCCTTGTATACAGTGCCGCACTGGAGATGCATCCCCTTGATACAGAAGACCGTAAAGAAGACCTTAGAGAAGCTCAAGGAGTTGGTCTCTGTAACATCACTAAATGTTGTACCAAAGTCTGTCCTGAAGGAATTACAATAACGGATAACGCTATAATTCCTCTAAAAGAGCGCGTTGTAGACGATGCGTACGATCCACTTACCAGATTAGTGCAATTAGTTACTAAGAAGAAAAGTTGAGTTAGATTAAGAAGACTGGAATCCAAAGGGAATTCTCAATAGGTGATAGGCGGTCCGAAAATATGACGACAAAGACCTGCTCATGAGTCATCCTAGCAAAGCACGAGCATCTGCTGGTGCAACAGTGGGAAACGTCATTTGCGGATTTGATATCCTTGGACTGGCTTTGGACAATTCAGATAATAACTTGGGAGACATAGTAGAGGTCACCCGCCGAACAGACCCAGGTATCACAATTAAGTGTGTCCACAGTAGTGACTCAGGAATACCGACAAACCCCGACAACAACGTAGCTGGAGTAGCAGCTATGGCCGTATTGGACCGGGCTAATGCAATTACTACTGGCTTGGAAATCGAGATCTGGAAGGGTCTACCTCTATCCGGAGGAATGGGAGGAAGTTCAGCAAGTTCAGTAGCAGCTGCCATCGCAACGGATTCTCTGCTGAAGTCCAACTTGTCTAGGCAAGACCTGATGTTTTGTGCATTGCAAGGCGAAAAATTGGTAACTGGATCCATGCATCCAGACAACGTAGCACCAGCCCTCTATGGAGGAATAGTGCTAATACGACCAGAAGATTCAACCAATCCCCTCCCACTACCAGTTCCCAAAGGATTTTCGCTGGCTTTAATACACCCAAGGATAGAATTGGATACAAGATCTATGAGAAATGCTCTCCCAACAAACATCACTCTTGACCAAGCAACGGCACAGTGTGCAGACGCCTCGTCTTTTGTCCTGAGCCTCTTTGAAGAAAACTGGGATCTCTTAAAGAAGGTTTTGGTGGACAGAATAGCCGAGCCGACTCGTAAACCGTTCATCCCTGGGCTCGATAAAGTGAGATCAGCGGCCCTCGAGTCAGGTGCACTAGGGGCCGGAATTTCTGGGTCCGGTCCTTCTATCTTTGCCCTTTGCAAGGATGAAACGGACGCCAGTCGTGTAGGTCAAAGCATGGAACGAGTTTTTCAGGAGATCGATATTGCCGCCGACCTATACGTCCGTCCTATAGCTCAGACAGGTGCTGGAGCACAGTTGTTAGAAATAAGTTGAAGTATGTGAGTACCGTGGGACACAGCCCTCCGACCGATCTCTTGACTGCCCTGACCGAGGGAATCGCACCTGATGGAGGATTGTACTTACCCGAAGTATTTCCAACCCTTGAGTCCACTGTCCTTAACAGGATGAAAGGACTTCCCTTTGCTGAAGTTTCCCGAATCATTAGTCAACATCTTCTGGGCGACGAACTGCAATCCAAAAATCTGGATGAACTGATTCACAAAGCTCTGAACTTCACAATTCCACTACGTGAATACCAAAAAGACATCTTTGGATTAGAGCTATTCCATGGCCCGACGTTATCCTTCAAAGATGTTGGAGCAAGGTTTCTGGCTCAACTACTAGACTTCTTGAGAGAAGAAGATGATCAACCACTCTTCATCTTGGTAGCAACGTCTGGTGACACTGGAGGTGCAGTAGCCCAGGGGTTCTTTGACAAGAAGGGAATCCAAACAGTTATTCTGTTCCCCTCCGGAAGAGTTAGCCCTCTGCAGGAAAGTCAATTTGGGACTCTAGGTGGCAACGTCCATGCTCTGGAAGTTTCTGGCAACTTCGATGACTGTCAGAGGTTGGTTAAAGCAGCATTCCTAGACCACAACCTTAACAAACGAGTCAAACTGGGCTCTGCAAATTCTATCAATATTGGGCGTTTACTGCCTCAGATTTTTTATTATTTTCATGCGTATGGACAATTGTTGACACAAGAAGAACCGCTGTTCTCAGTTCCGTCGGGCAACTTCGGAAACCTCACTGCAGGGTTGATAGCAAAACGACTGGGTCTTCCAGTCAGAGGTTTTGTAGCAGCTACAAATATAAACGATACCGTTCCGGAATATCTCAAGACTGGAACTGTCCGGCCTAGAGCATCCATCCCCACTATTAGCAACGCCATGGATGTAGGTGATCCCAGCAATCTTTCTCGGATAGAATATATGTACCAAAATAACCTGACAAAACTCCGATATGACCTAGTGGGCAGTGTCCACAGTGATACGGAAACACGGGCTTGTATTAGAACAGTATATCGATCAACTGGAAAAATTTTAGATCCACATTCTGCAGTCGGTTATCTCGGGGTTGAGCCAGGTGTGTCTAGATTCGGATCTGGGCCTTCTATGTTCTTAATGACCGCTCATCCCATTAAATTTCGAGAGAGTGTCGAGCAGGAAACGAACTGTACGCTGACTATCCCGGAGTCAGTATCGTCTGCTTTGTTGTCGAAGCGACAAGTAGTCCCAATTGGCCCTAATCTGTCAGAATTGCGTGAATTCTTGCTCAAAAAAACTTGAAACATAGGCCCAGCAGTCGAATCTTTACGAAACCCCTAAGGTTTTTCAATCCCTCGGGAAAAGTACGACCTCTTTCATAGCCCCGATGTCTGAAACAAGCTCTACTTCCCCCGCTGGAAAACCGTTCTGATCTAAGATATAGGCCATAATATCGAGATAAGTATTGGTAGATAAACCACCAGGATTATCCTCTGGCATATAGTAAACGATCTCTTCGTAGAGATAACCCAGCGAACTGCCACGCCAATCTCTCTGGAAACTTCTCCCTCTAAACTCACTCGAGGAATGACACGATAGACATGTTTCCCGAAAAGAATCCTCACCTCTCTCAGCCTGTGCCTGTGTGTAGAGCGAAACTGGCCCACTGGACTCTGGCTCAGGAGACTCCTCTCCTATCACTGGAGAAGAATCACTCGCTGACGTTTCACTCACGGCAGAGGGTCTTTCCACTGGTATCACTTCAGTTCCACCAGCACACCCATACATGACTCCTACTGACATCAACAATAATTTAGCATTCAAGCTGTTCATCAAAATCCTCTGGAACAAATCAAACCAGTTAGGAACAATGAAATTCTCTACAATCTCAACCTCTACTTGTAAAACCCAACTAACTGAATCTCTATAAATTGGCGAAACATATATCCTTTAATCAAGACCGCTTTGATTCCAAATAATTAACGCCACTTTCATATTCTTTCGAGCGATACACATTTTTCGTCTAGATTTTCAAACCAATTAGCGGGAAAATCTCTATGATCGATCGACTTAGAAGGATAAGTACCCCCAAAATACCAAGAGATGCCATCTCTTGCTGTGTCTACATCGGCTTAAATTCTATTTGCATGTAGGATATACACTCAGGCTTGTTTCAAGTGACTACTATTTACCAAAAAGGCCATGATTTTTTAATTCAAAAATAGCAAGACTGCAAAAAACATCTAAATATCTTGATTAAGAATCTAACATATAACCACTATACAGCACTCGACCAGATCTGGTGTTAGATTAGAAGAAACTGAGGACCACTTTGACTGGGCGGAAATTGTGAAGCAATTGACGATTTTATGGATCAGCGTGATTGTGGGTGTCCATATACCCACTGTTGTTGCTGGACAAGGCTACGGACAATCCGTAGCGGTGAGTGATGATGAAATTTTTGTTGGAGAGTCTCTCAACGAAACATCGCCTGGATACGTTTTCATTTACCGCAAAGACCATGACAATACCTGGTCAGAAGTTCAACGGTTAGAAGCATCTAACTCCAACGTTGGAGATCACTTCGGACGAGCTCTCACCTTCACTGGAGAGCACCTGCTGATTGGTGCGACCACTCTAGAAACAGTTTATGTATTCGCAAAAAATGAAGACGGCTTGTGGACAGAGCGACAAACTCTTCAGGTAAGTGACTCTCAGGACGGCGACTTTGTTGGACGAGTCAGTGCTTCGGATCAGAATCATGTTTTGATGAGTTCGCTGGCAAATGCCGAAGCTCGTGGAGCTGTATATGTATTTGAGAGAGATGAAGAAACTGATCTTTGGAGGGAATCCGCAAAATTGATGGGTAGCGATACTGAACCAAATGACTATTTTGGATTTTCCCTCGCTATCGAAGATGGAGTGGCTCTGATTGGAGCACCGCGACAAAACGATATTACTGGATCCGTATACACCTTCATCCTTAATCAAGATACGGGTGATTGGGTAGAAAAAAGCAAGCTAACCGGAGAAGGGACTGCCCCCAATAGTGGATTTGGAATAGCGGTAGCACTAGATGACGGACAAGCGGTTGTTGGAGCTGCTACACATGACCAAGGCATGGGTATCGCATATACTTTTGACTACGAAGAAGAGTCGGAAAACTGGAATCCAGCATCCACCCTCAAGGCTTTCGACGAAGGAAATCCTGGAACTCAATTCGGAACGGCTATTCAGATCAACGAAGGTGAAGTATGGCTTTCTGCACCCGGAGCTTCTGAATTTCAAGGACGGGTATATAGTATTTCACAAAACCAAACCTCAGGTGATTGGATAGAATCGAGAAAACTGACTTCCCAGGAATTAGTTTCAGGTGATCAATTTGGGGGAGCAATCGCTGTAAAAGGAAACCTGGGTGTGGTTGGCATTGTCGGAGCCGACTATCAGCTAGGGACCGTCGCAATTTACGAACGAATGGGACGTGACTGGACTGAAGTAACAAGGGTCTTCAATAATTCGGATGTCATAACCTCAATCACTGGAGAGGAAGTCAGATGTGAAGAAGGCTCTGCATCCGAATACACCTGTAACGAAGTTGATATGCTCTCCTTTTTATCGGTTGAAGATGTTGGAGGAGCAAGAGGGGTTCAGCTTAACGATGTCTGGGGTTGGACTGATCCATCCTCCAATCGGGAGTACGCCTTAGTTGGACGTTACGACGGAACCTCTTTTATAGATGTAACAGAGGCTTCTAATCCTCGATATTTAGGTAATCTCCCTATGACTAACGGTGCACGTGGTAACGTATGGAGAGATATCAAGGTCTATAAAGATCACGCATTTATAGTAGCTGACGGTTCTGGACCTCATGGCATGCAAATCTTCGATTTGACAAAATTAAGAAACGTTGCGGGAGAACCTCAAACATTCGAAGAAGATGCACACTATAGCAGAGTCGCGAGTGCTCACAATATAGTGATCAACGAGGAAAGCGGATTTGCTTACGTAGTGGGCGTCAATGGAGGAGGAGAAACCTGTGGTGGTGGACTTCACATGGTTAACATCCAAAACCCGCTGACACCTATCTTCTCAGGATGTTTCCAGCACGCAAACACAGGTCGACAAAACACTGGGTATAGTCATGACGCCCAGTGTGTTATCTATCAGGGTCCCGATAGCAACTATACTGATCAAGAGATCTGCTTCAGTGCTAATGAAACCGCTCTCAGCATTTCCGACGTCACCGATAAAGCCAATCCCGTAGAACTCTCGATGGCAACATACCCTAATGTCGCTTACACTCACCAAGGATGGCTCGACGAAGAACACCAATATTTTTACATGAATGACGAGCTGGATGAATTAGGGGGAAGTGTGGACAGAACTCGTACTTTAGTTTGGGATGTCACAGATTTGGAAGATCCGGTACTGGCCTTGGAACACTTCGCTGATGACAACGCGGCTTCCGACCACAATCTCTACATTCAAGGCGACTTAATGTATCAATCCAATTATGTCAGTGGCCTTAGAATACTGGATATCTCCGATAGAGAAAATCCTGAAGAAATTGGGTTTTTTGACACTGTGCCTTGGACACCAGATGCACCTGGATTTGACGGTTCTTGGAGTAACTACCCCTTCTTTTCGAGTGGAATTATTATTGTGAATAGCGGAAAAGAAGGAATGTTCATCCTACGGAAAAATGACCGCAATCTGATACCTTAAGCTCAGATTCCAGCAAGACTCGTAAGGGCTTCTAGTAACTCACTGGGGTCTGGTCTGGTTGTGTAATCAGGATCTCCTGAGGCATATAAAATTTGCTGATTAGAATCAATAACAAAATTGGCAGGGACCGGTAGAGTCCAGGAATTATCCCCATTCCATGACAACAAATCTATACCTTTTTCTCGGTAGAAAGATCTGAGATACTCAGGCATTACAAAAGCAACTCCAAAACTTTGTGCGATATTGTTGCCTGGGTCAGACAGAATTTCAAAACTTAGATTGTACCGCTTGAGATTAGACTCAATGCGTGAAGAAATCTGTGGAGTAATACTTATAAGAGTAGCACCTTTGTTTCTTAAATCAGGAAGAATTTTCTGGAGAGCTACCTGCTCAGCACAACAGTAAGGTCACCATCTGCCCCGATAAAAACTAATAACAACAGGACCCCGGTCTATCAAGCTAGTCAAACAGATTGAATTTCCTTTGGCATTTGAAGCTTCAAAAGCTGGAGCCATCTGTCCGACCTTAGCAAATTTTTCCACGACACCAGATTTACGAAGTTCTTCTATCGACCTTTCTGCGGCCGCTAAGAAATCAGGACCAAGCCTTGAAAGTGCATTGCTTTTTATTTCCTTCAGAGTGTCCTCAAGGACCATAGTGTCTATTCTCTTCCTAAAGCTTATATTGTGTTTTGAATCACCTAGAAGTTAACTGTCCTGAAGGCTGTGCACAGTAGGAACCTCAAACAGAAAGAGCATATGAACCCAAGAAACTCATTGCCCCGTCTAGCATTTTTATTGATCATCAACCTGTCTTTCACGCTCAGTTGCGTAGAAAGAGATTCTCGTGCAGGTAACCCCCAGTTGAGGGGGGTGTTGTTCGATTCACTCATGACTCTGACAGCAAATAGAGAAGCACTCTCACCCATCAAGAATCTGCATTGGGGGATAGATCCTCTGGATGCGATGGAAAGTTACCGCGACGAAGTTATTAATGCTGACACTGAAGAAAAACTTTTCTACGCACTTGAGAAAGTCAGTAATGCAAGAAATGACAGGCATCTGGAAATTTCTCTTGTGGAGAATGGAATACGACTCAAAGTATCTTCTGGTATCGCCGGAGGTGAAGAAACAGTCTATTCAACCCCCTTAAAAATTTTACCCGACTACAGTGATGCATCCGTCTATTTCGTAAGTGACCTATCAGGAAATCAGGATCACTTTTCTTCTGGGACTGTTGCCCCTGGAGAACGGATCATAGCCGTCAACCACATGCCCATAGAGCAGTACGAAAAATCCGTTCGACCTTACCACCAATCTTCTTACAGGCCTAATTTCCGATGGCGGATGGCGGAAGGTATTACTGTAAAGACAGCGAACTTACCTCCCATTTTCTATGGAGACCATTTGGTCTTGGAACTCGAAAAGTTGGATGGATCTTCACACACAGTACAACTCCCTTATCTCCATCCAGACTCTATCCCTTGGCAAAATATCTCTGAGCCACAGTATCCTGGATTCAAGCTAGAACACTCCACTCCTACATACGACCTATATCTCCCCTTGGGGGGCCAAGGAACTGTTATCCTCACTTGGTATGGTTTCAGAGAGACTATGATTGCAGATGTAGATCAATTGATGGAAATGGCCCAGGATAATGCCTGGCTAGATTTCGATATAATAATAGATGGGACGCGTAGCAGAGGAGGTTCAGCTGGTGCTTACGCCATGCAACGGTTCAGTCCCAAACCTTTCAAAACCACCTTTGGAAATATACGTATCAGTGATGTGGTCCCTATTTTTACACAAGAGAAACGTGCCGAAGTTGAATCAGGAGGTAGTCTCGACTCCGGAGTTCCAGAAGCTATGGACGATGGTACTTGGCTGATGGACTGGCTAGAAAATGAAGTGGCCGACTCCGTTGACAGTGGAGCTACTTACAGTAACTCTGTCCCCTTCAAATTAGCCCATGCACCAAAAAATTCTGACGGAATTTTACAACCTGCACTTCAGCACTTCCGAGGCCGTATGGTCGCATTTTTTGTTCCTAGAAGAGGATCTCACCTAGATCAGTTTGCGGCAATCATTAAGGACAACTCCATTGGTTATATGATCGGAATGACAGCCGGAGGGTACAGTAACACCTGGGAATGGGAAGAAACTATTGGATTCCCAGGAACCGACCAACCTGTGATACAATTCATGTGGGACATCGGGCATACGATTCGACCTAACGGGGAGATCCTAGAAGGCAATCCTGCACTACCTGATGAATTATTTCTACTCACACGACACAACTTTGACACCTACTATCAGGAACTCCTGCGAAAGGCTTTGGAGCATTTGAATGGTTGAATTGTCTCCAGATAAGAATCCTCACAATGTAGGAATTGTTTCTATCGCTTATGGTTATTATCGCAATTTATCTTTAGGATCCCGAATCCTCCTCTTTATGGTCTTGGGCAGTATTGGCGGAATTATGGTGGGCGAACCTGCTAAGGCACTACAACCCTTAGGGGACTTATTCATAAAGCTACTTATAATGGTAGCAGTCCCTTTAATATTCTTCAATCTGTTGGCTGGAATGACGGGATTGGCCGACCTCAAAGCATTCCGGAGACTATTCCTGAAAATCATTGTTTTCTATGGAACAAGTACTGTCTTAGCGATGATGACTGGACTTTTCGTTATCTCCCTGATCAAGCCTGGAATAGGAATGGACTTAACCCAAAACATTAACTCAACCATGGAAGAACTCCCTAGTATCGCAAACATCCTGACTGGCCTATTCCCTGAAAATATTTTTGCGGCATTCGCTTCTGGTAACGTTTCGCAAATAGTCATGTTCTCAATTTTTCTCGGTATTGCAACCGTTTTATTGCCAGAGAAGAAACGTAAGACTCTATCTGAAGGATTCGCATTAGTAGCTGAGCTACTGCGAATGCTAGTTGATGTCATAATGCGCTTCGGACCTCTAGGTATTGGAGCTCTGGCCGCAGCTACTCTAGGTCAATATGGCTCTCAAATTTTTGGTCCACTCTCGCTTTTCATTCTGGGCATCTGGTTGGCTATGCTACTCATGACATTCACCTATTTAGTTCTCTTAAGAATATTTAGTGAGTACGCTCCATTGAATTTCCTGCAGAAGACTTTCGCCCTATGGGCGACGACAGCATCTACCTGTAGTAGCCTCGCCAGTCTTAGCGTAGCGTTTGAAATGGCTGAAGAAAAACTGAAAGTACCTCAAGATATCTATTCCTTTACCTTGCCCCTAGGTGCACAACTCAATAAAGACGGCACCGCCATCATTCTAGGGGGAACTCTCCTCTTTACAGCTCAGGCCGCGGGAATAGAATTTACGCCTGCAACACTATTTCCCATCCTGATAATGGGAGCAGTCTTGTCTATGGGGTCAGGAGGTATCCCTAGCGGAGGAGTGGTAGTATCCCTTGTATTCGTCCAAGCATTTGGTCTGCCTTTGGAAATTGCAGCCATGGTGACTGGGGTTTATCGCCTTCTCGACATGGCTAGTACAACGGTAAACGTAATGGGGGATATGGTGGGAACCTGTATTGTCTCTCACTCCGAATGCAATTTTTTCTGCAAGAGAACAACATGACTTCTAGTAGCCTTTCAGAATTCAGGAAACACTTTCCTGCCACATCTAAAGGGATTTTCACTGACGTAGCCCAAAGAGGGCTTATTCCTACTCCAGTACATGATTCGATTACCGATTACCTGACTAGTCGGACCGATCTTAGTTGGAACAAAGAAGAAGCCTTTAATATGGTTGAAGATACGAGAAATACATTTGCATCTTTCATTAACGCTACCCCTGCTGAAATAGCTTTCACTAAAAATGTCTCAGAAGGAATTAATCTGATCGCTGGGGCAGTCTCCTGGGACCCAGGAGACAAGGTCATCTTATGTCCGGACTTAGAACATCCCGCCAATGTTTTCCCTTGGTATAACGTCTGCAAGCTCCATGGCGTCGAAATCACAGCTGTGGATTCCTCAGGAGGTCACTTCGACCTAGACAGAATAGCTTCAGCTATAGATGAGCGAACAAGAGTTGTCTCAGTTTCAACAGTAAGTTTCTCACCAGGCTTTGTCACTGACGTAATTGGCTTAGCCGACATCTGTAGACAACGTGGAGTCCGCCTCCTTGTCGATGCTGCACAATCTGTTGGCATCTTACATACCGACGTTCAGAAACTCCAAGTGGACGCACTGGCCGTTGCAACACAAAAAGGCCTGCTGTCCTGTTACGGCTCTGGATTCCTTTACTGTTCTTCCGATTTTGCCGAAGAATTGCGACCGGCCACACTCGCACGGTTTAGTGTCGCAGCTGAAGAGGGTAGTCATGAAACCACCTTGACCGACCAACAGTTCCAATATGCTCCGGCAGCTCGCAGATTTGATGGCGGCAATTACAATTATCTAGGTATCACAGGAGCTAGATCCTCCTTGAAATTACTTTCAGACATCGGCACACCAATAATCGAAACACACGTGCGGAGACTCTCGGCCAGGCTCGCTACTGGATTACTACAAATCGGATTACCTGTGTGTGGTGGGACACCTGGAAACCACCTGGGGCACATCATCGCTGTAGGCGTGAGTGGAGGTGGTAGGCATTATACTGCCCAAGACCCCGCGATGAATATTCTGCATGACAGGCTTGTAAAAAATGGAGTTCATCTTTCAATCAGGAAAGGGGTCCTGCGGTTTTCCCTACACGGCTATAACAACGAAGAAGACATCGACCAAATCATCGATATCGCAGCCTCGAATCGATAAACATTTAGCGTTTTTCAGGGACCGCAAGTGCAACCAGAGGAAATCAACCCCAAATATCTCCCAACGTAAATCCCTCTGGAAAAGGATCGTCGGGATCTAGAACATACTCAGCGAATCCAGTGATCCAAGCAGTCCCGCTCAAGCTGGGAACCACGGCCTTATATTCACCCACTTCTGTCTCACGAAGTAATCTACCTGTAAAAACAGTCCCCAGTGGTCCCTCATGATGAAAATCCTCACCTAAACCAAGTACACCTTTCGCGTGTAAAACAGCCATTTTAGCACAAGTCCCCGTTCCACAAGGGGAACGGTCTAAGGCCCCAGTCCACGTACTCGGATTGTTCCAATCCAGAATACCTGTCGAAACGACAACGGCATTCTTCACTCGCCCCTCAACCTTGTCTGAACTTCCAGAAAGTTGGGAGATAGAAATACCCTCAATAGCCGGGTTCTCTGGATGGCACACAGGCAATTGCTCGCTAGCAGCCACTTTTATCATTTCACCTATTCTAGCTATGTCACAACCCTCTCTGGGATCCAACGATAACCCCACGTCTTTTGCATCAGCTATCACATAGAACATCCCGCCATAAGCAACGTCAACACGCAATTTGCCGATCTCTGGTACGTCTATTTCTTTGTCCAGATGTACTGCAAAACAGGGTACATTCTCAAAAGTTACTTTTTCCACTTTTCCATTTCCGACCGCCGCCGCCACTGAAACCAGACCCCCCGGAGTCTCCAGGCAAAGATGGGTCACTGGTTCTTCAACGTCCACCATTCCTGTCTCCACCAGAGCAGTTACAACACAAATAGTATTAGTTCCCGACATCGGAGGATACTCGACCTGCTCCATGATGACGAATCCAGCGTCTGCTTCCTCGCAAGTCGGTGGCAAAAGTACATTACAGTTGGCCGCAGGATAACCGCGTGGTTCCCTGAGCATCATCTTTCTCAACCCATCAAGATGTGCTTCCAAATATTGCATCTTTTCAAACATATTAGTGCCCGGAACATCTGGAATTCCACCAACAATGACCCTGCCTGGTTCACCACATGCATGAAGATCAACTGCTTCAACTCTTTTAATGAAACGCATAAAAAATCCGTCCTCGCTTAGCCGGTTGCCATCCACTGAGGCTTAATCGATTGAAAAACAGACCTCTTCGAATAGACAAAAGCCAGCCTCTCCTCTATAACACGAGGAGAGACCGGCTATTTTAAACGTTATATTTTATGCTTAAATGTTAACAGGACTTACAGTTGTCATTGTTAATAGCACCTAAGCTCACCAATAACTCCACAGTCTCTGGATAGGGTGACACTCTTGAAACTGGACCATTGGCCATATCAGCTGTAGTTTGTCCAGCTCTGCTCAGCACTTTCACGTCAGCACCCTGATCAATCAGATAAAGAACTAAATCGTTGTCCCCTCTCGAAGCTGC
>Ga0310345_10003169_pt1 | contig 15865 bp, 16 predicted proteins | sample HC15DNA20500_MG_FD_204667 | JGI IMG/M metagenome (GOLD analysis project Ga0310345, IMG submission 204667) | Marine microbial communities from station ALOHA, North Pacific Subtropical Gyre - HC15-DNA-20-500_MG | ecosystem: Environmental > Aquatic > Marine > Oceanic | place: Pacific Ocean: North... | reverse complement strand
GCGAACGTGGTACGTCTTTACTCTCATTCCGCATCAGACAACGAGGGCCAGTACAAAAGTTCGGAAGAGCGGGATGCCGAGCGGGCTCGCGACCCGCTGGACCGCTTTGCTGAGTTCCTGAAGAGCGAGAAACTCACAGACGACGAAACCCTGGCGCGCATTTCACGCGACGTGGACGACGAAATCCGAGAAGCAGCCGACCTGGCACTCGCCGCAACTCCGCCAGACCGGTCGACCGTACTCGAATATGTGTACTCGCCAGACATCGATCCGACCTCGGATGCGTTCGACGTTTCGGACACACCGGTAGGCGACCCGATTACTATGGTCGCCGCTATCAATCGCACGCTCTCGGACGAATTGGGGCACAACCCCAGGCTCGTGGTATTCGGTGAAGACGTGGCCGACTGCAGCCGGGCCGAAGCGCTGTCGACTGTCCAAGGCAAAGGGGGAGTATTCAAGGCGACACTTGGGCTCCAACGCACCTATGGACGGGAGCGAGTATTCAATTCCCCTCTCGCCGAAGCCAACATCGTCGGACGCGCGATTGGTATGGCGGTACGCGGGACCAAGCCAATCGTCGAGATTCAGTTCTTCGACTACATCTGGCCGGCCATGATGCAGATCCGAGACGAACTGACGATGCTGCGCTATCGGTCGAACAATGCCTATTCGTGTCCGGTGGTAATCAGGGCACCGATTGGAGGGTATCTGCGCGGCGGTTCTCTGTACCACAGTCAATCGGGAGAGAGCATTTTCGCGCACTGTCCAGGGCTGCGCATCGCCTACCCCGCCGATGCCGCCGATGCCGCCGGTCTGCTGCGGACCGCCATCCGCTGCGATGACCCAGTGCTCTTTCTTGAGCACAAGCATCTCTACCGCCAGACGTACAACAAAGCCGCCTATCCGGGGCCGGACTACCAGATTCCTTTCGGTCGCGCTCGTGTTCGACGTGAGGGTACGGATGTGGTTGTGATCACGTGGGGGGCACTCGTCCAACGAACGCTGTTGGCTGCCGAACGTGCATCCCAGCGTGACGTCAACGTGCAAGTCCTCGATCTCCGCACGCTCGCCCCCTACGACTGGACCACTATCGCCGCATCAGTAATGCAGACCAACCGAGTCGTCGTCGCCCACGAAGACCAGTTGACCTGTGGATTCGGCGCGGAGGTGGCGGCGCGTATTGCTGATGAACTCTTCGACCAGCTGGACGCACCCATCAAGCGGGTCGGTGCGCTCGACTGTCCGGTCGCCTACCATCCGATTCTCGAAGAAGCCATCCTCCCTCAGACCGACGACGTCCTGCAGGCGATCATGACCGTCGCCGAGTATTAGTGCCGTGTTCGCTGCACGGTCCCAGAACGCAGCATCTCGGTTGATCGGAGCACTACTAGCGGTCGCCGCGATCCTCCCAGGAAGCGCTGCGGAGGTCGAGATTCTACGGTCCACCGGCGGCCTAGCCGCCGACGTGGTCGGCGTCTTCAGAGAACCTATCGGCTGTCACCGCACACCAGACGGAAGCTACTTAGTCTTCGACCGGGCCGGGCACACCGTTTATCGAGTACCAGCGTCTGGCGCCGAGGTCACCGAGATCGTTCGGATCGGCTCTGAAACCGGACGGATTATTAGTCCGAGCGCGTTCGTCCTCGCCGGAGAGCGCTTCATCGTCGCAGATTCGCCGCAACGACGCGAGCGGGTCCAGATTTTCCGGCGCGACGGCACCCTCTTGGCCGGCTTCTCTCTCGCCGAGCGCGCGACACCCAGAATCACGAGCGGCCGCTTAACGCTGGGCGGCGTAGGCTCGATACAGTGGACCGGCCAGGCAATTCTCATGAATCAGCCGGAGACCGGTGGACTCATGACCGAGTTCACCGTGCGCGGCCACCCGTATCGAACCATCGGTCGCCTCCGGGACACGGGACACGAAGACGATCGCGATCTGCACTTAGCCCTGAACAGCGGGCTACCGCTAGTCGACCCGACCGGCGGGTACTACTTCGTGTTTCACGCTGGAGTGCCGGTCTTTCAAAAATACGACCACGAGGGACGTTTGTTATTCGAACGACATATTGAGGGCCGAGAATTGGACGCCACCGTCCAATCACTCCCCACGTCATGGCCCCGTCGAACCGACGAATCTGGCCATGAGGTCCCACTCGTGCCCCCAACCGTCCGCACCGCGCAAGTCGATCCCACCGGAAAACTCTGGATATCACTCTCGGTCCCGTACACGTATGTGTACGACCGAGATGGAGACAAGCTTCGCACGATCCAGTTCCGTGGTGCTGGCCTCATCACACCAAACAGTTTGTCCTTCGAAAGTCAGAACGAGTTACTGGTCACACCGGGGTGTTACCGATTTTCAATCTAGCCGGTGGTACCTGTGCAACCGGGGTTCAACCAACAACACCTCTCCCGTGCCGCGTCACCCGCCTCGTTCTCAGTCAACGAATTCGCCGCGCAAGACTGTGACGGCCTGACCACTCAACTTCACGCGGGCACCTGCAACCCTCACGTTCACAACCCCTCCACGAGCTGACGCCTGATAGGCAACGAAACGATCCTGTCCGAGACGGTCTCTCCAGAACGGCCCCAGACAGCAGTGCGCTGAGCCAGTCACGGGATCTTCGTCGATTCCAGCACGGGGTGCGAAGAATCTGGAAACGAAATCGTAACCAGCAGTGGACGCCAGGCTGGTCAAGATGACGCCACGGTCAGACAGGCCCCGGAGCCGACCGAAATCTGGCTTGCTCGCTCGTACAACCTCCTCGGACTCGACCTCAACGAGATGGTCGAACCGGTTCCGACCAATCCAACGCGGAGTCACCCCGAGGGCATCCGACAGGTCTGGCAACGGCTCAGAAAGATGCGTGGGCGGCTCAGCCGGAAAATCGAGCTCGATCCAGCCATCAAGAAGCCGCGCCGACAGTGGACCACTCTTCGTGTGAAACCAGGCCTGCTCGTCTGGACCCAAATGTCCGTCTTCCCATAACACGTGAGCGCTGGCCAGAGTCGCGTGGCCACATAGTGAAACCTCGGTGACCGGCGTGAACCAGCGCAGGTCGAAACCACCCTCCCGTCGCACAACGAACGCGGTTTCAGACAGATTCATTTCACGTGCTACCGCCTGCATCCAATCGTCTGGCAGAGCCTCTGAGAGCACGCAGACGGCGGCTGGGTTGCCAGAAAACCTGGTGTCTGTGAAGGCGTCGACCTGAGTCACAACCTGGCCCATAGAATTCCTCCGATAGCGATGAAATCGGCCGACCGGGGACCAGGTTGCCAGCGGTCCATTCAGCCTGTATGATCCGGCGATTGCGAGTGGCTGGAGCCAGCCACAGCGATTACACAGCGTACCCTAACGCTCGGGAGGACCGAACGCGGAGACATCCCTGGGAATCGGGAGTTCCCGCTGCTGGTTCATCACATGCCCGACCCGAGTGATCATTTTCTCGCAAGATCGTTTTCGGCCTTGCAGGAGAACCTTCGCCGCTCAGGTCCGGCGGCATCGGTGGGGTATACGCTCATCGGCGCCATTTTGCTACTGGGCGGGCTTGGGCATCTTGTAGACCGGTGGGCTGCAACCGAGACGCCGTGGTTCCTGCTGACGGGGATGTTGTTGGGACTAGTCGTCGGTTTTTACGAGTTGGCAAAGACAATCTGGAAGAAATGAGGTTCTCGGGTGCACTCGTAGCCGCCTGCGTGACTACCTGTAGTCTTGCCGCGCTGGTGGCGCCGGACGCGACTGCGGCGGTGTTCCTCGGAATGGCCGCACCTTTGGTCGTCGGGATTGCCACCATCGTCATGGTCGAACAAACCGCACGGACAAACCCGCGCGCGTTTACTAGAAGGATGACACTGGCCTTCGCCGTGAAGATGTTATTCTACGCGGCGTACGTCACCGTGACGATCGGTCTACTCAACGCTGCCCCTGTCCCGTTCATGATCAGCTTTACCGTGTACTTCGTCGGGCTCCAATTCACCGAGGCGCTGTATTTCAAGACTCTGTTCGCCCAAACCGGCAGAAACGCGCCGGCCGCTGAACTCTCGCGCAGCTTACCCTCATGAGTGCACAACACCAGGAAGAAGTCACCACGCACGTCGGAGAACACGCCGCGGACGGCGAGCATGCGTCCGAAGGGTTCGACGCCGGAGCAACGATCATCGAGCACGTCACAAATAGCTCACTTGAGCATCCCCTCGTGCACCTGGAACCGATCGCGGGCATCGACCTCTCAGTAACCAAGCACGTAATGATGATGTGGTTAGTGGCTGGTTTCTTGTTCGTGGTCATCACGATGGTCACTCGTGCGTATTTGAACCAAGATCGACGAGTCCCGTCAGGATTCATGAACGGGCTAGAGTGGCTGGTGCAATCGATCCGGGACTCGGTCGTGCTACCCAATGTCGGCGCCAAGTATGTCAACACCTGGACGCCCCTTCTCCTGACTATGTTCGTGTTCATCCTGGCCGCCAACATCGTCGGGTTGATACCGATGTTCGAAGCACTCGGGCTCGTCGATCGATTCGTGCTCGGTAACGGGCACGACGCAGAATCGTTGATCAATGGCGTGTTGCACGGCGGGACGACCGTCACGGCGAACTACAACGTCACCGCGGCCCTGGCCACGATCACCTTCTTCGCTATCATCATCGCCGGGACAATGGCTCACGGCTTCGTCAAACACTGGAAGAACCTCGTACCATCCGGGCTCGCCAAACCGATCTACGTCCTCCTTATACCAATTGAGATCATGGGTATGTTCGTCAAACCGTTCGCACTCACGATGCGACTAGCGGCGAACATGACCGGAGGACATATCGCGATTCTGTCGATTCTCTCTCTGGTGTTTCTTTTCACGGAAATGTTCGAGAGCGCAGCGGTAGGCATGGGAGTCGGCGTCGCGATGTCTCTACCGCTCGCCGTTGGCATTTCCGCACTCGAAATCATCGTCGTCATGGTTCAAGCCTATGTGTTTACACTGTTGACGTCGGTGTTCATCGGCATGGCCATCAACGTCCACCACTAGTTCGGAGCTTGGTAACAACACACACGGAGGTTAGCTGAATGGATTTGCTGTACATCGCTGGGGTCGCCATAGGTCTCGGGTTGGTTGTGATAGGCGCTGGTCTCGGTATCGGTCGGTTTGCGGCGGCCATGGCCGAGGGCATCGCTCGACAGCCGTCCGCTGCCGCGGAGATTACCGGCGCCGTGAACCTGCCCCTCTTCCTTCTCGAAGGAGTGGCAATTCTGGCCGAGGTGTTCATCTTTACCGTCGTCCTCCTGCGATAGTCGGGCATGGACAGACGTCTCGACACGGGAATTCGCACAGAAGGAGCGCCTCATGGATAACCCGTTGGTCCAACCAGATCCTGGTTTGTTCATCTGGACCATCCTCACCTTCCTGATCCTGCTTGGCCTGCTGGCAAAGTTTGCCTGGAACCCCCTGCTACGGGCGCTGGAGGAACGCCAGGAGACGATCCGAAAGTCGTTGGATGACGCCGAAAAAACCAAACAGGAACTGGTACGGGTACAACAAGAATCAGCTCAAATCGTCGCCGAGGCTCGCGCAGAAGCCCAGACGATCGTGTCCAGGAGTCGGGCCGAGGCAGAGACCGTTCGCGAAGACCTGAAGCGAAAAGCCAAGGAAGAGGCCGCTGGGCTGGTCAAGAACGCCGAGCGGCAGATTCAGCAGGAGACCGCTCGCGCGGTGCTGGAGATCCGCCGCGAAGTGGTAGACCTGTCGCTCGCCGTGGCCTCGAAGTTGATCAAGAAAAACTTGTCGCAAGAAGATAACGACCGGCTCATTCAAGACTCCTTAGACCAGATCGGAACGGCACGACCTACTAGCTAGGCAACACTCCATGGGACGGTGAACTTGCTCACCGTCCCTACTCGGCTTCTCAGAGATCCGGCTCCCTCCAGCCACACCGCCAGGGTCTTCACCGTGCCTGAGATTAGCCCCGAAGGAAACAATCTAACGGTTTCGTGGGTGCCGCCGTCGAGGGCGGAACGCCTGCGGTTGGTTTCGCTAAAACGACGCGCGAAAGGGCGACAGCCAGGTTACTTACTGGAGCGCGACGCTGGGGGAGACGCCCCCGAGAGTGCGAGCGGCCGCCTCAGCGTACTCGAAGAGGGCCTGGGGATAGACGCCCAGGATGATCGTGCCGAGCAGCGCGACACCGAGGGTAACAGCCATGGCGGGACCGATGGTAATAGGAGACCCCGCTGGCTCGTCTTCGTTGACCCACATGAAGACGACCACGCGGAGATAGTAATACAGCGAGACAGCGCTATTGGCTACCGCGAGAACCGCCAGCCAGATCGCCCCCCCATCGACGGCGGCACCGAAAAGCCACATCTTACCCATGAAACCCGCGGTCGGAGGAATGCCACCGAGCGACAGCATGAAGAACAACATCGCAAAAGCAGCAATCGGACTTCTCTTCGAGAGACCGTTCAGGTCCTTCAACTCGTCACCGATAACGTCACTTCGCCGCATCACCGTCACGATGGCGAATGCGCCAAGCTGCATGAAGAGGTAGACCCCCAGATACACGAGCATCGCTTCCACGCCGCGTGCGGTGCCAACGACCACGCCAATCAGTAAATAGCCCGCGTGAGCGATCGACGAGTACGCAAGCATCCGCTTCAAGTTGCTCTGGGTCAGTGCCGCGATGTTGCCCACGGTCATCGTGACCACGGCAAGCACCCAGAACAGCATCTTCCATTCGGCGGCAAGGGCGGGGAGCCCTTCAAAGAAGATTCGCAGCAACATGGCGAACGATGCCGCCTTCGAACCGACGGAAAGGAATGCCGTCACGGGTGTCGGCGCACCCTCATACACGTCAGGTGCCCACATATGAAACGGCACGGCTGCGATCTTGAAGCCCATACCCGCACCGACCAGCACAACAGCAAGCACCAACACCACGCCTACATCCTGCCCACTGAGCGCGGCCGCGATACCCTCCAGTTTCGTCGTGCCGGTCGCCCCATAAAGCAGCGACATTCCGTAGAGCAAAATACCGAGAGAAAAGGCCCCCAACAGGAAATATTTAACCGCAGCCTCATTCGAGCGCGGATTTGACTTGAGAAATCCGGCAAGCACGTAGAACGCAATCGCCATCGTCTCGAGTCCGATGAACAGCGTGATCAAATCGAGGCCACTCGCCATGAACATCATGCCGAGAGTGGCGCACAGAATCAGAAAATAGTACTCGCCCGCCCTGACCCCCTCGACACGGAGATAGGGTGCAGACATGAGCACCGTCAACGCCGCCGACAACAGCGCGATCACCTTGAAGAAGATGGCGAATCCGTCGATCGCCAGCAACCCCCGTGAGGCAGTCGCGTCGACACCGACAAACGAAGACAGTGCTGCAGCTGTCGCCGCAAGCGTCGCCAGCGTAATGCCAAGCAATACGCTGTCCCGCCGCGGCACAATGACCGACAGCAGCAGCACCAGCAGCGCCCCGCCCGTCAGCACCAGCTCAGGCAGAATGTAGTAGAAATCGAGACCAGAAAACCCGGCCGGCATTATCTGGCGCCCCCGCGCACGGGCAACTCAACGATGTCACCCTCTAGAACCGGCAGGTCATGCGAACGGGCGGGCAGTTGAGTCTCGTTAGTGTCAGCGTTCAGTTGCACGTCGGCACTATTGACGCGTGACATTACCCGGCTCACGGAGGTGTCGAGCCGGTCAATAAATGGCTTCGGATACAACCCGATCCAGACCGCGAGGATCAACAGCGGTATAAAGGTGGCCCACTCGCGCAGGTTCAGGTCAGGCAAGTTCTCGTTCTTCGGGTTATCCACCGTTCCGAACATGGTCCGCTGATACAGCCAGAGCATGTAGGCGGCGCCCAACACGATTCCGGTGGCGGCGAACCCGGCCCAGATTTTGTTCACGACAAAAATGCCCTGCAGAATCAAAATCTCACCGATGAACCCGTTCAGTGCCGGAAGTCCGATAGACGACATCGTCATCACGAGGAAGACCGCGGCGTAGGCCGGCATGACCTTCGACAACCCGCCATATTCGGAAATCTCACGCGTGTGCCGACGCTCGTAGACCACCCCTACCAGGAGGAACAGTGCCCCAGTAGAAATGCCGTGGTTGATCTGCTGCACGATGCTACCGGTGATTCCAACGGCGTTGAGGGCGAACATGCCCAACATCACCATACCCATGTGACTAACACTGGAGTACGCCACCAATCGCTTCCAGTCGCGCTGGGCCATCGCCACAAGTGCACCGTACACGATGCCGATAATGCAGAGCGCCACCACCCACGGCACAGCCGCACGGGTCGCCTCTGGCAAGATCGGAAGCGAAAACCGGATGAATCCATAGGTGCCCATCTTCAAGAGCACCGCAGCCAAAATGACCGAGCCGGCCGTCGGAGCGTCAGTGTGCGCGTCTGGCAACCAAGTGTGGAACGGGAACATCGGCACCTTGACGGCAAACCCAAGGAAAAAGGCCAAGAAGACCCACCACTGCAGGTCGAACGGCATGTTCAGTTCGTGGAACCGCGTGATGTCGAATGAATACACGCCGGTCACTTCATGGTGATAGAAGTACACAGCGAGAATACCGAGCAACATGACGACGCTACCGACCAGCGTGAATAGGAAGAACTTGATTGCTGAGTAGAGGCGGTTCGCGCTGCCCCAAATACCGATAAGAAAGTACATCGGCACCAACATCACTTCCCAAAACAGGAAAAATAGAAGGAAGTCGAGTGACACAAATGCGCCGATCATCCCGGACTGCAGGACCAGAAGAAAAATGTAATACTCCTTCACCCGCGTAGTAATCGCAGTCCACGACGACAATATCGCGATGAATCCCATCAAGGTCGCCAGCAGAATCAACAAAGCGCTGAATCCGTCAACACCGAGGTGATACTCAGCACCAATCGAGGGAATCCAATCGTGCCGTTCGACGAACTGCCAGTCAGGGGTAGCCTGATCCAGCCAGAACCAAAGCGGTAACGACACTAAAAAGCCAAGGGCAGCGACCGCATTGGCGATCCAGCGAATGGTATCTTCGCTGTCCTTCTTCACGAACAGCAGTAACACCGCGCCCGCCAGGGGCGTGAACAGGATCAGCGACAGCAGAGGAAAATTGGCCGTGTTGCTCATGAGCAGGTTCTCGTAAAGGGCCACCGGAGGCCCACTCTAATCACGTAGTCTCTTGCGCGGGTCTGACAACCCGACATTCCGTACAATCGAGCCTCTAAAGTCCGACGAACCGGGCGACCAGATACACCGTAACAAACGTGAACACCCCAAATAACGCGGCGACAGCGTAGTTCTGAATGAGTCCGGTCTGACCGCGCCGGAAGATGTAACTCCCCTCGGCGCAAACCCATCCCACCAGATTCACGAGCCCGTCGACGACGTATTTATCCAACACGTGGGAAACCCAAGCCAACGCTCTGGTGAACCAACCAGTGCCATTCACCGCACCGTCGACCACCTTGCGGTCCACGGTCCACAGACCCCGGGCGCCCCCCATCGTGCCCTTGACGACGGTGGCGTTGTACGCCTCGTCGACGTAGTACTTGTTCGTTAGCACACGGTGCGCCCCGGCCCAGTGGGTCGCCAGTTCCTTGGAACGCTCCGGCCGACGCACGTAGAGGTGGTAGGCCAGGACAATGCCGAATGCCGCAATCAGTACCGAAAACGCCATTAAGCCGATCTCGGCGGCGTGAGAAAGGTGAGCAACCTCATGGGCGCCCTCCTCGCTGTGGGGTGCCGACTCGGCAACGAAGGCGGGCTCAAGGAAATGCTCGATGGCATTGTCGCCACCTAGAGCCGCGGGGATGCCTACAAAACCAGCCACACATGCACCCACCGCCAGAACCATGAGCGGCCCCGTCATCAGACTCGGCGACTCGTGCGGACCATGCCAAGCGTGGGCATGACCGTCATCGTGATGCTCGCCGTCGTCAGCGGCGTGGTCGTCGCCGTTCTGAGAGCCCCAAGAAGGCCCCCGGTACTCGCCAAAAAACGTCATAAAGATCAGCCGGAACATGTAGAACGCCGTCATCCCCGCCGTCAGAACCGCCAAACCCCAGAGCAGCTTGTTGTCAAGGAACGTGCGATAGAGAATTTCGTCCTTACTGAAAAAACCGGAAAACGGTGGCACTCCGGCGATGGCGACCGCGCCGACGAACATGGTAACGAAGGTAACGGGCATATAGAGTTTCATCCCGCCCATCTTCTGCATGTCCTGCTCGTCGTTCATCGCATGGATGACGGAGCCACTGCCGAGAAACAGCAACGCCTTAAAGAAGGCGTGGGTCATCAGGTGAAACGCCGCGGCCGCAAACGCACCCACGCCGGTCGCCAAAAACATGTAGCCGAGCTGCGAAACAGTCGAGTACGCCAGAACCTTTTTGATGTCGGTTTGAACCAGTCCGATCGTAGCCGCCATCAGAGCCGTCACCACCCCGACCGTCGCTACGGTCGTCATGATCATCGGCGCCTGCGAAAACAACACCGCGTTCCGGCCGACCATGTAGACACCAGCCGTAACCATCGTCGCAGCGTGAATCAACGCTGACACCGGAGTCGGGCCCTCCATAGCATCTGGTAGCCACACATACAGTGGAATCTGCGCGCTCTTGCCCACGGCGCCAATGAAGAGCAGCAAGCAAATGGTCGACAGCACGCCGAAGGTCGCCGTCTCCACCGGTAGCTGTGCAGCGGCCTCAGCCACCTCCCTGAAATCGAGGGTCCCGAAAGTGAAAAAGATCAAAAAGACGCCGAGCACGAAACCGAAGTCACCCACCCGGTTGACGACGAACGCTTTCTTTCCAGCGTCAGCCGCACTTTTCTTGTGATACCAGAATCCAATCAACAAGTACGAGCACAGACCAACGCCTTCCCAGCCGACGAACATAACGAGGAAGGTGCTTCCGAGCACCAAGGTCAGCATGAAGCAGCAGAAGAGGTTGAGATAGCAGAAAAACCGGACGTAGCCGCCCCGCGGCTCGTGATGCATATAGGCCGACGAGTAGAGGTGGATCAAGAACCCAATGCCGGTAACGATCAGGATCATCATCCCGGAGAGCGGGTCGAGCCTGAAAGCCCAGGGCACTTCGAAAGCACCGAGCCCATTAACCGTCTGGAGCGGAATCGGCGGAATCCAGTCTCCGAGGGAAACGACATGCTCACGATGTTCAGCACCGAGCAGCTGTACGAACGCGAACACAGACAAGAGCAGCGAGCCGCCCATCGTGGCGCACGCAATGCCGGCGGCCACCGTCTTGCTGAAATACCGGACGCCCAGGATGCCGTTCAGGGCAGCACCGACACCAGGCAGTACGGGAATGAGCCAGATAAGATCCATGTTCTTGCAGCGATTGCAGACTCTAAGCGACGGCCTACCAGCGCATCACGTTCATCTCGTCAATGTTCACAGTTTCTTTGTTCCTGAAAAAAGCCAGGATGATCCCCAGCCCGACGGCGGCCTCCGCCGCCGCCACCGCAATCACGAAGACCACAAACACCTCACCCACCAAGTTCTCGAGCCGGTGGGCGTGGGCGACGAGGTTAATGTTGACCGCGTTAAGCATCAGTTCGATCGCCATGAAGATAATGATGATGTTCCGGCGCACTAACACCCCGATCACGCCGATGCTGAACAGCGCGGCCGAGAGCACTGTGTAATGCACCGTGGTGATTTCCATCATTAAACTTCTCGCCTCGCGAGCAGGATCGCGCCGATCATCGCGACGAGCAACAGTACGGACGCGACTTCAAACGGAATGAGGTAGTCCGTGTAGAGGAGCCATCCAAGCTCCTCGACGTTCCCCTGTACGGGGAATGCCACTGCTTCACTCGAAGGCACGGTGGCGTCGCTGCCAGAGCTGTAGACCAAGATACCGGCCAGCTCGAGCAGCACCGCACCAGCCAATGCGAGTCCGATCACACTCAGTCGCCGCGGGTCTTGGTGGGCCTCAGCCTCACCCTTCAAGTTCACCAACATGACGACGATCAGATACAAGACAACGATGCCACCCGCATAGACCAAAACTTGGATCACCGCCAGAAACTCTGCCTGGAGCACCACATAGACCACCGCCACACAGAGAAAGTTCATAACGAGAAACAGAATGCTGTGCACAGTGTTTTTGGCAGTCACCACTAGAACGGCCAATCCCAAAATCAACACCGAGAGCGTGTAAAACCCGATGGTTTCAGCCATGGCTTACAACAAGACCTTCACGACAGCAGTCACCACGATGTTGCCAATGGCGATCGGGATCAAAACCTTCCAACCAAGCCTCATCAACTGATCATAGCGATAACGCGGCAAGGTGGCCCGGATCCAGATAAACAGATAGAGAAACCCGAACATCTTGCCAAAGAACCAGACCCAGCTCGGAATGAAATCTAGAAATGAGAGCGCGGCAACGTTCGGGAATGGCCGCAACCAGCCGCCCCAGAACAGCACGACTACCACCGCTGAGATGACGAGCATGTTCGCGTATTCGGCCAAGAAGAACATCGAGAACCGCATGCCGCTGTATTCAGTGTGGAAGCCACCAGTCAATTCCTGTTCGGCCTCGGGCATGTCGAAGGGTGCCCGGTTAGTCTCGGCCAGCCCGCCAATCAGCACCAACACGAATGCCACTGGCTGCACGAAGAAGAACCAGAAACCAGCCTCCTGTTGCGCCTCCACGATCCCGATCATGCTCAGTGTCCCCGCAGTCAAGATGACGCTCACCAAGGTCATCGTCACCGCGATCTCATAACTGATGAGCTGCGCCGACGCACGCAGACTGGCAAGGAGCGGGTATTTACTGTTTGAGGCCCAGCCGGCCAGGATAATGCCGTAGACCCCAATCGATGTCACCGCAATGATGAAGAGGAGACCGACGTTGATATCTGTGACGTAGAAGAGCTCATCCCCACCAAACGGCACGACAGCAAACACGACCAGGGCCGGCACCAGCGACAGGATAGGCGCCAGGGTAAACATCCACTTGTCGGCTTTCGCCGGCGTGATGTCCTCTTTCAGAATCAGCTTGATGGGATCAACGATGGCTTGCAGGATGCCGTAGGGACCTACCCGCATCGGCCCCAACCGCGACTGGGCCCAGGCAATAACCTTGCGCTCCATAAGAACGGTGAAGGTCACCGCGACCAGGACCCCATTCACCAAGACGGCGATCTTCAGCAACGGGATGACGATGGTGTCGATCATTGCTATCTGTCAACCTCGCCGAGCACAACATCGATGGTGCCGATTAACGCCACGACATCCGCGACGAGGTGACCGATGACCAGAGGCCGCAGGCCTTGCAGGTTGCAAAACGAAGGCGGCCGCACGCGGAAACGGTATGGGTTGGTGGACCGACCGTCGCTGACGATGAAATATCCCAGCTCACCCTTCGGTGACTCGATGGCGTGATAGGTCTCCCCCGCTTTTGGCTTCAATAGTCGCGGCACCTTCCCCATCACGGGCCCCTCGGGCAATCCGTCGAGCGCCTGGCGAATGATGTGAATCGACTGCCGGAACTCTTCGAGCCTGATCAAATAGCGGTCGTAGGTGTCGCCGCGAGTGCCGAGCGGCACCTCAAAATCGAACTCATCATACGCGGCGTAGGGCTCATCCTTGCGCACGTCGCGGTACACTGCCGAGCCGCGAAGGGGCGGCCCGCACAGACCGAGGCCGATCGCGTCCTCAGCCGAAATCACTCCGATCCCACGAGTGCGCTCGAGCCAGATCCGGTTGTTCGTCAGTAGTTCTTCGTATTCGGGGACTTTCGCCTCCATAACATCGCAGAACGCACGTACCTTCTCGTCCCACCCGGTCGGAATATCGAGCGGCAGGCCGCCCACCCGCATCGAGTTGTAGGTAAGTCTGGCCCCGCAGTACTCCTCAAACAGGTCGAGAATCAGTTCGCGCTCACGGAAGGCGTACAGAAAGACCGTCATCGCCCCGATGTCCATGGCGTGGGTCCCCAGCCAGAGGCAGTGACTGGCTATGCGTTGTAGCTCAGCTAGAATCGTCCTGATGTACCGGGCACGTCGCGGCACCTCGATTTCCATCAACTTCTCGACTGTCTCGCAGTAACCCAGATTGTTAGTCGCCGCTGCCACGTAGTCCATCCGGTCGGTCAACAGAATGATTTGAGTCCAGTCTCGATTCTCACTCAGTTTTTCGATGCCGCGGTGGACGTAACCCATCACGACATCCACGTCCTTCACCTTCTCGCCATCGAGCTTCAGGACGAGCCGCAACACACCATGAGTACTTGGGTGCTGCGGGCCCATGTTGAGCACGAGCTCATCAGTGTCGAACATCGGGGAGGGTGCGGTCGTCATTGGTAACTAGCTATTCCGTTAACGCGCTACAAAAGCAGCAATTATTCGATCTCAGTTTCGTCCGACAGGTTGCGTAATCTCAGCCATTCCATCGGACTCTCAAGTAGCAATTCGCCGGGTCCCTCGAGCGGGTAGTCCTTCCGTTGCGGGTGCCCCTGCCACCCCTCCGGCATCAAAATTCGTCTGAGATCGGGATGCCCAGTCAGGTTCACACCGAACATGTCCCAGAGCTCGCGCTCCAGCCAATTCGCGGCCGGCCAAATCCCGGTAACCGACGGCACCGGCTCATTTTCACCAGCCCGGACCTTGACTCGGACGCGGTGGCGGCGACGGGTCGAGTACAAGCAATATATGACGTCGAAGCGCTTCTCCCGAGGCGGCCAATCGCTCGCGGTAATATCAGCACAGTAATCGAACGACGCCTCTTCCGTGTCCTTCAAAAAACTGAGCACGTCAATTAAGGCCGTCGGTGGGACGATCACTGTCCAGTCACCAACCCAGTAGCTCACCTGCTCGATCGCCGCCGGCAACGCCTGCCGCAGGGAAACCAGGAACGCCGGTTGTTCAAGGTCCTCTGGCGGAAGTGGGTCAGAGGGGCCCTTCGGGGCTTCTGGTGGCGCCTTGGGCTTCGGCTTCGGTTTGGCTGGCGCCGCTGCTGCCTTGCCAGTTTCCTGCCCGCCGGTAGCGGGTACCGGTTTCACTCCATCAGCCGCCGACGCAGCCGCCGGCGCGTCCGGTTCCGGCGTGTCGGCAGACGGGGGCTTGTCCGTAGCGACGTCGTCTGATTTCGGTTCGTCAGCCATGGCACGCGCGCGGCGAGAACGTACGAGGGCGCTCGGACGCTATACCCACTCCAATGCACCCTTTCGCCACGCATACACGTAGCCAAGCACAAGGATGAACAGGAACACCAACATTTCGATGAGCCCGAACAAAGCCAACTCGTCCATGATGACGGCCCAGGGAAACATAAACACAGTCTCGACATCGAAGATCACGAACAGCATCGCGATCACGTAATACCGGACGCTGTACCGATCTCGCGCGTCCGTCTCCGGCTCGATCCCACACTCGTATGGCTCAAGCTTCACCTTGCTGTAGCGGGATGGGGAGACCAGCGCCGAGACGATGAGCATGACGATAGCTAAGCCGACCGCCACAAGCACGAACAGCAGCACCGGAACATACGCCTCAAGCATTAACGGTCACCATGTCACCTAGACAAACCGACAGTGAATCCCCCCCGACGTGCACGCGCCTCGATTCACCCGGAAAACTCGATGCGGCAGGGTGGGTCGTAGCTGATCGCTTGACCTGCGGGCCTGAAAACCGGGGTTTTTATAGCATGCGGCCTCTAGGGTGTCAAGAAATGTGAGGCACGGCAAGTAACTACTGCACGAACGCGAGAAACCCTGGTTTTTGCGGTTGGTTCAGCTCGGTGAAAACCAGGCAGACCAACACGGCTCAACAGGCTGAATCACCGCTTGGAGTTGGTGATTGCCGCTATACTCTCAGGGT
>Ga0310345_10003168_pt1 | contig 15869 bp, 15 predicted proteins | sample HC15DNA20500_MG_FD_204667 | JGI IMG/M metagenome (GOLD analysis project Ga0310345, IMG submission 204667) | Marine microbial communities from station ALOHA, North Pacific Subtropical Gyre - HC15-DNA-20-500_MG | ecosystem: Environmental > Aquatic > Marine > Oceanic | place: Pacific Ocean: North... | reverse complement strand
CCCAGGAAGATGCCGACCCACCAGTCCCCGTCGAGCAGCCACACGACCAGGAGGATGCCGGCGGCGACGGTGAACACCATGGACCCGGCGAAGCCCTCCCAGGACTTCTTGGGCGAGATCACCGGCGCCATGGGGTGCTTGCCGAACAGCACACCGGCGACGTAGCCGCCGGTGTCGGAGGCGATGGTGACCCCGATGAACACGATGATCCCGCGCACCCCGTCGTCGTCGAGGCCGCCGCCGCCCAGGCCGCCCTCGGAGAGCAGCAGCGCCACGAAGGACCCCAGGAACGGGACGTAGACCAGGGTGAACAGCGAGGCGGAGGCGTTCTGGACGTAGCCCTCGATGCCGCGACGCAGCAGCCACAGCATGGTGACCAGACCGGTCACCGCGGTGGCGGTCACCAGCGCGTCGGACCCGAAGAGGTAGGCGACGACCACCATGACCACGCCGCCGACCATGAGCGGCTCCTCGGGCAGGTCGATGCCCTTGGCGGAGAACCCACGCCCGAGCTCCCACACCGCCACGCACACGGCGATCGCCACGATCACCATGAAGGCGGCCTTGAGGAACAGCAGGGACGCCGCGATCGCGCCGAGGAGGACCGCCGCGGAGGCGATCGCGGCCTTGAGGTCGCGACCGGCCCGACCGTGGTCCTTGGGCGGGACGGGCTGGCTCGCGGGGGTGGGGCCCGTGGGGGTGGGGGTGGCCATCGGGTCGAGCGTGCGGAGGTCTCAGACCTCCAGCAGCTCGGCCTCCTTGTTCTTCAGCATCTCGTCGATGGCGTCGGTGTGCTTCTTGGTGATCGCGTCGAGCTTCTTCTCGCCGCCGGTCACGTCGTCCTTGCCGACCTCGCCGTCCTTCTCCAGCTTCTCCAGGGCCTGCTTGGCGGTGCGGCGCAGGTTGCGCACCGCGACGCGGCCGTCCTCGGCCTTGGCCTTGGCGACCTTGATGAACTCCTTGCGGCGCTCCTCGGTCAGCTCGGGGAAGACGCAACGGATGACCTTGCCGTCGTCGGCGGGGTTCACGCCCAGGTCGGAGTCACGGATGGCCCGCTCGATGTTCTTCATCGCGGACTGGTCGTAGGGGGCGATCAGGATGATCCGCGCCTCGGGGGCGGTGAAGGAGGCCAGCTGCTGCAGCGGCGTCGGGCTGCCGTAGTAGTCCACGACGATCTTGTTGAACATCGAGGGGTTGGCCCGGCCCGCGCGGATCGCGACGAACTCCTCGCGGGTCGCCTCGACCGACTTGTCCATCTTGTTGTCGGCCTCGTTGAGGATGTCGTTGATCACTGGTGCTCCTGGTCTCGGCGTCTCGTGCGGCGTACGTGGTGCGGGATGTCTGCTGGGTGCTGGTGCGGGGCGAGCGGGTGCTCAGCCGGCGTCGACCAGCGTCCCGATCCTCTCACCCTTGAGCACGCGGGGGATGTTGCCCTCGGGCTCCATGCCGAAGACCACCATCGGCAGCTCGTTCTCCGCGCACAGGGTGAAGGCGGTCTGGTCGACCACGGCCAGGCCCTTGCTGATGGCCTCGTCGAAGGTGATGTGGTCGTACTTGGTCGCCGAGGGGTCCTTGCGGGGGTCGGCGCTGTAGACGCCGTCGACCCCGCTCTTGGCGAAGAAGACCGCGTCGCACCTGCTCTCCAGCGCGCGCTGGACGGCGACGGTGTCGGTGGAGAAGAACGGCATGCCCATGCCGGCGCCGAAGATCACGACGCGTCCCTTCTCCATGTGCCGGATCGCCCGGCGGGGGACGTAGGGCTCGGCGACCTGACCCATGGTGATGGCGGTCTGGACACGCGTCTCGATGCCGAGCTTCTCGAGGAAGTCCTGGAGGGCCAGGCAGTTCATCACGATGCCGAGCATGCCCATGTAGTCGGCGCGGACGCGGTCCATGCCGCGCTGCTGCAGCTCCGCGCCGCGGAAGAAGTTGCCTCCGCCGGTCACCACCGCGACCTGCACGCCGCTGTGCACCACCTCGGCGACGTCGTGGGCGATCTTGGAGACGACGTCGGGGTCGACGCCGACCTGGCCGCCGCCGAACACCTCGCCCGAGAGCTTGAGCAGCACGCGCTGGTACTGGGTCATCTAGCGTCCTTTTCGAGAGTGGTGGGAGGTGGAGAGGGTCCGGACGTGCGAGAAGGCCGGTCCGCTCGACCTGTGGTTGAGGTTCAAGCGGACCGGCCTCCTTCGACGTCCAGGAGAACCTAGCGGATCCCCTGCGTGATGAGCAGCCCCGGGTGGCGGGAGCCCGACGCGGTGGGCGTCAGGCGCCGACCTCGAAGCGGGCGAAGCGGGTGACCGTGGTGCCGGCGGCGTCCAGGACCTGCTTGACCGACTTCTTGGACTCGAAGACCGACTCCTGGTCCAGCAGGACGATCTCCTTGAAGAAGGCGTTGATGCGACCCTCGACGATCTTGGTGACGGCAGCCTCGGGCTTGCCCTCCTCCAGCGTCTTCTTGGTCAGCACCTCCTTCTCGGCCTCGACGACGTCCGCGGGGACCTGGTCGCTGGTGAGGTACTGCGCCTTGAGGGCGGCAGCCTGCTGGGCGGCCTGGCGGGCGGCGGTCTCGTCGCCCTCGAACTCGACGAGGACGCCGAGGGTCGGGGGCAGGTCCGAGGCCTTCTTGTGGAGGTAGACCGTGGTGGAGCCGTCGAAGTAGGCGACCTCACCGAGCTCGATCTTCTCGCCGATGGTGCGGGCGAGCTCCTCGACGGTCTCGCCCACGGTGGACTCACCGAGGGAGACGGCCTTGAGGGCCTCGGCGTCGGCGACCTTGTGGGCGTCGGCGGCCTCGGCGATCTGCTGGGCGGCGTTGATGAAGGCCTCGTTCTTGGCGACGAAGTCCGTCTCGGCCTTCAGGCTGATCAGGGCGTTGCCGGAGGCAGCGACCAGACCGGCCGAGGCCTCGCGCTCGGCGGCGCGGGCAGCGGCCTTGGCCGCACCCTTGACGCGGAGCAGCTCGACGGCCTTGCCGAAGTCGCCGTCGGTCTCGTCGAGAGCCTTCTTGCAGTCCATCATCCCGGCCTGGGTGAGCTCACGGAGCTTCTTCACGTCGGCGGCGGTGTAAGCCATGTTCTTCTTTCGTCCTTGCAGTGGGAGGAGTAAGAGGGCGTGGTGGTCGGACCGTCAGGCCTTGGCCTCGTCGGCCGCGGGGGCCTCGGCGGCCTCCGTGGTCTCGGCGGGGGCCTCGGCAGCGGCCGCGGCCTCGGCGCCCTCGGAGGAGGCGCCGGTCGCCTCGGAGGCGGCCTCGGCGTCGGCGGCGGTGGCGGTCTCGGCGGCCTTCTCGGCGTCACCGGCGAGCAGCTCGCGCTCCCACTCGGCCAGCGGCTCCTCGGCCCCGTTCTCGGCACCCTCGGTCTTGCCGCCCGAGCGGGCGATGAGGCCCTCCGCCACCGCGTCGGCGACGACGCGGGTCAGCAGGCCGACCGCGCGGATGGCGTCGTCGTTGCCCGGGATCGGGAAGTCGACTTCGTCGGGGTCGCAGTTGGTGTCCAGGATGCCGATGATCGGGATCCGGAGCTTGCGGGCCTCCTCGACGGCGAGGTGCTCCTTCTTGGTGTCGACGACCCACACCGCGGAGGGGGTGCGCGTCATCTCGCGGATGCCGCCCAGGGTCTTGTCGAGCTTGTCGCGCTCCCGCTTCATCTGCAGGAGCTCCTTCTTGGTGCGACCGGAGCCGGCAACGTCGTCGAAGTCGATCTCGTCGAGCTCCTTGAGGCGGTTGATCCGCTGGTGCACGGTCGTGAAGTTGGTGAGCATGCCGCCCAGCCAGCGCTGGTTGACGTAGGGCATGCCGACGCGGGTCGCCTGCTCGGCGATCGCCTCCTGGGCCTGCTTCTTGGTGCCCACGAACATCACGGTGCCGCCCTTGGCGACGGTCTCCTTGATGAAGGCGTAGGAGCGGTCGATGTAGGACAGCGACTGCTGGAGGTCGATGATGTAGATGCCGTTGCGCTCGGTCATGATGAAGCGCTTCATCTTCGGGTTCCAGCGACGGGTCTGGTGTCCGAAGTGGACGCCGCTCTCGAGGAGCTGGCGCATGGTCACGACTGCCATGTGAGGTTCTCTCCTGTGGTGGGCACCCTCGCCGTGCGCGCGCCCTTGGCAGCCCGTCTCACGACGGGCCAGGACGCACCGGCGGGATCCCCGGTTGGTTTCCAGTTGGTTGCTCACCGGCGGGTGCCGGCTCGCCCTGACGTCCACGCGCGACCCCACCCGGCGGACCGGGACCGGGAGTCGACGCCCACGGGTGGTCGTCCCACCGGAGGGGGGGACGTCGTGGTCTGCAGACGTGCGAAGTCAATCCATGCGGATTGCGTCGGCCAGCGTACGCCGCCAGCGCGCCGAACCGCCAATCCGGCGACCCGGCCGCGCCTGCCCGGTCACCACCAGGACGGCACCGGCGGGCCCGGGCGCGACGATCCTCCCGTCTGGGGTGGTTCGGCCAGGAACGGCAGCAGTCGCACGGGTCCCTGCCCGACGAGGCTCAACGGGTCGAGATAGGTCGTGCCCTCCAGCCACCCCCAGTGCAGACAGCTGCGCGGGGGGCAGTGGGAGGGCCCGGCCTGGAGCGTCCCGATCGGCTCGCCCCCGCTGACGGGCTCGCCGGCCCTCACGGTCGCTTCGACGGGCTCGTAGGTGGTCCGCGTGGCCCCGTGGGAGACGACCACGACCCCGCGCCCGGCGAGGTCGGCGGCATAGGTGACGGTGCCGGGCAGGGCGACGCGGACCACCTGGCCCGGGCGCGCCGCGAGGTCGACGCCGCGGTGCCCTGCCCCCCAGGGGTCGGTGGGCGGGTCGAACCCGCGCACGACGGCCGGCTGCGGGCGCAGCGGCCACACCCCCACCGGTTCCGCGGCGAGCACGGCTGCGACTCCGACCCTGGATCCGGGTCCGGGTCCGGGTCCGGGTCCGGCAAGGCTGTGCGGGACGTCGGGGCCGTCCGGCGGGCCGGCGGCCGCAGGAGCGGGGACGGTCAGGGCGGTGATCAGGGCCATGAGCACGACGAGGGTTCGCATCGGGCCAGGTTGGCCGCTGGCCGAGCGGCGCGCCCGGTGCCGCGACGGCCCTGGGGACGAGAGGGTCGGGGCTGCGCCTGTGGACGCGAGCCGGCGCGGCGACGAATCGGCGTGCGCACGGTCGGCGTGAGGTGTGGCCTCAGGCGCGAGGGTGTGCCTGCTGGTAGGCGCGACGCAGCCGGTCGGTGGTGACGTGGGTGTAGAGCTGGGTCGTCGCCAGGGAGGCGTGGCCGAGCAGCTCCTGGACCGAGCGAAGGTCTGCCCCGCCCTCCAGCAGGTGGGTGGCGGCGGTGTGACGCAGTCCGTGCGGGCCGATGTCGGGAGCTCCGGGGACCTCCGCGATCCGCCGGTGGACGAGGGTGCGCACCGCGCGCTGGTCGAGCCGACCGCCACGGGCCCCGAGGAACAGGGCCGGCCCGGAGCCCGGGCCGGCCAGCGCGGGTCTCCCCCGCCGCAGCCAGGTCCGCAGCGCCAGGTCGGCGGGCCGTCCGAAGGGGACGGTGCGTTCCTTGCGGCCCTTGCCGAGGACGCGGACGACGTGCCGCTCGGCGTCGACGTCGTCGATGTCGAGACCGCACAGCTCACCGACTCGGATCCCGGTGGCGTAGAGGAGCTCCAGCACGGCGACGTCGCGCACCCCGAGGGGACTGCCGTCGTCTGCGTGCTCGGCCGCGGCGCGGACCAGCGCCTCCGCCTCGTCGCGACGCAGGACCGCGGGGAGCACGCGATGGGCCTTGGGGCTGGCCAGGCTCGCGCCCGGGTCGGCGGTGAGCCGGCCGGTCCGGGCGAGCCAGGCGGTGAAGACCCGGGCCGCCGTCGCCCGGCGGGCCAGCGTGGTGCGACTGCGTCCCAGCGCCTGCTGCTGCGCCAGCCAGCTGCGCAGCGTGCGCAGCTCGAGCGTGTCCGGCTCGGTGTGGCCCAGCCGCCGAGCGTGCTCCAGCAGGCTGCCGACATCGGTGAGGTAGGCCCGCACGCTGTGCGCCGAGAGGTCCCGCTCTGCCTCCAGGTGCCTGCGGTAGTCCTCGAGCACGCCGGTGAACGCCTCGGGCAGCCGGTCGTCGTCAGACGTCTCGCCCGTCGTCGTGGGAGCCTGGTCGCTCACCCCGTCGAGTCTAGGAAGGGCTGGCCCGGGAGTCCGGGATCCTCGTCGGCGAGGCGCCAGCCGAAGCCCTGGCGCTGGACCAGTCCGAGTGCCTCGAGGGCCTGGAGGCTCCCTCGGACCTCCAGCGGGCTGATGCCGGCGGTGCCGGCGATGGAGAAGTCGTCGGCGGCGCGGCGCAACGGGACCGCTTCGAGGACCTGTCGCTGGCGGTGGCTGAGGCGGTCGCGGGGCCGGTCTGCTCCCCTGGCTCGCCGGGTCAGGTGCTGACCGGCCGGCGCGAGGACCTCCAGCACCTCGCTGGCCTCGGTCACCAGCAGTGCCCCGCTCTCCCGGATCAGCTGGTGGACTCCGGCGGACGCGGCGCTCGTCACCGGGCCGGGGACCCCCATCAGGCACCGGTCGAGCCGCCCGGCCCAGTTGGCGGTGTTGAGCGCCCCACTGCGGTAGGCGGCCTCGACGACCACCGTGCCCCGGGACAGCGCGGCGATGATCCGGTTCCGGCTGAGGAACCGCATCCGGGTGGGAGCACCACCGGGGACGGTCTCCGAGACGATGCAGTGCTCGTCGACGAGGTGATCGATCAGCCGTGCGTGCGCCTGCGGGTAGACCCGGTCCGCGCCGCAGGCCAGCACCCCGACCGTGCGGCCGTCGGCGGCAAGGGCGCCGCGGTGAGCGGCCTGGTCGATGCCGAACGCGGCCCCGGACACCACGACGTGGCCCCCTTCGGCGAGGCCGGCCGCCATCCGATGGGTGAGGTCGGTGCCGTAGGTCGTGGCTGCTCGGGCACCCACCACGGCGACGGTGGCGGTGAGCTCGTCGAGACCCAGCGGGCCCCGCACCCACAGCCCCAGGGGGCGCCCACCGTGGCGCTCGACCGGCGGTGCGTCGTGCAGTCCGTCGACCGCGGCCGGCCACTCGTGGTCGCCTGGCACGACGAAGCGGATCCCGGCGCGGTGCGCCTCCTCCAGCGCTCGCTCGGGCTCGCTGCTCGCCAACCGCGCGGAGGCGTCGGCGCCGAGCCCCTCGAGGTCGAGCTGGCGCACCAACCCCTCGTGCACGGTCGCGGCGCCCAGGTGTTCCACCAGGGCTGCGACGCGGACGTCGCCCGGTTCGGTGAGGTGGGCGATCGCCACGCGGTGCAGGCGCTCTGCGTCGAGGTCGGTGTCGACGGAGCGACCCTCGACGCCGCTCATGCCGACCTCCGCTCGACCGTCGTGGCGAGGAGCGGCAGGCCCGTGCGCAGCCGCATCGCGACGTCGAGCTCGTCGACGCCGGGACGGCCGGTGGGATCCGGCGCGAGGTCGTGGACGGTCCAGGCCATCCGGTGCACGCGCACGGCGCCTCGACTGGTGAGGGCACCCTTGACGACCTGCTGGTCCAGGATCGAGGTGGCCGCGTCGGTGAGTGGCCAGTGGTCACGCAGCGCCGCCCCGGTGGCGTGGCCGTTGAGGCGCCAGCCGACGTCGGCGTACCGCTCGGCCTGCCGGGCCCTGGCGACCGTGACCCGCGCACGCACGGTCGCGGAGTCCTCCCGGGGCGCGAACCGGTCGGAGCGCTCGTGGCCCGAGAGCGGCTCGACGTGCCGGGTGATGTCGATGCGGTCCGCGACCGGGCCGGTGAGCTTGGCGCGGTACTCGCGGAGGGCCTGCGGCCGGCACCGGCACCGGTCGTCCTTGGCGTGCGGGGTGTGGTCGCCGCAGGGACACGGGTTGGCGGCCAGGACGACGATCCCCCGGGCCGGCAGCGTGACCAGCTCCTCGGCGCGCGCGACGGTGATCTCCCCGTTCTCCAGGGGCTCGCGCATCGCCTCGACGACGTCGTGGCGGAAGAGCGGGAACTCGTCGAGGAACAGGACACCGGAGTGGGTCCGGCTCAGCTCCCCCGGACGCACCTGGCCCGAGCCGCCGCCCACGATGCTGGTCTTGCTGGCGTCGTGGTGGGGCGCGGAGTAGGGCGGTCGCTGGAGCATGCCGGCCCCGGGGTCGAGGATGCCCGCGAGCGAGTGGATCGCCGTGAGCTCCAGGGACTCCTCCGCCGACAGGTCCGGCAGCAGGCTGGGCAGACGCTCGGCCAGCGTGGTCTTGCCGGCGCCCTTGGGCCCCGACAGGAGCAGGTGGTGGCCGCCCGCTGCGGCGACCTCCATCGCGAAGCGGGCGTCGGCCATGCCGAGGACATCGGCGAGGTCCAGGTCCTCGTGCCGGCTCGAGCCGCGCCACTGGAGCAGGCTGGCCGTGCCGGAGTCGGCGACGGGAGGGGCATCCGGCATCGGTCCACCGGTGACGACGGCGACGGCCTGGGCGAGCGACCGGACGCCGTAGACCGTGGTGCCGGGCACCATCTTCGCCTCCTCGAGCTGCGGCTCCGGGACCATGACCGTGGTGATCCCGCGGTCGCGCGCCGCGAGCACCATGGGCAGCACACCGCGGACCGAGCGCAGGCTGCCGTCGAGCATCAGCTCACCGACGTAGAGGCAGTGGTCGAGGGTCAGCGGGTCGATCGTCGCGTCGGCGGCGAGGACGGCCAGGGCGATGCCGAGGTCGTGGTGGGTGCCGCGCTTGCGCAGGTCGGCCGGCGAGAGCAGGACGGTGATGCGTTTGGTGGCCGGCCACGGGAGGTCGGTGTTGGTGATGGCCATCCGGACGCGGTCGCGGGCCTCGCTGAGCCCCTGGTCGACGCGGCCGATGAGGTCGGTGCGGACCTGCCCGGCCGAGACATCGGCCTGGATGGTGACCAGGTGGCCGACGGCTCCGTCGAGGGACACCGTGCGGGTGGTGGCGACGGGCATCAGACCAGCCCCCGCACGTGCTCGACGCGGGCGGCACCGCGGGCGGGGTGGTGGACGGCGACGAGGTCGATGCGCACCTCGGGCGCCCGCAGGTCGTGCTCCGCCTGCCACCGCTCGGCGAGCCGGGTGAGTCGCTCGAGCTTGGTCGGCGTGATCGCCTCGTGGGGGCCGGCACCGTCCTCGCCGGTGCGCGTCTTGACCTCGCACACGACCAGCACGGTCCCCTCGCGCAGCACCAGGTCGATCTCGCCCTCGCTGCACCGCCAGTTGCGGTCGAGCACCTCGAGACCGACGTCCTCGAGGTACGCCGCCGCCACCCTCTCGCCGTAGGCACCGAGCGCCTGCCGCGGCGTACGTCTGTCCTGACTGTCCTGGGTCATCGCCCACCTCCTGACCCAGGAGCCTGGATCAGCGCGGGACGTCTCGACAGGGGGCTGCGACGACCCAGGGGAAGACCCGGTCCGGCGAGCCGTTGTGGACGATTGGTGGGCCGGCGGTCAGGGCCCGGTGCAGAGCAGGGGGTCGATCGGCACGTTCTCCACCCTGTTGGTGGCCGACTGCTGCACGACCCCGCCGGAGGGCAACGGGACGATGCCGATGTCGAGGGACTGGATGGTGACGGTCACCGTGACCAGTGACCCCCGGACGGCGGTGTTGCCCGCGTTGTCGTAGGAGTAGACGACCGAGGGGACCGACGACCCGACCGCCGGCCCGGCCGCTCTGCCCTGCGCCTCGGCCACGGTGCAGACCGGGTCCGTACCGACCACCAGACGGCGCGCCGCCTCGCGAGCGGTGGCGGAGGCCGTCTGCATCGCCCAGTAGTGGTAGCCGTACTGGATGATGCCGATGAGCATCAGCACCACCAACGGCACGACCAGGGCGAACTCGACCACGACGCTGCCGCGGTCCTCGCGCCGGCGCCCGTGGCCCCGACGGGCGCTCACTCGACCAGCCTGATGATGCGGGGTCCGACTCCGAGGTACTCCGCCTCCGGGCCTGCGTAGTCCGCAGGCACGGCCGGCAGCGCGTCGGGGGTGATCGTCATGAACCGGACGGCCGAGAGGTTGTTGGAGGAGTCGACGAGCAGGCCGTTCTGGTCGGTCAGCCCGGGCTGGAGCAGCGTGCGCATCGAGGTGTCCAGGAGCGACAGGGCGCTCTGGAGGGTCGGGACGAGCAGCGAGAGCAGCCCCGTGTCCAGCAGCGGCAGCACCCCGCTCAACGCCGAGGACTGGGTGATGAAGATCGGACGGAACGTGACGACCGGGTAGTCACCGGCCTGGACCGCCGACACGGCGCCCGCCGTGGAGACCACGGCCACCCACATGAAGCGGTGGGAGTTGTAGATCTCCCGCGACAGGTTCGACTGCGGCGTGACCACCGGAAGGCTGGTGTCCAGGTAGGTGTCGAGGTCGAAGAAGATGTCCGAGGTGAGCAGCGAGGTGTTGTTCACGAAGTCCGTGAACAGGTCGTTGTTCAGCGCCACCCCGTTGAACGAGAAGGACTTGCCGGGCCGGCAGGGATTGTCGGCGGTGCAGGCCAACCTGCCCTCGGATCCGATCATCCCCGGGGTGAAACCGGCCTCGTAGGCGTTGCTCATGTTGGTGACCACGCACGTCGGCGTCTCGCCGGGCTGGAGACCGTTGGTGTCCTTGACGTCGGTCCCCGCGCACTCGGTCAGACCCAGCAGGGTGCTGAGCTCGGCGAGGTCGAGGTCGTCGAGGCTGGTGCCGAGCGAGACCAGGCTGGGGTGCTGGTCGATGAGGTGGTCGACCCCCTCCTGGAGGTTGTGCACGAAGTTGATGTTCGCCTGCGTCCCCGCGCGCGGGCTCTTGAGCAGCCGGCCGCAGGAGACGTCGGTCGTCGACACCAGCGGGTCGACGTCGAACGTCGAGGTGTCGGTGGAGTAGGTCCGACTGACCGGCACACCGGCGACCAGGTTCTCCACGACGACCTTCACCTGCCAGGTCCCGGTCGTCGCGGCGACGAGAGCCGGCACCGTGACCGGGATGTGCCCGACCCGGCGGCGATTGTTCCCGGCGTCGAGCACGAGGTTGCCCCCGACCTCCTGCGTCACCGGGACCGTGGATCCCTGGCGGAACACGCTGACGTAGCGCTGGTTGGCGCCGAGCACCGGCCACTGGCTGCCGCTGACCTGGACGGTCGGGTAGGGGCCGAGCAGCTGCTGGTTGATGCGTCCCGGCGCGATGCCGTTGAGCTGAGGGTCCGCGACGTAGGTGTAGGTGCCCGGCCACGTCGTGCTGGTCGTCGACGCGCCACTCCCCTGGTGGGTGGTCGAGATGTACCCGAAGGGGACTCCCGCGCCTCCCAGGACGTTGGCCCCGACGTCGAGAAGGCAGTCCAACGACAGCGCCATCGGCGACAGCATGCCGGGCGAGGTCACCCTCGCCGTGGCCGTCTTGCGCTGGGTGGACCCGTCAGCCCCGGCGGCACGACCGAACCCGTAGTCGATGCGCGCCCAGGGGGTCACGACCTTGACCTGGTTGCGGACAGGGAAGGTCACCATGTCGTCGTCGAGCAGATCCTGGGCGTAGGCGTCCAGGGTGCTCGAGGACGGGTCCGCCGGACAGGCCGGGATCGACGCGTCCAGCTGACGCTGCCCCTGGACCGCGTGGCAGGCGTAGTAGAACGCGACACCCTTGGCGAGCTCGAGCTGCTCGGCGGCGCTGTCGGCGGGCAGGAACTGCGCGGCGTACGTCGCTGCGCGGTCCGCCTGGACCTGGAGCTGCCCCCGGCGGGCCCAGGTGTTGCCGATGTCGACGGCGAAGCCGGCGACGATGAGCAGGACGACACTCACGAGGCCGGTGAGCACCGCGACGGCGCCCCGGTCGTCTCGCGACCGGCGGCCGGGGTGCGGCGCCGAGGACGGACGGCGACTCATGCGCACATCACATCGGTGATCGTGACATCTTGGAGCCGCTGGCTGAAGTCCGTCACGATGGCGCCACCACCGGGCAGCGGGATCAATGACGCGAGACCGCTCGTCAACGAGGTCTCGATGTGGATGTCCACCGTCACCCCCACATCAGGGAGGACCTCCACCACGGTGACGGTCACGTCGCTGACGTCGATCCCCGCGAGGCTGGCGTCGAGGTCGGCCACCACGTCGACGACGGTCGCAGCCACGGTGTCCTTGAGGCCCTGACAGGTGAACTCGCCGGCGACGCCGCCGACGGGCACCCCGGGTGCGAGGGTGTCGACCCGCTGTGCGCGGAAGAAGTAGTCCCCGTAGGTGATGATGCCCAGGAACAGCGGGACCAGCAGCACGGAGACCACGAGCGCGGCCTCGACGGCGGCGGCGCCGCGTTCCCGCGGGCGCGACGGGGTCCGAGCTCGCACGGTCCGGCACCTCCCGTAGCCACGAAGACCCCACGTCTCCCATCGGCCCCCGTGCTGGGCAACTGAGGACTTCGGTTCGGCCTTCCCGAGGGGCGCTGGTCCAGACCCCCCGGACGCGGGACATCCTCTCCCCCAGCGGCCCAAGAACCTCCCAACAGGAGCAAGGGACGGCCAGGCGTGGATATCTCCGCCCATGCCGGCGAGACGAGCGAGGTCCCCCGGGCGGTCGTTCAGCCGCGCAGAGCCACCGAGTTGCAGGACGGACGCGGCAGTGGGAAGACGTCTGCCCCGGCCACCGTGAGGCCCAACGTGGGGCCCAGGATGTCGCCCACCAGCCAATTGACCAGCTGGAGAGCCGGATTCACGACCGCCGTGACCAGCGCGGGCAGCAGTTGACTTGTCACAAGGGTGAGGACCGCGGACAGAAGAGGTTCGAGGACCTCGCGCGTGACGATTCCGAATTCAGCGAGATCGACGGCACCGTTCGTGATCGCGATCACGGGGTAGCCCACGACGGAGACGGTGCCGTCGACCCGCAGGGCGAGGCTGCTCGCCACCAGCCCGCTCACGAGGTCGCCGGAACCGAAGCGCAACGCGTCTCCATACGACTGCGGAGGGGTTCGGAACTGTTGAACCGGCGTCGCAGGCGGCTGCATCGTCTGGACCGGCCCGGCCAGCGACACCGACAGGTCCAGACTGGCCGCGGGCGCTTCAGGGAGAATGCTCAGGACGTCGGTCCGAACCCGGACGGGAGCCAAGCCCACGGTGGCGCTTGCCAACGTCGAGGCCACCGACACGTCGATGCCCTCTGCTTCAGCTGGGCCTGCCGCTGTGCCGCACTTGATGTCTACCAGCGTGGCAGTGGACTCCGCGGCACTCACACCGACGTCGACCCGTACCGGGTCGACGCGCAGGTTGGCCAGCGCATTGGAGCCCACCAGGTCGCCCACGCTCCCCGCGTTCACGTTCGTGGCGACTCCCAGGTTCACGTCTACGGCGCCGGTCCTGACTCTGAGTCCCCGCGGGCCACAGCCGCGCCGTGGACGAGGAAGGACACCCACCGTGCCGGTGACATCGACAGCCGGCAACAGGGCACCCAGACCACCCGGCAGCGCGCCGGTGGTCACCGCGAGATCGGGAACATCGACGGCGTACTGGCCATTGGCGACCTCCACTGCGGCCACCACCAGATCAAGGATGTTGACGGAGGTGGTCAGCGCCGCCTGATTACCCTGGGTGATTCCCAGCAACGTCCCCAGCGCCAGATCATCGAGAAGTCCCAGGTCGACCGCCACCCCGATCTGCGCAACCAACGCCCGGAGGTCGGCGAGCACCGTCGCCGAGACCTCGTCGTCCGAGGTCGACAGAGCGGTGACAGCAGCATCGAGGATCGTCGCGACGCTCAGTTCGGTCGCGAGGACCTGGTCGGCGTCGGCCAGGGTCAAGGTGTTGACGTCGACCAGCGGCAGACCCTCGAGCAGTTCGAGCAGCGAGATCTCGGTAGCGGCCAGCCCCTGGTAACCGGCAGCACTCAGGTTGACCGAGGACCCAAGGAGTCGTCCGAGCAAGGCATTGAGCAGGACGGACTGGGCCGTGTCGAGGCCAGCCGCGTACGAGCCGACTGCCAGGCAAGCCACGGGCTCGGCGTCAGCGATCGCGGTGCGCCGGGCGCTGCCGGACTCGACCCCGATGACCCGGGCGAACCCGAAGTCGATCGAGCCGACGGCCTCGATCAGTACGGCGTCGGGTACCGCGTCAGGAGGAACCGGCTTGAGCGCTCCGCCGACGCGCTCAGGAACGACCGCACCGTTCCCGTCCGTGGTCAGGAAGACCAACGACGGGGTCACGCTCACGACCTCCCCCAACGAGCTGCTGTTGCGCGCCACGGATGCCGAGACCGCCGCGCTGAGCGACGGCAGGCCGTCCGTCGGAAGCGGAGCCAGGACCCGACTGGCCGGTCGACCATCGAGAACGCGGGCCGCATCCAGCGCGACCACATCGGCCAGGGCCTGCATGTCGGCCCGGACCACCCTCTGGCGACCGAGGTCCACGGCGAACGCCGCGCTCACCAACAGCACCAGCACCAAGGCCGCAGCCAGCACCGCGACGGCACCGTCCTCGTTTCGGGTCTCCGCACGGCGTTGCCCTCCCCGTTTCAGCGCCTGGAGCACGGCCCTCACGGGGCATCCACCTGGTTCACCTGGACCGTGGAGGTGTAGGTCAAGGTCTCGGGGAGAGCGAAGCCGAACACGAACTTGGGCTTGCTCGCGTCGGCGGCGTAGTCCCAGCTCACGCTCACCTCGAGACAACGACAGCCCGGCGGAGTCGCGGTCGAGCACGTCAAGGAGTCCGCGTCATCCAGGCACGTCGCCTCGAGTGTCGAGCCCACCGCCGCAAAAGCGATCGCCTGCCGATCCGAGGTTGCCGGCGCCACGGCGGCGGCACGCGCTCCCTCGGCTGCCGCCTGACTCAAGGACTGGCGAAAGCTGAGAAGGTAGCCGTAGCTGATGATGCCCAAGACAAGGGTGAGCAGCAGCGGCACGACGAGTGCGAACTCGACTGCCGCGGCACCGCGCTCCCTCCGCGCCGGCCGCCAGGTCATCATGCTCCACCTCAGCTTCGAAACCCCGAGACGGTCTCTCCGGCCCCCACGGTACGGAAGAGAGAGGGGCCAGGCAGGTTGCATGACACGATATGGCCCAGGTGGGCTAGACGATCGGCCCGAACGGGTGCTCAGCCGCGCTCAGGCGCGGCCGGTGGGAGGGGGATCAGGACTTCGGCGGGTCGAAGTCGGAGGACTGGAGCTCCTCGACGTTGACGTCCTTGAACGTCAGCACCTTGACGTTCTTGGCGAAGCGCGCCGGGCGGTACATGTCCCACACCCAGGCGTCACTCATCGAGACCTCGAAAAACACGTCGCCCTGCTCGGTGCGCGCCTTCACGTCGACCTGGTTGCACAGGTAGAAGCGACGATCGGTCTCGACGACGTACTTGAAGATCCCCACGACGTCGCGGTACTCGCGGTAGAGCGTCAGCTCCATCTCGGTCTCGTACTTCTCGAGGTCCTCGGCGCTCACGTCCCGAACCCTAGCCTCACGCTTCCAGCCCGGCCGCGCGACGCACGTTGACGAAGCGCATCCGGTGCACGGGCGAGGGGCCGTGCTCGGTGAGGGCGGCGGTGTGGGTCTCGGTGATGTAGCCCTTGTGCGTCCTGAAGTCGTACGCCGGCCACTGACCGTCCAGCTCGTCCATGAGGCGGTCGCGGGTGACCTTGGCGATGACCGACGCCGCCGAGATGCACGCGGCGACGCGGTCCCCCTTCCACATCGCCAGGCCCGGCACCCCGAGCCCGTCGACGGGGAAGCCGTCGGTCAGGACGTACTCCGGCGCGACCGGGAGCAGCGCGACCGCGCGCCGCAGCGCCTCGATGTTGGCCACGTGCATGCCCAGCCGGTCGCACTCGTCGTGGGGGACGACCACCACCGACCAGGCGAGCGCCCGCCTGACGACCTGGTCGTAGCAGCGCTCCCGGGCGGCCGCGGTGAGCAGCTTGGAGTCGGCCAGGCCTGGGACGACGCCGGAGCGACCGGGCGGCAGGATGCAC
>Ga0310345_10003165_pt1 | contig 15873 bp, 10 predicted proteins | sample HC15DNA20500_MG_FD_204667 | JGI IMG/M metagenome (GOLD analysis project Ga0310345, IMG submission 204667) | Marine microbial communities from station ALOHA, North Pacific Subtropical Gyre - HC15-DNA-20-500_MG | ecosystem: Environmental > Aquatic > Marine > Oceanic | place: Pacific Ocean: North... | reverse complement strand
GTGAAGCGGATCTTCAATTTGTGGATCAGGTCGTCACCGCGACGATCGAACTCCTTGTTCTCTTCCACATCGATCTCAAGATAGAGGTCGCCGGGAGGACCGCCCAAACGTCCTGGGGCGCCCTCACCTTCGATCCGGATCATACGGCCGGTATCGATCCCCGCCGGGATTTTGACCTCGAGAGTCCGAGACTTCTCCGTGACTCCTCGCCCGTTACAATTATCGCAGGGGTCGGTAAGGGTTCGTCCTTCACCACGACACGCAGCGCAGGGAGCGGACTGGGTAATTCTTCCGAAAGGAGTAGAGATAGCCTGATGGATCTGCCCTGTGCCGTGGCATTCCGAGCAGTTCTTGAATCCGTCCGAAGATTTGGATCGCTTTCCGTTGCATTCCGTACAGGTGACATCGGTGGTCAATTCCACCTCTTTGGTGGCACCATCGAACGCTTCCAAAAGGGATACTCGAATGCCCATTCTGAGGTCTGCACCACGGGCCGGGCCCCGGCGTCGCTGCCGTCCCCCTCCCATGCCACCAAAGATGGCTTCGAAGATATCTCCGAATCCACCGCCGAAACCCGCTCCTCCTCCACCACCGCCGGGGTGGCCCTGGTTCACACCGGGGGCAACTCCGAAACGGTCGTAATGGGCCCTGGACTCAGGGTCGCTCAAAACCGAGTAGGCTTCGTTGATCTCTCCGAATTTTTGCTCGGCCTGACTCTTGTCCTCGGCCACATCCGGATGATACTTACGGGCTAGGCGCTTGAATGCGCTTTTGATCTGTTTCTTGTCGGCGTCCTTGGGAACGCCGAGTATCTCATAATAGTCACGGCTCATGATCACCCTCTGATCTATAGCAGAGCCCTACCCGGGGGTCTATTTCAGAAGTGTTAGAATGTGTGAGAAGAAACGATTATTCGTCTTTATTGAACCAGTCGAACAGGTCTTCATCCTCTGGTTCGGGGGCTTGAGAGGCCGGACCGTCCGGCTCGGCCGCCGCTGCACCTTCTTCTCCGCCACTGCGCTCGGCGCTCGCCGCACCTGCCCCGGTAGCCGCTTTGGCTGCTTCCACATCCACTCCGGCCGTCTTGGCAGCCTGCTCGGCCCGACTTCCGCCGGTGGACAGGTAAGCTTCCGTGCTGATAGCGTACATAGCGTCTTTCAGAGCCTTTGTGCACTCTTTAATACGTTCGTTTTCGTAAGTCTGAAGAGCCATTCTGAGACGATCGATGCAGTCTCGCATCTTGCGCTGCTGGTCGAAGGTCATCTGGTTTGACAGTTCGCGCATGGTACGCTCTGCCGTATCAAGCTCCACATTGGCTCGGTTTCGAACCGTCGCCTCGGCACGCCGGCGGGCGTCTTCCTCGGCGTAAATAGCTGCTTCCTTCACCATCGTGTTGATCTCTTCTTGAGTGAGATTGGTAGGTGACTGGATGGCGATCTTCTGTTTGTTGTTGGTGGCCAGGTCTTTGGCGGATACGTTCACAATGCCGTTGGCGTCGATATCGAAGGTAACCTCAATCTGGGGCACACCGCGGGGAGCCGGAGGAATGTTCCTCAGTTCGAAACGACCCAGCGATTTGTTGTGTGAAGCGATATCACGTTCACCTTGAAGTACGTGCACTTCCACCACTGTCTGTCCGTCGGTTGCGGTGGTGAATACCCTGGTTTTTTGGACCGGGATCTGGGTGTTACGCTCAATCAGTTTGGTGAAAACCCCACCCATCGTTTCGATCCCCAGGGAGAGGGAGGTGACGTCCAGCAAGACCATGTCTTTGACTTCACCGGCCATAACCGCGCCTTGCACGGCAGCTCCCATGGCCACAACCTTATCCGGGTCGATATCCTTGGAAGGCTCCTTACCAAAAAGGGCTCGTACTTTGTCCTGCACCGCGGGCATACGGGTAGAACCACCCACCAGCAAAACCTTGTCGATGTCGTTCTTGCCTAGCGCCGCATCTTCCAGGGCCTGAATGGCCGGTTCCGCAGTCTTTTCGATCAGGTCGGAGGTCAGTTCTTGAAAACGAGTTCGGGTGAGTTCCAGGTCCAGATGCTTCGGTCCGGAAGCGTCTGCCGCGATAAAGGGCAGCTTAATCTGGGTGGAAGTCTCCGTGGAGAGCTTAATTTTGGCGTTTTCGGCAGCCTCTTTCAATCGCTGCATGGCAACCCGGTCGGTTCGAAGGTCGATCTGGGAGTTCTTGCGGAACTCGTCCACCAACCAGTCCATGATACGCTGGTCCCAGTCGTCTCCACCTAATCGTGCGTTACCCGCGGTCGCCTTTACCTGGAAGACGCCGCCCCCGATCTCTAGAATCGAAACATCGAAAGTTCCGCCACCGAGGTCCCAAATGAGGACTGTTTCCGACTGCTCAATCTTGTCCAGACCGTAGGCCATGCAGGAGGCGGTCGGCTCGTTGATGATTCGGAGTACTTCGAGACCGGCGATAGACCCGGCGTCCTTGGTGGCCTGTCGCTCTGAGTCGTTGAAGTAGGCAGGTACGGTGATAACCGCTTTCTCTACCGGGAAGCCGAGGTAGGCTTCGGCGTCGGCTTTGACCTTCTGCAGGATCATGGCCGAAATCTCTTGAGGAGTGTAGGACCGGTCGTCCACGTTGATCCGTACATCTGTACCCATCGACCGTTTCACGGAGATGAAGGTACGCTCCGGATTGGAGATGGCTTGGCGTTTCGCTACGGAGCCGACCAGTCGGTCGCCGTTTCGGGAAAAACCAACAACGGAAGGGAATAGAAAATCCCCTTCGGCACTCGGAATAACCGTTGGGACTCCTCCCTCCACTACAGAGATGAGACTGTTGGTCGTCCCAAGATCGATGCCCACGATTTTGCTCACGCGTTCGTTGCTCCTTGTTGTTGTTTCCACGCGACGAAGCGCGCTTCCAGAATCACTGTCGCCCTCTGGTTCGGGTTAATGACGTTTGTTTCCTCGTAGTTGGTTTGGACTACCCCGAGAGTACTATTTATGCGCCGCGTGGACGCTCCCTCTTTATTCAAGGTTACGATTCTTGGCTCGGTTTCTGAGCAGCGGAATCGTGGGGTGAATTGTCCCCTGCGGCTGGTTCGGGTGAAACGGGCTTCTCCTCATTTTCACTCTGACCGGCTTCCTCCGCACTCTGAGTCGGCGGAGCGACTTGCTCGGCCGTCTCGCTGGTAGAGGTATCCGCGGCGGGAGCTTCAGTCGAGGGCTGAGCGGTTTCCGTTGCCGGACCGGACGCCTGCTGACTGGACGCTTCGGGGGCGGGCTGCTCCGGCGGTTGGGCGGCTTGCGGTGCGGGTGCTTCCGTAGATGTTTCCGGCGCAGGTTGCGCGGGTGCCTGAGCGGCCTCCGGTGCCGGTGTTGCCGCGGGCGGCCCCGTGGGAGTTTCCGGCGCGGGTTGCGCGGGTGTTTCCGGAGGCGATTCGGTGGGAGTTTCCGGCGCAGGTTGCGCGGGTGCCTGAGCGGCCTCCGGTGCCGGTGTGGCAGCAGGCGACTCCGTGGGAGTTTCCGGCGCAGGTTGCGCGGGTGCCTGGGCAGCCTCCGGTGCGGGTGCGGCAGCAGGCGATTCCGTCGGTGTCTCCGGCGCCGGTTGCGCGGGTGCCTGAGCGGCCTCCGGTGCCGGTGTGGCAGCAGGAGATTCCGTCGGAGTTTCCGGCGCCGGTTGCGCGGGTGCCTGACCAGCCTCCGGTGCCGGTGTTTCCGCAGGCGATTCCGTAGGAGTTTTCGGCGCAGGTGCCTGAGCAGCCTCCGGTGCCGGTTGCCCAGGTTGCTCCGTCGCAGGTCCACTAGGCTGGGCAGGTGTGGCGGTGGATTGGTCCACCGGTTGCGGTGCCGGTTGGCCGGGTCGCTCCGCTGCCGGCCCGCTGGGCTGGGCCGGCGTGGCGGTGGCGTCCGATGCTGCCGGTTGGGTCGACTCCGCCGGTGAGGGAGAGGGCGGGGGCGGGGTTGCCACCTCCACCGCAGGTGGGGTCGGAGGGGTCGCAACGGGTGTGGGCGTAGGACCGGAAGGCGCTTCCGGCGCTTCTGCCTGAGGTGCCGAAGGTTGCTGCGCGGGCGCAGGCTCCGGCGCTCCGCTAGCGGGACGCGCCAGCCGAACGATAGCGGCCCGGATCATTCTTTCACCGAAGACGTAGCCAGGTTGCAGTTCATCAAAAATGTGATCGTCGGGGACGGCGTCGGTCTCCACTTCGCCCACCGCTTCGTGAAAACGAGGATCAAACTTTTCTCCCACCACCTTCATACGTTTGAGTCCGGCTGCTGAGAGCGCTTGTTGAAGCTGCTCGTGGATCATCTCGATCCCGGTAACCACCGACTCCGTGTCCTTCGATGACCTCAAGCTTGGCATAGCCGAGTGAAAAGCGTCTAGAGCGGGGAGGAGCGACTGAGTGAACTTCTCTACCGCTTTGAACACCTTCACATCCACATCCGTCTTGTTGCGGTTTCGCATATTCTGCATGTCTTGCAGCAGGCGCTCCCGCTGATTCTCGGCCTGTTCTAAACGGCTTAAAAGTTCGTCAACCTTCGCGTCGTTTGCGGCCTTGGCTGCACCAGTCGGTTCGTTGGTCACGCCCGCGGGGGGTGGGACTGAGTTCCCAGGCCCCGAGGTGACTCGGTTGACCGCGCTACTAGCCTCCGCGAGAGCTTCCGCCATCTCATCTTTGGCCGAGGTTTGACGAGCCTTAACGAGTTCGCCTTGCAGGTTGTCCACCCGCTCTTTCAAGTTCATCATCTCTTCGGAGAGCGACTGAGAAATCAGCCGGTAAAAGCTCAGAAAGGTGGTTGAGTCTTGAACCCCTGCCTGCATACACTTAGTGACCCGTGGCTCTAAAAACTGGAGACCTGGATTGTCCTTTATCAGAGCGGTGAGTCGGGCCAGTTCCTGCTGGGCACGCTCTTGCGTCAGCTTGGGAACCTCAGGGGTGGTATTCGCGTCCGTCATAGGTGACGCAGACGGTTTCCCAAGTAAATCTCCCCCAGGTGCCGGTCCCTCAAAACTTGCCATCGTCTACTCCTACAGTTCTTAAACAAGCCACTTTGGCCATCGCTCGGCCTTCGCTTTTCCGAGGCCGCTTCCTGGTCCGGGTGTAAACAGGCCTTCTAGCTTCCACCGCTCCTACGCTTGGCGATGGAGGCAAGGGACATGCGAAGACTTTCTCGTTCGCTGGAGTAGAGAATTTTTTCCTCCATCTCTTCTCTCTTCCGCTCCGATTCTTCCAGTTGACGAGAGACCTCCTCGAACGCCTCTTTCATCTCTTCAAGTTCGGCCATCGATTCTTCCAAGGTCTGTTTCATGATCTCCTTGGATTCCGACTCGGTGTAGCTTGCCAGAAGTTTACTGCGACTTTCGAAGGCCTGTTTCTCAGCTTTTTCCCTGGCTTCGTTGGCTGCCTTCGCTTCAGCAACTTTCTCATCGGCCAAGGCTTGCAATCTTTGGTTTTCCGCTTCCCGGGCTTCCGCTTCCTCAATATAGCGCCGTGCCGTCTCAGCGTCCTCGGCCTGCTTCTCTATGGTCGCTTTTAACTCACTGTTCTCTTTCTCCAGAGCGGCGAGTCGCTCGGCGGCACCAGCCAACCCATCCAGTTCGTGTTTTTGGCGCTTGGCTGTTTCCGTTACCTCTGCATGCCGGCCTTTAAGCTCGTTTAACTCGTGACGCAGATTTTTAATCTGCTCCAGCAGTTTGTGCTTCAGTTTGTCGAGAGATTCGTTGCGGGTGGTGGCCTCGGCTAATTTCTTCTCAACCCCCGCGAGTTTGCTCGCCTGAGCTTTGTACTCTCGCTTCAGCTTCTCAATAGCCTGCAGCAGCGTCTGCTGGGTCTTTTCCCAACCCGCTTCCTTTTCCTGAAAACGCTCCTCGGCTTCGGCGACCGCTTTCTGAGCACGGTCATCCGCCTGTTTGAGATCCTCGATCTCTTTTTTTAGCTCGCGGACCGCATTGCGGTGACTCGCTTTCTCTTCTTCCAGCGATAGGCGCAGTCGTCTGTTGTACCCGATGAGGGAGCTGATTCCCGGCGAACTACCTTCTTCAAGGTCTTCTGGATTTTTTTCTTCTGAACTCACGTGTCTTGATAATACCTAATTACCGAACCGCATAAAAGCTTCTTCGGTATCTAAACCCCGAGATTAAGCCATGTTAGACCGATTTGTCTTCCTGCCTCCTTTGGGAGGGGGGCAAATTTCACGCCGAACAGGAAAGACTAACAGGTCACGGTAATCTCGCCCCCATGGCAGATTCTAACCTCCAAATACTTCTGGCTGGATACTTCGGCTTCGACAATGCGGGCGACGAAGCGATTTTCGAGGCGATCGTGGAAAACCTGAGACGGTTATCCCCCGGGGTGCGGCTTAAAGCCCTTGTCCACGACCCGGAGACCGCCCACCGCCTTGAGGTGGAACCGGTCCCTCGCAAGAAGGTTCCCCAGGTCTGGAGCGCCATGAGGAGCAGCAACCTCTTCATGCTAGGGGGAGGGGGTCTCTTTCAGGATGTGACCGGTCCCGGCTCGGTCTTTTATTACGGCGGATTACTCGGGATGGCCAGGCTTGCCGGTTGCCCCAGCGTATTTTTCTGCCAAGGATACGGACCCGTAAGAAGGCCGCTACAGAAGCTGTTCACACGCCAGATTCTCAGACTTCCTTCTCTGCTCACGGTGAGAGATGAAGAGTCCCGGTCGGAGATGAAGCAGTTGGGAGTCTCGGCGAAGTCCATCTTCTTGGCCGCCGATCCTGCCCTTCTACTCTCTCCTTTGCCACCCGACGAACTTCGAGCCATCCTCGGGGAGGAAGATCTGTTTAAGGAGCTGGGTCGTTCGGAGCTTCCCAACGGACAGCTCTCTCAAGCCGGACCGCTGGTAGCCGTAACCGTAAGACCCTGGCCCGGTTTAGATCTTCAAGAGTTGGCCAAAGCGTTGGTAGAATTCCGAGGTGAGACCTCCGCCAGGTACCTTCTGCTCCCTTTTCAACCGGAACGGGACCTGAAGCCTTCGGTGGAGTTGTCCAAGCTGTTGGAAGGGGAAGCTCGAGTGCTCGACCGACCCCTCACTCCTCGCGCTTTGAGTGGAATCTTGGCCTGTTGTGACATGGTTATCGGGATGCGGCTGCACTCTCTAATCCTGGCCACGGTTGGCAATCCGCCGCTGTACGGTTTATCCTACGACCCTAAGGTGGAAAGATTTTGCCGACGTGCAGGTGCTCTCTCCTGCCTTATTGAAGAAATTTCATCAGATCGACTTTTGCGAGAGTGGCAACACCTCCTACAGGGCCGAAAAGCGCAACGGAAATGTCAAGAGAAAGCCGTTGAGAAAATGAGGAAAGAGGCCGAGGCGGCTTTCCTCGCAAGCCTGGCGGTAGGCCGCGGTGCAACCTCGCAAGAAGTCGTGAATCATTTTCTGAACGGTTCGTAAAGTGTCATCCTGCGGGCCGAGATGAGGAGCCCGGCGTGTTGGGACTATTCAACCGGCCAGAGATAAAACTAGATACAACAGGACAGGTACCGATGATCGACATCTGCGACCTGGATCTTGTTTACGACAACGGCCATCAAGCACTCCACGGAGTCAATCTGCAGATCCTCAAAGGGGAGTTTGTGTTTCTGGTGGGTACCACCGGGTCGGGGAAGAGTAGTCTTCTCAAGCTGATGTATCGTGAGTTGAAGCCGTCGGCGGGCGCCGTGCTGGTGGGTGGAGTCGATCTGGGAGACTTGGCCCGGCGAGAGATCCCTTATCTCCGACGAAGTGTGGGAGTGATCTTTCAGGATTTTCGTCTCCTGGGGAACAAAACCGCTGCCGAGAATGTGGCTTACGCCCTTGAGATCACCGGTACCGCGAAACGTAAGATCCCCTCTCGGGTGGCCCAGGTTCTGGAGTTGGTCGGGTTGTCGGATAAAGCGAAAAGATTGCCCAGCCAACTCTCCGGAGGTGAACAACAACGGGTAGCCATCGCTCGTTCCTTGGTGAACGAGCCGAGTCTGCTGCTCGCCGACGAGCCCACCGGTAACCTCGATCCGGACAGCACCTGGGACATTATGCAGATTCTTTCTAGAGTGCAGACTTCCGGCACCACGGTGGTAGTGGCCACCCACAACCAGCAGGTGGTGGACCTGATGCGAAAACGGGTCCTGGTTATGAAGCGGGGGCACCTGGTTCACGACCTGGCCAGAGGTGCCTATCGGCTCGACGGAAGAGGGTCCGGACTCCACGTGGAGCAGCCCGGTGCACCGTTCTCGGCGGTGGAGGCCCGATAGTGTATTCAGCTTACTTTTTTAGAGAAGTCATCACCAACATTCGGCGCTCGCCGCTCATGAGTATCGCCAGTGTTACCACGGTTCTCGTTTTGACACTCATCCTGGGTTATTTTGCCACCGTGATGGTAAATCTGGAAGCGTTGGCCAACTCCCTCTTGCGGGAGGTGCAGGTGGTGGCCTATCTAGACGACGATGCCAATCAGGTGTCGGTAGCTCAGCAGTTGGAACGGATTCCCGGAGTTACCTCCGCTCACTTCGTCTCGAAAGAGACGGCGCTCAATAAGCTTGTAGAGAGGATGCAGGGTCGAATCAGGGTGGACGATCTCTCCCGAAACCCCCTTCCCGACTCTTATGAAGTGGCGGTGGAAGGAGCCGAAGATTTAGAGGAAGTGGCCGTCAGGGCTCGGCGAATCGCCGGCGTGGCTTATGTGAAGTACGGTGAGGAGATCGCCAAAAAGATGCTTCACTTCAACGCCCTCGTTCGGACGGTCGGTATCGTGATTCTTACCCTGCTGTTCTTGTCGACCGTATTGATCGTGAGTAACACCATCCGGCTTACCGTGTTCGCCCGTCGTAAAGAGATCGAGATCATGCAGATGGTGGGAGCGGCGGAGTGGTTCATCCGCTGGCCGTTCATCCTGGAAGGGGTACTTCAAGGGCTCTTGGGCTCGGCGATTGCGGCCACTTTAGTAGGCGGATCATACGCCATGGTCGTTCCCAAACTGGTGGAAACGATCACCTTTCTGCCCGTGGTCCAGGCCCAGGATATGCTTCCGCACCTGCTTCCCGCACTGATCCTCAATGGAGGATTGGTGGGAGCTATCGGTAGTCTCGTCTCAGTCAACAAATTTCTCAAGGTTTGACATCATGTGCTCTCCTCGAACCATAACTATCGGTCTTCTTTCCCTTTTCGTTTGTACTCTCTTGAGTACCGCGACCGTGGCTCAAGACGGCTCCGCTCTTCGCTCTCAGTTACGAAAGAATCGAGAGAAGATCTCCCTCGTCAAGGAGAAGCTGAAGGAAGCCAACCGCCGGGAAAAGGAGATCACCGACAAACTGGCCGTCACCAAGAGAAAAATGGCGGCGGCACAGACTGAACTGAACCAGGTACAGAGTGAACTCGAGGTTGCTCAGGAAAAACTGAGACGCTTGAAAATGAGAATCCGTAGGACATCCATTCGTCTCATCAGGGCCCAGAGGGCTTTGGAGGGAAGGCTTCGGGAGATCTACGTGGAGGGGGAGGTCTCCTACCTCGCCGTTCTTCTCCAGTCCGATGATTTTACCGATTTTCTCAATCAGGCCGATTACATCAAGATGATCGTTCGGTCCGACTCCCAACTGATCAATTCGGTGAAGAAGCATCAGGGCGACCTGGCCGTGCAGAAGGAGACAGCTCGGGAGACTGTTATCGAGCTATCTAAGCTGCAAGCTCAGAAGAAAGATAAGGTAGACGCTCTGGCGCGACTGCGAGCGGCCCAGGAAGATCTCTTTGCCCGTCTCAAGGACCATCAGAAAAAGCTTTCTTCTCGAATCGACGACCTGGAAGAGATCTCGGCTCGCAAGGAAGCCCAGCTGCGAGATCTCATTCGTCGCAAGTCGATACCCGGTTACGTTCCCATTCCACCCTCGGCCGGAAAATATATCTACCCGGTGAACGGGCCCATCACGTCCTATTACGGATATCGGGTTCACCCGATTCGGGGGACGACTCGATTGCATACGGGTCTGGACTTCGGCGTAGGCTACGGCGTTCCCATCCTGGCGGCCGACAACGGGGTGGTGATCCATTCCGGTTGGTACGGGGGGTATGGGAATACGGTCATCGTGGACCACGGTGGCGGCTACACAACCCTCTACGCTCACGCCTCCTCCTTGGCTGTCCGTTCCGGTCAGACCGTGAAGCAAGGGCAGGTGGTTTCTCGAGTGGGTTCCACCGGAATGTCCACCGGGCCGCACCTCCACTTTGAGGTTCGCTATCACGGAAACCCCATCAATCCCCTTAGTCAACTGTAGAGGGGACGAAACCGATCCCGTACCGAACGGTTTCAGTAGCAAAACCGTTCTAATTTTTATAAGGAGATTTACCGAGTGACATTCTTGCGCCGCATTATTCTGCTGGCATTTGTGGTAACGAGCCTCAATATTCACGGTCTCGCTCAAACCGCCACGACCGCCGACGACTCTTTTAAGGTCGTTCAGAATATGTTGACTCTCGTTCAGACCGAATATATCGAAGAGAAACCGCCCTCAAAAATTGTTCAGGGCGCCTTCGACAACCTCAGCAAGGCTCTTGAAGAGCGAAAGATCGATTATCAACTGCCCGCCGTGCCGGAGGAGCTTGCCGCGGTCGAAGCGGAGACTTTTTTGAATCAACAGTTCAACAAGTTGGCCGCCGCCCATCCCGAGACTTTGGAAGATAACTGGTTGGCCCACCGCGTTATCGAGGGCATGGTGGAGGGGTTGGGTGACCGCTACACCGTGTTTATGGACCCGGATGAGTTCCAGCGCTTGAAAGAATCCATGAGTGGCGGAAATTTTGGTGGGGTGGGGATCTATATCGAACTCAATAAGGAGAACGGCGGACGTCTCACCGTCACCCGGCCCATTCCCGACACTCCAGCGGCCGATGCCGGCTTGAAGGCTGGAGACGTGATTTTGGCCATCGACGGAGAGTCCACTCTGGACCACACCATCGACGACGCTCAGGAGCGCCTTCGCGGTCCCCTCGGCTCGGAGGTGAAACTTAAGATTCGTCGTCTCGATCAGGCTCGCCCCTTCGATGTCACCCTCAAGCGTGACAAGATCAAAGTCTCCTCAGTCTCCAGTGAAATGCGGGAGAGCGAAGGGCAGAAAATTGGCTATATTCGCCTTCAAATGTTCGCCGAACGCACCGACCAGGAGATGGAAGAAGCCATTAGAAAGCTGGAGTCCCAGGGGGCTGAAGGGTTTATTTTGGACCTTAGAAACAACGGTGGAGGCTACATCGTCTCCGCCGTGGATGTGGTCTCAAAATTTCTGCCCACCGGTTCCGTGGTCACTTCCGTTGAGGAGCGAGGCGCCGGTAACAAGATCTACCGCACCAGACCCAGTCTGCGTAAACCGCTTCCTCTGGTACTGCTGGTCAATCAGAATTCCGCCAGCGCATCGGAGATCACTGCGGCGGCTCTGTCCGATTATGAGAGGGCGCAACTGATCGGGGTTAAGACTTTCGGAAAAGGTTCGGTGCAAAAGATCTTCAGTCTACCGGACGGTTCCGGTGTCAAGATCACCACCGCGCACTATCATACTCCCAAGGGAAAAGATATTAACGAAGTAGGGATCGAACCCAACCAGGAGGTTGAGTTCGAAGGACGCGCCTTCGCCGTTGATGAGGACCCTCAGTACAAGAAAGCGACCGAACAGCTTGTGGATGAGATCGAAGAGATGGAGGCGGAACTGGCTGCCAAGGGAGGTCTGCCGTCTGCTCGCACCGGTGTGGAGCAGTGGCGCTACCTCCTTTCTTTAGGTAGAGGAGAGCCTCGTATCTTGAATCGGCAGTATGTCATGAAGCCGAAAAGTGGTGGTCTGGTGGAAGAGGTCAGAGTGCTTTTTCCCGATTCCGAAAAGCCGGAAATGATCCGCTTCGACCTTGGACCCGCTTTGGGTATCAGTTCCTAGAGCAATTCTTCCCCTCGTGTGGCGTCGACTTCAAGTTGTCTTGTCGGTCGGCGTCATTTTTATTTGCGCTGCATTTCTCACCTTCCGCCTGAGTTCCGATGAACCCACAACTCTCGGGCCGAACTCGCAGACGGAGATCTCCGAATGTCATTTTCTACTTCAGAACGGTTACGTGGACATACCGGACGGACTCGCTCTGGTGGAGGCGGGAGGAGCAGCCCTGGTGCCCTATTTGAAGGAGGGGTTTGCGGGCACGGATGAGTGGCGCAACTATTTTCGAGGGGTCACTGATGAGGAGGCTCTAGAACGGCTTGAAGACCTCGTTCAGAAGTTGGTTTCTCAGTCGGGCGGCAAGTTGGGGGAACAGGAACTTGTCTATACCGTACTTCAGGGAATGACCGCCGGTCTCGAGGACCCGTTCACTCGAGTCATGGATCCCGATGCCTACAAGAAGTTCCAGGACAATCTTCACAGCCGTCCTTTCGGTGGGGTCGGTCTTCAGTTGGGACGGAAAGGGAAACAAGTTCTTGTCTTCACGGTCTTACCTGATACCCCGGCGGCGGTAGCGGGTGTCCTCGCCGGAGACCGGCTTCAATCGGTGGATGGAAAAGAGATCTCCACGCTCACGGTAGAGGAGGCCGAAGCCCTTCTCCGTGGCGAGGTGGATACAGAGGTGCACTGCAAATTCCTACGAGATGGAGCCGTTTATACGAGAGTCTTCATTCGGGTGCCTCTTCAGACCCGCTCGGTGCGAGGGCGCCTGGTGCAGTTTGCAGGTGAGACCGTGGCCTATCTGGATGTCAAGAGTATGACCTCCAGCACCGGTCAGGAGTTCACCGAAGAGTTGGACCGCCTGTTGAAGTCGGAGCCCGCGGGACTGGTAGTGGATCTGAGAGACAACTTTGGAGGTTATGTAAACGAGGCGCTTGAGATAGCGTCGCTCTTTCTCCCCTCGGGCCAGACCGTGGTGAAAATAAACTCACGAGATGAGACGGAGTTAAAACAGACCATAAGTGGTCAACCTGTTGCACTGCCGATGGTACTGGTCGTGAACGAGAGAACGGCCAGCACTTCGGAAATTTTGGCCGCTTGTCTCCAGGATTATCAACGGGCCAAAGTGGTGGGCCACAGAACCTTTGGAAAGGGGAGTGTGCAGAATATTCATGAGTTTGAATCGGGTGGCGCTCTAAAGTTCACGGTAGCGCGGTACACCACGCCCCAGGGGCGAACCATCGATGGTGTCGGTTTGCTGCCCGACGAGGTGTTGGAAAAAGAGGAAGATATTTTACGAGTAAGTCGGACATTATGGAGACCAACAAAGAAATAGAACTCTTAGGTTACGGGGTTGGCAACCGTGAGGAGTTGCCCGCACTGCTCTTGGAGAAGTTGAAGCAGCTTCCCGACTCGCCGGGTGTGTATCTTCACAAAGACAAGGCCGGTCGTGTGCTCTATGTGGGCAAAGCCTCCAACTTAAAGAACCGCGTCCGTTCCTATTTTCAGACCTCGGCCAGTCATTCGGCTCGGATTCGGTGGATGGTTTCCCGCGTTCACGACGTTGAGTTCTTTCTGGTGGGTAGCGTGCTTGAAGCGCTCATTTTAGAGTGCAATCTGATCAAAAAACACCGTCCCTACTTCAATGTGAAATATCGAGACGATAAGCGGTACCCGCTCCTTGAGATCACCGTCTCCGAGAGGTTTCCGAAGATCAGAGTGGTTCGCAAGGCTCGAAACAGAAAAAACCGCTACTTCGGTCCGTATCCGGATGTGGGTGCCATGCGTCGCACCCTCAAAGTTATTCAGAAAGTGTTTCAGATCAGAACCTGTAAAATCGATATGGATAAGGTCGCGGAACGACCGTGTCTCGATTATCATATCGAGTTATGCACCGCTCCCTGCACTCGTTACGTGAACGAGGAAGCTTATCGGGAACAGGTGGATGCGGCCGTGGATTTTCTGGAGGGTCGCTCCGAGAAATTGATCAAGCGCTTGAAGCACGACATGGAGTATTACGCTGCCCAGTTAGATTTTGAGCGGTGCGCTCGGATCAGAGACACTCTGGCAGATGTGGAGCGGATCGTGGAAAAGCAGCGTGTGGTCCGCTCAGGAAGCTCCGACGATGAAGACTATGTGGGCCTGGTAGCCCGTAGAGACACGGTTTCGGTTCACGTTCTGTGCGTCCGGGAGAGCAAGCTTCTCTCTCAGAAAGGCTTCTTTCTAGATAGCCACGGCGGGGCTGATGCGGCCGAGCAGATGTCTGCGTTTTTAAAGGAGCACTACGACAATCCGGTCACCCTGCCTAAGCGTCTGCTGGTGTCCGTGGAGCCCGACGATTTAGAGGTTATGGAGGATTGGCTCTCTTCCAAGTCGGAGCGTAGAGTGGAGATTCGCTGCCCTCAAAGGGGGGAGAAACGGAGACTTCTAGACCTATGTCTCAAGAACGCCCGCCAGCGGCTGGAGATGGAGAGTGTGATGCCGAGCCGCTACGAGAGTAGAAGGCAAGGTCTCAAGGAGATTCAGGAGGCTCTGAACCTACCCGACCCTCCCTGGCGAATCGAATGTGTGGATATCTCCAATACCCAGGGAAAGGAGGCGGTGGGTTCACTGGTGGTCTTTGAACAGGGGCTCCCCAAGAAAGATCAATATCGAAAATTTCGAATCAAGAGTGGAGACACCCCCGATGACTTTCGCATGATGCACGAGGTCCTTACCCGACGATTCGCCGAAGGTGGGAAGAAAGAGCAGTACTCCTCCGTGCCCGACCTCCTGGTCGTGGACGGGGGTAAGGGACAGTTGAGTGCGGGTTGTCGAGCTCTGGAGGAGATGGGGGTGTCGGACCGGATTCCCATTGTCGGTCTGGCCAAACAGCACGAGTGGATCTTCACCCCGGGCAGTTCTGATCCGGTTATTCTGCCTCCCGGCTCCAAGGGGTTGTCCCTCATCACTCACCTTAGAGACGAAGCCCACCGATTCGCCATCACCTATCACCGAAAGCTTCGTTCAAAGAAGAGTAAGAAGTCTATTTTAGACGACGCCCCCGGTATCGGGCCGGCTAAGAAGAAGAGCTTGATGGCTCATTTTAAATCCATGAAGAATCTGATGACCGCCACCACCGAGGAGCTCGCCGAAGTGGAAGGCATGGGCCCGAAACTGTCCGCGGAACTGCATCACTACCTACATAACCGGTAGGGGCAGTGGCCCTAACCCCCTAATTCCGTCAATAACTCTCGGGCCGGTCTCATGCCCGGTTCTATCTCCAGAGCGCTTCGGAGATGAGAGCGGCTCCGTCGGAGCAACCACCACTGCTTCAGTCCGGAAGATTCCTGGGCCACCGCCAGCAAGGCCAGGGCTCGGCTGAAGTGAGCTTGGGGGCTAAAGACTCCGAACCGCACCGCCTGCTTGGTGGCTTCTAGAAGAGTTTCGCGCTCTCCGAGGTTGGCGGCGGCCACCGACCGGGCTTGCCAGGCGGGATAGAAAGAAGGGTCTTGTTTGAGAGCTTCCCCCGAGAAATCCAAGGCTGCAGACCAATCTTTCTCCTCCGTTGCCATCCGACACAGCATCAGGTAAGCCCTGGCGCTGGGAAACTCCTGAACCAACTGTTTCAACTCCCGCCGAGCAGCCGCTTTGTCGGACCACTTTTGCTCCCGCCAGGGGAAGGTGGCGGTGAGCCCTTCGGAGGCGGGCCCTCGGCGGAACAGAAGCCCGGAATCGTCCCAGGCCCACAACTGCCAGTTCGGATCGCGAGCCAGATCGTTAACAAGATTTTCGGTGGCGTCTACCTCGGTGGGATAGTGAAGCAGAAACTTGGTGATTCCGAACTCCTCGATAATCTTCTCTCTTTGAGGTGTGGGGTTAAGGACATCGTGAAAATCCTCCACCAGTTTCTCCCGAAAAAGGGAGGTGGTGCCGTGGATGAACGGTGGAACCTGATGAAAGGCCAAGAAACTTCCATACTCATAGGAGTTGAACACCTGACCGGGTTCATCTTTAAG
>Ga0310345_10003164_pt1 | contig 15873 bp, 12 predicted proteins | sample HC15DNA20500_MG_FD_204667 | JGI IMG/M metagenome (GOLD analysis project Ga0310345, IMG submission 204667) | Marine microbial communities from station ALOHA, North Pacific Subtropical Gyre - HC15-DNA-20-500_MG | ecosystem: Environmental > Aquatic > Marine > Oceanic | place: Pacific Ocean: North... | reverse complement strand
CCTCGGCGGCATGCTGGCTGCGCTCGGCCTCGGTACGGATCTCGGTGATCCTCGCCTTAGGAAAGGCGGCGAAGACGGCGCGCACCAGCGGGTGCGCCTCGGCCTCTTGCCTGAGCGCCAGCGCCGCCGCGTCGCGGGTCTCGGCGATGGTGGGCTGGCCGCCCTCGTTGGCGACGCTGATCGCCCAGCGCGCGCCGGTCCAGGCCTGCAGCTTCTGGCCCAGCCGCTGCGCGAGGTCGGAGCGCGCGTCATCCGTCGGTTCGAACTCGATCCGGCCGGGGGAATAGCGGACCAGCCGCAGCGTCGTCTCCACCTCGATCAGCATGTGCACGTCTCGATGCGTGCGAATGAGCTCGACCACGTCTTCGAAGCGGGCATAGCGCGCCAGCGCGTTTTCCGTGGCGACCGCCAGCGCGGGCTGCGCCGCGCCGCGCGCCGAAGGCCCCGACGGGCCGGCATGGGTGGGCGCGGGGGTGCCGCGCGCCTGGACCTGGCCGCCCGGCGCGGGGCGCGCGCCGCCGCCATTGCCGCCACCGGGGGGCGGCGGCGGGACGGGCGCGTCCTGCAGCTTGCGCACGAGCTCCTCGGGGCTTGGCAGATCGGCCACATGGGTGAGCCGGATCACCGCCATCTCGGCCGCCATCATCGCGTTGGGGGCGTGCGCCACCTCTTCGAGCGCCTTCAGCAGCATTTGCCACAGCCGGGTCAGCACCCGCATCGGCAGCGCCTCGGCCATCTGCGCGCCGCGCGCCCGCTCGTCTGGGCCGACGGTGGGATCGTCAGCGGCTTCGGGCGTGATCTTGATGACCGAGACCCAATGCGCGATCTCGGCCAGATCGCGCAGCACCGCCATCGGGTCGGCGCCCTCGGCGTATTGCGCCGAAAGCTCGGACAGCGCCGCCGCCGCCTCGCCCTTGAGGATCATGTCGAACAGGTCGAGCACCCGGCCGCGATCGGCGAGACCGAGCATGGCGCGGATCTGCTCCGCCGTGGTCTCGCCCGCGCCATGGCTGATCGCCTGGTCCAGCAGCGATGTCGCATCGCGCGCAGAGCCTTCGGCGGCGCGGGTGATCAGCGCCAGCGCGTCATCGGCGATCTGCGCGCCCTCGGCATTTGCGATGCGGCGCAGCATCGCGATCATCACCTCGGGCTCGATCCGGCGCAAATCGAAGCGCTGGCAGCGCGACAGCACCGTCACCGGCACCTTGCGGATCTCGGTGGTGGCGAAAATGAACTTCACATGCGCGGGCGGCTCCTCCAGCGTCTTGAGGAGCGCGTTGAACGCCCCCGTCGACAGCATGTGGACCTCGTCGATGATGTAGACCTTGTAGCGCGCCGAGGCCGCCCGGTAATGCACGCTGTCGATGATCTCGCGGATGTTGGCGACACCCGTGTTCGAGGCCGCGTCCATCTCCATCACGTCGACATGGCGGCCCTCCATGATCGCCACGCAATGCTCGCACTGGCCGCAGGGCTCGGTCGTCGGGCCGCCATTGCCGTCGGGGCCGATGCAGTTCATGCCTTTGGCGATGATCCGCGCGGTGGTGGTTTTCCCGGTGCCGCGAATCCCGGTCATGATGAAGGCCTGCGCGATGCGGTTCGCGGCGAAGGCGTTCTTGAGCGTGCGCACCATCGCGTCCTGCCCCACCAGGTCGGCGAAGGTCTCGGGCCGGTATTTCCGGGCGAGGACCTGATAGGCGGGGGCGTCGGACATGCGTGGGACTCCGGTCGAGGGGACCGGGCCAAACTAGGGCTTGGCGCCGCCGAGGTCCACCTCGCGGGATCTCACAACAGCCACAGGATCGCGCCCGTGGCCAATCCGCCGAAGGACAGCAGCAGCGCGAGGATCAGCATACGCCGCGCGCCCTGCGCCTCGGCGTCGTGACTGGTGATCCGCGACTGGGCCTTGCGCGCCTCATGTGCCGCGGCGGCGAAGATCAGCACGGCGATGACGATGAAGATCGAGGCGACGGCCTTGGCGAGCCATGTGGGATCGAAATCGCCGAACACCGCCTTGAGGCCGATCGCCACGGCCAGTGCGGCCATGCCGGTGCGCATCCACCCCGCGAAGGTCCGCTCGTTGGCCAGAAGCGTCCGGTCCTCGGCCCAGTCGGTGCGGGCCTCGGCCCATTCGGTCTTGCGGTCGACCTCCCGGTCGCCATCGGTCTGGGCCATGGGTCCTCCTGCCGGGCCATCAGGCCCGACAGGAGGCAGGGCGTCAACCGCCCTTGCGGCGGCGCGCCCCGCGCTGGATCGTCTTGATCTTCTTGGTGAAGGACTTGCCCCGCGCGCGGCCCTCAGCGAGGGTTTCGCTGTTGTGCCGGTCCTCGGCCTCCAGCTTGCGCCAGCGCGCAAGGCGGTCGGGGTCGAGATCGCCCGCATCGAGGGCGGCGCGCACCGCGCAGCCCGGCTCGGTCTCATGCGCGCAGTCGCTGAACCGGCATTCGCTCACCAGCGCGGTCACGTCGTCGAACAGCTCTTCGATCCCCTCGGCGGTGTCGGTGAGCTGCAGCTCGCGCATGCCGGGCGTGTCGATCAGCCAGCCGCCGGCGCGGCAGCGCCGGAGCGCCCGGTAGGTGGTGGTGTGACGCCCCTTGGCGTCGTCCTCGCGAATGCCCGCCGTGGCCTCGGCACCCCCGGTGAGCGCGTTCTGCAGCGTCGTCTTGCCGACGCCCGAGGAGCCGACGAGGGCCAGGGTCTGCCCCGGCCTGCACCACGGCTCCAGCCGCGCCGCGTCGTCAAGGTCGCGCGCATTGAGCGCCAGCGCCACGACCAGCGGCGAGATCGCGCGGGCCTGCGCGAGGTAGGGGGCGGGGTCGTCCACCATGTCGGATTTGGTGAGGATCACCAGCGGCAGGCAGTCGCCCGCCATCGCCAGCGCCACGTAACGCTCCAGCCGTGCCGGGTTGAAGTCGTCGTTGCAGCTAGTGACGATGCCGAGGCTGTCGACATTGGCGGCGACGAGCTGGCGCGAGACGGTATGGCCGGCGGCCTTGCGGGCGATCTGGCTGCGCGGGGCGAGCCGCACCCGCGCCTGTCCGTCGCGCATGCCGACCCAGTCGCCGACGGCGAAAGAGCCGGCACCGGAGGGGGCGCCGATCTTCACCGGGCCGTCCGGGGTGAGCGCCACGAGGATCGTGCGATGGATCTCGGCGATGCGCGCGGGGGCGTCGCCCTCTTCGAGCTGGCGCGCGAAATGGTCCGACCAGCCGAGGTCGGAAAGCGTGAGGTCTGTCAATGGATTGGTCCCGTCACGAAAGAACACGGGCCCGCCGGAGCGGGCAGCTTCGCGTCGGGCGAGGGGCGGCTCAGGCGGCCCCGGCCCGGAGGGCGATCACAATCTCCATGATGTCCTCCGTCATTCGGGTAGGGGATCGAATGGGTGAGAGGCTGGAACACGACCCAAGCGGGGCTCGTTGCGGCTGCTTCCTTCCGGACCTGACCGGGTTGGCGAGGCGCTTGCCCGCGCCAACCTCTCGAGGCCGATATAGGGAAGGGCGGCGCGGGACGCAAGGCCGCCGGGGCGCGTCTCAGGCCGGCAGCGGCAGCAGCCCGGCGGCGCGCGCGCCCTCGATCAGGTCACGGGCCAGACGCGTGGCGTGGCGGCCCTCGCTGGCGTTCAGGTCGGGCACCTGCACCACGGTCATCCCCGCAGCATGGCCGGCCTGCGCGCCGGTCTCGCTGTCTTCGAAGACGAGGCAGCGGGCGGGATCTGCGCCAAGGCGGCGCGCCGCTTCGAGATAGGCGTCGGGCGCGGGCTTGGCGTTCTCGATGTCCTCCACCGTCACGATGGTCTCGACATGGGCGTCGAGCCCGGCGGCGCGGATCTTGGCCAGCCCCGGCGCACGGCGCGACGAGGTGGCGATCGCCATTGGCAGGCCGAGCCCGGCGATCGCCGCGATCAGCGCCTCGGCACCGGTCTTGAGCGACAGCCCCGGCGCGAGGCGCGCCTCGACCCGCGCGTCCCAGTCGGCATAGAAGCGCGCCGCGTCGAGCGGCTTGCCGGTATGTTCGCGGATCAGTTCCACCCGGCGGTCGTCATGCACCCCCGCGAGGCTTTCGAAGAAGTCGGCGCCGATCTCGATGCCCTGCGCGGCCAGCGCCGGCAGCGCCTCGGCGTTGCACAGGGTTTCGGTGTCGACCAGCGTGCCGTCGAGGTCGAAGATCACGGCGTCATAGCTGCGGGGCATCGGGGCATCCTTGTCCTGGCGGGCCCGCCATAGCCAAGCGGGAGCGCGGAGTCGATGGGTCCGGATCGCCGGTTCCGGGCGTGGCGAGCGGCCCGACGAGAGAGGCCGGGCGGAGCGGGTCGCGCGCCATGCGATCCGGTGGCTCTTCCCTGCCGCGCCATGCGACCCGGTTCGTCGCGAGCGGCGCTCGGCCGGGCGTCGGTCATGTCGCGACGGTTGCATTTCCGGGGCTGGTTCCGCCCTTGCCCGGCTTTACATGGCGGCGGCGTCGCGCATCCTGCGCGATGCTGCCGCATCATTTCACGAAGGAGCACGCCGAATGGGGCTTTTGGACAGGATCACCTTCGGCGGTGGCGGGCTCGATCGCGCCGCGGCGCTGCGCATCGATTCGGACGGGTGCGCGGCGTTGGCGGCGCGCCCCGGGGCGCGGGTGCTGCCGCTGTGGCGCGGCCGGGTACTGCTCGCGGAAGACCGGCTGGCGGGGCTGTCTTTCGATCACGAGGCACTGGCCGATGGTGGGGCCGACGCGGCGGCGGAAACGGTGCTGCTCGGCCGCGACGCGGCGGGGGAGGGGATCTGGGCGCGACGCCTGCCGGACTGGCCGGGCGCGCCCGAGACGGTGGTTCCGGAGGAGGAAGTCGCGCATCCGGCGATCGAGGGGGCCCTCTTCGCCGAGCTGCGCGGTCGCATGGCGACGCTCGACGCGCGCGATGCCGAGCTGGCGGCGATGGGCCGAGCGGTGCTGAACTGGCATGCCTCGCACCGGTTCTGCGCGGCCTGCGGGGCCCGCAGCCAGGTGTCGCAGGCGGGTTGGCGCCGAGACTGCCCCGCCTGTGACACGCCGCATTTCCCGCGCACCGACCCGGTGGTGATCATGCTGGTGACGCATGGCGACGCGGTGCTTCTGGGCCGTGCGCCGGGCTGGCCCGAACGGATGTATTCGGTGCTGGCGGGCTTCGTCGAGCCGGGCGAGACCGCCGAGGCGGCGGTGCGCCGCGAGGTGGCCGAGGAGGTCGGCGTGGCGGTGGGGCAAGTCGGCTACGTGGCCAGCCAGCCCTGGCCCTTTCCGGCGTCGCTGATGCTGGGGTTTCACGCCCGTGTGGAGGGGGCGGAGCGTCCGGTCCTGCGCCCCGATCCCGCCGAGATCGCCGCCGCCCAATGGGTGTCGAGGCAGCGGCTGGCGCGGATCTTCGCGCAGGAGGATGCCGAGATCCGCGCGCCGCTCAGGGGCGCGATCGCGCGGCATCTGATGTGGAACTGGCTTGCGGGCCGGATGGATTGACGCGAGAAATGGGCCAACAGGGGCGATCTGGCGTCCCGTGAGACCAAGCGAGGCACAGGCATGGAACTCTCGTCGCAACAGCGGGTCGCGGCCCCGCGCGATTTCGTCTTCGCGCAGGCCAGCGACTTCACCGCCTTCGAACGGCAGGCGCTCCGGCGCGGCATAGAGGTCGAGAGCCGGGGCGGCCCCGAGGCGCTGGGCCGCGGCTGGAGCGCGTCGGTGCCGGTGATGGGGCGCGAGCGCGAGATCGCGGCCGAGATCGTGGGCTATGCCGCGCCCGAGGATTACACCGTGCGCGGTGAAAGCTCGGGCGTCGAGATCCTGGTGCGGGTCGAGACCCTGCCGGAGGAAGAGCTCGGTCACAGCCGGCTCGGCCTGTCGGTGACGCTGGCGCCGCGCTCGATGCCCGGACGACTGGTGCTGCAATCGCTGAAGCTGGCGCGGGGTTCGCTCGAGAGCCGCCTCGCGGGGCGGCTCGAGGGCTATGCGCGCGAGATCGAGGCGCGCTGGGCGCGGCGCGCCGGCTGAGGGCTCAGCCGCGCGGCGCCGGTTCGTGCCGGCGCGGCGCCGCCGGAAACACGCCCATCAACTTGATGCTGTCGGTGAAGTAATCCAGCTCGTCGAAGGCGAGCTGGACGTTGCGGTCGTCGGGGTGGCCCTCGATCTCGGCATAGAACTGGGTCGCGGTGAACTGGCCGCCGACCATGTAGCTCTCGAGCTTGGTCATGTTGACGCCATTGGTCGCGAAACCGCCCATCGCCTTGTAGAGCGCGGCCGGGATGTTGCGCACCCGGAACACGAAGCTGGTCATCATCCCCGCCTTGCCGCGCCGCTTCAGGTCGGGCTCGCGTGCCATCACGAGAAAGCGGGTGGTGTTGCGCTCGTGATCCTCGATGTGGCGCGCCAGCACGTCGAGACCGTAGATCTCGGCCGCGATCTCCGAGGCCAGCGCGGCGTGGCGCGGATCATTCAGCTCGGCGATGGCGCGGGCAGATCCGGCGGTGTCGGCGCCGGTATGCGGCGTGATCGAATGCTCGCGCAAGAAGCCCCGGCACTGGCCCAGCAGCACGGTGTGGCTGGTCGCGGTCTCGACCTGGGCCAGCCGCGCGCCCTTCACGCCGAGCAGGTTGATATGCACCCGCACGAAGGCCTCGTCGACGATGTGCAGCCCGCTTTCGGGCAGCAGGTGGTGCACGTCGGCGACCCGGCCATAGGTCGAGTTCTCGACCGCGATCATGCCCAGATCGGCGGTGCCCTTGCGCACCGCCTCGATCGCGTCCTCGAAGGTGGTGCAGGGCAGGGGCTCCATGTTCGGACGCGCCTCGGCGCAGGCCTGATGCCCGTAGGCCCCGAGCTCTCCCTGGAATGCGATGCGACCGGCCATGGCGGATCCTCCCCTCAACAGGCGTCCCCATAAGGGCAATTGGTCGCGGGACTACACCTTGCAACCCCGCGCGGGAAGCGGATACATACCCCCGAAACGCCGAACGGAATGGAACGCGACATGTTCGACACGATGACCCTGACCAAGGTCGTTGGCGGCCTCTGCGGCACGCTGCTGGTCTTCCTCCTTGGTGGCTGGGCCGCCGACATCATCTATGGTGGCGGCCATGGCGAGGTCGAGCAGGCCTATTCAATCCCGGTCGAGGAGAGCGGGGAAGGCGGCGGCGCCGAGGAAGAGGCCGTGCCCTTCGAAGAAATCTACGCCTCGGCCGATGCCGCCGCCGGCGAAGGCGTCTGGCGCAACTGCCGCTCCTGCCACGCGCTGGAGGACGGCGTGAACGGCACCGGCCCGTCGCTGCACGCGGTGGTCGGTCGCGAGGTCGGCGCCTATCCGGGCTATGACTACTCGGGCGCACTCAAGGCGGTGGCCGATGTCTGGTCGCCCGAGAACCTCGACGGCTTCCTCGCCAACCCGCGCGGCTACGCGCCGGGCACCAAGATGACCTATAACGGCCTCAAGGACGCCGAGGACCGCGCCAATCTGATCGCCTATCTGGCGACGATCGGCAGCTGATCTCGCGCGCAGCCGACGATTGCAGGGCCGTCCCGGGAGGGGCGGCCCTTTTCGCATGGCCGAATTCACGGCGCGACGTGGCGGACACGTGCCGCTCACGCATTCTCGCCTTGAACGTCAGGCGCTTGCGCCGCTAGCCTCGCCCGCAGGCCATCCCCTCGCGAGGAGTGCAAGATGCAAGCGACCCGTCATCCCGCCCGCGCCAGCCGCGCCGCTCTTCACCCGCTGAGCGAGACGCCCTCGTGGATCGCCGGTTCGGCGCTCGTGCTCGCCGCCATGCTCGCGGCCGCGCCGGCCTTGGCACAGGAGGGGGCGCAGCAGGGGGCGCAGGCCACGCCGCCTGACACGGTCGAGGCGGCCGGCGACGAGACCGTCATCGAGAGCCATGGCTACACCAATTTCGGAGAGCTGAAATACGGCCCCGACATCGAGCATCTCGACTACGTCAATCCCGACGCGCCAAAAGGCGGCGAGATCAGCCAGTGGGCGCAGGGCAGCTTCGACAGCTTCAACCAGTATTCGCGGCAGGGCGTGGCCGCGGCGCTGAACACGCTGCCACATGAGCGGATCATGACATCGGTGGCCGATGATGCCTACGGGCTCTACTGCTATCTCTGCACGACGCTGGAATACCCGGCGAGCCGCGACTGGGTGATCTTCAACCTGCGCGACGACGTGACCTTCGCCGACGGCACGCCGATGACCGCCGAGGATCTGAAGTTCTCCAACCAGCTGTTCCTCGAGCAGGGCATCGCCGAGTATCGCGCCGTGGTGCAGAACTTCCTCGAGAGCGTCGAAGTGCTCGACCCCTACCGCATCAAGTTCACCTTCACCGACGAGGCGCCGCGCCGCGACGTCATCGGATTCGCCGGCTCCACGCTCGCCTTCTCCAAGGCCTGGTTCGAGGAGACCGGCGCACGGATCGACGAAAGCCAGCGCGAGCCGTTCCTCGGCACCGGCCCCTACGAGCTCAAGGATTTCGACATCAATCGGCGCATCATCTACGGTCGGAACGAGAACTTCTGGGGTGCCGATCACCCTCTCAATATCGGCCGCAACAATTTCGACACGATCCGGATCGAGTATTTCGCCGACAGCGCGGCGGCCTTCGAGGGGTTCAAGTCCGGCGAATACACTTTCCGGGTCGAGAACTCATCCAAGGACTGGGCCACGGGCTATGACTTTCCGGCGATCCAGAAGGGCTGGGTCGTGACGGAGGAGATCCCCGACGGCACCATCGCCGGCGCGCAGGCCTTCATCTTCAACCTCGACGACCCGAAATGGCAGGACCCGCGGGTGCGCGAGGCGATCGGGATGATGTTCAATTTCGAATGGTCGAACGAATCCCTGTTCTACGGCCTCTACGAGCGGGTCGAATCGTTCTGGGAGAATTCCGAGCTCGAAGCGACGGGCACGCCGTCGGAGGCCGAGCGGGCGCTCTTGGAGCCGCTGGTCGAGGAGGGGCTCCTGCCCGAGACCATCCTCACCGAGGAGGCGCGCCGCGCCCCGGTGCTCGACGCCGCCGCGAACACCCCCGACCGCCGCACCTATCGCCGCGCGGGACAGCTCCTCGAGGAGGCGGGCTGGACCATCGGCGACAACGGTCTGCGCCAGAAAGACGGCGAGGTGCTGGAGCTGGTGTTCCTGCAATTCAGCCCGCAATTCGACAGGGTGGTGAACCCGATCATCGAGAATCTCGCGCGGCTCGGCGTGCGCGGCGTGCTGGAGCGGGTCGACACCTCGCAATATGTCGAGCGCACCCGCTCGGGTGATTTCGATCTCGTCAACCACACCTTCTCGATGGGCTTCGAGCCCGGTGTCGGGCTGGAGCAGTGGTACGCCTCGAAAACCGCCGAGGACAGCTCACGCAACCTGATGCGGCTGCGCAGCCCGGCGGTGGACCGGCTGGTGGCCGAGGTGATCGCGGCGCAGTCGCTCGAGGATCTGACCACCGCGACCCATGCGCTCGACCGGGTGCTGCGCGCCGAGATGTTCTGGGTGCCGCAATGGTACAAGGACGTGCACACCGTCGCCTATTTCGACCAGTACCGGCATCCGGATCCGATGGCGCCCTTCGCGCTGGGCGAGCTGGACTTCTGGTGGTACGACGCCGAGGCCGCAGAAGAACTGCGCGCCGCGGGCGCGCTGCGCTAAGGGAGATCCTCCGACCGCATGGGCGCCTATATCCTCAGACGACTGCTGCTCGTGATCCCGACGCTGCTCGGAATCATGATCATCAACTTCACCCTGGTGCAGTTCGTGCCCGGCGGGCCGATCGAGCAGATCATCGCCCAGATGGAGGGCGGCGGCGACGTGTTCGAGAGCATCGCCGGCGGCGGTGCCGAGGTAAGCCAGGGCGGTGGCGACAGCGATTATATCGGCGCCCGCGGCCTGCCGCCCGAGTTCATCGCCGAGCTGGAGCGCGAGTTCGGCTTCGACAAGCCGCCGCTCGAGCGCTTCCTCACCATGATGTGGAACTACATGCGCTTCGATTTCGGGGAGAGCTATTTCCGCTCGATCTCGGTGATCGACCTGGTGCTGGAGAAGATGCCGGTCTCGATCACGCTGGGCCTGTGGTCGACGCTGCTGGCCTATGTGATCTCGATCCCGCTGGGTATTCGCAAGGCGGTGCGCGACGGCTCCTCCTTCGATACCTGGACCTCCGGCGCGATCATCGTCGGCTACGCCATCCCGGGCTTTCTCTTCGCGATCCTGCTGATCGTGCTCTTCGCGGGCGGCTCCTACTGGCGGATCTTCCCGCTCAGGGGGCTGACCTCGGACAATTGGGAGAGCCTGTCGCTGATCGGCAAGGTGCTCGACTATTTCTGGCACATCGCGCTGCCCGTTTTCGCCTCGACCATCTCGGCCTTCGCGACGCTGACGCTGCTGACCAAGAACTCGTTTCTCGACGAGATCAAGAAGCAGTACGTGATGACGGCACGGGCCAAGGGCCTCAGCGAGCGCAAGGTCCTTTACGGCCACGTGTTCCGAAACGCGATGCTGATCGTGATCTCGGGCTTTCCGGCACTGTTCATCGGCGTGTTCTTCGGCGGCTCGCTGATCATCGAGACGCTGTTCTCGCTCGACGGTCTCGGGCGCCTCGGGTTCGAGGCGGCGGTGGCGCGCGACTACCCGGTGGTGTTCGGCACGCTCTTCGCGTTTTCGCTGCTGGGACTGATCGTCGGCATCGTCACCGACCTCACATATGTGCTGATCGATCCGCGCATCGACTTCGAACGGAGAGGCTGAATGGCGCTGTCGCCGCTCAACGCGCGCCGCTGGCGCAATTTCAAGCGCAATCGCCGGGCGCTTTGGTCGCTGATCATCTTCTCGATGCTGTTCGGGCTGAGCCTCTTCGCCGAGCTTCTGGCCAACGACAAGCCGCTCCTGGTGAGCTATCGCGGCGAACTCAGGAGCCCGATCCTGAGCTTTTATTCCGAACAGGATTTCGGCGGCGATTTCCCGACCGAGGCGGCCTATTCGGACCCCGAGGTGCAGTGCCTCATCGTCACCGGCGGGCTCGCCGACTGCTTCTACGAGCCGACGGCGATCATGGCCGCGGCGGAGGCGGGCGAGCCGCTGCCGCTCGAGGAGAGCGACCCGGCCGATTATGCGAAGGGCTGGATGGTCTGGCCGCCGATTCCCTATTCCTACGACACCATTGTCGACGTGCCGGGCGTTGCCCCCGCGCCGCCCAGCGAGACCAACTGGCTCGGCACCGACGACACCAAACGCGACGTGGTGGCCCGCGTGATCTACGGCTTCCGGCTCTCGGTGGTCTTCGCGATCATCGTGACGCTGGCCTCGTCGCTGATCGGCATCGTCGCCGGCGCGGTGCAGGGCTATTTCGGCGGCTGGACCGACCTGATCTTCCAGCGGATCATCGAGATCTGGACCGGCACGCCCTCGCTCTACGTGATCATCATCGTCTTCGCGATACTGGGGCGAAGTTTCTGGCTACTGGTGTTCTTGACCGTGCTGTTCGGCTGGCCCGCGCTGGTGGGCGTGGTGCGTGCGGAATTCCTGCGCGCCCGCAATTTCGAGTACATCCGCGCCGCCCGAGCGCTGGGCGTCTCGGACAGCAAGATCATGTTCCGCCACATGCTGCCCAACGCCATGGTGGCCACCGTCACGATGCTGCCCTTCCTCGTAACCGGCGCCATCGGCACGCTGGCCGCGCTCGATTTCCTCGGCTTCGGCCTGCCGTCCTCCGCGCCCTCGCTCGGTGAGCTGACGCTTCAGGCCAAGCAGAACCTGCAGGCGCCGTGGCTCGGCTTCACCGCCTTCTTCACCTTCGCGATCATGCTGTCGCTGCTGGTGTTCATTTTCGAGGGCGTGCGCGACGCCTTCGACCCGAGGAAGACCTTCGCATGAGTGACACGATCCTCGACGTCCGGGACCTGCGCGTGAACTTCCGGCAGGACGGGGCGCTGATCCCCGCGGTGCGCGGCGTCTCCTTCCATGTGGGGCGCGGCGAGACCGTGGCGCTGGTCGGCGAGAGCGGATCGGGCAAATCGGTCACCGCGCTCTCGACCGTCCAGCTCTTGGGCGAGACGGCGCAGGTCTCGGGCTCCGTGAATTACGAGGGCCGCGAGATGGTCGGCGCGCCCGAGGCCGAGCTGCGCCGGGTGCGCGGCAACGACATCTCCTTCATCTTCCAGGAGCCGATGACCTCGCTCAACCCGCTGCACACGCTTGAGCGGCAGCTCTCGGAATCGATCGAACTGCATCAGGGGCTGCGCGGCGGGGCGGTGCGCGACCGTATCATCGAACTGCTGAACCGGGTCGGCATCCGCGACCCCGAAACCCGCTTGGGCGCCTATCCGCACCAGCTTTCGGGCGGGCAGCGGCAGCGGGTAATGATCGCCATGGCGCTGGCCAACAACCCCGACCTGCTGATCGCGGACGAGCCCACCACCGCGCTCGACGTGACGATTCAGGCGCAGATCCTCGAGCTTCTGGCCGAGCTGAAGCGCGACGGCGCCATGTCGATGCTGTTCATTACCCACGACCTTGGCATCGTGCGCCGCATCGCCGACAGGGTCTGCGTGATGAAGGACGGCGAGATCGTCGAGCAGGGGCCGACGGCCGAGATCTTCGCCAGCCCGAAGCATCCCTACACGCGGATGCTGCTCGAGGCCGAATCCTCCGGCCTGCCGGACCCGGTGCCCGCCGATGCGCCGGTAGTGGCCCGGACCGAGAATCTTAAGATCTGGTTCCCGATCCAGCGCGGCCTGCTGAAGCGGACCGTGGGGCATGTGAAGGCGGTCAACGACGCCACGCTTTCGGTGCGCGCGGGCGAGACCGTGGGCGTGGTGGGCGAGAGCGGCTCGGGCAAGACGACGCTGGCGCTCGCCATGGTGCGGCTGATCGGTTCGGAGGGCCGCATCCTGTTCGACGGGCAGGAAATCCAGGGCCTGTCGCAGCGGCGGATGCGGCCGCTGCGCTCGGAGATCCAGATCGTGTTCCAGGATCCGTTCGGCTCGCTTTCGCCGCGCATGACCGTCTCGCAGATCATTTCCGAGGGCCTCGGCGTGCACGGTGTCGAGAAGGGCCGCGACCGGCGCGAGATGGTGGCCGAGATCATGGCCGAGGTCGGGCTCGACCCCGCCTCGATGGACCGCTACCCGCACGAATTCTCCGGCGGTCAGCGCCAGCGCATCGCCATTGCCCGCGCGCTGATCCTGCGGCCACGGCTGATCGTACTCGACGAACCGACCAGCGCGCTCGACATGACGGTGCAGGTGCAGATCGTCGAGCTGCTGCGAGAGCTGCAGCGCAAATACGGGCTGGCCTACATCTTCATCAGCCACGACCTGAAGGTGGTGCGGGCGCTCAGCCACAAGGTGATGGTGATGCGCAACGGCGACGTGGTCGAGGCTGGAGCGGCCGAGGATATCTTCGATGCGCCGGGCAGCGACTACACGCGCGAGCTGATGGCGGCGGCGTTCTGAGCGGCCCCGGCCCGGCCGTGAGGCACAATCACTAGGGTTGGTGCTGGGGCCAGCTATGGTGGTCTTGGCACCTCATCGCCTTCCGGGGCCGGTGTACGTCCTGCCGGCATGGGCGAGCATATACCGACAGCGTAGCTTCACGGATACGGTCGAGAGGGACGGCAGGGCGGCTGAAAAGCGGTGCGCGCCTCCTGAACGATGCGGCGCATGAAGCCAATCCAGAGAACAAGTACGCCTCGAGACGCTCAGGGCTCAGTTCAGGAATCGGTATTCGACCGAGAGCGGCAGAGAATAGGCACAAGGAGTGCCTGATCCCGCCCTACGGCTCACGTTGCCCAGCCCCTGAATGCAAGACGGCGCCGCGTCCCGTTAGGAACGCGGCGCCGATCAGGGACGCCTGAGGGGAGGGACTCAGGACGGCCCGATCATGAAACACATCGCGCCGCGCGCCTGCAGGCGGCGGCAGGCCAGATCGGCGGCCTCGTTAGTGAGACCCATGAAGTTGGCGTCGAAACCGCCAGACCGCTGGGTCACCCGGCGCAGCGCGCCATCGAGCGCGCCGGGCTCGTTCAGCGCGGTCTGGATCAGTACCCGCTCGGCGGTGCCGCGGCTGTTGTAACGGCCGACATTGATGCCCCAGAGGCGGCCTCCGGAGGTCGAGACGCGGGTCACCACCTCGGGCACCGCCTGCATCCGTGACGCGTCGACCGGCGCGATCGCTGCGGCGGTCATGATCATTTCGGTCGGGCGCGGCTCGGGGCTGGTCTCGGGCGCGATGCCGGCCTCGGCAAAGAGCTCGGCGGTTTCGGGAGCCATGTCGCTCAGATCGGTGACCGGGGCCGCCGGAGCGGGGGTGGGAGCAGGGGCCGCCGCGACGGCGACGCGCGCCGGTTCGGCCTCGGGCTGGGCGGCCGCGGCGGGCGCCGAGGAGACCAGAAGCGCCGCGGCGAGCGCATCCTCGATGCCGGTTGCGGTCGCGACCTGCACCGGTGCGGCGGCGCTGCCGGGACGCTGCTGCGGGCGCAGGCTGCGCTTGACCACGCCGCTGACACGGATCGTGTGCGCGCCGCTGGTGGCGCCGAGCGCCGGGGCGGCCGCGACGAGGCTGGGTGCCGGGGTGGAGGGGGCACCGGGCTGGCTGGCAAAGCCCTTGTCGAGCAGCTTCATCACCTGCGCGTTGCGGTTCGCGGTCGAGGTGCCGCCGAAGACGGTGGCGATGATCCGGCGGTCGCCGCGCTGCGCCGAGGCCACGAGGTTGTAGCCCGCGGCGTTGGTGAAGCCGGTCTTGATGCCGTCCGCGCCCTTGTAGGCGTCGAGGAAGCGGCGGTTGGTGTTGTTGACCTGCTTCATGCCGGCATCGGCGGTGCGGCGCGAGAACAGGTTATAATATTGCGGGAAGTCGTAGATCATGTGCCGGCCGAGCACCGTCATGTCGCGCGCCGTCGACAGGTGGCCGTTGGCGGTCAGCCCGTGCTGGTTCACGAAGGTCGTGTTGCGCATGCCCATCGCCTGAGCGGTGGCGTTCATGCGCTTGGCGAAGGCCTCTTCGCTGCCGGAGATGGCGAAGCCGATCGCGGTGGCGGCGTCGTTGGCCGACTTCACCGCGGCGGCGCGCAGCAGGTAGCGGAACTTGATCTTCTGGCCGGTGCGCAGGCCGAGCTTCGAGGGCGGCTGCGCCGCTGCCTGGGCCGGGATGGTGATCTCGGAATCGAGGCCGATCTCGCCGCGCTGGATCGCCTGGAATGCGATGTAGAGGGTCATCATCTTGGTCAAGGAGGCGGGATGCAGACGTGTATCCGCGTTTTCCTCGTGGATGACGGCCCCGGTCTTGGCGTCCACGACCATCGCCGCGTAGGGCGCAGCGACCGCGCCGGTGGCGATGGTGATACCCGCCATGAGTGTGGTGACTAGAAACAGCCCGATCCGGGCCGTCCGCAACAGACGACTGCTCACGTGGATTGCCCTTTGTTTTGCCTCGTGGGTGCCGGTTTGTAGAGTGGGCACCTCATCATTGCCTCAAAAGGTAACACAAACGTTGCGTCACAAAAAGAGACTAATTTCCAATTGGTTTGCTTGCTAAGTTGACGCAACACCCTAAGCGGGGGCCGACTCGCCCTATGCGGAAGACGGCCTTTGAAGACAGGCGCATAACGGGCGGGGGTGGCAACGAAGCGTGGCGCGAAAGTCGCAGGCAAGCGCGAGGATGATCCCCCTAGAGACCGATATGCGCAACCATGGCGGGCAATCCCGCGAGGCTGTCGAGCTGGCGGAATCGCGGATGCGCCAGCGGCGCCTCGGCCTGCTCCAGCTCCCAGGTGGTCTCGAACGGCACATGCACGCCCCAGCCCCCGGCCTCGAGCACCGGGATCACGTCGGATTTGAGCGAATTGCCCACCATCACCGCCCGGTCCGGAATGACGCCGTGCCGCG
>Ga0310345_10003163_pt1 | contig 15880 bp, 7 predicted proteins | sample HC15DNA20500_MG_FD_204667 | JGI IMG/M metagenome (GOLD analysis project Ga0310345, IMG submission 204667) | Marine microbial communities from station ALOHA, North Pacific Subtropical Gyre - HC15-DNA-20-500_MG | ecosystem: Environmental > Aquatic > Marine > Oceanic | place: Pacific Ocean: North... | reverse complement strand
ATGAGCCGCCGGCTCTCGCCCGAACTCAGCGCGCCGCGCGCCATGCCCAGAATGCCAAGGCCGAGCACCAGCACCCCCACCACCGACATCGGCTCGATCGCGTCGGACAGGAACAGCGCGCTGGCCCCCAGAACCGCCATCGGCGCGGCTCCGCGCGCGATCGGGTAGACCCGGCTCAGGTCGCCATGCTCGTAAGCGAAGGCAAGGAAGGTGTTGTAGGTCGCGTGGCACAGCGCCGATGCGGCGATCCAGGGCCAGACCTCGGCCACGGGCCATGGCCGGGTCAGCGCCACGGCGAGGCCCAGCGCCCCCTGCACCAGCGCCAGGATCACCATCCCGGCGACCTTGGAGGCCCCGAGCTTGATCATCGCGTTCCAGCTGGCATGCAGGAAGGCCGCGAGCATCACGGCGAGAAAGATCGGCAGGCTCATCGTGACCGGACATCAGGAATACGCATTCGCGGAGCAAAGCCGCCAAGCGCGCGTCTGGCAACTTTGTTCTTCAAATACGCAAATCCGACGCCGCCGCTCGGGCGGCGCCGGATGATCGTCACGCCAGTGCCGCGTCGCAACGCGCGCAGACGCCGGGACGGGCATGCGTGCCGACATCGGGCAGGATCTTCCAGCAGCGCTGGCACTTCTCGCCCTCGGCCGCCTCGAACACGACGCCGACGCCTTCCACCTCGGGCAGGCGGAACGCCTCGGCCGGGGACGGGTCGCCGGTCAGGTAGATCGCCGAGGTGATGCACAGATCCTCGAAGCTCACGCTCTTGAGCGCGGCCAGCGCCTCGGCGTCGCGCACATGGACCACCGGCGCCGCCTCGAGCGAGGCGCCGATCACCTTGTCGCGCCGCGCCACTTCGAGCGCCGCCGTCACCACCCGGCGCACCTTGCGGATCGCCGCCCATTTCTCGGCCAGCGCCTCGTCGCGCCACGCCTGCGGCGTCTCGGGGATGTCGGTCAGATGCACCGAGGCGTCGTCGCCCGGGTTCCGCTCCAGCCAGACCTCTTCCATCGTGAAGACGAGGATCGGCGCGAGCCATGTCGTCAGACGGTGGAACAGCAGGTCGAGCACGGTGCGCGCGGCACGGCGGCGCGCCGTGTCGCCGTCGCAGTAGAGCGCGTCCTTACGGATGTCGAAATAGAAGGCCGAGAGCTCCACCGTGGCAAAGGTGAAGACCGACTGGAACACGCCCTGGAAGTCATAGGCGTCGTAGCCCTCGCGCACGGTCTGGTCGAGTTCGGCGAGCCGGTGCAGCACCCAACGCTCCAGCTCGGGCATCTCGGCCGGGTCCACCCGGTCGGCCTCGGTGAAGTCCGCCAGCGAGCCCAGCAGGAAGCGCATGGTGTTGCGCAGCCGGCGGTAGCCGTCGGCGGTGCCCTTCAGGATCTCCGGCCCGATCCGCAGGTCGGCGGTGTAGTCCGACTGCGCCACCCAGAGCCGCAGGATGTCGGCGCCGTACTGCTTGGTCACGTCGGCGGGGCTGACGGTGTTGCCCAGCGACTTGGACATCTTCATGCCCTTCTCGTCGAGCGTGAAGCCATGCGTCAGCACGCCCCGATATGGCGCGCGCCCCTTGGTGCCGCAGGATTGCAGCATCGAGGAGTGGAACCAGCCGCGATGCTGGTCGGTGCCTTCGAGGTAGAGATCGGCCAGACCGTCCTCGGAGCCGTCCTCGCGGTCGCGCAGCACGAAGGCATGGGTGGAGCCGGAATCGAACCAGACGTCGAGGATGTCGAAGACCTGCTCGTAATCATCGGGGTTCACGGCATCGCCCAAGAAGCGCGCCTTGGCGCCGTCGCGGTACCACGCATCCGCGCCCTCGGCTTCGAAGGCCTCGAGAATCCGGGCGTTGACGCCCTCGTCGCGCAGCAGGAAGTCGGGATCGGTGGGGCGGGCCCCCTTCTTCACGAAGCAGGTCAGCGGGACGCCCCAGGCGCGCTGGCGCGACAGCACCCAGTCGGGCCGCTGCTCGATCATCGAATGCAGCCGGTTGCGGCCGGTCTTCGGCGTCCAGGTCACCAGCTCGTCGATCGAGGTCAGCGCCCGCTCGCGGATGGTCTTGCCGTACTGGTCCTGCCCGTCGCCGACCTCGCGGTCGATGGCGGCGAACCACTGCGGCGTGTTGCGGAAGATCAGCGGCGCCTTGGAGCGCCAGCTATGCGGGTAGGAGTGCTTGATCTTGCCACGCGCGAAGAGCTTGCCCGACTGCGCCAGCGCGTCGATGACGGCCGCGTTCGCGTCGCCTTCCTTGCCGTTGGACTTGAGGATGCGCTTGCCGCCGAAGAGCGGCAGGTCGGCGCGGAAGGAGCCGTCTTCCTCGACATTGTAGGTGATGACCTCCGAGAGCATCCCCGCATCGCGGTAGAGTTCGAACTCGTCCATGCCGTGGCTCGGCGCGCAGTGCACGAAGCCGGTGCCGTCCTCGTCGGTGACGAAGGGCGCGGCGCGGAAGTCGCGCGGCTGGTCCCACTCCCCCTCGCCGCCCTCGATCCCGGCAAAGGGATGCGCGACCGACAGCCCGTCGAGCGACGGCGCATCGCCGATCCGCTCCCAGCCATCGACGCGGGCCTTGGCCAAGCAACCCTCGGCCAGCTTGTCGGCGAGCAGCAGCCTGTCGCCCTTCTTCACCCAGTTGTCCTCGGGCGCACCGGTGATCTCGTAGATGCCATAGGAGATGTCGGGGTGGTAGACGACGCCCTTGTTCGAGGGAATGGTCCAGGGCGTGGTGGTCCAGATCACCACGTCGGCACCCTCAAGCAGCGGGTCGTCGGAGCCCAGCACCGGGAAACGCACCCAGATCGTGAAGCTTTCCTTGTCGTGGTACTCGACCTCGGCCTCGGCCAGCGCGGTCTTCTCGATCGGCGACCACATCACCGGCTTGGAGCCCTGATAGAGCACGCCGTTCATCAGGAACTTCTGGAATTCCTCGGCGATCACCCGCTCGGCGTGGAAGTCCATCGTCAGGTAGGGCTTCTCCCACTTGCCGGTGATGCCGAGCCGCTTGAACTCGTCGCGCTGGATTTCGACCCAGCCCTCGGCGAACTTCCGGCATTCCTGCCGGAAGTCGATCACGTCGACCTTGTCCTTGTCCTGCCCCTTCTTGCGGTACTGCTCCTCGATCTTCCACTCGATCGGCAGGCCATGGCAGTCCCAGCCGGGGATGTAGCGCGCATCACGGCCCATCATCTGCTGCGAGCGCACCACCATGTCCTTGAGGATCTTGTTGAGCGCGTGGCCGATATGCAGGTTGCCGTTGGCATAGGGCGGGCCGTCATGAAGGGTGAAGGGCTTGCGGCCCTCCGCCTTCTCGCGCAGCCGGTCATAGACGCCGATCTGCTCCCAGCGGGCAAGCCAACCCGGTTCACGGTTGGGCAGCCCCGCGCGCATCGGGAAATCGGTGCGCGGCAGATTCAGGGTGTCCTTGTAGTCGGGGGTATCGGTGGCTTGGGTGTCGGGCGTATCGGCGCACATCGCTATTCGGTCCTGTCGAAGTCCGGTCGTATCGGAATGTCTGGTGAAGGGCGGCGCGGCGTCAGCTCATGCGCCTTGTCCCGGCGGCCCTGATCCTCAGAGCGCCGGGCCGGTAATTCGCGTGATATGGGCGCGAAGGGCCGTCATGGCGCCGCTTATAGGCGCGGCCGCGCGGCGGGTAAAGCGCGCCCCGGTTTCCCATGCCCGGGCTTGGGTCTATGACAGGGATCGGAAGGAGCCCGCCATGCCGGAGCCGCGTATCGAGATCACGCCGGAACAGATCGCGCGCGTCGTCGCGCGGTTCTACGAGCGCGTGCGTGCCCATCCCGGTCTCGGCCCGGTCTTCGCGCGCCACGTCACCGACTGGCCCGAGCACGAGGCGCGGATCGTGACCTTCTGGGAAAGCGCGATCCTTGGCCGTCCCGGCTATCGCGGCAGCCCGGTGACGGTGCATCGCGAGGCCCGCGACGTGCGGCCCGGCATGTTCGCGCCGTGGCTGGCGCTGTTCGACATGACGCTGCGCGAGGAGCTTCCGCCCGAGACCGCCGCCGCGTGGTCGGCGCTGGCGCATCGCATCGGCCGGACGCTGCGCGCCGGCGTCACGGAGCGCGAGACCCTGCCGGGCGGCATTCCGAAGCTGCTCTAGACGGCACGCCCCAATGGTTCGGGGAAACCCACATCGGCAAACGAGGCGCGCTCCCTGCCCCACCGAAACCGGATAGGCGTGCTCAGCTCTCCGCTCGCGCGCTCGATCATCGAAACGACGAGATGCAGTCATCAGCCAGGCTGCGCCCGGCCGGTCAGCCCTCCCGGGACCCGAACAACCCGGTCAGCGCCCGCCCCACGAGGCCCGAGACCGAAGGGCGCTTGGCCGCGCGGAATGGCAGCGGCCGGCAGACCTCGATCGCTGCGACGCCCACCCGCGCCGTCAGCGCGCCGTTCACCACCCCCTCACCGAAGCGGCGCGAGACCCGGCTCAGCACGCCGCCACCCGCCACCGAGCTGACGAGGTCGTCGCCCACCGCGACCGCGCCGGTAGCCACGAGATGGGTGAAGACCGACCGCGTCAGACGCCAGGCGCCCAGCGTGCCGGAGCGGCCGCCATAGATCTCGGCCACGCGCCGGATCATCCGCAGATTCGCGGTGAGCGCCGCGGTCACGTCGGCAAGCGCCAAGGGTACCACCGCAGTCACCGTCGCCACCTGCCGCGCTGCCGCCTCGACCTCGCGCAGCGCCATAGCGTCGAGCGGCGCCAGAAGCTCGGTCTCCGACAGCGCCAGCAACCCGTCGGCGTCGAAGACCTCTCCCTCGCGCGCCCGGATCCGCGCCAGCCCCGGCGCCAGCTCGTCGCGTCCGGCATAGAGCGACAGCATCTGCGCCGAGACCGATCGCGCGAGCGACAGGTCCTGCGCGCCCAGCGCCGCGCCGGCATCCCTTTGGATATGGTCGAGCCGCGCCAGCCGCCGGAACGCCCAGAACTCCTTTGCCGCGATCGCCAGCAGCAGCCCCAGCACCAGCGCCAGAAGCAGGCTCGCGATCATCCCCAGCACCGGGCTCGCGGCTAGAAGCCCCGCCACCCAGTTCCAGGCCGCGACCGAGAGCATGAAGCCCAGAAGCGTGGCCAGCGCCGCGAAGAACCAGCGCGCAAGCGCCGAGCGCGGCCGAGCCGCGATCACCGCCGCGCGTTGCAGCGCCGCGCCCTGCGGCAGCCCCGGTTCGGGCACCGGCGGCGCGGTGGCGGGGGTCACCTCGGGCGCCGCGTCCTCTTCGAGATCGATCATCACCGGGCCGCGGCGTTTCTGGTCGCTCATGCCTGCCTCCTCACAGCCGGTCGCCCAAAAGGAACTCCGCCGCGCGGTCGAGCCGGATATGCGGCGGGCCCTCGCCGGGCTTCAGCACCATCCGCGCCGGACCGAAATTCATCACCGAGTAATCCCCGTCGAGCCAGCGCTCCGCCCCGGCCCGCGCGGGCGCCAGAAGCTGGGACGGATCGTCCGGCAACGCGCCCGCATGCAGGGCCGCCTGCCGCCCGGTTTCTAGAAGCTTGCCGCGCACAACGTCGATCATCTCGCCGCCATGGCTGATCCGGTCCTCGACCGTGGTCCTCAGCGCGGCGATCGCCATCGCCTGGGTCTTGGCCCCGGCGAAATCGGCACGGTCGCGCGCGTCGCGCAACAGCGCCTCGGTGATCGCGGCGAGCTTGGCATGCTCGGAATGGTGCAGGTGATCGGCCTTGGTCGCGGCGAACAGGATGCGGTCGATGCGCCGGCCCTGAAAAATGCGGCTCAGAAACGCGTTCCGGCCCGGGCGGAAGGCCCGCAGGATGTCGGCCATCGCGGCGCGCAGATCCTCGACCGCCTGCGGGCCGGCATGGATCGCAGAAAGCACGTCGACCAGCACCACTTGCCTGTCGATCCGGGCGAAGTGGTCGCGGAAGAACGGCTTCACCACCTCGCGCTTGTAGGCTTCGTATCGCCGCTCCATCTCGCGCTTCAGGCTGCCCTTGCCGCCCGGCGTGCCCGGCAGCGGCGCGAAGGTCAGCACCGGCGAACCTTCGAGATCGCCGGGCAGCAGGAACCGCCCCGGCGTGCAATCCGAATAGCCCGCCTCGCGCGCGGCGTTGAGATATTCGGTAAAGGCCCGAGCCAGCGCCTTCGCGCGCGGCTCCTCGAACGGCGCCTCGGCCTCTGCCGCGGTTACCGCCGCAAGCAGCGACGCCGCCTGCGGCATCGCCGCCGCCCGCCGCTCGGCCCGGCCCAGCGCCTCGCGCGTCCATTGCGCGTAATCCTTTTCGAGAAGCCCGAGATCGAGCAGCCATTCGCCCGGGTAATCGACGATGTCGAGATGCACTGTCCGTGGCCCCTGCACCCCTGCCAGCAACCCGCCCTGCTGGACCCGCAGGCTGAGCCGCAGCTCGCTCACCCGCCGCGTGCCCTCGGGCCAGCTGGGCTCGGGTCCCATGAGCTGCGCCATGTGCCCCTCATAGTCGAACCGCGCCACCGTGTCGTCGGGCTGCGGGCGCAGCACCGCGCCTTGGATGCGCGGCCCGGCGGCGAATTGCGGCATCCGGCCACGATCCATCAGGTTCGCGACCAGCGAGGTGATGAACACCGTCTTGCCGGCCCGCGACAACCCGGTCACGCCGAGCCGGATCACCGGATCGGTGAATGGCGAGACCAGCCGGTCCGCCACCCCCTCGACGCCGCGCGTGAATCCTTGCGTGATCGCCCCGATGACCAATGTACCGCTCCCTGCCCGCCATTCGCCGCGAAGATAGGCATGCCCACCCGGAATGCACAGGGGCGCACCCCCCGCCAGCCACGGAATTGCGTATTTGGTGAAAGATGAAAGGGGCCTGCGCGCGCTTGCCAAGCGGTGGCGCCGGGGCTACCCGCAGCGCCATGCCACGCTATGCCCTCAAGGTCGAATATCACGGCGCGCCCTTTTCTGGCTGGCAGCGCCAGTCCGAACACCCCTCCGTGCAGGGTGCGATCGAGGCCGCGCTCGGAAAGCTGGAGCGAGGCCCGCACACCATCGCCGCCGCCGGGCGCACCGATGCCGGGGTGCACGGGCTGGGTCAGGTCGCGCATTGCGATCTCGAGAAGGACTGGGACCCGTTCCGCCTGTCCGAGGCGCTGAACTTTCACCTCAAGCCCGATCCGGTGGCGATCACCGCCTGTGCCGTGGTGCCGGAGGATTTCCATGCGCGGTTCTCGGCCACGTGGCGGCAATACCTGTTCCGCCTCGTGACGCGCCGCGCGCCTCTGACGCATGACAAGGGCCTCGCTTGGCAGGTGCCGCACCTGCTGGACGCGGAAGCCATGCAGGCGGGCGCGGACCGGCTCGTCGGGCGGCACGACTTCACCACCTTCCGCTCGTCGATCTGCCAAGCCAACTCGGCGCTGCGCACGCTGGACCGCCTCGATATCGAGGCGGTCGAGGGGCCCTCGGGCCCCGAGATCCGGTTTCACGTGAAAGCCCGCTCCTTCCTGCACAATCAGGTGCGCAGCTTCGTCGGCACGTTGGAGCGGGTCGGCGCCGGTGCTTGGAGCCCGGATGACGTCACGGCGGCGCTCGAGGCGCGCGACCGCGCCGCCTGCGGCCCGGTCTGTCCGCCGCACGGGCTCTACCTCGCCGCCGTGGGATACGAGCCGGATCCCTTCGATCACAATTGATCATGGGCCGGGAACGGGCTGTTGCCTCCCGGTCTCGATAGGATAGCAATAGGGCCAAGGCCCGGCCCAGACCGCGCCACGAATAAAGAGCGGTTCGCCGGGAGGACATCGAAGTTGCGCCATATCGCCGTGTTGACCGGCCTGTCGGTTCTCGCCCTGTCGACATCCGCCGCGCTGGGCCAAGATGTCCGTTTCGAGATCGACGTCGCCGATGACGAACTCGAAAGCGTGCTGGAGAATTCCTCGCTGCTGGTGGCGCTCAAGGATGACGAGAACCCGACCCCGCAGGATTACGTCGCCGCCGCCCGGGCCGATTACCGGCGGCTGCTGACCGGGCTTTATTCCCAAGGCTATTTCGGCGGCACGATCTCGATTCTCGTCAATGGCGAGGAGGCGGCGGCCCTCGCGCCGCTCGACGCGCCGGCGCGGATCGACGACATCGCGATCCGGGTGAGCCAGGGGCCGCGCTTCACCTTCGGTCGCACCGAGATCGCGCCGCTCGCCCCCGACACCGAGCTGCCCGAAAGCTTTGCCACCGGCGAGACCGCGCGCGCCGAATCGGTGCGGGCCGCCGCGCGCGCCGGGGTCGAGGCATGGGAGGCGGTGGGCTTCGCCAAGGCGGAGGTCGCGGATCAGGAGATCGTCGCCGACCACGTGACCGAGCGGCTCGACGCCGCCGTGCGCCTGGCGCCGGGGCCGCGGCTGCGTTTCGGTGCGCTCACCGTGACCGGCAACGAGGATGTGCGCGAGGAGCGGATCCGCGCCATCGCCGACCTGCCGACGAGCCGGGTCTACGATCCCGAGGATCTCGATTTCGCCGCGACCCGGCTGCGCCGCACCGGCGCCTTCGATTCGGTGGCCTTCATCGAGAGCGAGGAGATCGGCCCGGACAACACCCTGCCCTTCGAGCTGACGGTGACCGAGGCGCTGCCGCGGCGGATCGGCTTCGGCGCCGAGGTCTCCACTGTCGAGGGCCTGGGCCTCTCGGCCTTCTGGATGCACCGCAACCTTCTGGGCGGGGCCGAACGGCTGCGCATCGAGGGCGAGATCTCGGGCATCGAGGGCGAGGTGCCCGGCGTCACCGGCTCGGGCGGCGCCGATTACCGGCTCGGCGCCAGCTTCAACCGTCCCGCCACGTTCCGCGCCGATGTCGACCTCTTTGCCGAGGCCGAGCTCAAGCGCGAGGACGAGATCGACTACCTGCTCGACCAGTTCAGCGCCGAGATCGGCCTGTCGCGCTACGTCAACGAGACGCTGACCTACTCCGGCGCCATCGGCATCCTGACCGCGCGCGAGGAAACCGATGCGCGGGTTCGCGACTATACGCTGCTGACCCTGCCGCTCGACGCGACGCTCGATCGGCGCGACGCCGCGCTCGATGCCCAGAACGGCTATTTCGTCGATGTCGAGGTGACCCCCTTTCTCGGCGTGACCGGCAGCGATGACGGGCTCCGGCTCTATGTCGACACGCGCGCCTATCGCAGCTTCGGCGAGACCGAGCGGCTGACGCTGGCCGCGCGCGGCCAGCTCGGCTCGGTGCTGCTCTCGAGCCTCGAGGACAGCCCCGCCGATTACCTGTTCTACTCGGGCGGCGGCGGCACCGTGCGCGGCCATGACTACCAGTCGCTCGGCGTCACCTACACGCGCGATTTCGGCGACGGCCCCGTCGAGGTCAGCTCGGGGGGCAAGAGCTTTGCCGGCGCCCAACTCGAGGCGAGGTTCGACGTGACCGAGAAGATCGGCGCCGTGGGATTCTACGACATCGGCTATGTCGAGGCCGATGCCCTGCCGGATGGCGAGGGCGACTTCCAGGCCGGTGCCGGGGCGGGCATTCGCTATGCAACGCCGATCGGGCCGGTGCGGCTCGACCTCGCGACGCCGGTCACCGGCGACGACGCCTATCAGAGCGTCCATGTCTATATCGGAATAGGACAGTCGTTTTGAAACAGCTCTCCCGCGCCGCCGCCATCACCATCGCCTCCGTCGCGCCGACCATGCTCCCCGCGCAGGAGGAGCAGGCCGATCGCGATCGCGGCTTTCTCACCGGGCTGATCGAGGACAACCTCTCGGGCGCCGGTCGCGAAGTGATCATCACCGGCTTTCAGGGCGCGCTCAGCTCCGCCGCCTCGATCAAGGTGATGACCATCGCCGACGAGGAAGGCGTCTGGCTCAGGGCCGAGAACCTCGTGCTTGACTGGAACCGCACGGCGCTGCTGCGCGGCAGGCTCGAGGTCGAGGAGCTCTCGGCCGAGCTGATCGAACTGACCCGGCCGCCGGTGGCCGGTGCCGAAGAGGCGCCCGCGGCCGAGGCTTCGCCATTCTCGCTGCCCGAACTGCCGGTCTCGATCCGGCTCGACGAGCTCTCGATCGACCGGTTGGTGCTGGGCGAGGCGTTTCTCGACGAGGAGGTTGCGCTCACCGTGCAGGGCTCGGCACAGCTCGCGGGCGGCGAGGGCGAGGCGCAACTCACCGCCGAGCGGCTGGGCGAGAAGACCGGCCGCTTCGAGCTGTCGGGCAGCTATTCCAACGACAGCCGCCTGCTCGACCTGACGCTGGCGCTGGAAGAGGCCGAGAACGGCATCGCCGCAAGGGCGCTCGACCTGCCCGGCCGCCCTTCGGTGGCGCTCAGGGTCGAGGGCGCTGGGCCGATCGACGATTTCGACGCGGCGATCTCGCTGGCCACCGACGGGCAGCCGCGGATCAGCGGCGATTTCGCGCTCGACCGCGGCGAAGCGCCCGAGGGCGGCACCGCGCCGCTAGCCTTCTCGCTCGACGTGGATGGCGACGTGACGCCGCTGATCGCGCCCGACTATGCCGAGTTCTTCGGCCCCGATGTCGGGCTCGCCGTTACCGGATCGCGCGGTGCCGATGGCGCGCTGGCGCTGTCGCGGCTTTCGATCGAGGCGCAGGCACTCACGCTCGACGGCTCGGCCCGAATCGGCGCCGATGGCTGGCCCGAGAGCTTCGATCTCAATGGCAGCATCGGCAGCGAGGATGGCGGCCCGGTCGTCCTGCCCGTGGCCGGTGGCGAGACCCGGATCGGCGGCGCGGACCTGGCGCTGCAATTCGACGCCAGTACCGGCGACCAATGGGTGATCGACCTGACCGCCCGCGATTTCGCGCGTCCCGGGCTGACGATCCCGCAATTCACAGTGCAGGGCGGCGGCGTGATCGTGCGCGAAAGCGACGCCGCGCCGAGCCTGTTCACCGCCGATATCGACTACACCGCGCGCGGGCTGCAATTCGACGACGAGGATCTCGCCGAGGCTCTGGGCGAGCAGATCGCAGGCGAAATCGTGCTCGAACGCGACGGCGAAGGCCCCGTCACCATCGACCGCGTCACGCTCGACGGGCCGGGCATCGCGCTCAATGCCACCGGCACCGTCGCCGGCTCCGAGAACGGCTTCGAAACCAGCTCGACCGTGGAGCTTGCCGCCGAGCGGCTGGAGCGGTTCTCGGGCCTCACCGGTCTCGATTTGGCCGGTGCCGCCGATCTCGACATCGACAGCACGATCCGCCCGCTCGACGGGATCTTCGACGTAACCCTGTCGGGGACCACGCAGGACCTCGCGCTCGGGCTCGAGCCGCTCGACCCCTATATCGGCGGCGCGGGCGAGATCGCGCTCCGGGCCGCGCGGGACGAGACCGGCACCCGGGTCGAGAATCTGGCGATCACCACGCCTGAGTTGACCGCCACCGCCGAGGCCGACATCACCTCCGGCGCCTCCGAGGCCCGCTTTGACATCTCGGTCGAGAATGCGGGCCTCGCGCTCGACGGGGTCGAGGGCCCCGCGACCCTCACCGGTACCGCCTCGCGCGATGCGGCCGGCGTGACCCGCGCCGACGTGGTGGCCGAACTGCCCAATGGTCGCGCCGTGATCGACGCCACCCAAGCCCCCGAGGAGGAAGGTGGGCAGGTCACGCTCGACATGACCGCCGACCTGCGCGACATCGCCCCCTTCTCCTCGATCGCGGGCCGCAATCTCTCCGGTGCGGCGGTCTTCTCGGCCGAGGGCACGCTTGCGCCCGACGCCTCGACCTTCGACCTCGTGATCGACGCCGAGACCACCGATCTCGTCACCGGCGTCGCCCAAGCCGACCCGCTGCTGCGGGGACAGGCGACGCTGTCGGGCCGCGCCCTGCGCTCGGGCCCCGAGAGCTTCCGCGTCGAGAATCTCGACATGACATCCCAGAGCCTCCGGGCCACGGGGCGCGCCGAACTGAACGGCGGCACCGCGACCTTCGACATCGACGCGGCCGCATCCGATCTCGGCCCGGTGGGCGAGGCGGTCGCGATGCCGCTCTCGGGCGCGATCGACATCTCGGCGGCAGGCTCGATGCAGACCGATCTCTCCGAGGCCGACATCACGCTCGACGCCAGCGCCACCGATCTCGTCACCGGCATCGAGCAGGCCGACCCGCTGCTGCGTGGCCGCGTCGAGATCGCTGGCCATGCGGTCCGCACCGGCGAGATGGCATTCTCGGTCGAGGATCTCGTGCTCTCGGCCCCCTGGGTCCGTGCCAGTGGCGACGCGGCCCTCGACGGGACCACCGCGACATTCGACGTCGAGGCCGAGGCCTCGGACCTCGCACCCTTAGGCGAAGCGCTCGACCGGCCGATCTCCGGCGCCGCGCGGCTCTACGCCGCGGGCACCGCCGAGACCGATGCCTCGGTCGCCGACATCACGCTTGATGCGGTGACCACCGACCTCGTCACCGGCATCGCCCAAGCCGATCCGCTGCTGCGCGGCCGCGTCGCGCTTTCGGGCCAAGCCACCCGCACCGGGCCGGACAGTTTCTCGGTCGAGGATCTGAAGCTCGACGGCCCCGTCCTTGCCGCGGCGGGCCGCGCCGAGGTGGTCGAGGGGCTGGCCGAATTCGACCTCGACCTCGACGCGCGCGATCTGTCCGCCGTGGGCGAGGCCGTGGACCGCCCGCTCGCGGGCGAGGCGCAGCTCAGCGCGCAGGGCTCCGCCGCGCTCGACGCCTCGACCTTCGACGTGACCCTTGACGGCCGCGCCACCAATCTCTCGACCGGCACGGCGGAGGCGGACGAGCTGTTCGGCGGCGAGCTGACGCTCTCGGGCCACGCGGTGCGTACCGGCCCCGAGGACCTGCTGGTCGAGGACCTGCGCGTCGCCTCCGAGGGCCTCAACGTCACGGGCTCTGCCACGATCGAGAACGGCGCGGGCGATTTCGACCTCGACATCGACATCGACGACCTCGCCCCCATCGGCACGCTGGCGGGCCGCCCCCTCTCGGGCGCGGTCGACCTCAGGGCCAACGGCACCGCGAGCGCCGACCTGTCACGCTTCGACGTAACGCTCGACGGCACGACCTCGGACGTGACCACCGGCATCGACCAGCTCGACCCGCTGCTCGCAGGCGAGACGGTGCTCGACGCGCAGGTGATCCGTTCCGGCCCGCAGGACTTCGCCCTGCCCCGCTTCACGCTGGTGAACCCACAGATCCGCGCCATGGGCGAGGCCACCGTGACCGACGGGCTGCCCACCGGCGATGTCGATATCGAGCTGACCGAGATCGCGCCCTTCGCGCCGGGGCTGTCGGGTCCCGCCACCCTCTCGGCCAATGCTTCGGGTGACGCCGCGGGCGGCATCGATTTCGACGTGACCGGCCGCGCTCAGGGCACCGACATCGCCGCCACGGGCCGCGTCGCGCCGGAGGCGCAGGGCCGCCGGATCACCTTCAGCGCCGCGACCGAGATCGCGTCGCTCGCCCCCTTCTCGCAGCTCGCGGGACGCCCCTTGGGCGGCAGCGTCGATCTCGACGCCGCGGGCAGCGTGATGCCGGACCTCTCGGCCTTCGACGTCACCATCGACGGTCAGGCCGCCAATCTCGACATCGGCGTCGAGGCGGCCGCGCGGCTGCTCGACGGCACCGGCTCGATCGATGCCCGGCTGAGTCGCGACGCCCCGGGCGAGATCGCGGTGCAGGATCTCGACATCAGCTTCCCGGCCTTTTCGGTGCAGGCCGATGCCACCGGATCGGGCAGTAATCAGAGCGCCAGCTTCGAGGCGCGGCTGAACGATATCGGCCTCTTCACCCCCGATTTCTCGGGGCCGGTCACGGCCTCGGGCACGGCCGCGCGCAACGCGACAGGCGATCTCGATCTGGACGTCTCGGCCACCGGGCCGGGCGGCACCTCGGCGGATGTCTCGGGGCGCTACCTCGCGAACGGCACGCTCGATCTCGACGTGACGGGCGAGGCGCAGCTCGGCCTCGTCAACGATCTGATCGAACCGCGTCGTCTCGACGGCACCGCGCGCTTCGACCTCTCGGTCGAGGGACCTCCTGCCCTTTCATCGGTCACCGGCACCATCTCAACCGCCGGTGCCGAGCTCGCGGTGCCGACCGTCGGCCTCACGGTGCAGGACATCGACACCACCATCCGCCTTTCAGGCGATCGGGCAGAGCTGTCGCTCGCCGCGGCTCTGGAAAAGGGCGGCCGGATCGGCGTCTCCGGTCCCGTCGCGCTGACCGGCGGCTTCGAGGCCGATCTGGTCATCACGCTGGACGATCTGGAGCTGCGCGACCCCGAGCTCTATCAGACCACAGCCGACGGGCGGCTGAGCATCACCGGCCCGCTGGCGGGCGGGGCGCTGATCTCCGGGCTGGTCGCCTTGGGCGAGACCGAGATCCAGGTGCCGTCATCCGGCATCGGCGCCCTGGGCGACCTGCCGGAGGTGCGTCACGTCAACGCGCCGCAGGAGGTGCAGCGCACGCTGGCGCGGGCCGGGCTGAGCATCGCCGGGGTCGAGATCGGCGAAAGCGCGGCCGAGGCCGATGGCCCCTCCGGCCCGGGCTACGGGCTCGACGTGACCATCAGCGCGCCGTCGCGCATCTTCATCCGCGGCCGTGGCCTCGACGCCGAGCTGGGCGGCGAGCTGGAGATCAGCGGCACCACCAACCAGGTGATCCCCGTGGGCGAGTTCGAACTGATCCGCGGCCGGCTCGACATCCTGCAGCAACGCTTCGAGCTCGACGAGGGCGGTGCTTATCTGCAAGGCGATTTCAGCCCCTTCATCCGGCTGGTGGCCACCACCGAGGCCGCGACCGGCACGCAGGTGCGGATCACCATCGAAGGCCCGGCGAGCGAGCCCGAGGTGCGGTTCGAATCGACGCCCGACCTGCCGCAGGACGAGGTGCTGGCGCAGCTCATCTTCGGGCGCGACATCACCTCGCTCTCGCCGCTGCAGGCGGTGCAGCTCGCGGCGGCCGTGGGCACGCTGGCGGGCACCGGCGGCGGCGGGCTGATCGATGATTTCCGGGCCGATACCGGCCTCGACGATCTCGACATCACCACTGACGACGAGGGCAACGCCGCCGTGCGCGCCGGCAAGTACCTCTCCGAGAACGTCTATACCGACGTCACCGTCGGCACCGACCAGACCTCGATCAACCTCAACCTCGACGTGACCGACGACATCACGGCGCAGGGCCGCGTCAGCAGCGATGGCGAGACCTCGCTCGGGATCTTCTTCGAGCGCGACTACTGAGGCGGATTCCCGCCGCGCGTGCGCGGCGGGGCTCACGCCCGAAGCTGCGCCTGCCTATATGATCGGCAGATACCGAGAAGGATTCGCCCGTGCCCTTCGACCCGCTCCGTGCCGCCATCCGCTTCGGCACCGGCCTGTCGCCGGTGCAGCCGCCCCCCGAGAGCGTCGCGGCGATGTTGCGACCGCTGAGCGGGCGTGACGAGATCGCCCGACAGTTTCCGATCCCCCCCTTTGGCGAGGCCCGACCGACCCTGGTCGAATGGTACGAGGCCGGCCGTGCCAAGCGCGCGGCCCGCGGCAGCGCGCAAGAGCAGGCCGCGCGCGATGCGCAGAACAAGCTGAGCGCCGCGGCGAGCGCGCTTGCCTGGCGTAATTTCGCAACCAGTCTCGCCCGCGGCGTCGCGGCGCCGGAAGGCGGGCTGCACGAGCGGCTGGTGCGGTTCTGGGCCGATCACTTCACCACGCGGGCACAAGTGCAGGCCTGGCGTCACCTGATCACCCCCTATGTCGAGGAAGCGATCCGGCCGCGCGTCGCCGCCCCCTTCGAGGAGCTGCTGATCGCAGTCATTACCCATCCGGCGATGCTCGCCTATCTGGATCAGGCGCGATCGACCGGGCCGAACAGCCGCGCCGCGCGCCGCGGCGGTGGGCTGAACGAGAATCTCGCGCGCGAGCTTCTGGAGCTGCACACGGTGGGTGTGGACGGTCCCTATG
>Ga0310345_10003162_pt1 | contig 15881 bp, 18 predicted proteins | sample HC15DNA20500_MG_FD_204667 | JGI IMG/M metagenome (GOLD analysis project Ga0310345, IMG submission 204667) | Marine microbial communities from station ALOHA, North Pacific Subtropical Gyre - HC15-DNA-20-500_MG | ecosystem: Environmental > Aquatic > Marine > Oceanic | place: Pacific Ocean: North... | reverse complement strand
CTGGTTGAGATAGGAACGGATGTGGTGTTCCGTAGGCACCTTGCTATTGGACAAGGCGATATGACCGCACTTCCGGCAATGAAATAATGACCCGGTTCTTGCCGGCATGTCGAAGAGAAATCCATAGTCAGGCGAGGCACATACCGGACAGCAAACAGCAGGGTTCGTCATGTCCCCTGCCCTGTCATAACACTGGCGACGAATTGCATGATGAAACCCATGATGACAAGGATCGTGCCTGTCTCGAAACTGATAAATCGCTGAGTCTGAGCATAGGCCTCGGGACCTTGCCGGATGATATCACTCGCCTGCCTCAACAGGTTACGTGTAGCATCTCCCTTGTCAGCTCCGGAGGAACCGCCTGGTTGTGAGACCTTTTCTTTCGCTTCGATCTTGGCGAGGCTTTTCTCGATGCCTGCAAGCCTTGCGACATACATTTTCTGGGGTGATTTTCTGGCTTGGCGCCATTCTAACGCAATGAGTAGAAAACCGAGAATGTCTGTCGCCAGGCCGCTTGTTGCCAAGGCATGCCAGTTAATCGGCTGACCGGGAACCGGATCCACATAGAGTTGGGTAAGCCCGAGGACGCCCATTGGGATCAGCCACATATGCAGCCGCACAGAGCGCCGATCGACGCTTTTGCGTTTAACTGGCTTGTAGCGCGTCGGTGGAGGAAGATACATGGTGTTGGTGACCTGATTGAATCCGATTTTCTATGAGAATCATTATTAATTACCGATAATTGTAGTTTATGGCAGTTAATAAGTAAACGCAATAAGAGCCCATATGACACACCAGAGTATTAGGCTGAAAAATTGGCATTAGTTGTCACTCTATGAAAATATAGTGTTACTATAGAGACCCTAGTTTGGGCCCGCATGTCGGTACCATCATGAAAGATCAATATCGATTTTTGGAACAGCCGTTCTTCAAAAGAGGATTAATATTGCATTATTTCAATATGTTAAGGCTAAAAGAATTGACAGATATCACATCTGATCGCTTCGGATTTTCTATTCCGTCTTGGTGCCCTGCCCTCTCAACAACAAGAACGCGCTATGCCGGCTATTGAAACAGGACACACCCTTGCCGGCATGATACCTGATCCGGCCAAGGCCAAGCGGCAAGTTGACGCCAGGAGCGCAATGGCATACGGAGCCTTTGAACCTGCAAGCAGACACATGGCGGTTCTGGCCTATGTCTGGAACATCACCCCACCAGGTCTCAAGCGTGCCATCTATTTCGAGACCCTCATCCTGGACGCCCTGCATCTTACCACTTTTGCAGGGGCCGGGACAGAACGCGATGAGATCGAGGCGCGGCTTTTTGATCTCGACCGCCGCCGATACAAGGCGCGAAAAGACTATAGCGTGGACAAGCTTATGGGTGTCTCAACCAAGAGGACACACTTGCCGCACCTCTATCTGGAAGGCCGTTTTACCCGGGACTGGCTCGACCGGAGCCCCCTGCCCTCGGACATGGCCAGCCTTTACATCATGCTCATTGAGCGCGGTGCTGAAGATGGATTGTGGTTGTATGACGCTGATAGCCGGATATCGGATACCACATTTCAGATGCTCTTTGAGAAAGCGGCTGAATGCAGGACCCTAGCCCGGGTTGCTCAATTGTGGATTTCGGCTGTCGCCATGTTCGATAAAGACCCCCTCCAGCAGTTGGTCAGCTATGGCTTGCTACCCGTACTTGTCGCCAAAGCCGGTCTTAGCCCCCTGCCCCCGCTTTCCGTCGCAGACAGCTTTTCTCCGAAGACTTATGCCAATAGAGCAAGCTTTGAGGAGAAGATGGTCTATGTGGCGGGTGTTCTTGAAAGGTCCGCCGCGAAGGCTCAGTCACGACTGATGCGGTGCCACCACCAAGTTGAGACCTGGTCTACAGTGCTTGCTGAGCAAGGCTATGGTGCAGGCAAAATGCAAGAGGTCCTGCCGTGGCTTTGTTTCAGGCAGCGGATCAGAGCGAAAGATCTGGTGGACCTGGTCGGGGTATCCCGCATGCAGGCTGGGCGTCTCATAGAACGCTTGATGTCAGCGGATATCATCAAGCCGGCAGACAGCCACAAACGGAATCGCAGCTACACCGTGCTGACACATCACCCCTAAAGCCTAAAGGGGTATAGGCCTTTAGATGACACCATAAAGGGGTAAAGGCTTTACCCCTTTATAACTAATGCCTTTACCCATAATGCCCTCAAGTATAAAGCGGAAAACCCTTGACCGGTTTACCGATATAGGGATAAATCCATTTATGGGTTTTGGGATGTAGTGCTTTATCCCTTGACCCCCTTAGGGATAAAGGGACAACGAGACGGGTGAAATACTATGTCCGATTCATATCTGAACTATGTGATTGCTCTATCGAGCAGTAAGGGCGGCGTCGGCAAAACGACCCTCACAAACGTGCTGGCCAATGCGCTGTGCGCGCTCGGCTACAAAGTCACAATCATCGATGCGGACCCCAACTTGCCTCAAATGGCCTGGCAGGCACGGTCGCGGAAACAAGGCAAGATGCCAGATAATATCTCGGTGGTGAAAATTGAGGCCGACGATACAATCTTCAAGACGATCAAGGAATGCAAAGCGACAAGTGATGTCACGCTCATCGATCTCGAGGGCAGGGGGTCGATGATCGCTTCTGACGCCATGTCCCGATCTGACCTTGTGATCATCCCGGCACAGCCTTCTGTCCTGGACAGTCGTGAAGCCGTGAAAGGGCTGAAGCTCATCAAAGAAGCTGAAGAACGTTTCGATATGAAAATCCCCCATGTCGTCACTTTCACAAAGACGTCGCCGCTTGTACCCGATGAAGGCTATTGGGAACTGCGGGAACAATTCGAAAGTCAAGATGTCCCGATCTTGTGTGTCGAGCTTCACGAGCGGGTTCAGTACCGGGACATCTTCCTCTATGGGGGTAGCCTTCACCAGATGATGGAAGAGGCGACGCAGATGAGCGTCGATGCCCAAGCTAATCTGGATGCGGTCCAGCTTGATATCAGTGACATCGCCAAGCTACCGACCAAGGACCGTAGTGAGGAGCAGAAGGAACGCCTGAAACTTCTGCAGCATAACAAGTCCGTCTACCGGGAAAAGCTGATGAAATCGAAAACCAAGGCCAAAGGCTACGGCCGTGCAGTAGATGACGCCAAAAAGATGGTGACGGCAGTCATCAATTTCATCTCAGGCAAAACCAAGGAAGCTGTTTACGAGAAAGGCCTACGGCGCCAAGGGAAGGAGCTGGTTGATCTATGAGTGATCCTATCGATATTTTCGCAGATGACGACGAAGTGGAGACTGGTCAGGAAACGCCCGTCGACCCTATGCCGAGGTTACCCAGAAAAGAAGGGCAGGGGGACAGAGATTTTCCAGAACCCGCGACCGTCGTCGCACGGGAGGAAGCGCAGCAGAACTCTGTTGCGGCAGGCATGCGTCAGGTGGCCGTCGAAACCGGATACGCCGCAAAAGAAACGCGTGAGAAGACTGTCTATGACTTCGACACGGCCGATCACAAATATGCCAAGCGTAAAACCAAGACCTTCGACGGAAATCCCGAGACGGTCCTGAAGTGTTTCGATGAGTTTTGTCGGGTCTACGGAAAAGACGGCAAAACCGCCCTCTATGAAGCGTTTCGTTTGCTGGGGGAGCAGTATGATTTCAAGCCGCTAGCGTCGCTGCCGGATTGGAAGGACATGCGTACTCGCTAGCGTGAGTAGGTCGATCCCCAAAAAACTGCAAATGTCGTCATTCTCATGAGAGTGGCGACAATTTTGTATTTTATGTCAGTTGGTTAGCTATGTTGCATTTCTTCTTCTAGAAATTGCACATTGATCGAAACTTCCGAGCAATGTATTTATCTTAACAATTGGGTAAGAAATTCATCCTTCTTTGTGCACGGATTTCTCCAGGGGGTGTAAGGAGAAATCTATGGTGATGCGCAAACAACGTAGGCACTCCAATGACAGATAATAGCACCACAAACATTGACGGGGATGCCGCTCAACGAGTTTGCTTAGCTTCGCGAGGTGCCATTATCAAAGGCATCTTGAAGGCTATGGGTATTTCTTTGACAGATTTTGCGCGTGAGATGGAAGTCAATGCCAGCTTTCTATCTCGCGTTCTCAACGCTTTCGAGAAGTTGACCATCGAGGTGATCGAGTTTCACTTGGACCGGGCAGAAGGACTTTTGCGTGAGCGCAAAGTGAGTATCCTGAACGGCCCTGAAGAAATCGGCATCTTGATACCGAAACGAGAGCTGAATCCTTCTGTTGAGGACCATGACGACTCTGTTGTTTCCAGTCCGGATAATGGACCTGAAGATGGAAACTGGCAGGGCGGATAGAACCCATGTTCTATGTGCGCCAATCACAAGAAGCCAAGTAAGCCGCCCCGCCAGCAACTGTACTACCCAGACGCCTGGTTCGCAGGCTTCATCATGTGGATATTGGCGGTGCTTGCGTAAGATAGATGATCTTCCCCGCTTAGTTGCTTGAGGCGACATGTCCACCGTTCGGCAACTTGCCAAGGCTGAATTTCAAGCACCTGTGAAATGGCGATGATCTGGGCTTCGCTTGGTGGCTGGGTACCGAGCTCAATTCTACACAATGTTGCAGGCTGAACTCCGGAGGTCAGTGCGACATATTTCTGCGTAAGATTTCTCTCCTTCCGCAGTGTTGCGATTGTTTTCCCGATACACTCCATGCGTTTAGTCCTCCTGAGCATCTGGATATCCGGTGAAAGGCAACCATCACCTCTGGAATCCAAAGGGCGCGGTCTCTCTCGCGCCCATGTCCAACATGAAATTTCGTGACCGCAGTAACGGTCGAGCAATATTTTTGACTCGATCAAAAAATATTGCAACCCTATAAAGAAAATTAATTTATGGATGAAAATTCCACTGTTTGGATAGTTACTCTGTACTTTATAAAGGTTTTTCGCGGTTAATGTGATCACACCCACAATTATTCCGACAAACATCTTGTATGGAACTTGAGCGCTAGAAAGATGACGGTGAGAAATTTTTATTCCTCTAGTTGCAAAAAGATTTTTGCCAATTTTCTCAAATAATTAGATCAAATTTGGCAGAAATTGACTGGGTGGCACGCCATCTCATCAAGCGTTTTCGCTTTCCCAGAACAACCTGAACATACATTCTTCCCGTGTAAGTGCGCGGGCGAACCCGGCGTCACTGGTCGATGGAAGCCGTTTGGATTGCCCGCCGAACATCATCGATTGCAATAGCTCCCTTGGCGGGCGGTGCGTGACCGAAATGGTCACTGTAGGAGGAAAGAATGTACAACATACGTCGACTGGGCCTTGGTGTTGTAGCTGGAGCAATACTGTCCTTGGGGCAGGGCGTGGCATCATTTGCCGATGCTTCGAGCGAAAATGCTGACGCTGCGTCGGAACTGAGGCGGCTCGCAGAAGAGAAACTCGGTCAAACCTTTGCAAACTTCAATTTCTTCAGCATCGAAGAAAGTGCCATCCCGGGCATGTATCAAATCGATGCTGGCGCTCAAATGGTCTACTATCAACCAGAGGCCGGGGTTCTGCTGTTTGGCAACATGTTCAATGAGCAAGGCGAGAACCTGACTGAGATTGCTCTGGCGAAAGCGACGGCTTCCCGGATGGAAAACATGGACTTGAGCGTGGCTCTCGAGTTCGGTCCTGAAGACGCTCCCGTTCTGACGGAGTTTTCAAACCCGCATTGCGGATATTGCCAGCGGTTGCATGACTGGCTGGATGAAGATATGGCGTCCAAACCTGTTCGCCGCAGGATTATCTTCGCTGTTGGCAACAACAGGCAGGCACAGGACGTGGCTGAACACATCCTGTGTTCTAAAGACAAAGAACAAGCCTTCAACGATGTCTATTCGCGGCGATCGCCGCGGGACCTGATGGGGTATGCGCGTGAAACAGGGTACACCCCAAGTACGGTAGCTTCTACCGCGGCCGCGGCCTCCGCATCGACCACACAGAGAAGCATACTTGATGCCGGCGCATATGAAGACCATGCCGGAAAACTAGCTGAACACGCCGGGATCGAGGTTGGCCAAGCGAAGGAGCTGTTGGCTGGATATGATCATGCCGTGTCCACGGGTCGAGTGTCCGGAGCAAATGGCAAGCTTGAAGAAGTCTATCAAACATCCGCCATAGAGGAACAGCAACGGATGGGAACAGCGGCAGGGGCACGTGATGCATCTGCCTACATGGATCTATCTCCCGGGCAGGTCGCGAAATCTGAAGCGTATCTCAACACGCTTTTCTCAGGAGGTGACGTCCGTTTCGCCGAAGGCGCCACAAATGGCGAACGAGACAGCCTTAATTAATCCGCCAAACTGCGCAAATACCGCGAAGATGGGGATTGCCTTTGCTGCTGATCATTTAGGGGATATCTAGTTATACGCAAACTGGTTTGATAGTGAATAACTCACCCGTTCAACAATTGGTCGTAACTGAGACTTTGGGTTTCGCCTCGAGGGCCAGATTGAACGATCACCTGGTCCTTCTTGAAAAACAGCTTCAAAATTCTGCCCATAGTCAAAGCTTGGTTTTGATCGATAGCATCCCATGAAAGCAATGCCGCATTGCATCCTTTTTCCGGGTCACGTACGGACTCGTACAGGATGATGCCTACGTCCATCGACCGGGCCACTTCGGCAATCTCCTGACACGCTGTGTAGTCGTCTTTGTCGGTATAAGCTGGATTGTCAGCGTAGGGAGGAAGATGGAGATCGATCGCTTGCTCATGTTTTGCCTGGAACGAGAAAGCAATAGAACTGATCATCCCGGTCGGAAGACCATCATCGCTATCCAAATAAAACCTGAGACGATAAGAGGTGAACTCGAGAAGGGCGGTCATTTCATTTTCGGCGGCGTACAACACGTGGGCTGTTTCACCAAGTGCCCTGAACCTCGATTCATACCTGGCAGCCTGATATCTGAAAGGGCTTGTCAGTAGAAAATATGCTGGCTCTGCCGGCACACCCGGTGGGAACTCGGGTTTAGTCTCTTCGATCAGTTGCTCGAGGATCGCATAGTCATCGCCATCATCCACCAAAAGCATAGTTGCTTCGATGTTTTGATCCTCTACAAACCTGTGTAGAGTTTTTTTGTATGGGTGTATTGTCGCGCGTACCTGCTCAGAAGAAACTGCCACTATCGTTAAACTTTCGCTCGAGAAGCGTCCAGATAGTCCATGGTATGCACCAGACCAGCTATTTCTTGCATCGCCTCTACAGGACTTGTGCGGAGGTGTTTGTTTTCCGATCGGACCCATTTGGCCATATCTTCAACATTGCTGCCATAGAGCGCGCCCAAGCTCCGGAATATCCTGATTAGGTAGAGAGCAAGTTTGTGACTTGTATCTCCCTTTTTGAGCACGGCATCATCGTTTTTAATTCTGGCTAGCGTCCTTTCAGAAACTCCGATGATGACAGCTAGCTCCTTGTTGGAAAGCTTCAGAAAACCTGCTGCTTTCAACACAGCTTTAGTTACAACACGTTCGGCATCCCCAGATCCTTGGTCTTGCTTCTGTTTCGTATTGGCTGTTCGCTGGACAACTAGATTCTCCATTGATCACCCCTCTCTTTCTCTGGTGAGAGATACAATTCTCTAGACTTATATAGATGCCAATTGACTAAATATCAACATTTTAAGACAATTGGCACAAGAAGGTGCGCTCTGGAAACTACCGCAAAATTGATTATTGAGAGACATCCCCTTGTACCGTTCAAAGAGAATCTACATGATCACGGAGTACATCTACGGTTTCCGTTAGGCCGACCTTCTCCATATCTAAAAGAAGCCGTTCAGCGTCCTTTTCAGGATTTTTCAGCCGTTCTCGCATCAGACGAATGGCAGCAACGGCCCTTCCTGGATTCAAGGTGATTGTGTCTGCAATGAATGCATCAGAGCTACGGACTTCAAGGCTTGCTTCAGCTAGGCTACCTGCGCAAAGATCCTGATCACCAACTTCATGTCAATCCTTCTCGCACGCGTCTACCACTCTCGGAAAGGCGTTATCACTCTGTTCGGTGTTGGTGCCGGCTTTTTGACTAAGGTGGTGCAGCAAGCCCTCAAGCAGGGTGGGTTGCAGTAAGCGTTACAGCGCCATCCTCAAAAATTCCTAAAGGTAACGGCCATTTGGAGGGCCTTATGTCAGTCAGCCAGAACCCAAAAGGCTATGACAAGCTACCCTGCGATTGCGGCAAGGAGGTCGCGCCAAAATCGGTGACGGCGAAAGGTGTGGTCAAGTATGAGTGTCCGAAGTGTGAAAACACATGGCGCATCGATGCCGATGGCGACTTGATCGAATAATTACAACAACCGGCCGATGTAAAGCAAGATGAAGACAACATGTCGATAGAACAAACAAAGATATTAGATGCGGTTGGCGTGGATAGTCAATCAGGTGATCTGGTATTGACTATCTCGGATCATTTGGACTGGCAGGCGTCGCCAGATGAACACCTCTTGCTGTTGCAGGAAAAAATCAATGCTTACCTTTCTTTTATCGAAAGCGGAGAGCTCTTGAAAACGTATCCCAATGCAAAAGGCCGAAACGTCGTGGTCCAGGTGATTTATAAATTTGCGCCAAATGAAAGAGCACTTGAATTTTATGCTCATGCAACTGAAGTGTTATCTGGGGCAGGTTTAATGCTCAAACACGGCTTTTTGGAACATCAATAATTCATCAACTGCTAGCTCAGTCGCCGCGCGGCTTCCAAGTTGATTTGAGCCCAGATATGGAGCAAACCATGGGAATGTATGACAAGGCAATCAATGCACTCAATAACTGGAAGCTGAGCAGCCCGGCCCCGGCCATTGACGTTGAGACGCGGAAGCAGATCAACGACATGATGCACGAACAACAGGTTTGGGTACGTGGCCTGGCGCATCTGTGAGCCTTCCATAGATCGCAGGTTCCGATCAAAAAACCACTAATTTCCCATAATTTTAGTTATAAGAATGGGGTGCAATCTCACGAGTGTTGCAGTTAATGTGACGTGTCACTGAACCTGTCACAGTTGTATCAACTTGCGCAGTTGAGCAACTTTTGAAAAGATTCCCCTCTTTCGCGTTCGGCCCAAACTTTCCGAAAGTTGCGCATACCTATCAGCCCCTTTTCAGCACCACCTACCAGGGAGTTTCTCCCTTGAAAAGAGTTGGACTAGCTAACAAAGTACGAGGCCGTTTGCCGTTTGGGATGTATAATGGACGAAATTGAAGCTGCTAAGTCTTTATTGGACCAACATAAGGATTATCGTGTGTTGGAGCGGCTTGACATGCCGTCGAGTTTCATAGAGCAAATCCCATCAAACGCTAAACGCGGCATCTATCTCGATATCGAGACCACTGGCCTAAATATAGAAGTTGATGAGATTATCGAAATTGCAGCGGTGCCGTTCTATTTCAGTTCCACTGGTGCGCTCTATGGTATTCAAAGGCCTCTGTGCATGTTGCAAGAGCCATCTTCCGGCGAAATTCCAGCGGAAATTACAAAAATAACTGGTATTCGCAATGAGGACGTTCAGGGACACGCAATAGACTGGCCGGTGGTTAGAGAGACGGTCTCTGGAGCGGCGATCGTGATTGCCCACAATGCGGCCTTTGACCGGCCATTCTTAGAAAAAGCGGAACCAATGTTTTCAACCAAGGCATGGGGCTGTTCTCTGAACGATATTGATTGGGGTCATGAAGGTTTCGAGAGTGCAAAGCTTGAGTATCTCGCGCTTAAAAGCGGATTTTTCTATGAGGGACACAGAGCTGACGTCGACTGCTATGCCGGTCTGAAGTTGTTAGGTATGGAATTGCCTCAGTCATCCGGCACCGCCCTACTCCATCTACTCAATAATGCCCGCCGAACTAGTTGCAGGATTTGGGCGGAGCATGCTCCCTTTGATTTCAAAGACCACCTCAAAGGGCGTGGATACCGTTGGAACGACGGGAGCGATGGTAGGCCAAGGGCCTGGTATCGGGATTTGGATGAAAATAGGAGTTCAGAGGAACTTAATTGGCTGCGGCGCGAAATCTATCAGAACGAAGATGCGGATCCATCTTGTACCCGTTTCAATGCATTTGATCGGTATTCTCAAAGAGTGTGAGCCCATGAAGACTAGCCGCTTGACGGGTCTGCCTTCGGCCATAACCGGCCAGTAGCGGGCGCGGCCTTCAAGTGACAAAAAGCGGCGAGAACTAGGTAGCTAGCGTTTTTCCAAAGGAGCCACCACCGAAATGGTCGCTCTAGCTACGTGCGTTCGTCTTGCCAGTATCGTCTTATCAGTATCACTGCGGCCGTGACTGGCACTGCGACACGGGGCAAGGATCACGCCCAGGGCGTCACCAGATATTTCTCGCCGGTTCTCATCGCCCGGTAGTCTGTCACCGCATCCTTGGCCAGCATTTCTTCCAGATTAACGCGCTTCTTGTAGCTGCTGGCAAAGGTCGTGGTCAGGCTTTCAAGCACGCGCTTGCGCATCCGGCCAACAGTTTCCATGCCTGCTGATTGCAGGAAGGGCGTCAATAGCCAGCCGGACAGTGTCCAGCCGAAACCATAGCTCGGCGTCAGGATCGTTGGTCCAACATCCAGCCGCCCGTAGATGAACATGCGCTTTTGCTGGTTCGATCCATAGCGCGAGAATTCGGTCATTTTACCGACTGCGACCTGCTCCATCGCCTTGAAGGCGGTGTCGACCGCCTGCCCGCCGCCGATCGGGTCAAAGCCATAGAAGGCGCCCGTGTCATTGATGGCGGACCGCAGCTGGCTCATGAAATCATCATCCTCGGAATTGACAACGTGGGTAGACCCCAGCTTCTCAAGGAGCGCGATCTGGCTATCCTTGCGCACGATATTGACAAGCCCCAGGCCGTCCTCTTTACAGATCCTGGTCAGCATCTGCCCCAGGTTAGACGCCCCTACGGTGTGCAGGATGGCGTCCTGCCCATCCATTTTCGCGTTTTCCGCAAAGCCAAGGGCGGTCATTGGGTTGACGAAAGCGCTCGCGCCGTCCTCAGAGGAATGATCACCGAGCGGCAGGCACATGCCCGCGTCAGCGATTGCATATTGGCTGTAGGCATTGCCCGGCACACAGGCAACCCGCTGGCCCACCAGGGCCTTGGCCATATCGCTGTCACCGGCGGCGACCACGGTGCCCGCGCCTTCATTGCCCGCCGGAAGTTTCATCCCGTGGCGTGCTTTCGAGCCGCTGTTGAAGGGCTCGGGCATCGTGGCGACGAACTTGCCGTTTGAATAGTCAGCGTTATTAAGGTCAGCGGCACTGGTCAGAATGGCCAGGTCCGACGGGTTGATGGGCGCCGCCTCCATCTTCACCAGCACCTGATTGCCGATGGGATCAGGGAACGTCACGTCCTCGATCGCGACGGTCAATGTGCCGTTGCTTTCAAGCGTGGTGAAAAGTTGCTTACCTGTTGTACTCATTCCAATGTCTCCCTTTCGCGAATGCGGCTTGTGTCGCGACTGCCAGACATGGCACCCGGCGCGCGCAGTGTACTTGTATGATCATTTAGGTCGGCTGCGATAAAGGCAAACTGGCATGCCACATTATGGAAAGGCAGCATTCGGCCATAAGCGGACGCTTACTCCTCTAACGGCCGCGTCGATTTCTCTGTGTGGAGACCCATAAAAATCAACTCATGAAAGTCGAAACTGGGGTTTGGGGGCCATACGACATTCACCTGTAGCAGCTTGATCGCTATTTAAACAGAAGGTGAGCAGGCTTCCTGAAAAGCTGCCAACTACCATTAGCTATCTTTAACGGAAGTTGAGGGACCATAGGTTAGTGTCGAAAAAGCTGAGATGACTTTGACCCATAAAAAACAAAACCTTACGACAATCACCGCATAAGCTCGCTCCAATTGCGGCAATCCTTGCTGGGTCGCTGATTTGCTTGACACATTAAAAACTTGACACCATATTTGACATTGAAAGGACAGCCTTACATGCCAAATGATCAATTCCCTTTATCTGGCCCTCCGCCAGCAGAAGTGCCATTGCCGAATGCTCCTCTCGTTAAAGTCATTGTTCAAGTCAAGTTTCCGCAGCTCCTCAAAATCAGCGACGGTAAGGACCTTTCTGAGTTCCAGGAACTGATACGTGAAGACTATCCATTCCTAGAGCCAAAAGAAGTTGATAACCAAACCATCGAAATTGGACCAGGCGGGCCCAAAGTTCAGACTTCACGCTCTGTCATTTGGGGATTTCAAGATGAAACTCGCAATTGGAATGTCTCCCTTGCTCCTGATTTTGTCGCCCTGGAAACCACAAGTTATTCAAGCCGGGACGACATTCTAACACGCCTGTCAAAAATCATATCGGCCGTTGAAGACATCTATAACCCACGAATAGTCACTCGTTTGGGCATGCGTTACATCGATCAGATTAAGGATGAGGCCCACGACCGCTTGGCGTCGTTTATTCGATCGGATGTAATGGGTATCTTTGGTGTAACGGACCTTGACCGACTAAGGCACGGTATAACGGAAGCAAGTTTCATTGCTGACGAAGGTACACTTTTGATGAGGTGCGCGCACCTTGCGCCGCAGACAACGTTTGACCCAAATATTGTCAGGCCAATTGCTCAAAAAAGTTGGATATTGGACCTGGACCTTTCTAACCAAAGCAATCAAAACTTCCGATCAGCCGATATTGTTGAAAATGTTCAGCGGTTTTCTGAACGCTTGTATGCTACCTTCAGATGGTTGGTGACACCGGACTTCTTAAAGTACTATGGGGGTGAAGTATGACCGGGACAAAAAGTATCGAATTCCAAGAATATGAGGCGGCGCACAGCGTCGGCTATACTATGGCATCCGGCGGCCTTACAGCGCCGCTTCAGCAGCCAAATGTTGGGTACAATATTTTCCTCTTCGGAACAGGCACCACGTCTGCCCAGCAAATCGACGTAACAAATGTAAGCAAACCTACCGTCGATATCCCTTCCAGGCTCGCTGAAATCAAGAGCATGGCGAACCTGACGGACGAAGAATTGGCTGCGATTCTTAGAACCACACGCCAGACGCTCCATAATTGGCGCAACGGCAAAGCCATCAGTGCACGCCGCGAGCATCATGTCGAGAATGTTCTACGGGCCATGACTGCGGTCTGTGTTGACGATGCCGAAGAAAACAGGAGAGTCCTGCTTTCTACACGGGAAGGCAGCATTTCTCTGTTTGATATGCTGGTTCAAAATAGGATCGATGATGTTTTGAGCCTTTCGGCCGGACATAGCGCTTTTGTGAAGCTGCTGCCTGAAAAAGAAGCGCTCGCCACACAGTTTGACCGTCTCGAAGACGAGACCGTCACAGCCAAGCCAAAGATTGATCATAACTTCGCTGGCAAGTTGTAGATGTTTGGAGCCTGCGCTTGCCGAAGCTGACAGAGGTTAATGACTGTATCCTAAAATGGAGCCAAGGCGATGTTCTGCAGGGCATCGCCTTGCCCTTCCTGCACATAGCCGAGGCTAGCCTTCCTCTAACAGAAGCATCCCGACTGGTCGCCGAGGCGACTGAGCAATCAGACGACATGCAGCTGGTTCCCGTCGCTGATCGCGGCCCCGATCAATTTATGATCCTATCTCAGACCTGCGATCTTGTACGTTCATATCAAACGAGGGCGTTCATTGAAGTAGCCCCCTTGGCGCCTGCCAACGATGATGATCAGTTGCGTAATAGCCTGCGCGGCAAAATACCCAGATTCTATTCAAATGAACTTTTGGCTGAACGCGGCATGCTTGTTGATCTCGACAGGGTTATGACCATTGAAAAGTCTCTCCTGATGTTTGCTGAGCAGTGGCCTTGTTGCAGAGACCCACAACACCTAACGTCACTGCAGCGATCGTTGGCCAGAAAAAGAGCACGCTTTGCCTTTCCGGATGACTTCGTGGAAGCGATGCGCCCCGTTCAAAAAAGAGTGCAAGAGAAACACAAGAAAGAGTCTCCCGAAGGTGAATTCCTTCGGTCCGTCCGCGAAATAAGGGTGATGCCAGATCCTGACTGGCAAGCCGATGAAGTCGACCTGACATTTTATTTCATCTTTGATTCAGATGAAGAGATATCAGACGACTATAGGGAAGCGGCTAAAACTCTCTGCAGCTGCTTCTTTCCATCAACCAAGTATCCCACGCCAGAACCTGTTGTTATCTCCATTACACACATGAGTGCTGCCGTTTATTTGCAGGCCGCACAGCTGGACTTCGACCACCTGTCAGATGACCAACAACAGTGACCGGGGTAGGTAAGGACCACCTTTTCGAAAATTGGGTATGGGGTTATGCAATCGTCAGATGAGACGGTACGCATTAAAAGGATCGACGAATGTCCGCTTTGGGTCGAAAGGAGACTACAATAGTTCCTCACCCATCTGGCACGATTTATTGGTCTCCATTTCAATATCGATAACTTATGCTTATCGAAGCTGGAGGTCGTTTTGATTGGGAACGAAGTGTCCGCTTTGGGTCGACAGCGGACATTAGCGGCCAATCGCATGTTGTGAGGGATGAAAGTATGAAAACCTGCTCATTAGCACCGGCGGCCTCTCCATATGTAGCGAACTACATCAACCAAATAGATTAAATGCCTCGGGCACACTAAAAATGCATGACCTAACTTGGGTGCGTTTGCGCCACCATACCGAAAAAAGTGCAACGTCGAGCGTTTGGTGTAACGCGACTTTATGTTTATCGGCTTTTTGAATAGCCTCAGGCAAATTGGCTTTCCAGAGACGTTCCTCATTAATGAATGGTATCATTGAAAGTTCATTGGGGCTGGCTCCCCAACTACCGGAGGGGTAAACGAAAATCCTGGCCGCCGCACTCAAATCGCCAACATCAAGCACTACATTGCCGCCTCTATCTGGCATATCGGCGCGGTCGATGGGGCGCAGGTCAGAACAAGGTCAATAAAGCAAACTCTACATTTCAGCATCAAGCAAAGTTGCGATACGGTGGATATATGGAGCCCGGATGAATGCCTTGTGGCTGCCCCCGATATGATGATGCTTGAAGTCCTTCCTTGTTGCAACTGTCCATTGAGCAATTAGATTCTGAACGTCAGATTGATCTGAGCAATAAAGGCAAATATCAGCGCCTATTTTTGCCTTTCTTTCATAAACAATCTGGGCTTCCTCCATTTGTTTCATTTGCCACCACATAGATTGCAAATCATTAGCGGAGTATCCAAAATCTCCTATTGTACCTTGCAGTTTTACCCTAAAGGTTTTCCAAAGAAGACCTTGTGCTTCCAACTCTTCCAGGCTCTTAAGAGTGACCGGCACATCCCCGTCATAGACATGGTCAAGGGTTGTGTAGACAGATGAAGCTGGCGTCGTTTCGCGATCGGATTTTTCATAGAATAATGCGCCATCCAGAATGAATAGACGAGCAACATTCTGTCCCACTTGTTCCAATTGGCGGGCTACTTCAAAGGCGACCTGCCCGCCAGATGAATACCCAAGAAGATAATATGGCCCTGAATGCTGAACTTTTCTGATTTCCTCTAGAATTGAAGTAGCAAGCATCTCTGTGTCTGAAAGAAGAGCCCGTTTCTCGGCAGGATTATAATAATTTCCCACATATATTGGCCGACTTGACTCCAGAGCCTGAGCAAGTTCCATAAATGAAACTGCAAAACCTCCCTTACCCGGCATGCAAAACAGAGGAGTTTTCTTGCCGTGAGATATTAAGGTAGTCAATGCTCTCCAATCCTTGATACTAGCGCCCGTCACTCCTCGTGCCAGTCGTTCGAGTGTCTGCTGTTCGAAGATATCCCGGGCCTCAAGGCCAAGGCCAGCCTGGCGCGCCTTCGCCACCACCCGGATACTCAGGATACTGTCGCCGCCCAATGCAAAGAAGTTGTCAT
>Ga0310345_10003161_pt1 | contig 15883 bp, 14 predicted proteins | sample HC15DNA20500_MG_FD_204667 | JGI IMG/M metagenome (GOLD analysis project Ga0310345, IMG submission 204667) | Marine microbial communities from station ALOHA, North Pacific Subtropical Gyre - HC15-DNA-20-500_MG | ecosystem: Environmental > Aquatic > Marine > Oceanic | place: Pacific Ocean: North... | reverse complement strand
GTTCAAGAGCGCAGGATCGTAGACGGTCAACGTGATCACGAGCGCGGTGATCGTGCAGACAACGACGGTATCGATAAACGGTTCGAGCATCGCGACGAAGCCCTGAGTCAACGGCTCGTTCGTCCGTACTGCCGAGTGAGCGATCGCCGCGGAACCGATGCCCGCCTCGTTGGAGAAGGCAGCTCTGCGAAAACCCAAGATGAGGACCGCGAACATGCCACCGGTCACACCTTCGGGGCTGAAGGCCTGCCTCACGATGGTGACTAGCGCCCCGGGAAGCTCGGCCGCATTCGCTCCGATCACGACCAACGCCGTCGAAACGTAAAGAAGGGCCATGAAAGGCACGAGCTTGGACGTCACTCGTGCGATCGACTTGATGCCGCCGACGATCACGAGCGCGGTCAGGATCGCGAGCACGCTGCCGAACAGCCAGCCGCGAGTCGCGAACAGGCTGGACTCTCCACCCGTGACGTTGACGAACTGGACGTACGCCTGGTTCGCCTGAAACATGTTTCCGGCGCCCAGACAGGCGAGAATGATGCAGACGGCGTAATACCACGCGAGAGCCTTGCCGAGCCTCGGCAGCCCCCGCTCGGCGAGCCCTTTGTCGAGGTAGAACATGGGGCCGCCGGATACGGACCCGTCTGCATTGATCTGTCGGTACTTCACGCCGAGCGTGCACTCGACGAACTTCGACGCCATTCCCAAAAAGCCAGCGACGATCAACCAGAACGTGGCTCCCGGTCCGCCGATCGAGATCGCGACTGCCACGTGCGTGACGTTTCCCACCCCGACGGTGCCGGACACCGCGGTCGCCAGTGCCTGAAAGTGGGATACCTCGCCGGGGGCTCCGGTGTGCTTGTCCTCTTTGCCCATGACGATGCGGATGGCATGAACGAAGCCTCGGATGTTGATGAGGCGCAGGCGTACCGTGAAAAAAAGAGCTCCCGCGATCAGCCAGACGACGATGAGCGGCAGCTCCGCTTCTCCGATGGAAACCGAGAAGAAGACGAAGTCGACCAACGCAGTTGCGATGGGCCGAAACGCTTCATTGATCGCCTCGTCGATACCCGTCATGTCGCCCCCGAAGTCAACGTCCCGACGAGGCTCGAGCGACCGGGAAGACCTGACCCTCGAAGACCGTACCCCAGACTTCGATGTCCTTCACGTCGTCGGGTAGCACGGCGTAGGGATCCTCCTCGAGGACGGCGAAATCAGCTTTCTTGCCGGCCTCAATACTACCGATCTCGTGGTCCATGCGAAGCGACCACGCGGCGTCGATCGTGACGGCGCGCAGCGCCTGGTGGAGCGTCAGCGCCTCCTCCGGCCCGCGCACCGTGCCACTCGCCGTCTTGCGGGTCATCACCGACCAGACCGCCAGGAGCGGCCGTACCGGTCCCATCGGGAGGTCGGAGTGCAGTGTGACCTTCACGCCGTTTCGCACCAGCGACCCCATGCGGATCATCTGGTCGGCGCGGTCCGGGCCGATCCCGACCTCCGCATACTTGTCACCCAGCAGCCACAGGTAGTATCCGGTGGCCGACACCACGCCGTTCAGTCGCCCGAGCCTCGTGGCCTGATCCTGTCGAGAGAACCCGAAATGCTGCAGGATGTAGCGATGGTCGGGGCGCGGATACTCTTCCAGCAGGTCCGCGAGCGCGTCGAGCGTGACATCGACACCCCAATCCCCGTTGACATGGATGTTGATGTCGAAGCCCGCCTTCCAGAACGGCTCGATCTGGGGCTTCAGCTCCTCGGGTGGCGTGAGCCACTCTCCGTGATGGCCGTCGATGTAGCCGGGCTCTCCCATTTGCATGTACTGCGCGAACATCGCGCCGTCCGCCATATGCTTGACACCCTTCGTGAAGATCAGTCGCCCCGTGTTCGAAGCCTCGGCGTTTTGGAACTGGCCGGAGACGGTGGCTCCGGGGCTTGAGCCGTACGCACGTTGACTCGAAACGAGGAGGGTCCGAAAGGGTGTGCGCTCGGTGTCGAACTCGGCACGCAGGATGTCCCATTGTGCGGAGCCCACTCTCGGCGCACCACCAGGGTCCGAGATCGTGGTGACACCGCCGCGATGGATCAGGTCGGCCACCAGCCCGTAGCCTGTGTCCCCCGTGTCGTCATTCCGCAGGTAGGTGGCGATACCCGCCGCGGCCACCGACCGTCCGGTCTCCCAGAATCGTCCGCCCTCCCAGTCGACGCCGTCGGGCACCATCGCCACGTCTTCCTTGGTGATGTGGGCCGCCTCGATCGCGGCCGTGTTCAACACGACCTCGTGCGCCGAGCGCTGCGTAACGACGATCGGGCGCGTCGCCGAGACCGCGTCCAGATCGGCACGCGTGATCGGCCCATGCCAGTAGGTGTTCCAGCCCCACGTGAAGAACGGCTCCTCGGAATCCGGATCCCGATCGACCAACTCCTGGAGCCGCGCCAGGTAGCTCTCCCGGTCGGTGACACCTTTCACGAACCCCGAGGGCAGGTCCCAGTCCTCGGGGGTTATGATCTCGTTCTTCGCCAGCAACGAGGCGCCCAGTCCCGGATGCAGGTGCGGGTCGATCAACCCCGGGAGCAGCACTTTGTCGAGAAACGAATCATCGATCTCGTAGTCGTGCGCCGTGAGCCACGGCTGCAGCGTTTCCATCGTTCCCACGGCCACGATCCGGTCGTCTCTGACCGCGACGGCCGTCGCGATCGGCAGCGAGGGGTCCATGGTGATGATCCGGCGGGCCCGAAAGACCGTCAACTCCTGCGCCGACGCGATTCCAGGGACCGAAATACAGAGGAGCGCCACCCATAGGACCATGCGTCTCAATGTCTCGTTCATCGTGCGTTCTCCTTCGCGCTTCAAGCGCGCACCTTGATGTTTTTCGGATCATAGTACGGCGTCTGTACTACCGTCGCTGGTCTCTTCTCGTTCAAGATCTCAACGGCCACTCGCGTGCCGGGCTCGGACAGCTGCGTATCGATGTATGACAAGGCGAGACTCGAGCCGACGCGGTGCCCCCACCCTCCGGACGTGACCCGGCCTACAATATCGTCACCGTTCCAGATCGATTCCTCGCCTATCGCGTCGGCGTCACCCGCCTCGACCACGAGGGTCACCAGGCGCGTCGGCGGCCCGCGCGTCTTGTGCTCCTCGAGCGCGGCGCGGCCTATGAAGTCTCCTTTGTCCATTTTGACGAAGAACTCGAGACCCGCTTGGAAAGGCGTCTCTTCACCGCAGATGTCGGGGGCCAGCACATACCCCTTCTCGAGCCGCATAGAAGCCAAGACTGCCCGCATCCCACAGTTGACGACGCCGAACTCCTGCCCGGCCTCCAGGATCTGCTTGTAGATCTGCCGTTGGTAGATCGGCTCGTGATGCAGCTCCCAACCCAACTCGCCGACGAAATTCACCCGCATCGCTCTGGCGGGAACACCGCCCACTTGGACGTCTTGCCAAGACAGGTAGGGAAAGTGTTCGGAGCACAATTCCGTGTCCGTCAGCTTCGACAAGAGCGCACGCGACTGCGGACCCACGACGGCCAACACGCCGTACCGGTTGGTCACGTTCTCGACCGTCACGGTGCCATCGAGTGGGAGGTGGTCCTCCATGTGCTGCAGGAGAAGGAGCTCGGATGCGGCTGGAGCCACGACGTAGAACGAATCGTCGCCGAGTCGGGTCATCGTCATGTCGTCGGAGACGAACCCCTTCGGCGTGAGCATCAGGTTGTAGCCGATCCGCCCCGCCTTCGGCAATCGGCCACAGGTGAGGCGGTCCAGGTACCGCGCCGACTCCGAGCCCGATATGAGGTATTTGGCGAACGCGCTGTTCTCGTACACCGCTACGCCGTCCCTGGCGGCTAGACATTCTCGACCCACGTGCTCGAAATAGTTCGTGCCGCGGCGGAACGACAGCCGGTCGCAGGCCTCCACGCCGTCTGGAGCGAACCAGTTCGGTCGCTCCCAACCGTACTGGCTCCCGAACACGGCACCCTGCGCCCTCTGCAGGTCGTAGATCGGCGGGGTCTTCAGGGGCCGGCCGGCATCTCGCTCGGTGTCCGGAATCGCCAGTTGATACTGCAGCCGATACGCCTCGTGTGTCGTCGCGAACGTATGAGCCTTGCTCGTCCAGTCGCCGAACCGCCTCGGATCGAGGCTGTTGAGGTCGATGCTGGGCTCTCCCTCGACGATCCATTCCGCGAGGTACTTTCCCACCCCACCCGCCTGAGCGATCCCGAAGTTGCAGCCGGCGATGCAGTAGAAGTTCGGCACGCCGCCGACGGGTCCCAGAAGCTGCCGACCGTCCGGTGTGTAGGCGATGGGTCCGGCACAAATGTGCTTCAGGCCTGCTTCCTGGAGCATCGGGACCCGGTCCATGGTTCGCAGGATGTAGTCCTGGATCCGGTCCAGGTCGGCCGGAAGGTCGCTCTGCGCCCAGTCCCAGGGCACGCCGTCCGCACCCCACGCCCTGCACTCGGCTTCGTACACACCGACCAGCAGGCCAGTCCCCTCCCGACGCAGGTAGAAAGGCACATCCGGGTCCCGCAATGAGATCAGCTCATCCTCGAGAGCCTCGATGTCCGGAAGACCCTCGAACAGGAGATGGTGGTGCTCTATCGCGATCGTCGGCACAAACACCCCGGCCATGGCTCCGACCCGGGCGGCCCACAGCCCGCCCGCGTTGACGACGACCTCGCAGGTGATGTCGCCCTTCTCCGTATGCACCACCCACTCGCCGCCAGCGGTCCGGGAGAGATCGGTCGCTCGCGTGGACCGATAGATTTCGGCACCCGCGTGACGGGCCCCTTTTGCCAGGGCCATCGCGGTACCGGCTGGATCGCAGTGCCCGTCGAGCTCGTGATACATGGCCCCGACCACACCGTCGGCTTCCATGAACGGAAAGAGCCCCTTTGCCTCTTCCGCAGAGACGAGACTGCACGCGATCCCAAGCGCGCGATCTTTGGAAAGCACGTGACGGTACTCATCCATGCGGTCCGAAGTCGTCGCCAAGCGGAGACTCCCCGTCGTCTGCCACCCGGTCTGCTGGCCGGTCTCAGCTTCGAGCGATTGGTAGAGCGAGATACTGTGCTGGAGAAGTCGGGAGGTGCAGCGGTCGGGCGCCCATTGCACGATATTTCCGGCTGCGAGCCACGTCGATCCCGAGGTCAGCTCGTCCTTCTCGATCAGGACCACATCCGTCCAACCGAGCTTGGTCAGGTGATAGAGCAGGCTGCATCCGCTGATTCCACCCCCGATGATCACCAGACGGGCATGAGATTTCACGGTTGCAATCTCATGCCCGTGCCACGTACGTCCTTCGAGTCTGATGCTCGTCCACAATAGGCCTCTCCCATCAGCAGGATCCTCTCCGGTCGTAGTCGACTTTGTCAAGTACACGGGAGATTGAATCCTCGCGGCTGCCGGGCCAGGGCCTCGTTGACACCCATCTCGACCGCGTCACTGGAACCGCGTCGCTGGACATGCTGGGTGAATGGCTACAGTATGGGACGACCGTCCCTTGATCCACACTGGGATACGAATGACTCGCCGCACCTCCTGGTTCCTCGCGATCACGTGTACTCTAGTCGGTGTATCGAGCTGCGGCGGGGGCCCCGATCCTGGGTCGCCCCAATCATCGAACATCGGAACGATCACCAGGGCCGATCTCGAGGGGGCCTCGTACGCGAGCGCCTACCACGCCGTCCAGTCCCTCCGACCCAACTGGCTCTGGAACCGCGGAAACGCCACCATATCGGACCCTGCGCCGCTCCCGCTCGTGTACGTGGATGGCGTGCGAAGCGGTGACCTGGAGGCACTCCGTCTGATTTCGACCGACGTCGTGGACACGATATCGCGCCTGTCCGCTTCCGACGCCACGACGCGGTGGGGAACCGGCCACCTCGCTGGAGCCATCGACGTGAGGACCCGTCGCGGACGCCGCCTGCCGCGCGGGGGTTGAGGCCCTTCTTCCCTACGCCACGGGTCCTGATTTCGAATCGTGGTGCCTGCAAGCGTGTAGGTCGGTGACTGGTCGTCAAGCGCGAAGGCACCGTTGACCAAGACGTAGAGCACACCCTCGGAATACGCTCGTGAATTCGTGAGCGTCCAACCCGCGATCTCAGGACCTGTCAGGCGCGGTACCGATTCCTCATCTCGTCCATGATCTGTCTCCTCAGCCCAGAACGCTCCGACAGCCCTGTTCGATGCCCACCTTCACCGCATCGACGATCTCATCGACGTCGGCTTCGGTGACGATTAGGGGAGGTGCGATGTTGATCGTATTGTTGAGGCGGGGAATGCTCCTGGTGGTCTTGCCAACCAGCACACCCTCCTCGGTGACCCTTCCCATGACGGCGTTCATCACGTCCTCACTCACAGGCACCTTCGAGGACTTGTCTTCCACGAGCTCAACTCCGGCGAACAATCCTTTACCTCTGATGTCGCCAACGTGCTCATGGTCAGCCAGCTCACGAAGGCGGTCGAGAAGGTGATCCCCGACCACCCGAGTGTTCTCGATCAGGTCTTCGTCCTCGAGGATCCGCAGGTTCTCGAGCGCGGCGGCAAACCCAGCGGTGCATCCGCCGTACGTGCTTATGTCCCTGAAATAGTCGAGCTTACCGCTCGGGTCGTGCAGGAACTTCTCGAATATTCCGCTGCGTACGGATGCGGCCGAAATCGGTGCGTAGGAGCTAGCCATGCCCTTGGCCATGGTCACGATGTCGGGCGCGAAGTCGTAGTGCTCGAAGCCGAACATCTTTCCGGTCCGTCCAAATCCGCAGACGACCTCGTCGATGATCAGGATGACGTCGTACTTCGCGCAGATCTCCTGAATGATGGGATAGTATTCCTGGACGGGAGGAATGACACCGCCACCCGCGGTGATAGGCTCGAGGATCAATCCGCCCACCGATTCAGGTCCCTCGTCCTGGATCACATCCTCCAGGGCCCGAGCACACTCGATGTTGCAATCGGGATAAGAAAGGCCGAAGGGACAGCGATAGCACAGCGCATGGGGAATGCCTGAAAAGCCGTCCGGGAACGGACCGTAGGCCTCCTTACGCTCCGACTGACCCGACGCGGCAAGGCAGGCGATCGTCGTTCCATGATAGTCGCGATCCCGGTACAACACCTTGGACTTGGCACTCCCAGCCAGGTGAGCAATCTGCCGGACCATCTTGAAGGCCTTCTCGTTGGCCTCCGAACCGCTGTTCGCAAAAAAGACCCGGTCCAAGCCCGGTAGAAGGTCGGTCAGCTTCGCCGCGAACTGGGCTGCGGGGACGGTGCCGGCGACACCAGCGTAGAATGGAAGCTTGAGCAACTGGTCATATATGACCCTGGCCATGCTCTCGCGTCCATACCCGACGTTGACGCACCAGACACCGCCCGAGGCACCGTCCAGGTACTCCTTGCCGTTGATGTCCCTGACTCGGGCTCCCTCGCCCTCCACGAAGATCATTGGATCTTGCGTTTGGAAGACGCTGTGCTGAACCATGTGGTGCCACAGATGCTGCTTGTCCTTCTCGATGATGTCGTCGGCATCATAGTTCGCCAGTAGCTCTTGCGTATCGAACATATGTGTCCTTCTTCCAGGCCGGGCGGGACTCTTATTCCAGATTCAGGTGTGCGTACTTCTCCAGATAGCGGGTCGGCATCGCCAAGGCGTCCCGGCGGAACGGGTCCGCCAGCACGTTCGCTCCACCCTCGACGACCGCGTTGATCACGCAGGGCTTGCCGGAGGCCATGGCTTCCTGGACTACGTCCTGGACATCCCGATAGTCCTCCACCGTGAAACCACGGGCACCCATCGCCTCCGCGACTTTGGCGAAGTCGGGATTGTCCGGCAGGTTCGTGCCGACGAAACGGTCGCCGTAGAAGTCGATCTGGTTCTTCTTCTCCGCACCCCACTCGTGGTTGTTGATCACGACTGCGATGACGGGAATGTCCTCCCGGACCGCGGTCATGACCTCGCTCAACCCGCTGATACCCCAGGCTCCGTCTCCCTGGATGGCAAAGACCGGAGCATCCGGCCTCCCGATCTTGGCCCCCATGGCGCAGCCATAGGCGAAACCGCAGTTGCCCCAGCTCAAGGCGGCGAGGTGCTGTCGAGGCCCGTCGTACGTCAGGTACCCGTTGGTGATGGAGCACGTGTTCCCGATGTCCGTGGTCACCATCGCGTCACCAGGCAGAGCGCGCGTCAGTTCCCAGATGAAGCGCCTGGGATGCATCAACTCGCTCGTGGACGACGACCAGTCTTCGAGCTCCTCGTCCCACGCGCCCTTTTCCTTGGCGACGTCGGCGACCCGCTCTTCGTTTCTCTGCCGGTTCGGCTGAGCGTTCTTGAGCTCCAGCAGTAACTCGGTGGTGTACTCCTTCACGTCCGCCACGGAAAAGAGCTCCGGGATTTTGCTCATGCCCCACTGCTTCGCGTCCCTGTCCACTTGGATGAGCGAGGCATCGTCGGGCCAATAAGCCGTGTCGTACTGGGGAAGCAAACCGAATATCCCGAGTCTGGTGCCCAGGGCCAGCACCACATCTGCCTTGGCAATGATGCGCATGGCCGCCTTCGAGCCACAGTAGCCGAGGGGCCCACAACCGAGCTCGTGGCTATACGGGAAGGTGTCGTTATGGAGATATGTGTTGACCACCGGCGCGCTCAGGTATTCCGCGAGCGCCCCGACCTCGTCCATCGCGTCGCCCTGACTGACCCCGCCTCCCGAGATGATGACCGGGTATCTGGCAGCCTCGAGCAGCTTGACCGCAGCTTCGATATCCCCCCTTGGCGGACGACCAGCACCAAGAGTCGGGGTCGCAACGATCTCTTCCTCAACGTCCCCGTAGAAATAGTCCCGAGGGATGTTCAAGTGGGTCGGGCCGAGGTCGGACTTGGCCCGATAGAAGCAGCGACTGGCCAGCTCGGCCATGCGGTCTGGGCGGTTGACTCGAACCTGATAGACCGTCTGCTTCTCGAACATGGGCATCTGGTCCAGTTCCTGAAAACCACCGGTCCCGAGCCCCTTCGACCCCGTCTCGGGGGTGATGGCCACTACCGGAGAATGCGCCCAATACGCCGCCGCCATGGCGGAGACGAAGTTCGCAGCGCCCGGTCCGTTCTGAGCAATGCACGCCTGAGGCCTCCCGGTTACCCTGGCCAGACCGTCTGCAGCGTGGGCCGCCGCCTGCTCGTGGGCCACGGGAATGAACCGAATACCGGCGTCGGGGAATAGGTCGAGGGCGTCCATGAACGCTGATCCGACCAAGCCGAACAAGTCGGTCACTCCTTCGGCAACAAGCGTCTCGACCAGTGCCTCGGAGGGGGTCATTCTCTGCTTCGCCATATTCAGCCTCTCTGTTCTCGAATTCGTGGAACACTCACTGCTTCAAAAAACTCTTTCGGAGTCGCTCGCTGGGCCCGTACGAGCGGGATAACTCGACCAGGTCTACTACTCGGGAGTTGGCGGCCCCGGTCATCAGCGGGGGAAGACTGATCTGCCCCTCGAGACAGTCTCCATGATCCAGATATGCTCGAGCTCCGCCGGATCGGTCGTGAGCGGGTTCGTCTCGAGAATCACCAGATCGGTTTGCTTCCCCACGGTGATTGAGCCCTTGGTGTCTTCCTCGAAGTACTGGTACGCCCCGCCGAGCGTGACGGCGTGCAGCGCCTCTTGAATCGTGGCCCGCTGATGCGGGCCCAGCACATGACCGCTGCGCGTCTTCCGGTTCACGGTGATCGACACCAGCCGCATCATGTCCGGCGGGAGCACCGACACGTCGTTGTGCACGGTGAAAGTCACGCCGCGATCGATCGCCCAACGCACCGAACTGATGTTGTTGCCCCACTCCTCACCGAAGCTCCGGCGATGCCAGTCGCCCCAACTGATTCGGATCCATGGTGACGAGGTTGTCGCCGAAGAAAATCGTAGCGCGGGAGCACCGGTGTCCGAGGCCGGTCCACAACCACTGATTAAAGATACCAAGCGTGCACGCGAGCAGGACGACGGCGCGGTTCAACCTATTCATGCTGCCCCCCCCACGTCTATCGCTTGAAGACAGATCTGCCCCTCGAGAACGTCTCGACGATCGGGATGAACTCGAGCTGGGCCGGATCCGCCGTGAGCGGGTTCTCACCGAGGATCACCAGATCAGCCTGTTTCCCGACCGTGATCGAGCCCTTCGTGTCTTCTTCGAAGTACTGATAGGCGGCCCCGAGCGTAACCGCGTTGAGCGCCTCTAGAACCGTGAGCCGCTGGTGGGGGCCGAGCACGCGGCCGCTGCGGCCCTTCCGATTCACCGCGACCGACACCAGCCGCATGATGTCGGGCGGAACGACCATCGCGTCGTTGTGGATCGTGAAGTTCACGCCGCGATCGATCGCCCAGCGCGCCGGGCTGACGTTGGTGCCCCGCTCCTCGCCGAAGCTCCGCACGTGCCAGTCGCCCCAGAAGAACGTGTGCGCCGCGAAGAACGAGGGCACGATGTTCAATTCGGCTGCTCGGTCCAGTTGGTCGGCGCGCATGAGCTGGGCATGAATGATCACCGACCGATGATCCGGCGCCTCATCCATGTCGGCGACCGCCTCGGCGACACCGTCGATCATGAGGTCCATGGCCGCATCGCCGTTGGCATGGGCGAGAAACGGCACGCCGCGCTCGATCAGTGCTGCCGCCCCGACCTTGTAGACCTCCGGATCCATCCTGCCGTACGAGCGATAGTCGGCAGGCATGCCCGGCGGTCCTTCATGATAGGGCTCCGTGATCCACGCAGTGCGTCCCTGGGGCGAGCCGTCGAGGACGAACTTGACACCGGCAACGCGAAGCCCATTCCGGTAGGTCCTTTCGTAATCGACACTGCCGTCCAGCATCGCGTTGGCACCTGCGAACACTGCGACGTCCCCCTTGAACGGATCACGGTCCGCGGCCTCCTGCAGCGACTGCACGGTCGCAGCGCCCGTGCCGCCCCCGTTTTGGATCGTCGTGATTCCGTAGCCCAACCACACGTCGATCGACTTGCGCACCATATCTTCGAACTCTTCGGGTGACTGCGGCGCACCACGTCCGCCGCCCCCCAGGAGCCCGCCCGCCGTCTCCTCCATGACGCCGTTTGGCTCCATCGAGCCTTCGACACGACGAATGTAGCCTCCCGGAGGATCCGGTGTATCGGCGGTGACGTCGCCGGCGGCGAGCGCCGCCGAGTTCGACGCCCGAAGGTGTCCCGACACGTGGGTCAGGATGATCGGGTGGTCTGTCGAGGCTCGATCCAGATCGTAGCGCGTCGGATGGCGCCCCTCCTCGAGCAACGAATCGTCGTACCCACGTCCAGAAACGGTCTCGCCTGGCGGTATGTCATTCTCCACAATCCACGCCTGGACCTTCCGCACGAGGTCATCGATGTTGTTGACATCACCCACCGGCGGAGGGTGCAACTGCAGAGATTCCAGAGAACGTGACGCCGAGAGGAAGTGGCCGTGGGCATCAATGAAGCCGGGCAACAATGCCTGGTCTCCGAGATCCACGACGCGCGTCGACGCCCCCTCGAGGGCCATCACGTCATCCATAGATCCGGCGGCTACGATCGTCTCGCCCCGGACCGCCACAGCCTCGACTGTCGGCGCACTCGAATCCATAGTGACGATGTTGTCGCCAACGAAGACTACGTCCGCGGGTTCCCCCACATCGGAGGCTTGAGCACAGCCACCGAGCCCAAAGCCGAGCATGGAGGTAAGGATGACGGCGTCCGTCAAGCTTCTCATGGTTCCACTCTCGATGGCGATCCCACCGGTTCAGGGAAAAGCGGAGCGACACTCTAACTCCTGATCGTATGCGGCATCCTGCCAACACGCAACGAGATTGATCTCGATCGCGGCGGGGTATCGAGTCGGCCGAATCGTGGCTCTCGCTTGCACCGACGGAGACGGTGCGATGATCAAATACATGGGTGCCGTCGGCGTGATTTCATGGAGGCTCTCGGGCCATGCCTGTCGACGGGCGGGGCGGAGGGAGGGTCCGCTTCTGGGATAGGCTCGGCCTCGCTGGGATCGAAGGCCAGTGTCTGGTCGAGGCGAAGATCGCCCTGGGACGGGCCGCGCGCGGGCGAGATGGGCGGGGTGGTGGGGTAGCTCGAGGTGCCCGAGGACCCCGTGATATCGGTGGCGATGGACGCGCGGGGGCGGGATGAGGCGAGCGAAGCCGTGGGCGAGGATGCCGCATCGTAAATACGCTCGCAGGTCCTTCTCCACCCATAAGGGGACACCGTAGCCCATGCGGTCGTTCTCGGTGGCTTGGGCGAGAAACGTTTCGAGATGGTGCTTGACCACCGGATAGAGTGGCGTGGTGGTGGTCCGGCTCGGCCGGTAGACGTGTTGGGCGCTGGCCCAGTCGGGTGCAACGCGGGGTTGCTGTCCGTATCGCTCGAATCGCAGAGCCGGGGTCGCCATGGCGGAGCCTGCCTCCAAACCCAGGGCGCTGCCATGAGCGAGCGGGCAGCCGCACGTCCCTCTTAGCTGCGTGCTGTACGAGATGCTGGGTGGGAGAACCGCCGTTTATCGGGAGTAATGGAGCTTCTTGCGATCACGTCGAGGCCGTGAAACCTCGATATCACCGAGATGAGCTCTTCCGTCATGCCATCGGCGAAGTGAGTGCGGAGTCTAGGCCCTCACGCAGGCGAATCCACGGTATTCCCCCCCCGCGCAGGGGATTAAGCGCTGCCATCAGGGACTGGGCAACCGGCCGATCGAAGGCGTTCCAAAACCCTCCGGAGGCGTCGTTCTGCGGCACGAGCGATTGGGCGGACTCCTCAGCCATTACTACTGAGACGCAGCTTGAGTCCTCGTTCGAGTACCGGACCAGAACCCGATCCAGCGAGTCGTCGAGCGGCTATTGACAACCACCGACGCCGCCGATTTGTTGGAGGCGTTCCAGCGCCTTCCCACCATATCTTCCTCGAAAGGTGTGCTATGCGATTCGTCGGTATCGCTCTTGTACTGTTGCTCGCCGCGTGCGCGAGCGCGAGTACGGCGGGCCTGCCCGCTCCCGAACCCATGGGCAACCTTGCGCAGGTGATGCGGGGCATCCTGTTCACGAACTCCAACATCCTGTTCGACGTCCAGTCGAGCGATCCCGCTGCTCCGCCGGCAGAGGCCGTGTCAGGAGGCGGTGCCACGGCGAACTTCGCCGGCATTTACGGGGGATGGCAGAAGGTCGAGAACGCGGCGATCGCCTTGGGCGAGTCGGCCAACCTCATCACGATCCCCGGACGCCGTTGCGAGAATGGTCGGCCGGTGCCGTTGTCACAGCCCAACTGGGCCCAGTTCACACAGCAGCTGAAGGACGCGGCGGACGTCATGTTGGTCGCCGCGCGGGCCGAAGATCAAGAAGCCGCGAGTGATGCCACCAACGACGTCGCAGAAGCATGTTATGTCTGCCACGAGGTGTATCGCGATGTGGAACCACGCTGCACGCCATGACCGCTTGCCCAACGTCTCACCTCAGCGCCTGGTAGTCGGTGCCCGAACCGGCGGCGCTTGGCCACACCTCGCTGTGTGGATGAGCCCATGAGTCTGCGGACCTTGTTCGAGTGGGTGGACGCATTCCCAAGCAGCATCGCCATGCGCGAGTCGATCTTCGCCTTCCCGGTCTTGCTGACGGTCCACCTCGTTTCGCTGGTGATGTTCGCCGGGCTCGTCATGATGATGGACCTACGCCTGCTCGGCGCGGCGTACCGAGGCACTCCCTTCTCTGAAGTCCAGGCGCGGCTCTTTCCGTGGCAGATGGTGGGTATGGTCGTGACCTCCATCGCGGGACTTCTGCTCTTCTACAGCCAGCCGATGCGCTACTTCGGGAAGCTGCTGTACTGGATTAAGATGGGTTTGATCGTGCTGGCTGGCGTGAACGCAATGCTCTTTCACTTCACGACCTATCGCTCGATCACCAAGTGGGATACCACCAGCCCGCCTCTCGGAGCGAAGGTGGCGGGCGTGCTGTCTCTGGCTATGTGGGCATGTATCGTGGCCTTCGGCCGATTAACGGCCTACGACTACGACTGGGCGACCTTCGAGTAGGCCTGCGATCTCATGCTACTACCTCTCTTCCAGTGGTTGGAGGGCCTCCAGGTCAGCGGCTGGCTCAGTACTTCAACATATGTTGGGCCGCTGATCAACGTGTTCCACTTGCTGGCGCTGGTCATCGTGTTCGGCTCGCTGCTCATCGTCGACGTACGGCTACTCGGCCGGGGGATGACGCAGCAGCCGGTGGCGAAAGTGGCGCGAGATGCGCGTCCGTGGCTGATCGGAGCGCTCATCTGCATGCTGCTCACCGGCATTCCGCAGGTCCTGTCGATCCCCATCAGAGAGTATCACAGCCCGTTCTTCTGGATGAAGATGCGGCTCCTTCTGGTCGCGTTGATCTTCACCTTCACACTCCGACACAAGGTGACCATGGCGGACGAGGCGAGGGTGGGGCCGGTCTGGGGCAAGGTCGTTGGGATCGTGTCCATAGGCCTCTGGACGTGGGTGGCCGTGGAAGGGCGCCTGATCGGACTGCTCTCGTAGTGGAAGACGGCGGCATGAACGAACCCGAGGCAGAGGGGACGGGCGAACTCGCGGGTAAGGTGGGAGACAAACCCTTCAGCCGCCTCGCTTTGGTGTTCGGAGTAGGCTTCGCGAGCATTTGTCTCGCGTGGACGATCCTGCGGACGATCTCGGAGGGATTCGGCTGGCCGTACTATGGCTGGCCGTACTGATGACGGACCGCTAATTCCCCGGTAGTTCGCTGGGCGGAATCGTCTCCAGCGCATAGGCGACGTGGCAGGCGCTGCAAACGGCGTAGACCTCGGCGCCCGCGTCGAACACGGCGTCGGTGTTCTTGGCCTCTGCCGCTTCGATGGCCAACCGCCCGACCTGAACCATCGCCAGCGACATGGCGCGCCAAGCCTCATCGTTCGCGCCACGACCTTCCATCATGAGCAAGTTGCCGGACTCCGCCATGACGTACGCGGCATTGCGCACCAACTCCCACTCTTCGTCGGAGCTCGGAGCGATCTCGAGCGTGCCGCTGAAGTCGATGATGGTGCCCACGGCATCCCAGTAGAAGTCAGCGGCAGGCTCCAGAATCGTGACCATCAACTGCCCGACATCCGCCACCGACTCGAACGAAACGCCCTCCGCGGAGCCGGTATCGTCCGCCACGCAAGCGCCTAGGACCAGCGGCAGGACCAGCAAAATGCTTCGTGTCGTTTTCATGGCGCGCCAAGCTAGCTGCAACGCGACGGTCCCGCACTACTCGACCTGCAAACATCTCCCGCGGCGGTCTCGGGAAAACCGCACGGGTGTGAGTACCGCCTGATTCCCAGCCGGCCCGGAGGTGACGACAGCGAAGCGAGGGACCGTGGTGTCGTTCATGGAGTAGCAATGGTGTGGACCCGTCCCCCCCGGTTCCTCCCCGACATACCTCTTTCCATCCCACGTTCAGTTGGCCCGACCTCCCTAGTCGGCCGACGTTCATGAAGGCGTTCAGCACGCCTTCCGGCTCGAGCTGCGAGTCCGTCGGACGCGCAGCGGCGTATTTATCCACGCGGTGAATTGCGGGCAGGCCGAGTTTTACGTTCACCAGGGACTCGCCGACTATCGCACGACAGGAGAGTTCTTCGACGCACCGATTGGGGTTGCGATTGATGCGATGGACGAGGTGGCAAACCACTTCGCCATCAACATGGACCTTGCTCGGCCAAAGAAGCGGGGTGGTTGGGGAGATGAGCGGCTACCCCAGGCTTTCCGGCACGCGGTAGGTCCATGTCCTCACTGTGGGAAGAAGAACAAAATCCACATGCTCGCGGTGCCGTTTATTCCGAGGTCGGGAAGTGTCGCAGGAATCTCTCGGGCTGATTGTCACCAGCAGCAAACCTGGCT